>Ga0302319_10006522_pt1 | contig 23128 bp, 22 predicted proteins | sample Bog_T0_2_FD_203319 | JGI IMG/M metagenome (GOLD analysis project Ga0302319, IMG submission 203319) | Peat permafrost microbial communities from Stordalen Mire near Abisko, Sweden - Bog_T0_2 | ecosystem: Environmental > Terrestrial > Soil > Wetlands > Peat | place: Sweden: Abisko, Stordalen Mire...
CGACGCGGACCACATCGTCGGCGCGCAGCAGGGAACTGGCGATCTCTTCGATGCCGGACTTCGTCACCTTGTACTCTGTGGTCTCGGACTTGGCCAGGCGGAGTGCGTCGGCCTGCGCCTTACCGCGGCCCTCCGCCATGGCCTCGGCGAAGTTCGCGAAGAGCACGGTGAACCACAGCCACAGCGTAATCTGCAGATCGAAGCGGAAGTGACCACGATGATGGAGCGTGTTCATGATCAGCAGCACGGTGGTCAGCACGCTGCCCACTTCAACGACGAACATGACGGGGTTCTTCATCATCAGCAGTGGCGCCAGTTTGCGCAGAGCATCAACGGCGGCGCGACGGACGATGGCGCCGTCAAACAGGGAGCGCTTTCCTTTGGCCTGACTTGCGGTGGACATGGAATCTCCTAGAACATGTGACCGGCGTGGAGCAACAAGTGCTCCAGGACGGGACCAAGCGAAAGCACAGGGAAGAAGGTGAGCGCGCCGACGATGAGGATCACGCCGGTCAACAGCAGCGTGAACATCGGCGTGGTAACAGGAAAGGTGCCTGCGGTCTCCGGCACAATCTTCTTTCCGGCAAGGTTGCCGGCGATGGCCAGCATAGGCACAATCATCAGAAAGCGTCCAATGAACATCGCAATGCCGAGCGAGTAGTTGTACCAGTGCGTGTTCGCGTTCAGGCCCGCGAAGGCGGAACCGTTGTTGCCCGTGACCGACGCGTAGGCATAGAGGATCTCCGAGAGACCGTGCGGGCCGTGGTTTGCCAGGCTGCTGAGTCCCAGGTTCGGCATCAGCACAGCGACGGCGGCGAAGCCCAGGATGATCAGCGGGAAGATGAGCAGATAGAGCATGGACATCTGCACGTCGTACGCTTCAATCTTCTTGCCCAGGTACTCCGGCGTTCGGCCGACCATCAGGCCGGCAATGAAGACCGAGACAACCACGAAGACCAGCATGCCGTACAACCCTGCCCCCACGCCGCCGAATACGATCTCACCCAGCAGGATGTTCACCATCGGAACCATGCCGCCGAGCGGAGTGAAGGAGTCATGCATGGAGTTCACCGCGCCGCAACTCGCGTCCGTGGTGACAGTGGCGAAGAGTGCAGAGTTCGCAATGCCGAAGCGGACCTCCTTGCCCTCCATGTTCCCCCCGGATTGCAGGAGCGATATCTTCTGGTCGACGTTGTGGAGCAGCGGGTTGGGTTGCGCCTCCGCCCAGAAGCAGGTCAGCACCCCGGCGAACCACAGCACGCACATCGCTCCCAGCACCGCCCAGCCATGCTTTGGCGAGCCGACCATCTGGCCCAGCGTGACCGTCAGTCCGGCAGGGATCAGAAAGATGGAGAGTAGCTCCAGGAAGTTCGTCAGCGGCGTGGGGTTCTCAAACGGATGCGCGCTGTTGGCGTTGAAGAAGCCGCCTCCGTTGGTGCCGAGCATCTTGATCGCCTCCTGCGAGGCGACCGGACCCTGCGCGATGGTCTGCGTTGTGACAGTGGTGGTAATACTCTTGCCGTCGGCGCCGGTGGTTGTCTGCTGCTGAGGCTCCAGCAGCGCGGCGGTGTCGTAGTGGCGGAGGTTCTGGACCACGCCCTGTGAGATGAGCACCAGAGCGAAGACTGCGGAGATGGGCAGCAGAATCCAAAGCGTGCCGCGCGTAAGGTCGACCCAGAAGTTGCCCAGCGTCTTCTTCTCCCGAGCGGCGATGCCGCGGATGAAGGCGATGGCCAGCGCCAACCCTACGGCCGCTGACCAGAAGTTATGCGTCGCGAGGCCGAGCATCTGGGTGAGATAGCTCATTGTGGTCTCGGGCGTGTAGGCCTGCCAGTTGGTGTTGGTCGTAAAGGAGATCGCCGTGTTCAGCGCCAGGTCCGGCGCGACCGCGGGCAGATGTTGCAGGTTCAGCGGCAGATGGTTCTGCAGGCGCTCGACAATGTACGTCAGCACCAGCGTGGCCGCGCTGAAGATCAGCATCACTGCGGCATACTCCGTCCAGCGCATCTCGTGTTCCGCGTCGATGCCGGTGATGCGATAGAGCAGCCGCTCGCACGGCACCAGCACGGGATCGAGCCAGGTGCGTCGGCGCGTGAAGACGCGCGTCATGTACAGGCCCATGGGTTTGGCCAGTAGCAGGATCAGCCCAATAAACAAAGAGATTTGCAGCCAACCGTTGAGCGACATTAGAACTTCTCCGGACGCAGCAGAGCGTAGACCAGGTAGACCAGCAGCAGCGCCGCGAGTGCCAGCAGAAGGATGTTTTCAATCACGCGCGGCCTCCCTTCAGGCGGTCGCATCCGCTCGTATAGAGCAGCGAAACCGAAAAGAGGATCAAGAGCAGAACAATCGAGAGGATGTCGGCCATACGTGCTTCTCCGTTCAAAAGTGGTAAGTCAAATCGCCGGCGACGACGAACTGGGTCTTCTTGGTGCCGAGGTCGTAGGCAGGCAGATCGTAGGAGTGTTCCAGCCGCACCTCCGGTCGAAACAGAACTGTCGACCCGATCCAGTAGCCATAACTGACCAGATGCTCTGAATACTTCGTCGCATAGCCGGTGCGCTGTCCCTTGATGTCGTCGACGAACTCATTGCGAATAGAAAAATACTGATGCGTGTTGAACTCGTGTTCCACGTAGTTCACCACAGCAACCTCAGGAGCAAAGCACTTTTGCTCTCCGGTGGCGCAGAAGGCACCGTTGGCCCCGTTCTCGGTGGGAATGGGCTTGGCTACATTGCCGCCGATGTTGGGCACATTGCGCTGATACATGTACCAAGTCTCAGTGTCCGTGTGCCAGCTCTTATTGATCTTGTGGTACCAGGTCTCGTAGAAGCTCTGCAGGTTGTTGTAGGCATAGTTGCCCTTGTTAATGGAGTTCACACAGGTGTACAGCGCGTCGCCCCCCTTGCTCCATGTGTAGTCCACGCAGGCGGTGCCGGTGGGCTGCGCATCGGGCGTCCAGAGAGCCACGTCATTGCCGTCCGAGATGCCGAGTTGCAGCAGCCAGTGGTCCGAGAGTTTGATGCTCGCCACAACGCCTGTCTGCGTGTAGGGGTCCACGGAGTAGAGCAGCGAGTGCGAATACGTGTAGTTGTTTGGCGCGAGCTGGGCTTCGATATCCGGCAGAGAGATATAGCGGCCGATGCGGACGTTCATGCCCTGCGCAACCTGCGGGAAGTAGAGATCGACGTAGTACATGACGGGGTCGTAGCCGTACTCATGATTGCGCGCCAGCAGTTGCTGCGAGAAGATGCCCTTCGATGTGGTGTAGCGATAGTCCTGCCCCCAGAGCTGCGCGAAGCGGAAGCCCCAATCGAAGTGCTGGGTCTGCACAGTGTCCGGCAGACGCTCGATGTACAGCACCTCCTGGTCTGGGACAATGCGGTTGGGATTGTAGTAGTAGGAGGCTGGAGCGTTAGCACCGTCGCCCTTGTTGGAGGTGCTAACATCGAAGCCGCCGTTGAACCAGCCGTAGATCTTGGTGCGGGACTTGTTCGCGTTGATGGCCTGCATCAGCGGATAGGTCTGTGTGTCTGGCGCGCCGATGGTCGGTGTACCGCCGACGGAGTAGTCCGTGCCGGGGAACGGGGTTGAGTCCACTGGGCCGGGATAACCGCGACGCGCGGGCGAGGGTGCCGCCGCAACTGACGGTGCGGGGAACCAGTCGTCATGATAGGCAACGCCCAGGCGCTGGAAGAAGTTGCCCTGCGGTGTGGGTGCGTTGGGTTCAGCAGCCTTGGGGGGGACAACTGAAGAGGCCTCCGATGAGTCTGCCTGCGCAAAGGCGCTATGCGAAGCCAAAAGAAATACAGCACCCAGGGGCCAAAGACGGAACATCGAACAACCTCTACCCTAGTACATCGCAGGGGGCGTGAGAAGTCCGTAGGAAAAGCATTAAGAATCCGTAAGTTTGGCGCGCAGCCTGTAGCCCACCCAAGGTTCGCTCTCGATGTACCGCGAGCTGTCGGAGCTGTCCAGCTTCTTACGCAGTTGCGCGACGAGTACGCGAAGATATTCAGGCTGGTCTTCGCCGGCTGGCCCCCAAATACTGCGTAAGAGCAGCTTGTGGGTGAGAATCCGGTTGGGACTGCCGGCGAGCAGCAGCAGCAGGTCAAACTCTTTGGGGGTGAGATGAACGTCGACACCGCGCACGCGAACGACCCGCGAGCCAGTTTCGATGTAAACGTCGCCCACGGTGAACTCAGCGGCGGCGGGCTCGAGGCGGGCGCTCTTGCGCAGATTGGCGCGTACCCTGGCCAGCAGCTCCGGCATACTGAACGGCTTGGTCACATAGTCGTCGGCGCCCTCGTCGAGCGCTGCCACCTTCATGGTCTCCTGCTCCCTCACGGAGAGCACGAGGATGGGTATCTCAGAGATGCGGCGCACCGCGCGCGTCAGCTCAATGCCATTCATCTCCGGCATGGCGAGGTCAGTGATGATCAGGTCAGGCGATACGGACTGGAACATCTCGAAGGCCTCCAGGCCGTTATTCGCAACGCTGACATCGTAGCCGCTGCTCTGTAGCGAGGTCCGCAGTACGCGGGTAATTTGTCGCTCGTCGTCGACGATCAGGATCCGCATCAGCGTGTCTCCTGGGTGACGATGTGCAGATCGACGTGCGGTGCTTCAGACATGAAGCGCTGAATCGCCAGGTAGTAAAGCCACTTGCGCAGTCCACGTAGCGCGGAGCGTCCAAAGATGGCTTGCGTGATGCGGTTTTCCAGCACAAAGGCCGCGGTGGTGGAGGGAATGTTCTTGCCGTTGAGGTGAACGATCTTTGCGCCCAGGTTCGCGGCAAACTGTAGGCTGGCCTCCAGGGCGCGGCTGCGCTCCGGATCCTCATCCTTGCTGCTCCGCACATGGACGACATAGAGCTCCCCGCCCAGCCCCTCCGCCAGCCGCGCCCCGCGCGCAATCAGGTCGCGCGCCTGCGAGCTGGTGCTGATGCAGACCGCGACCTTCTCGGTCACCGCCCAGTGCGCCCCCAGCTGCTTGGACTTGACGTAATCATTCAGCGTTCGGTCCACGGCGCGTGTCACCCGGTGCAGCGCCATCTCCCGCAGCGCAATCAGGTTGCCGCGGCGAAAGAAGTTCTGTAGCGCTCGCTCGGAGCGCTCCAGCGGGTAGATGTCGCCGCGCCTCATGCGCGTGGCCAGCGCCTCGGGCGTAAGATCGCTGATGACGATCTCATCCGCCCGGTCCAGCACCCAGTCAGGCACGGTCTCGCGAACGGTGATGCCGGTTAGGCTCTGAATGCGAGGCGTCAGGCTCTCAATGTGCTGCACATTGATGGTGCTGAGCACGTCAATCCTGGCATCGAGCAGAAGCAGCACATCTTCATACCGTTTGGCGAAGCGGCTGCCCTCAATGTTGGTGTGTGCCAGTTCATCCACCAGTACCACCTGCGGCCGGCGGGCGAGAATCGCGTCCACATCCATCTCGTGAAAGAGCGTGCCCTTGTAGTCCATCTCGCGCGACGGCACATGCTCCAGCTTGCCCGCAAGTTCGGCGGTGGCCTGGCGTCCGTGCGTTTCCACGATTCCGATCACCACGTCCTCGCCGCGCTGGCCGCGGCGGATGCCCTCACTCAACATGCTGAAGGTCTTGCCCACACCGGGCGCGTAACCCAGAAAGACCTTGAAGAGGCCGCGCGTCTTCTCCGGGTCGGCGGCGACCAGCCAGTCTTCGGGACTCTTTCGTGGGGATTCGGTCGGCAAGGTCGTAGACTCTCCATGTGAACTCTCAGCGCCTTGTCGCGGTATTCCGGTGGTCGGCGGCAGCAGCGATGCTTGCCGGAATTGTAGCGGTATATCACCTATGGCTGCATGTGAACACCACCACGGTGGCGCTGACGCTGCTGATGCTGGTGCTCCTGCTGGCCGCAAAGTGGGGGTTGCGCTACGCCGTGGCCACCTCTCTGGTGGCCTCGGTTGCGTATAACTACTACTTTCTGCCGCCCATCGGCACCTTCATCATCACCGATCCGGAGAACTGGCTGGGGCTGTTCGCGTTCCTGGTGACCTCAGTGGTGGGCAGCCGGCTCTCGGAGCGCGCCCGCGAAGAGGCCGACGACGCCCGCCTGCGCCAGCGGGAGCTGGAAGTTCTGTACGGGCTGAGCCGCGAGCTTCTACAGACGGAGAACGTTGCCGGCCTCCTGAACACCATCGCGCCCGCCACCCTGCTGGTCACCCGCGCGGTCTCTGTGGTGCTGTATCTGATTGAGGGGGACCGGCGCTATCTGGCCGGCGATGCAGCGTCCATCCAGCAGGACGACATCGGTCTGCGCCAGCTCGCGCTGACCCTGCCGGCACCGGATATCGTGGGCAGCGAGTCGCGTGTGCCGCTGCGCGTCGGCGTGCGGCCGCGCGGCATCCTGCTGCTCAGCGGTACATCGCTCTCTACGCAGACGCTGCTGGCCATCGGGGGCCTGGTCAGCATCTCCATCGACCGCGCCCAGGCCCTGGAAGATGTTACCCGCGGCGAGGCCGCCAAGGAGAGCGAACGGCTGCGCTCGCTGATGATCGACTCCATCACCCATGAACTGCGCACGCCGTTGACCGCGATCAAGGCCTCCGCGACCACGCTGCTGCTGCCCGGCGGGCTCAGCGAAGTCGAGCGCAAGGACCTGCTGGAGGTCATCGACGAGGAGAGCGATCGCCTCAACCGCCTTGTCTCTGAGGCCGTTGAGATGGCGCAGTTGGACGCTCAGGAGGTCCACATGACCTTCTCGCCCACGCCGGTCACGGAGCTGGTCGAGCAGGCGGTCGAGGCCTCCAGCACGGTGCTCGCCGAGCACGAACTGAAGATCACTCTGCCGTCGCTGCCACCTGTGCTGGCCGACATCACGTTCCTGGAAAAGGTGCTGGTCAACCTGCTGGAGAACGCCGCGAAGTACTCGGCCAAGGGCAGCCCCATCTTCCTCTCCGCCGAGCGGCGCGGCGAGCTGGTCGCCATCAGCATTGCGGACCGCGGCGTAGGCATTGACACCTCCGAGCAGTCGCTGATCTTCGAGCGCTTTTACCGCGCTCCCATGCAGAGCCGGCAGACCTCCGGCACCGGTATGGGGCTGGCCATCAGCCGAGCCATCCTGCAAGCCCATCACGGCACGTTGAGCGTCACCAGCCAGGTCGGCGAGGGATCGGTATTCACGCTGTCGCTGCCTGTGGCCCGCCAGGCCCGCTAACGCTGCTCTAGCGCACCGCGCGGGCCGTCGTGACACCAAGTCCCACCGCTGCCAATCCCGCAATCACGCTCACCGCAATGTACAGGATGCCCATCCAGAACGCGCCGCCCGTAAAGCTCGTCCACACCTCCCACTCGAACGTGGAAAAGGTCGAGAAGCCGCCGATGAATCCGATGGGGATGAGAAAGCGCCACGCCGGGCTGAGCGCGGCGTGGCGGCCCAGATACTCCAGTGCGAAACCGATGATGAAGCACGCGCAGATGTTCACCACCAGCGTGCCCAGAGGAAAGCGCGAGCCGAAGCGCTCCGCGACAGTGCTGCCGAGGAAGAACCGCAACATGGACCCCAGCCCTCCACCCAGGGCGATCAGCAGATATCGTTGCAAACGCAGGCTCCCTTCGCACGATCCTTCGCATTCGTAGTTTACTTGCGTCCCACTACCAGCACCATAAAGCTGTCCGGCAGCACAGCAGGCCGCGGCCTTGGCATCGCGGCGGTAGCTGCGGGTGCGGGCCCAAACTGCGCGGTTACAAGGTACACACGGTCCATTGCGGAGTCATAGGCCATGGTGCGCGCACCTCGCATCGTGGGCAGGGTCTCCATGGTCTTAAAGCCATGCGCGGTGTCCACCACGGAGAGCGTTCCCTCGCCATTGGAGCTGAAAGCGAGTTGATACTTCGCGCTGAAGCCCGCCGCGTCCGGTCCCGTTCCAATGGTGGGCGACGCGATCTGCTTGCCGGTCGCCGTGTCCACCACAGCCATCTGCTTGCCGTCACACACGGCGAAGAGCAGCCCGTGTTCCGGGTCGATGGCCTGACCCGACGGCGACTCCGAGGTCAGCTTCCAGGTTGCGGTGATCGCCCTGGCATGCGCGTCGAGCTTCACGATCTGGCTCGTATCCTCGATGGTGTCATAGACATTGCCCTTGCCGTCGACGGTAGGAAACTCCGGCTTGCCGGGCAGCGCAATGGTCGCGACGACGGTGTTGCTGGCCGTGTCAATCACGCTGACGCTCTTGCTGCGGCCGTTAAAGGCCCATACTGTCGCGGTCACCGGCTCAAACACAATGCCGTCCGGGTTTGTCTCCGTAGGGATGGTCGTGATGGTCGCAAAGCTGTGGCGATCAAAGACAACGACCGCATTGCTGCCGCCGTCCGAGATGTAGCCAAGCTTCCCTGCGGGGTCCAGCGCAATGCCGTGGGTACCCTTCATGCCGGTAATGGCCCCTATCGGCTTGCCCGTGGTGGTGTCGATCACCTCCACGCGCGGCCCATGGGCCAGGTAGAGCAGGTGCGCAGCGGGGTCTGCGATCAGGTAGTCCCACCCGCCGCTGCCGCCGATCTTCCACGTGTCCACGATCTTGTAGGGCGTCTGCGCCAGTGCGGGCAGAGTGGCGGCGAGCACGAACAAGAGGCGACGGGTAGTGCGAAGTGGCTTCACGAATGGCTCCTGAGAGGGTAAGTGCAGTGGCTTAAAAAGTAACCGAATCCGGCCTCCATACGCTAGTTCCCGGCGAGGTCTGCTGGAGTGACTTCGATATCGAAGCCGATCATCAGGTCCGCGATCTGTTGATCGGTAAAGCCCCGCTCGCGCAGCAGGCGGATCTCGTCGCTCAGCAGGGAGATCACCTGTCCGGTTGGGAACTCCTCCTCGCCTGCGCCGGCCGCCTGACGAAGCTCGCGGGCTGCGGTGGCTACCTGGTCGGCTGTGTAGGTCTTTTCCTGTGCCATGATGCTCCTCCCCATCGTCTTGCATCAGCTTACGCCGTCGCCGGGTTGCGGGCGCTCCCAGCCTGCGGAGTAGACTTAAACTTCGGCAGCGCAGGAGAGATGCATGATCGTCATCGATACCGAGTCCGTCGACGTAGCTACTCCCACCGGCTCCATGCGCACCCACATCGTCCGTCCAGCAGCGCCGGGCAGGTATCCCGGTATTGTCCTCTACTCGGAGATATTTCAAGTGACCGGGCCGATCCACCGCACCGCGGTGCTGCTCGCCGGCCACGGCTATGTGGTCGCCATCCCCGAGATCTATCACGAGTACGAGCCAGCCGGCACCGTGCTGAAATACGACCAGGAGGGCTCCGACCGCGGCAACGTGCTCAAGACCACCAAGCCGGTGCAGGCCTATGACGACGACGCCCGCGCCGTGCTTGCCCACCTGGCCTCGCGACCGGACTGCATGGGCAAGCTCGGTGCTATGGGCATCTGCATCGGCGGCCACCTGGCCTTTCGCGCCGCCATGAACCCCAGCGTGCTGGGGGTGGTCTGCTTCTACGCGACGGACATCCACAAGGGCGGCCTGGGCCTTGGCATGCAAGACAACTCCATCGCCCGCGCCGGCGAGATCAAAGGCGAGCTGCTGATGGTCTGGGGCCGCCAGGACCCGCACATCCCCACCGAGGGCCGCATGAAGGTGCTGGCTCGCCTGAACGAGGTCGGCACGCGTCTGAACTGGCATGAGGTGAACGGTGCCCACGCCTTTCTGCGCGATGAGGGTGTGCGCTACGACCCCGAGCTGGCTCGCTCCATGTTGGGCCTTGCGCTGGAGCTCTTCCACCGCACCCTGGCGGTCGGAGCAGAGGACGTGGCGCAGAGCCCGGTCATCGCCAACCACTAGAATCACGGCCTCCTAAAGCTTTGGTTTGCCGTGGTTACGCTGGATTAGCTGATGTAATACTTTAGCCATGGATCTTCCGTATGCGTCAACTCCAGGGTAGCTCCGTCAAACACTACCCGGCCCTCGTTCAGCACCAGAAACTTGGTGCTGGGGTCAATGCCGCCGTCCGGAATCTTCTCCATGTGCCCTAGCTCCTGATTGTAGCGATGGGTAGCCATGGTGAAGGCGTCTTGTAGCCGGTGGGTGATTAGCAGCGAGGTCGTGTGGGAGACGTCGCGCTGCTTCACCACCAGCTCCACGATGGTGTTGGAGGTGATGGGGTCCAGACCGCCGGTGGGCGAATCGTACAGGATCAGGTCGGGCTTGCTGATAATGGCGCGGGCAATGGAGACGCGCCGCCGCATTCCCCCGCTCAACTCCGACGGAAACTTGTCGATGGCCTTCTCCAGCTCCACGAAGCACAGCGCCTCCACCACGCGCTCGTGGATCTCCTTGCGGTCCACGTGCTCCTCTTCCAGGCGATAGGCGACGTTGTCCTCTACATTGAGGGAGTCAAACAGCGCGCTCTCCTGGAAGACCATGCCGATGTGGGCGCGCACGGCGAAGATCTCGCGCTGGTTCATCTTCTGCAGCGACCAGCCCAGAATGCGCACATCGCCGCTGTCCGGCTGCAGCAGACCGTTGGCCAGCTTCATCAGCACGCTCTTGCCGCCGCCGGAAGGTCCCAGGATGATCCGGGTCTCGCCATGCGCCACCTTGAAGGTGATGTCCTTGAGCACCTGATGCTGCTCAAAGCCGATACACACCTTCTCAAACTCCATGATCGGCACGCCCTGGGCGATGCGTTCGGCTGCCTCCTGGTCGTTCATGATCTCGGTCATCGGCTAGCGTCCAAAGATCCCGATCATCAACTGCGTGACCAGGAAGTCCATCAGAATGATCGCAACGGAGGAGGCGACCACCGCCTGGGTGGTCGATTTGCCGACGCCGCGCGTGCCGCCGGTGGTCTTCAGGCCGTAGTAGCAGCCGATGGTCGCGATAATGAACCCGGAGAACAGCGGCTTTACCAGCCCCTCCACCACGTCCCCCATCTTGAGCGTCAGGTAGGCCGTGGTGAAGAAGGTGTGGCCGTTCAGGTGGAGCAGTCCCACCGCGACCACGCCGCCGCCGGCCGTCCCGCAGGAGTCCGAGATGATGGTCAGGAAGAACAGCATCACCACAGTCGCGACAATGCGCGGGGTCACCAGCTTCCGGATGGGGTCCGTGCCCAGCGCGCGCATGGCGTCAATCTGCTCGGAGACCTTCATCGACCCCAGTTCGCTGGCCATACCGGAGGCGTTGCGGCCGGAGACCATCAGCCCGGTCAGCACTGGTCCCAGCTCCTTCACCATGGAGAGCGCCACCAGCCGCCCGGTCATGTTCACCGCGCCGAACTCCTTCAGCGAGGTGGCCGACTGTAGCGCCAGCACGCAGCCGGTAAAAAACCCCGTCAGTACCACAATCGGCAGCGATCCCACCCCAATCGAGTCCATCTGGATAAAGATGTCGTCCAGGTAGCGTGGCTTGGAAAAGAGGTCGCCGATGGCACGGCCGCACAGCAGGGCATACTCCTGCAGGGCGGCGACGAAGCTCTTGGCGTAGGTCTCTGGAGAGGCGAGTCTCATGCGGTCGGGTTGCGCTCAGGGTATCAGATGCGGCATGGACGCCCTGGCGTCGCATTCTCCCTGCCGGTGGTGAGAATATAGAGGAATGGCACAGACCATGGCAGCCGCCGTACTCCGCGGCAAGCAGGATATGCGCATTGAGCAGGTTCCGCTTCCCATCGCGGGCCTGGGAGAGCTGGTGCTGCGCGTAGGCGCGGCCCTGACCTGCGGCACCGACCTGAAGGTCTACCGGCGCGGTTACCACGCAAAGATGCTGACCCTGGACCGCCTCTTTGGCCACGAACTGGCCGGCACCGTGGATTCGGTCGGCGCCGGGGTTACGGGGTTCTCCGTGGGCGACCGCGTGGTTCCGCTGAATTCAGCCCCCTGCGACGCCTGTTACTTCTGCGCGAACGGCCAGCAGAACCTGTGCGAGGACCTGCTCTTCAACAACGGGGCCTATGCGGAGTTCCTGCGCGTCCCCCAGCGCATTGTGGCAAAAAACACCCTGCGCGTCCCCGATGAGATGCCGCTGGAGCACGCCGCCCTGACCGAGCCGCTGGCCTGCGTAATGCGCGGGCTGGAGGAGTCCAACGCGCACGCCGGACAGACCGCGATCGTGCTGGGCGCCGGCCCCATCGGGCTGCTCTTTATCCACGCCGCTTCACTGCAGGGCCTGAACGTCATCGCCGTGGTGAAGCGCCGGGACCAGATAGCGACCGCGCAGCACTTTGGCGCGGAACAGGTCGTCCACATTGCAGACGTGGACGACCCCATCGCCGCCGCCCGCGCGCTCACCCCAGAGGGCCGCGGTGCAGACATCGTGCTGGAGGCCGTGGCCACGCCGGAGGCCTGGCAGTGGGCGGTGCAGATGGCGCGCAAGGGCGGCCTGGTCAACTTCTTCGGCGGCCCGCCGGCCGGCACCTCGGTCGCGCTGGACACCAACCTCATCCACTACTCCGACCTCACGTTGAAGGCCAGCTTCCACCACACGCCCGCGACCGTGCGCCGCGCCTTCGATCTGCTCTGTTCGGGACGCTTTCTGTGCGACGACTTCCTCACAGGCTCCGCTACGCTGGAAGAGCTCCCCGAGGTCTATCGCTCCATGTTGACCCGCCCCGCCGAGGGCATCGCGCCAGAGATTAAGACGGCCATCTTTCCCCAGATGCACGCCTCCCACCTGTCCTGCAACGCAGAAAAGGTGGCCGTATGAGCGCCGCTGCCACGGTGAGCGAGGCGGCCGCGGTCCTCGACGACCGCCTGCAAGGCGCCCCGGAGATGTATCTCACGCCCAGCCTTCGGCCTTCTCTGGCCGACGCGCAGGCCTGGTGCAAACGGCTGGCGACCTCGCACTATGAGAACTTCCACGTCGCGACGTTTTTTCTGCCTGCCGCGTTGCGCCCCCACTTCCACAGCATCTACGCCTTCTGCCGCGCGTCGGACGACCTGGGCGATGAGGTTGCCGACACGGCGACCGCAACCCGCCTGCTCGCCGAGTGGCGCGCCATGCTGCACCAGTGCTTCGCGCAGCCGGAGCTCTCGCGGCATCCGGTCTATGTCGCGCTGCAACCAACGATTGCCCAGTGCTGCCTGCCCATCGCGACCTTCGACGACCTGATCTCCGCCTTCGAACAGGACCAGGTCTACACCCATCACGAATCGCTGGCGACACTGGAAGCGTACTCGCGCTATTCAGCAAATCCGGTAGGTCGGCTGGTCCTTCTGGTCAGCGGCTACCCCGACGAAGCGTTGATGTTGTTATCGGACGAAATCTGTACCGGCCTGCAACTGGCCAACTTCTATCAGGATGTGGTCGAAGACAGCGCGCGCGGACGCCGCTACCTGCCCGCGGACGCGATGCAGCGCTTCGGCGTGACCGACGAGCAGCTCCTCGCTCGTCGTTTCGACCCAAACTTCCGCGCGATGATGCAGTTCCTCGTCGCCGATGCTCGCGCCCGCCTCACCCGAGGGCAGCGCATCGTCGGCCTCGTGAACCGCGACCTCGCAGCCACGCTCTCGCTCTTCGTCAAGGGCGGCTTCGCGATCCTAGACGCCATCGCCGCGCAGGACTATGACACGCTGCGGTCGCGCCCGGTCGTTACCAAAGCCGCGAAGCTCCGCCTGCTGGGCGGCGCTCTGGCCGGCAAGCTGGCAGCTGTGCTGCTGCCGGGCACCCGCGAGGGCCGCTCCGCATGATGCCGGTCCGCTCCGCTCAGGTAGACGCCGCCTACAACGTCTGCCGCGCCATCGCCAAGCGCGAGGCCAAGAACTTCTACTATGCCTTCGTCGTGCTTCCGCGGCACAAGTCCGATGCCATGTGCGCGGTTTACGCCTTCATGCGCAAGGCAGACGACCTCGCCGACGATGAGTCAATCTCCCTCGATGCCCGCCGCGAAGCGATGGCTGCATGGACCGCCACCTGGCGCGCCTCGCGCACCTCGCCAACGGAGGATCCGGTCTTCCTCGCGCTGAACGACACGCAGCAACGCTTCGCTATCTCGGATGAGCTGCTGGAACATCTAGTCTCTGGCACCACCATGGACCTGGCCGCTGCCCCCGAAGGCGTAACCTGCATCGAAGTAAGCGACCCGAAAGGTCTCTCGCGCGCGTATCAGATCTATCGCGACCAGAACGCATTGGAGGCCTACTGCTATCTGGTGGCCTCCGTCGTTGGACTCGTGTGCATCCGCATCTTCGGCTACACAGACCCGCGCGCCGAGTCACTGGCCATCGATACAGGCAAGGCATTCCAACTCACCAACGTGATGCGCGACATTAAAGAGGATGCAGATCGCGGCCGCATCTATCTCCCGGCATCGCTGCTGCAAGAGTTCGGCGTCACACCCCGGCGGCTGCTGGCACTCACCGCCGGAGCGCATCCGGAGACCAGCGAACTCGCCATGCTTCACACGCTGGGCGCACGAGCCGAAGATCTCTATCAAAGTGCCGACGAGTTATTGCCTCTGCTGGATACGGACTCCCGTCCTGCAATGAAGGTGCTCGTTGAGATATACCATCGGCTGCTCCGTCGCACATCCAGACCGCAAGGCATCTCGCTCCATCAGCGCGTCTCCGTCCCTACCGCGGAGAAGCTGCTCCTCCTCGGCGTGGGAATGACGCAGTCGATCAAGGCGCGCGTCTTCGGATGAACGACTCGCTTCATTCCGATGTCCTGATCGTCGGCGGCGGTGTCGCAGGCCTCTCCGCCGCTGTCGCTCTCTCCGGCGCGGGCGCGCGCGTCACGCTGCTGGATCGCAAGCCCTACGTCGGTGGCCGCGCGTACTCCTATCTCCATCCTGCGCTGGATGAGGTCATTGACTCGCAGCACGTCCTGCTCGGCTGCTGCACCAATTTGATCGACCTCTGCCGCCTCGCCGGCGCGGACCGGCACATTCGCTGGTATGACAGCATCACCTTCCTAGAACCCGCAACTGAATTTCGCGCCACACGCCGCAGCACCATCCGCCCCACACCACTGCCGTCCCCCGGCCACTCTTCGCTCAGCTTCCTGCGTGCGCCTATGCTCTCCCTCGCGGACAAGTCGCGCATCGCACTTGGTCTGCGCGAGTTCCTGCGCGGCTATCCCGACGACGACCACGAACCGTTCTCCGCATGGCTTACGCGCACCCGGCAGACGGACCGCTCCATTCGCCACTTTTGGGAGCCGGTCATCCTTGGAGCGCTCAACGACAGCTTCGACCGCTGCTCCACGCGCTATGCGGGGCAGGTCTTCCATGAGAGCTTTCTCAAGTCCGCACAAGGTGGGCGGCTCGGCATCCCAACGCAACCGCTGTCGGAGTTCTACGCTGCGGTTGCGCACCTCGCCCAGCGGCATGGAACTGCGCTGCATCTGCGCAGCAGCGTCGACCGCATCCAGCGCCTCAACAGCGGCGCGTGGCAGACGACCAGCTCCGATGGAACGCAACGGGCCGCCCAGCATCTTCTGCTCGCGCTGCCGTTTGAGCAAACGCAGCGCCTGTTAGCGACCCTGCCGGAGGGCGCCTCGCTGCGGCAGAGCCTTCTGCCCGCGATGCAACACTTCACACACGCGCCCATCACCACAATTCATCTCTGGTTCAACCGCATCATCATGGAACTGGATCACGCCGCACTACTGGACACACGCATTCAGTGGGTCTTCAACAAGTCGCGCATCCGTCGCGATGAACCCGGCGCCAGCGAGACCGGACAATATCTGGAGCTCGTCATCAGCGGCTCCTTCGCAGAGCTGCACCAGGCGCGCGAGCAGATTCTCTCTTCTGCGCTCGAAGAACTCACGCGCTTCTTTCCCACCGTGCGCGAAGCGAAGGTCATCCAGTCAGGCATCCTCAAGGAAGCGCGCGCCACCTTCTCCGTCACTCCCGGCCTGGATCTCTATCGTCCCGCGCAGGATGCAGGCAGTGGCCTCTATCTTGCTGGTGACTGGACGCGCACCGGCTGGCCTTCCACTATGGAAGGCGCAGCGCGCAGCGGCCGTCTCGCCGCCCAGGCCATCTTGCCGGGAGCAACAATGCTCACAGCGGACCTGCCCGCAAGCGGCCTGATGCGCTGGCTCCTGTAGCTCACTTTGTTCGCAATGCGGATTCAGTCGCTCCGCGATGCTAATAAAGTTTCACAAAATCACAACTAACCTTTGGAATAAGGTTTACCTTTAGTCGGACACCCTTTGTCTGGATGGAGCCTGGTGTGGCGGTCCGCGAAGGCGTGGAGGCTGGTATGAAGTTTTTCGTCGCGCCCACGCGCACATTGCTGTTGTTTTTTGCTTTCATCGCGTCCACCGTCACACTCACATCGATCAATGGCTGCTCGGGTGCGTCCACACCCTCGGGTCCGCAGATTGCCGTCACCGTATCCGGGCCGGCGGCCACGCGCCTTAGCGGCACGGCCCAGTTCACTGCGTTGGTCACCGGCACCACCAACACCGCCGTCACATGGCAGGTCAGCGGCGTCACCGGCGGCAGCGCAACCACGGGAACCATCAGTGCCACTGGCCTCTACACCGCGCCGGCTGCGTTGCCCACCATCCCCACGGCCAGCATCACCGCCGTCAGCCTGGCCTCCCCTAGCGTGTCCGGCTCGTTTCTGGAGAACATCGACAATCCATTGCCCGTTGTCACCAGCGCGTCCGCAACGCAGGTTGGCAGCTCCCTTAACTATGCTGTCGATGTAGTCGGCACTGGCTTCGTCTCCACCTCCGTGATTCAGGTCAACGGAGTAGCGCAGACCACCACCTACGTCTCCGCAACCGAATTGCAGACCACCGCTGCCGTCGCCTCCGGCACCACGACCCTCGTCGTGCTGGTCTCCAACCCTGCGCCGGGCGCGGTTCTCTCTGCCTCCCTGAACGTTCCTATCTCGTTCTACGCCACCACGGCGGCAGCGGCAGCGCGCTTCCTCGATCAAGCCAGTTTCGGCCCCACCGCTGCTTCCATCCAGAGCGTCCAGACGCTCGGCATTGACGCTTATCTGAAGCAGCAGTTCGCCACACCCACCACGCTGCTCGCTGCCATCCCCAACAGCCCGCTGCCGGCGCTCTGTCTGGCTAACAACAGCACCTATCCCTGCGCCGAATCGGAGTGGTGGAGCACGGCCATCAACGGCCCCGATCAACTTCGACAGCGCGTTGCCTTTGCACTGTCGGAGATGTTTGTCGTCTCCACCCAGTCCATTGACGGCGCCACTATCCCCCAGTTCCACAATGCGCTGGCCAACAACGCCTTCGGCAACTTCTACAACATCATGCATGACGTCACGCTCTCCCCGGCGATGGGCGGCTATCTGAACATGCTCAACAGCGCCAAGCCGGCTACTGGCCAGATCGCCAATGAGAACTACCCGCGCGAGAACATGCAGCTCTTCACCATCGGGCTTGACCTGCTCAATCAGGACGGCTCACTGCAGCTCGAAGGCAGCGGCAACGCCATCCCCGCCTACACCGAGGCGCAGGTGCAGGCCTTTGCCCGCGCCTATACCGGCTGGACCTACGGCGTCCCGGGTGGCGGAACCCCCACCAAGTTCCCCAACACCTACGACCCCAACGACCCCATGGCCGCGGTCGACGCCCAGCACGACACCACCGCCAAGACGCTGCTCAACGGCACCGTCCTTCCCGCTGGAAACAACTCCGCGCAGGACCTCACTGGCGCGCTGACCAACATCTTCAACCACCCCAACGTAGGCCCGTTCGTCTGCACCCAGCTCATCCAGCACCTGGTCACCAGCACACCCAGCCCTGCCTACGTCTCGCGCGTCTCGGCCATCTTCGCCAACAACGGCAGCGGCGTTCGCGGTGACATGCAGGCCGTCATCCGCGCCATCCTCACGGACCAGGAGGCCCGCGCTGGCGACACTAACTCCAGCTACAACGGCGGCCACCTGCGCGAGCCCATCCTCTTTATCACTGCAATGATGCGCGCGCTCAACTTTACCAACACAGACGTCAACGGCTCCTACGACACGCTCTCCAACTACTCCTCCAACCTCTCTGAGCGCCCCTACCGTGCCAACTCCGTCTTCAACTTCTTTCCGCCCAACTATGTGATCCCCGGTTCCACGCTGAACGCTCCCGAGTTCGACATTGAGAACACCGCCACCGCGGTGCTGCGGCTGTCGCTGGCCGACTCCATCGTCAACAACAAGATATCCAGCTTCACCGTAGACCTCTCCAATACCAGCACGCTCGGCACCATGGCCGCCAACCCGGCCAGCCTCACCGATTACCTCGGCATGCTGCTCATGCACTCGCAGATGCCCACCAACATGCGCACCACCATCATCAACACCATCACCCCGCTAACCTCCAACGCGCAGCGGGCCCGTATCGCGCTGTACCTCATCATCACCTCGTCGCAGTACAAGGTCATCCACTAAGTCCCCGAATTTATCCAGCACTTGGTCCATCGCAGGGAAGAGGCAACACCATGGAAATCCGCCGCCGCAGCTTTATCAAGTACGCCTCGCTCGCCGCCGCCGGCAACCTCGCCGGAATGCGTCCCTTTGGCGCGCTCAACGCCTTGGCAGCTACAACACCCGACTACAAGGCGCTTGTGTGCATCTTCCTCTTCGGCGGCAACGACTCCAACAACACGGTCGTCCCCTATGACACCGCGGGCTACGCGAACTACGCCAAGTTGCGCACCGCCGGCGGCAGCTCCATCGCGCTGGCGCAGAGCAGCCTGCTGCCACTCACCGCGCTCCCGAACTTTTCCCTGCACCCCAGCCTGCCGGACGTGCAATCGCTCTTCAACAATGGCAACGCCGCCATCGTCGCCAACGTGGGCACGCTCACCGTCCCCATGACCCGTGCGCAGTATCTCGCGTCCAACCCCAACGTGCCCACCAACCTCTTCTCCCACCCTGACCAGCAGGAGGAGTGGCAGAACGCCGCCGCCTCCGGCGCCACCGCCACCGGCTGGGCAGGCCGCATCTCCGACGTCATGACCGGCCCCTACAACGCCTCCGCGACCGTACCCATGATCACCTCAGTCGGCGGGGACACCCTCTTCTGCAACGGCATCTCCACCACGCCCGTCTCGGTCTCGCCCGGCAACCTGGGCAACTCCAGTTGCTCGGAGGGCTCGGAGTGCACCGCCCGCCAGACCGCCGCGCAGTCGCTCATCACCTTCAACAGCGGCGTCTCGCTCATCACCGCCGACGACCAGATCACCTCCAACGCCTACAACTACGCCTCCGTGCTGACGGCCGCGACCAAGTCGGTAACCCCGCTCAAGACCGTCTTCCCCGCCAACAACGGCCTCGCTTCACAGCTCCAGCAGATCGCGCAGATCATCCAGGTGCGCGCCGCGCTCGGCGTCCAGCGCCAGATATTCTTTGCCGGCATCGGCAACTTTGACACCCACTCCAACCAGGTCGCCCTGCAGGCGCAGCTGCTCGCCGGAATCAGCCCCGCCATGGCGGCGTTCTACAACGCCACGGTGGAGATGGGTATCCAGTCCGACGTCACCAGCTTCACCATGTCGGACTTCGCCCGCACCTTCCAGCCCAACTCCAACACCGGTACTGACCACGCCTGGGGCTCGCACCAGTTCGTCTTCGGTGGCGCGGTCAAGGGCGGCAAGATGTACGGCACCTTCCCCACCATCGCCCTCGGCGGCCCCGACGATTCCGGCTCGAACGGCCGCTGGGTGCCCTCCACCGGCAGCGTGCAGTATGCGGCAACGCTGGCCAGCTGGTTTGGCGTCCCCACCGCGCAACTGCCCACGGTCTTTCCCAACATCGCCAGCTTCGCCACCGCCAACCTGGGCTTCGTGTAGACGCTACCGCGTCAGCAGGAACACACCCGCAGCCACAAACACCGTCGCCAGCCAGCGCCGCTTGTCCACCCGCTCGCGCAGAAACAGCTTTGCAGCGAACGCGTTACCAATGTAGGTCAGCGCGGCTATCGCCGGCCCTGCTAGCGACAGGTTCGCGATGCTCAGCGCATACAGCATCGCGAAGAAGTTCGCCGCCATGCAGAGCGCGCCCATCACAAACCGTGCATTGGTCAGCACCGCGCCGATAGCGCCGCGCATCCCGCTCACCGCGCGAATGTCATCCAGATCGCCAAGCTGGCGCATGCCTGCGGCAATCAGCACCTCGCCCATCACCGCGAGCACCGCCACAAAGCCGATCGACAACCAGATGTGCAGCAGCGGCGTCAGCGTCATAGCGGCCCCAGCCCGGCATCCATCTGGTCCAGCTTCGGATGCTCCGTCCGCGACGGCCCACCCGCCACAAATCCCACCGCGCACACAATCAACCCAATCCCCACGCAGCGCGAGACGGACAGATGCTCATGCAGCCAGAAGTGCCCCAGCAACGCAATCACCACATAACCGAACGCTGTCGCGGGCATCACAAAGCTCAGGTCAGCCCAGCTCAGCGCCGTGGTGTACGCGGCAAAAAATCCGATGAGCAGTGCAATCCCCGCAGCCACAAACGGATTGAACGGAGCATGCAGCAACAACCGCCCCATATGGTGGATGTCCATCGGCCCCATCTGCGCCATCCCGCGCGCCAGCAGGGAATCGCCCACCGACGCCGTCAGCATAATGGCGATCAGGACGGCATACTGCGAGGGTCGTAGGCTGTGCTTCACTCTGCTTCGATTTTATCGTGTATCGCCTGTCACTCATGCTCTAGAACGACACATCCGCCGGCACCGTCACGCGCAGCACGCTCTGGTCACCGGTCAACTTCTTCCACGCCACGCGAATCGCCTCAATCTTCGCGGCGTTCTCCCGCGTCGCTGGATAATCAATCACCAGCATTTGGAGCGGATGCGCTGCACGCCGCCGGTCCGCTGGCTCTGCCACTGCCCATAGACATCCATCACGCTTAGCCCGGCAGGGAAGCGTGGCGTCACTCCCTTATCCAGAAACGCGCGCCTCGCTGACGCCCTTCGTCGCGTCATCCGCCAGCCCCAGCCCAAAGTACAGCTTGGTGTCCAGCCATGCGTGTGTCTTTGCCGGATGCGCGGCGTCTCCATGCAGCACAGGGCTTGGTGTTGCTGAGGGCTTTTGCGCGCCCGCAGTGTAACAAAGAAGCCCCGAACCTGCCAGCAGCAACGCTGCCACAGATACGGAGCTCCTTCTCTTGTGTCCGATTGTCTTCATTCGCTACGCGTTCATGCTTACAGACTCCTGCGCCTTCAGCGCAGACTCTTCCTTCTTCGCGCGGGAGGCCTTATTCCGCTGCGAGCGCAGCTTCATAAAGCTCTTCGCCTCCACGTAGAGCCGTGGCACGTCGCGGTTCACCACCGCCTTCCACACCACGCGGAACGCCGCCTTGGGACGGAAGTAGTACTCGTCGTAAAACTTATGCACCATCTCCATCACATACTCGGTCGGCAGGCCGGGGTACTCAATGTGTGCCATCTGGTGGCCGCCGCCGTCCTGCATGTTCTCGTTGGTGATAAAGTCGTTGCGCTTGGCGTAGTCGTAGAACTCCGTGCCTGGATACGCATGCGCCACGCTCACCTGGATGGTCTCGCAGTCCAGTTGCTTGGCGAAGTTGATCGTATTGCGGATGGACTCCCGCGTCTCGCCCGGCAGGCCCAGGATAAAGTCTGCATGGATGATCAGCCCCAGGTCGTGGCAGTCCTTCACAAAGTCGCGCGCGCGCTCCACGGTGGCGCCCTTCTTGATGTTCTTCAGGATCTGCGGATCGCCGGACTCAAAGCCCACGATCAGCAGCCGGCAGCCGGCCTCCTTCATCGCCTTTAGGGTGTCGCGGTCGGTCGTCACGCGGCTGGTGCAGCTCCATGTAATGCCCAGCGGCTTCAGCTTCTCGCACAGCTCAATGGTGCGCACCTTCTGGATGTTGAAGGTATCGTCGTCGAAGAAGAACTCCTTGACGTTCGGGAAGTTGTCCCGCGCCCACTTCATCTCCGCCGCCACATCGTCGGTGGACCGCTTGCGCCACGCGTGGCCGCTGAGCGTCTGCGGCCACAGGCAGAACGTGCACTGCGCCGGGCAGCCGCGCGTGGAGTACAGCGCAATGTACGGGTGCAGCAGGAACGGCACGTTATACCGAGTCACGTCCATGTCGCGGGCGTAGATCTTCGTGGCCCACGGCATCGCGTCCAGGTCTTCCACCTGCGGACGGTCCGGGTTGTGCTGGATCACGCCGCTGGCGTCCTTGTAGCTGATGCCCAGAATCTCATTCAGCGGCTTGCCCTGCGCAAACTCCACCACAGAGTAGTCAAACTCGCGCCGGCAGATAAAGTCGATTGCCTCGCACTCATTCAGCGCGCGGTCCGGGTCGGTCGTCACCGGCGGCCCGACGAAACAGATCTTGATCGTCGGATTGGCCTTCTTGATGGCCCGTGCCAGCCCGTGGTCCCCAGACCAGCCCACCGTCGAGGTGAACAGCACCAGGAACTCAAAACCCTTGGCCATCTCGATGGTCTCTTCCGCGCTCACATGGTGCGGGGGAGCATCCAGCAGCTTGCTGCCCTCCAGCATCCCGGCCGGATAGGCCAGCCACACTGGATACCAGTAGGACTCAATCTCGCGGGTCGCGGGCCAGCGGGAGCTGGCACCACCGTCAAAGTTTTCAAAGGAGGGCGGGTTTAACAGCAGCGTCTTTAGCGTCATAAGTATGGCTTCAGTTTACCACTTTGCCACGCCGTCCGCCGCTTCCGCACGTGCCCGCCTGTGCACCACCCCTGAGGCAGTGTAGCCGGGGTGGCTGGGCGGGCGGTTGGCCAACTGACCCTCTGGGTGCCCCATCCCGGGTGCCGGGTGGGGAGCGGGTGCCATCGGTTACGATGCGGGTGCCCCATCCATGACGGTCTCATCGTCATGGGTGGGGTGACGACCGTTCGCGGCGGGTCCAGGTCCTGTGGGATTCAATCTCGACCCTTCCTTCCACTCCTGTCAGGTAGTGACGGAAGCTCGACCACGGCCACTCCTCCGGACTCGCCACCCACTCCCGCTTCACTGGGTTGCGATGCATATACCGCAGCTTCTCCACGAATTTGCGGTGCGTCAGTACGTTGAAGTCATGGTACCGCCGCTGCCAGAACTGCTTGCGCCCACCCTTGAGCTTCTTGGATATCTCCGTCTTCAGCACATTCATCGTCCGCGAGAGAGGCTGCCGCTTCGGCTCCGACAGCAGCAGATGGACGTGCTCCGGCATCAGCACATAACCAAACAGATAGAACCCGTGACGTTGCCGGAGA
>Ga0302319_10006524_pt1 | contig 23125 bp, 22 predicted proteins | sample Bog_T0_2_FD_203319 | JGI IMG/M metagenome (GOLD analysis project Ga0302319, IMG submission 203319) | Peat permafrost microbial communities from Stordalen Mire near Abisko, Sweden - Bog_T0_2 | ecosystem: Environmental > Terrestrial > Soil > Wetlands > Peat | place: Sweden: Abisko, Stordalen Mire...
AGCGAAATGGCATGCCTCAACCTATCCAGGACAAGGCTGACCGTTGCGACTGCGCCGCCCGAAACTCAACTTGCGTCGCACTTCACCGTTTCGGTGGCAACTGAACGGCAGGCAGCCCCCAGGGCCAACAGACAGGGGTACGCCGTTTGGCCTATCGATTTCAACATCGGATAAACCGCAAGTACCGGTACTCGGCATAAAGAAAATTTCGCCGACTGCCGATCAACTCCGCGGAGAGAATAATGACTCGTTCAATTCTGATTGCATTACTGGTGTCCGCCAGCTGTTTTGGGGCGCCCGCAAATGCCCCGGCCCTTCCGTTTTCTTTTGTCGAAAATCGGGGACAGGCGGCGAAGGAGATCCGGTTTACCGGAGAGGGGATTCAGTTCAAGGCCTGGTTTGAGCAGCGGGCGGTCACGTTTCAGCAGGGATCGGCTGTCGTTCGCATGGGGTTTGAGGGGGGCAGAAGCGATGCCGAGATTCAGGCGTCCCAACCCCTCGGCTCGGTAGCTAACTATATTCATGGCAATGATCCGGGGGACCAGCAAACAGGTATCCCCATGTTTGGAGCGATCTACTATCGCAATATCTGGGATGGAATCGACGTGCGATTTGCGGGCCATGGCTCGCAGCTGAAGACGGAATATGCCGTGTCACCGGGCGTTCCCCTGAATCGCATCCGGCTTCGCTTCGATGGCCGCGCCGAGATCGACGCGGACGGCACTCTCGAGATCCAGAGCGCTACAGGCCGGTATCGGGAAGAGAAACCGGTGCTCTACCAGGACACCGTGGGAGGCCGCACGACGATTGGGGGCGCCTACCGCCGAAACAGCGATGGGACCATTGGCTTCCGCGCCGATCCGTACGACGAAACGAAGCCTCTCATTGTGGATCCGGTGATCCTTTTCAGCGGCTATTTCGGCGGGGCGTCGCAGACCGTGATCACCTCGATTGCAGTGAACTCTTATTACAACGTGATTGTGGCGGGATGGACCATGTCCACTAACCTGCCCGCTTCGGGAGGACTGAAAAGCACTTACAGCGGCGGCGTGGATGCGTTCGTGGCTGGTTTCAGCCCCTCCGGCGGAAGCCTGATATTCTGCACCTACCTCGGGGGCTCGGCGGACGATCGCGCCTTTGGAGTCGCCGTAGATTCTTCCAACAACACTTACATTACCGGGCAGACATCCTCCCTGAACTTTCCTTTGGTGTTGCCTTTCCAGAGGAAACTGAGCGGCGCGCGCGATGCTTTCGTGGCAAAACTGAACCCGGCGGGGAACGCCCTCATCTTCAGCACCTACCTCGGCGGGTCCGGCGCCGATTGGGCCAACGGAATCGCCCTGGACTCGATGAGTAATCCGGTTGTCTTCGGCGACACCACTTCCTCCAACCTGCCCGTCACCGCGAGCGCGTTTCAGACGACTCTGACGAGTGCGCAGAATACATTTCTCGCCAAGCTCTCCTCAAACGGGCAATCTCTCTTGTTTATGACCTATTTCGGAGGCAATGGCACGGACCACGGGGCCGCTGTGAAACTCGACCCGACAGACGCAATCTATGTCGGCGGCTCGACCTTCTCGTCAACTCTGCCTGTCCTGAACGCATTCCAGGCTCACAATGCCGGAGGCCAGGACGGATTTTTCGCCAAGTTCAGCTCGAACGGCCAGAGCCTCGCCTATGCCTCCTACTACGGAGGTTCCAGCGGGAGCAGCGGCGCGCCCGAAGAAGTCAACGCGATCGCGGTCGTCGTTCCCGGCAGTTTCTTCGTCGCCGGGACCACCAGTTCACCCGATTTCCCTGTTACCAGCGGTGCGATCCAGCCGACCTTTGGCGGCGGTTCAACCGATGGCTTCGTGGGCCGCATCAACTACCTCACCGGAGGGCTGCAGAAGTCTACTTTCGTAGGCGGCTCGTCGGACGACGGAATCAATGCGATGGCGGTCGACTTTTACCGCGAAGTCTATGTTGCCGGCTATACATCCTCGGGAGACTTCCCCACGCAGAATGCCCTTCAATCGACGAATAAGGGCAGTCTCGACGCTTTCGTGCTGAAAACAAACTTTAGCCAGATCATCTATTCCACCTACCTCGGCGGGAACGGCAGCGACTCGGCTACTGCGATCGCAGTAGACTCTCTGACCTCGATCGTGGTGGCGGGAACCACTGGGTCGGCTTCCTTCCCCGTTGTCGGCAGCGGAGCTTCGTGGACAGGATCCGCGCTCTCATCGTTCGTCACCAAGATCGCTCCGCATTTCAGCCCGGCAGTCTTTCAGCAAACAACCTGGCTGATCGACCCCTGGCATGACACCGGTTATAACGGCCCCAACCTCAACCTCAGCGTCATCCAGTTTGGGCTCGCGGGCGATCTCCCGATCGCCGGGGACTGGACGGGAAACGGAGTCAGGAAGGTAGGGGTTTTCCGCAACGGCACGTGGTACCTGGACATGAATGGAAACGGAGTCTGGGACGCCGGGGACAAATCCGTCGCGTTTGGCCAGGCCGGCGATATTCCGGTTGTCGGAGACTGGAACGGAACCGGAACGATCAAGCTGGGCCTGTACCGGCAAGGCACATTTATCCTCGACCTCAGCGGCCACTTATCCGGTGTCGCTACAGGCTTGAGCGACGCCACGTTCTCGTTCGGACTTTCCACGGATATCCCGATCGTCGCCGACTGGAACAATTCGGGAACCACTAAGGTGGGAGTATTTCGCAATGGCCAGTGGCTGATCGATTACTTCGGTACTCATACCTACGGCGGCAGCATGGCTTACTCATTCGGACAGGCCGGGGACAAGCCGGTGGTCGGAGACTGGGACGGTAGCGGGCCTCAGAATAAGCTTGGCGTCTTCCGCTCCGGTTTATGGCTGCTGGACTACTCCGGTGTGAACTACGTGGTGAGCGGCGGCCAGAATGAACTGATATTCGCCCTGGGCGGCGCAGGTTACACTCCTTTCATATTCTGACGAAAGGCCGCGCCGCTTTCCACGAGGCGGCGCGGTCCTTTCACCGGTGTTGCTGTGGTATCCTGCCCGCACGATGAAGCCCCCAGTTGCCTTGCTGCCGGTCTTAGCCCTTGGCCTCATGGGCGCCGAACATGTCGAAGTCTGGACCGCCGCCGACCTCAGGGTTTCAGCCGAACGCCTTGCTTCCGAAGCCCAGGCAAAGAATATCGCAGGGAACACCCTCGGCTCCTGGGGCAACCACTCGGCTTCGCTTTGGCGAAGGGCAAAAAGCGGCGAGGCCGAACTTCACAAAACAAAGATCGACCTCATTGTTGTCGAGGACGGCGGAGCCACCCTCGTAACCGGTGGCGTCATTCCCGACGCTCACGCCACGGCCGCCAACGAGGTGCGAGGCTCTTCGATCCAGGGCGGCTCCTCAAGGAAGATCGGCCCCGGAGATATCATACGCGTCCCGCCCGGAACCCCTCATCGGTTTGTTCTCGACAAGGGTCAATCGATCTCTTATTTTGCCTTGAAGCTGGCGGCGCGATAATCCGTCAGGCGGGCTGAACCTCGACCAGTCTTTCCGGCTTCTCCTCAATCAGAATTGAATTCCGCAGCGGCCGTCCATAGCCCTCGAACGCAATCTCGGAAACGTCGCCATCCTTCAGTTCGATCCCCGCGCCAAAACTGAAAGCACCCGCGCCGTAAAAATGAACATGCACATCTCCCGGACGCCTGTGCTGCGGATACTTGAAGTGATGATGCTCCATGTTGGCGAGCGAATGCGACATGCGCTGTTCGCCCGAAGCAATCTCCTTAATCCAGAGAATCTCGCCCTTCCGCTCGATCTTCACCGTTCCCGGCACGAAATCGAACTGAGGGTCGACAATCAACTCCGGCCCGATCGAGCATTGCCGCAGCTTTGAAGGCGCCAGATAAAGATAGTTCCGCCGCTCTGTCTTATGGTCGGAAAACTCGTTGCCGATCGCCATGCCGACGCGCCTCGGCTCACCCGAGGCATCGATCAGATAGACACCCGCGATCTCCGGTTCCTCCCCGCCGTCTTCGGCGAACCCATGCACCGTCAGCGGCTCATTGTGCGCGCGCAGGATCAGCCCGCTGCCCTTGTAAAACCACTCCGGCGCCGTCCCGATCTGCCCCGCGCCCGGCCTCCCGCCCTCTTCGCCCCAGCGGTACATGCGCATGCTGTCCGTCTCCTGATCAGCCGCAAGGTGCATTTTCTGCCGCGTTTCGGCGCTCGCCAGATGCGTCAGGCCGGTGCCGCTCACCAGACACCGTGCCGGTTCCGAAGGATGGTCGAAGGGAGCCAGGATCTTCCAGTCCGTGCCACCCGCATAGACATCGTCATAAGCCAGTTCGGTCTCGACAGGCAACGAACGAAGGAATGCGGCAAAAGGAACGTTGCCCAGCAACGCGGCGGTTGCAGCCTCGTGCGCTGTCATCACGCCGTTCAGTACCGAGAGCACGCTGTCGCCGGCAAGTGCGATCCGGCGTCCGTGCCCGGAGTGCTGCAACTGAAGAAGTCGCACGGACATTACTTGCCCTCCCGTTTATGCCAGTCGTCCTTGAACAGATTGAAGTGAACCTTCTCCCGCGGATGCGCGGCAATGAACTCCTCATTGAGCGTAAGCCCTAACCCGGGGCGTTCCGGCAAACTGAAATACCCATCGACAACCTCCGGATAATGATCCACCGCCTGCTTCACCCACGCATCGGCGAAATCGTTGAAATGCTCCTGGATCTTGAAATTCGGCGTACACGCCGCCAGATGCACATTCGCCGCCGTCGCCACCGGACCGCAAACATTATGCGGCGCCACCAGCATGTAATAGGACTCGGCCCACGCCGCCAGCTTCCGCGCCTCCGAGATCCCCCCGAAATGCGACAGATCCACCTGCACAATGTCGCAGGCCTGCAGTTCGAACAATTCGCGGCACTCGAACCGGGTATGCAGGCGCTCGCCGGTCGCGATCGGCTGCTTCACTGCTTCGGCGACCTTCTTCAAAGCCTTCAGATTCTCCGGCGGAGTCGGCTCCTCCAGCCATGCCGGGTCGAAGGGCTCAAGCTCCTTCGCGATCTGAATCGCCGTCGCCGGATTGAACCGCCCATGCATCTCGACGAAGATCTCGAAATCCGGCCCTACCTCATGCCGCACCGCCTCAATCAGCGCGATAGACTTCAGCTTCTCCGTCCGGTCGAGTTCATAAAAACCCGACCCGAACGGATCGAGCTTCGCCGCGCGATAGCCCTTCTCCACCACCTTTCGCGCCGCTTTGGCGAACTCTTCGGGAGTCCGCTCAACTGTGTACCAGCCGTTGGCATACGCCTTGACCTTCTGACGCACCGCACCGCCCATCAGCCGATATACCGGCTGATTCAAAGCCTTGCCGACAATATCCCAGCAGGCCATCTCGATCAGCGCAATGCCGCTCATCGCGACCTCGCCCGCCTTGCTGAAATCGTGCAGCCGCATATGGTCGACGATCATTTCGCGGTCGAAAGGATCGGCGCCGATCACATAGCGCGGAACGGCCTCGGCAAGATAGCCGAGGACGGCATCGGTGTTGTTGATCATGCGCACCTCGCCCGCGCCCGTCAGACCTTCATCGGTCTCGACGACGACGAAGGTGAGGTTGCGCCAGGGGGTGCCCAGGATTAATGGGCGAACGTTGGTAATTTTCATGGGCCTCCCAAATTCTATCGGAGGCTTTGCTTCAGACTGGATTAATTCGCGCGGCCTCGCCGTCCCCCGCCAACAGCTGCCTCTTCCGGCCGCCCGTCTTCGAGCGCGAGAGCAGCCGATTCGCCCATGCCGCCGCCGGACGCCGCCGCCCGAGCGGTTTCGAGCGGCGAATTGCCCGCATAAACCACCACCATATGCGACGTATCCACCGGGTTCTTCGCCGCAAACACCAGGCCATTCCGCTCCGAAGCGTAGGTCTTGTTGTTGAGGCGGAAAATCGCCCCGCGATAATCCAGACCCAGCTTCTCAGCCCAGGCCGCCAGCGCGGAATTCGTCTCAGGACGTCCAACGAAGATCACGTCCTTGCGCGCCAAAAGATCCGACGGCGCCTCAAAGTCTTTGTAGACCTCTACCTCGCGCTGATCGCGTTCGCGAAAACGAGTCTGCATCTGTTCCGCCGCGTATCGATTGGTCCCGGCCTCGAGCGTGGTTCCGTAAACAATCACGGCCGAAGCCAGATGCCGGGTGATGTCGCCTGGCAAATACGCCGGCCCATCGCCGGGATCGGGCACGTCGTACTTAGCCTTCGCCGCGTCGAGGAAGGACTGAGCAGTCACCGTCTTCGTGGTATTCGCCGCGAAATAACCGTTCATCAGCTTGAGGAACTCTTCGTCGCCCATCTTCCGGCGAAGCGAATCCAAAAACAGTGTCCCTGAAGTCTCTTCAATCCGGAATCGAACATCGGGACTATCGGCCGCAAGCTTCAGCCCGCGATAACGAATCCGTTGCGCTTCCGCCGCCTTTTCGACATCCCCCGACTGAAGGATGCGATGATAAGCCGCGCTCCCGGCCGCAAACCACGTATCGGCATCTGACGCCGGCAGGATCCAGCCCTTCCAGAGTTTCTCCGCCGCAAACGAAACCGCGGGAGCCTTGCGCGCAGTATCTTTTTTCTCCGGCGCCAAACGGGCCTTCTCATTCGCCTCCACCGATGCCGTCAAACCCTCCGACGGCTGTGCGTTGAACAACACATAGCCGCCCGGATACAAGCCATGATTCGTCGTATCCCGAGACGCCAGCACCGTTTCGTTCGGCCTCCCAAACTCGCCCCACACCATCATCCGGCTCGCCATCGCCGAATTCGTAATCTTCGCGTCCATGGTCGAAGACGACACCAGCGGAGCGCTGTCGAACGCCCGGAACCCGAACTGCTCGTCGATCTGGCCCTTGTTCTTCCGATACAAATCCATCCACGCCAGATCGCGCACGGCCGGCACGAACGGCACGTACTCCGGCGAGCCCTGCGGGTCCGGCAGATATTCCAGCTTCACCCCCAGATCCTTGGCGTTGTTATCGCCCCAATAGAACCCTGGCGTCCCTCCAAACCATTCGTTCTTCGAACTCCGCCACAGCTTCGTATGATTCGTGCCCAGCTCATACATCGCGATCTCGTCATTCTTCGCATCGCCCATTAGCCATTCGTTCGTGTAGAGCCCGTTATTCCGCGTGCCCAGCTGTGCCACCACTTCATCGATATCGCCGCCGTACTGGATCGCCATGCGCGCTCGAAACGCCACCGGGGTGCCCTGAACGTTGAACGGCGTTTGCCGGATGGTGGTCTCCGTCAGGATCACCCCCGCGTCGTTCTGATACCAGTCCGTGCCGCTTTCAATCCCGCCCGGATAGCTCTGCATCAGCAGGCGATGCCCCTTCTCCGGCTTGATATCGAGCATCACATTCGTCTGCTCGGAGAGCGACTGCGGCCACCAGGTCACATGCCCGATCACCATCTTGCCGTCCTTCGTCGCGGGACCGGTCGCCGCGAACGCGCTGCAGTGGTCAGTTACCGAATCATGATGTACCGCATAAGGAGGCAGTTCGAACTTCGTGCCCTCAATACCCGTCGGAGTCATCCGCATAGCCGAAGCCAGTTCGTCCATCTCTACGCTCGTATTGGCCAGCACGATATCGATCAGATCGAGCTTCCGCCCGAACCACCGCGCGCCGCCCTCATTCGCGCCATCGGTAATACCGCGCATTTCTTCCAGAATCTCCCGATCGAACCCTCGCAGGAACAAGGCGTCGGCGCTGGTGCGATAAGCGTTCCACGTCTGCGCATCCACTTTGCCCGCCAGATACACCGCGCACCGAGCCAGGTATTCCGGAATCTCCTTCGCCATCAGATAGCCGTGCTGATAACCGCGATCGTAAGGCTTCCCTTCGATATGCAGATAAACCCAGCCCGCTGTCGGATACCGGTAAGCCGGTCCAAACGTGCGAACCGCATCGCGAGCCGGCCAGCTCTCCGCCGCCGAAGCCTCGTCGATACTCACGCCTTCAAACCAGGCCTTGCCTTTCAAGGCCCCGCCACTGCCCGCGCTCAGCACAATATGATCTTCCGCGCGGCTGGCCACGAAGCGAAGCGAAATCCGGCTCCAGTCACGCGTACCTCCGAGCGATGCCGAGTGGACATCGTAAGGCATCGACGCCATGGTGATCACCGCGCCCGAAGCGATCGGTGAAAGATCCGAGTCCTTCACCTCCAGCCCCTCGGTGCGAACCCACCCCGTGAGTTCGTAAGTCTTGCCGATAGTCAAATGAATCGAAGCCGACTCGGCGTTCGCGTCGCTGCTTGATGGCGACGCTTCGAGGCGCAGGGATTTATTGTTGTTATGCCGCACGGACGCATCGGTGTTCGCAAAACCGCGAACCGGCGTCCACGCGCTGTCGGAATGGCTGTCAAAAAGCGGAGTAGCGGCCTGTAGTGTGATGACCGCGAAGAGGCAGAGGACGAGTCGCATGGGTAAGGCGCTCCTTATCTGTACAGCATAGTCCATAGACCTGGCGCATGTTCTCAGCGCGCGGCGTCGACCTGACGGCCCCTGTCGTAATCGGCCGCGTTTTGCGTTGCGGCGACGCCAGGGAACTGGCGGTGGCGCCGGCGGTGTGGATCAGTGAGAAAAAACTGATAAAGTAATGAGCGCAAATTCCATGAAGAACCTCGCCATCGCACTTTCGCTTTCCGCATGCCTGTATGCACAGACGCCTCCGCCGGCCGCCGCACCTCCTCAGGGCGCCGGAAGGGCCGGCCAGGCTCCCCGCCCTCCGCAGTTTCCTCCGGGACCCAACCCCAATTCGCAATACCGCCTGGGACCCGATTCGATGCCGCAGGAAGGCGTGCCGAAAGGCGAGATCCGAGGACCGTTTCATATCCAGAGCAACGTGTTCCCGGGCACTCAGCATACCTACTGGGTCTATGTGCCGGCGCAGTACGATCCGAAGATCCCGACGGCCCTGATGGTGTTCCAGGACGGCCAGGCGTTTAAAGATCCCAACGGCGATCTGCGGGCGCAGAACGTGATGGACAACCTGATTTACCGGCGCGAGATTCCGGTGATGCTGGGAGTGTTTATCAATCCCGGTCGCACGCCGGAGCAGGTGGAGCCTTCGCCCGAGACGGGCTGGGGCGATGGCACCACCAATCGCGGCGTCGAATACAACACGCCGGACGATAAGTATCCGAGGGTGATCGTCGAAGAACTCATGCCCGCGCTCAATAAGGACTACAACATTTCGAAGGACCCGGAGATGCGCGGCATTGGCGGGTCGAGCTCAGGCGCGATCGCCGCGTTCATGGTGGCGTGGGAGCGGCCCAACGAGTTTCGGAAAGTGTTGAGCAACGTGGGCAGCTTCGTGGACATTCACGGCGGATACGTTTATCCGGAGCGCGTGCTGGCGAGCGAGAAGAAGCCGATCCGCGTCTTCCTTTGCGACGGGCGCAACGATAATCGCGGGATCGGCCGCGGCGGCGCTTACGACGAGAAGCGCGACTGGTTTTTCCAGAATAATCGGCTGATGAAGGCGCTCACGCAGAAGGGCTACGACGTGAATTACACGTGGGGCATGAATCTGCACGGCCAGAAGTTCGGCGGCGCGATTATGCCGGAGATGATGCGATGGCTTTGGCGCGACGGTCCGGTTTCGACCGACCCGAACGACAGCGTGGAGCGGCAGTTCCGCCTACCTGTAAATAAGAACTAAGCGGAACTAAAGCAAAGCTGCCGACGCCCGATTCCCCCGAGTTCGGTTCTGCGATAGAGTAATGCGCATGAATCGAAAGTTCACTGGAGTTCTGTTCCTGGCGGCCTGCGCCGCCGCGCCCGCCCAGGTGTTCACGCTGACTCGTGAACAGATGCTGAAGTACACCGAGAAGTATCAGGGCGAACGCTTTTCCGACGGGCGCCCCAAGGTGGACGCGAAGCTCATCGACAAGATGGATGGGCTTTCGGCCGAGGAAATCTGGGCTGTGCTTCCGGGCGAGGGTTACCGGAATCAGTACGAAGGCGACTTCCGGATTCTGCATCCCGAGAAGAAGCTGATTGGGCGCGCGTTCACGGTGCAGTTCATGCCGGCGCGGCCGGATATCAAGAACCCGAACGAGGCCGATGCGAAGGCGCAGGGTCTTCGCGATAACGGCAATCAGCGGGCGCTCGACATGCTGCAGGAAGGCGACGTGCTCGTGGCGGATATCTTCGGGAAGATCGAAGGCGGCACCCTGGTGGGCGATAATCTCGCGGCTTATATCAAGGCCGTGACGCACAAAGGGTTCGTGGTGGATGGGGCCATTAGAGATCTGGACGGAATCTTCCCGCTCGATATGGGGGTTTATTATCGCGGGGTGCATCCGACGCCGATTTCGCAGGAACTGATGATTACCGGGATCAACGTGCCGATCCGGATTGGGCAGGCGACAGTGATGCCGGGGGATGTGGTGTTCGGGGATCGCGAGGGAGTCTATTTCGTGCCGCCGCACCTGGTGCAGAAGGTGCTGACGGCTGCGGATACGACGCATATTCACGATGAGTGGACGCAGGATAAGTTCCTGCATGAGACGAGTAAGTATAAGTCGAGCGATATATACGGAAGTCCGCGGGATCCGAAGCTACGGCAGGAGTATCAGGAGTATTTGAAGAAGAAGCTGGATGAGTTGCATGCTAAGGAGGGCGGGAAGTAGGGCAGCATGAAGGCCTGCTTGGGGGCGTGCTTTGCGGCGCTGTTCCCCTCACTCGCCTTGTCGGCCGCAACTATAGCAGTCCTTCACAGCGGAGGATTCACGCTGGACTGGTCAAGCTCGGATATTCGTATCGGATCCGAGAACGCGGCAATGACCACTTTTTTCTCGTTGCGGGCGACTACTGAGGCGGAGCGAATCGCTTAACGCGATAAGCCCCCGGAGAAGGACGATCAGGGCGCATTACTGGAGTACAGTTACAGCGTACTTTCAATGGCGGGCCGTTATCTGAGCCTGCTTGAGCAAAGGGCGTGTTACTGCGGTGGCGCTCATGCGAACGTCAGCAAGGATTTTCGTGCTTATCGAATCGACAATACCCACGGCCCGACTCTGACCGGAATTTACCTTCGTGAAATTTTTGGTGAGGGTGTCATATTCGAGGCTTTGCGCAACGACAAGGTCGTCAAGGCGGCGCTCGTCGAATCGCAGAAGGGGGCGCCCACGAATCTTGACGGGCTTCTTCAGGCTCTGAATGGTCAATCGGTCGATACCGGTTCGTGCCGGTATATGTTCGATGAGGATCTGTTGAACCGTTTTGCTTTCTTCGACGTCCAGGGCGATCGGGTTGCCGTTCGCATCAGCCTTCCTTACGATACGGAAAGTTGCCGGGGTTCGACCGCGCAGATTGGAATTTGGCTGCCTGTGCCGGCGGAGCTGAGAAATGACCTCTTCGCCGCTAAGAAGAGAACGGCGGGATTCGTCATGGCAGACGCCGAGCGGGTTTCGAAGGGCCGCCAGACGGGTGTGAGTGCGAGCGATCCGCCGAGGTAGGTCGCCTGGCGCCGAGCGCCGCAGGGCGCGCGCTATTGAGTAAGTATGTGGTCGCGCAGCCAGGAATCGAGTTCCTGGAACTTCATGCGACCGGTTTCGTAGAGTTGGATCAGAAACGCGTATGCGGCAGTATCGTTGAATTCGACACGAACGCCATTCACTCTCAGGAATGCAGCGGCCACCGTGATAGCGACTCGCTTGTTGCCATCGATGAAGGGGTGATTCTGAGAGAGGCTTTCCCAAAGGGCGGCAGCCTCTTCGATCAGGTCTCGATAGTATCCGGATTGCGGGCGCGCCAGTGCCGACTCCAGAGCATTCAGGTCGCGGAGTCCGTGTGAACCCCCGAAGCGTTCAATTAAAGATGCGTGGACGGAAAGTACTTCGTGAAGCTTTGGATAGATGGTCAACGGGACAGGTTATGGAGGATTTCGGGATGTTCCGCCATAAACTGCTCAGCCGCTCGAAGGAAAGGCGATGACTCATGGCTCTTGAGGTAGCTAATGAACTGTAGTACGGAGTCCTGTTCTTCCGGTGAGAGCGAACTCACGGCGTCAATGAGATCCGGGCTGACCATGAGAACAGTATAGCGTTTTCGGGCTGGACGGCTATCGGGTCGGTTTCCATTTTTCGAGGAAGGCTTTCACGTCATCCGGGCCGATTTTGACGGTGGATTCGAATTCTCCGTTCTTCTGGGCATAGACGACCTTTCCGTCGGGGTCGAGGACTCCCAAACTCGGCACGCCTTTATCCAGCACAACGCCCAGGCGCTCGGCGATGTCGACGTTATCCTTCACCTCATCGCCGATGTTGATATGTACCACCACATAATTCGCCTCCACCAGCGGCGCGAATTCCTTCGAGCGGAACGTCGTATCCAGAACGTGGCAGTCATAACACCAGTTGCCCCCGAAAATCACAATCAAACGCTTGTGCTCCTTCTTCGCCTTCGCCAGACCGGCTTTCAGCTCCGCTTCGCCTTCTTTGGGATCGGCGTAAAGAGCCACGTTGGGCGCGGCCGGCTGAGGCAGGCGGCGCGAGAGTTCCTCAACCAGAGCGCCGCGTGTGGCGGCGACGATCTTCCACCCCTCCGGCAGATGCGCCCAGGTTTGCCTTCCCGCCACCATCACGTGAGAATCGCCCGTAACCACCGAAATGCGCACGTAGGTGCCGACATCGCCGTTCGCAAGCTTGTTCGCTTCGAGGATGCGAGCCGTGAGCTCAGACTTGCCGCCGGCCTTCAGACCGGCCCAGAAACCGATCTCTTCCTCGCGGGCGAAGGGCTTTGCAGCCACAACGATTTTCGAGTCCGGACTGTAGAGCTTCTCGAGCGCCGCCCGGTCGCCCACGAGTACCGCGGACTTCCAGCTTTCGACCGGCGGAAACGGCTTTTGCGCGGTCAGGAGGACGGGCGTGATCATCAGAGTTGCAGCGAGCAATTTCATGGGCGACTTCCTTTTTCGTTCTTTCCATAATAGATGGAAAGCGGCGGGAATTTTGCTGTATAGTGATCGAATGTCTAACATCGCCGGAAAGGCCTATGCGATGAACGTGATCACGCCGATGCGGTGGTATACGGCCTGGATTACGCGGCTCATCTTCTTCGTGGCGAGCAAGCGCCCGGCCACCACCATCGGTCTGATCACGCTGTCGCTGATTCATTATGCTCGCTGGGTGATCATCGAAGCCAACCAGTTTCCGCACGTGAATGACGACCAGCCTAAAGAAGAACTGAAGTACACCTACATGATGTTCTTCAGCAATTTCAATGGCAGTTGGGACCAGTATGTCGACTCGTTTTCGTCGGCGATTCCGGACGGGCTCGACCTGTTCTGGAAGCTGAATATCAGGTATCCAAAGTCGGTGCCGATGCTGCCCTTTCATAAATACATCACGTCGAATCAGATCTGGAGCGATCACTATTACAACGCTTATCCGATGGCGGCGTCGAACGACGTGAAGTCGGCGAAGAAAGTGAGCGGTGCGCTCGCGGCGTTTATCGCGGACACGAAGAATTCCGGCGCGGACGAGTTTCAGCAAAAGTACAACAAGCTGGTGCTCGGGCTGCAGCACGACGTGAGCGCGATGGGGCCGAACCCGATCGTGAGCCTCTCGGCGTGGGCGGTCGAGAAGCGGCTCGTAGAAGAGAGCATGGCCGCGGCGGGCGGAGGGCTTTAGTTGTGGCGAACCAAAGCGGAAACGCATACGCGCTCACGGCGCTTTTCCCCATCCTGCATGGCGTCCCGACGAAATGTCCGGAAGGGATGGAAGGGCAAACGCACACCGCATGCGTCAGGCATTTATTGCAGGACGTGCTGAGGGTCAGCGAGGACAGCCCCATGGCAAGAGTGCCCGATACTTATCTGTCGCGATTCTGCATTCTGCTCGACGTGCCTTATCAGGGTGCGCCCACCGTCCTTGAGCATCTGAAGTCGAATTATCTGGTCTTCGAAGTGAATTTTCACGGCACCCTGGAGCCCTGGCTCGCGGGGATGTGGAAGGCGATTGAGCCGGAAGTGCGCAGCCTGCTTCAAAACTGCTACGGGTTCGACAAAGTAACGGACTGCGCGAGTTTCATCGACTACGTGAAGAAATGTCAGATCGAAACCACGTTTTTCTTCGAGGGCTCAACCGATGAGCCGGTGGCAGTGCAGCTCAAGAATCTCTATCTGAAGCAGGAGTTTTCGCACTTCGTTTTCGCGAATCAGGGGAAGAGCGCAGCCGAGCTGAAGGCCGCGTTCGAGGAGTTTGTGGCAAGAACGCAGCCGGACAATCTGGAGGCTCCCACGTGGAGACCGGGCGCCTACCAACTCGAAACGGCGACAGTGGGCCGGAAGGTTATGGGGGCGGGCACGCAATGATCTCGGAACTGGATCTGGAAGATATTCAGGGGAACATCGTCAAGGCTTACGGGCGCTACGGTTTCCCGCTCGCGCGCTTCGTGTTTTATCGCGTGGAGGATGCCGAAAAAGGGCGGCTGTTCGTGCAGAGGGTAACGCCTCTTGTAACGACCTCGGCGCCCTGGTCGAAGAAGCTGAAGGTGGACATTCCCGCCGTCGCGATCAACATTGCGTTCACTTACGAAGGGCTGAAGAGCCTCGACGTTCCGACCGACACGCTGCACGGATTCCCGGATGAATTCACCATGGGGATGAAAGCCCGGCGCGCGATTTTGGGCGACACAGGGCCGAATCATTATAAGCACTGGGACAGTATCTGGAACCATCCCGACGATCCCACCGCCCAGAGCGTGCATATCCTGATCGGCATCAACGGCAAGAGCGATAAGGCCCTCGACGCCTGCTACCAGGAGATCTGCGGAATCCTGGAACAGACCGGCGGCGTGACCCAGCTTAAGGGGCATCGCGGGCCGAATGGCGCGGAGGATCTGGAGTTTCAGCCGGCCAATGCGCTGGCGGGCGGCACGGAGCATTTCGGTTACGCCGATGGCATCAGCAGCCCTTACTTTGAAGGGTGCGGCGAAGATCCGCGCTACATCGTCGGGGGCGGCAAACCGACCGGCCAGGATCCGGCTTCGCCGAAGGGCTGGGAGCCCCTGGCGGCAGGCGAATTTGTGTTCGGGCATCCCGATGAAGCGGGCGGTTTTCCGGAAGCTCCGGGGCCCCCTTTGTTTTCGCGCAACGGGACCTACCTGGTTTACCGGAAGCTGCACGAGAACGTCGGGAGCTTCAACGCGCTGATCGAGGAAGAGGGCAAGAAGTTCGGCAGCAAAGAGTGGTTTGCCGCCAAGCTGAGCGGGCGCTGGCGCAACGGTGCTCCGCTGGTGAGTTTCCCAACCGAGGAAGGCGCCAACCGGTTCGCGGCGGAACTGGGCATGCTCAAGGGCAAGGTCCATAACAAGACGGCGACTGAGGCGGAAACACAGCGCTATCGCGAACTGCAGCTAAAGCTTACGGCGTTCGATTACACCAACGATAACGACGGCGCCAGGTGCCCGTTCGGTTCTCATACCCGCCGCAACAATCCTCGCAGCGCACTGGAGTTTGGGGTGAAGGGCGCATTCAAGACGCCCGGCGCCCTGAGCAACCGCCGCAGGATTCTGCGCCGCGGCCTGCCCTACGGCAAGGTGGAAGACGCCACCCGCAACGACGGAGACCACGGCATCGTGATGATGATCCTGAACGTGGATCTAAGCCGCCAGTTCGAGTTTGTGCAGGAGCAGTGGATCAATTACGGCAACGATTTCAAGCTGGCTAACGACCGCGACCCCCTGGTCGGTAATCACGGCAGCGACGAGAACGGGCGGGGCGCGGGCCGGATGGTGATTGAAGGCGACACGAACAAGCCGCCCTATTTTTGCAGCGGAATCCCCACGCTCGTCGAAACCCGGGGCGGCGATTATTTCTTCGTCCCGAGCATGACCTGCCTGCGGATGATCGCGAGAGGTCTGGTGGATCCCACCTAAGGATCTGTGCCTGCTATTCACCCCTGCAATTCATCAAAGTGGGGCGGCCCGAAGGAAGAGCCGCCCCCCCCTTACAACCCCCCTGACTGACTCGCCGCCAAAGCAACAATATGAATCCTGCGGTTCTTAGACCAGCAGCCCTCATCATGCTCATCGCAAACCTGCTTCTCTTTCCCGTAGCTCACCGTGCTTAACTGAGTCCCCGACACTCCCATCGTCACCAGATAATCCCTCGCGGCATTAGCCCGAGCTTCTCCCAGCGCCATGTTGTATTCCGCCGAACCGCGCTCATCGCAGTAACCCTGAACCTGCAGTTTGTAATCCGGATACTGCCCCATAATCTGGGCCAACTCAGTCGCATCTCCATTCAGGGCCTTAACCGCGCTGTCATTCAGCGTATGCCGGTTGTAATCGAAATAGGCATCCTGAATATGCCCCAGCAACTCGTCGATACGCGCCCGAGTCTTAGCGTCGGGATAACGCGAAGGGGTAGCTTGCGCCACGGGCTGTGAGGGCGTTTGGCGCGGCGTAGTTGCCGCACGCGAAGGAGCCGGCGCGGGCGTCGAAACCGCCGGTACGGGAGTCGCGGGCGTAGTCACCCCTACCTGTTTCTTAGCGCAAGCCGATCCAAAAACGCAAAGCGCGGCCACTGCCGCCACGTTAATTCCAAAAACTTTATTCATAGGTTGAGTTCAGCACCTCTGAAAGTATTGTGCCGATTCCGTGCCTCTCTGCACTATCCTGTCGAGACAGTATTCAGCAATTGCGCCCGCTTCGCCTACACTGAAACTGTCATCGAACCTACTTCCCCAAAGCCGCGCGCGCTGAGTCCCCGCATTGTCCTCTACGCGGGCTTCGGAGGTCTCCTCGCCTTCATCCTCGCCGCCGCCGCCGGCACCCTCGTCCTGCTCGACCGCGTTCGCACCGACGACGATAAAACCCGCCAGGCTTTTGTCCAGCGCCTCGGCGCCCTCGAACAGATTCGCGCCCAGATCTATCTCTCCGGCACCTACGTTCGCGACTTCCTGCTCTCCCCCGACGCCGGCGGCGCCGAAGCCCAGCGCGCCCGCCTCACCGCAATCGAATCCGACACTCGCACTGTGCTCGACCGCTACGGAAAATCGCTCGACCCCGACGAGCGCGACGCCTTCCTCGCCCTTCGCGGCGAAATCGCCGCCTACTGGCGCGTCCTCCAAAGCACCTTCGATTGGAACGCAAAGGAACGCGACCGCCGCCGCTTCAGCTTCTTCTATGAGCAGCTCGTTCCCCGCCGCACCACCATGCTCCAGATCGCCGACAGCATCGAACTCATCAATCAGCGCGGCCTCACGCGCGCCGAAGAACGCTTCACCGCCTCAGCCGAAAATCTGCGCTGGTCCCTCATGGGGACCTTTGCCATTACCCTGCTCGGCGGCCTCCTGCTGGCCATCGCCACCGTCACCCTCACGTTGAAACTTGAGAAAGAGCTTGAGCGCAAGCGCGTCGATCTCGAAGATCTCTCCGCCCGCCTCGTCCGCGCTCAGGAAGACGAGCGCCGCAGCCTCGCGCGCGAACTCCACGACGAAGTCGGCCAATCGCTTTCCGCCATCATGATGGAAGCGGGCAACGCGGAATTCGCCGAATCGCCCGCCGAGGTCGCCGGCCGCGTGCGATCCATCGCCTCTCTCGCCGAAACCGCCCTCAACAACGTTCGCGACCTCGCCCTCCTGCTGCGCCCTTCCATGCTCGACGATTTCGGCCTCGTCCCCGCCCTCAACTGGCACGCCCGCGAAATGGGCAAACGCACCGGCCTCGATATCCGGCTCGAAGCCGCCGAAGACTGCAACGCTTTGCCCGACGAACACAAAACCTGCATTTACCGCTTCGTCCAGGAAGCGCTCAACAACGCCGCCCGCCATGCCCACGCGCGCTCGCTCCGCATCGCCGTCCGCAACGATGGGCAGCGACTCCGTTTTTCGGTGCAGGACGATGGCGATGGCTTCGATAAGCGCACCGTGCGCGGCCTGGGCCTCCTCGGCATGGAGGAGCGCGTACGCCGGCTGGGCGGCCGCTTCCGCATCGAGTCGCAGCCCGGCCGCGGCGCAACCGTCTCCGCCGAAATCCCGCTCCAAACCGACGTATCCCAACCGGAGGTGCATGCCGCAGCCGATCCGCATCCTGCTGGCTGACGATCACACCATCGTGCGCGACGGCCTCCGCTCGCTGCTTGAGCGCCAGCCCGATATGCAGGTGGTGGCTGAAGCGGGCGACGGACGCGAGTGCGTGCAGCTGGCCGCCGACCGTTCGCCCGATGTCGTCATGATGGACGTCGCCATGCCGGAGATGAACGGCATCGAAGCCACCCGCCGCATCGTTGCGCACAACCCGAAGATCCAGGTCGTCATGCTCAGCATGCATCGCGACGAAAGCTACGTTCTCCGCTCTCTCAAAGCCGGCGCCAAAGCCTATCTGCTGAAGGATTCGCCGCGCGACGAAGTCCTCGCCGCCATCCGCGCCGCCGCCGCCGGACGCCCCTGGCTAAGCGCCAAAATCGCCGCTCTCTTGCAGGAGGATTACGTGCGCGAACTCGAATCCCGCGGCCTCGAAGACAGCTACGATTTGCTCACCGATCGCGAACGCGAGATCCTCCAGCTGCTGGCCGAAGGCAAAGCCAATAAGGAGGTCGCGGCGGTGCTCTTTATCAGCCCCACCACCGTCGAAACCCATCGCGGACATATCCTTCGCAAGCTCGGCCTCCACAGCACTGCGGACCTGATTCTCTACGCCGTGCGCAAGCGCATCGTAAGCTCAACGGCCCTGTAACTCGTCTGTCATAATAAGACTCTTCCGCCCCATGGGTTACCGGCTTATCCAGGATGAAACGCTCGCTCGCGGCCTCCGCCGCATCGCGCGCGATGAAATCGATTTCGCTGTATCTCAACTTGCCACGCGCGACCCCGCCAAACGCGATCACGCCATTCATGAGTCCCGCAAGAGCATCAAGAAGCTGCGTGGCCTTCTGCGCATGCTTGCACCTGTACTCGGCCCTTCCGCACAGACCGATATCGCGGCTTTGGGCGCGCTCGGCCGTTCGCTTTCCGAGTTTCGCGACGCCGCCGCGCTCATTGAAACCGTCGACATGGTGGCGCACCACTGCCGCCGGGACGAGGCTCTCGAACAACTCACCGGTCTCCGCAGAACCCTGCGCCGACGCGCCGAGGTCACCAGCCGTCGCGCCGATGCGAGCGTCGTTCGCGAACAGGGCATCGTCGGCCTGCGCCATCTCAAACGCGCCACCGCAACCTGGAAGCTGGAAGACGGTTTTGACCTCCTCGAACCCGGCCTGAAGCGATCCTTCAAACGAGGCACGGTAGCGCTCAAAACGGCGCAGGAACACCCTTCGGCGGACAACTTCCACGCCCTCCGCAAGCGCGTCAAAGACCGCTGGTATCAGGTCCGAGTGCTCGAAGGAATCTGGCCGCATCCTTCGCTTTCTCCCGAAAAGGCGCTGGGGGATTTGCAGGAAGATCTCGGTGACGATCACAATCTCGAAGTCCTCCGCGCATCCATCCCCGCCGATTCCGCCGCGCTCCTCGAACTCGTGGACATCCTGCAGAAAAATCTGCGCGAAAAATCCCTCGCCGCCGCAACCGCGCTTTATAACCGCAAACCTCGCGAGTTCGTCGCTGAGCTGAAGTCGCTCTGGGACGAATGGCGCCCACCGCTCCCCGCGCCAAAAACTGTAAAGTCGGCCGGATCCGCAACGCGCACCGCCGCCATTGCATAGCGCTGAGCCCCCTCATCGCTTTCCCGCGGGTGTTCGCAGGAAACTATAGCTCCTGATCTGTTTCTTTCCCCCCATTGCGGACGCGCTCGGAAACCAGCCGGCTCACATGTTCCAGAAGTTCGTCGCGCCCATACTTGCCTTTCTGAAGTACTCGGCTGACGTGGCCGTTCAGTCTGGCGTGATCTTCCGCCGTAAGGTCTTTCGCCGTGACGACGATCACCGGAATGGATGACCACTCTTTGCGGGCGTGCATCTCCGACAGAAATTCAAATCCGTCCATCTCCGGCATCATGAGATCCAGCAAAACGATACCGGGTTGGCTGTCGGCCAGCCTTTCCAGCGCCTCGCGTCCGTTGTGAGCTTCGACAACGCTCCACCCCTCGCTCTTCAGCAGGCGGCGGAGCAGTTCCTTCGACGTTGCGTCGTCCTCCACGACCAGCGCCGTGGTGGATGCCTTATGACGGAACCGGAGCAGGACGCGTGCCAGAAGTGATCGGTCGATCGGTTTCGTCAGATAGTCGGCCGCCCCAAGGGTATAGCCGAGATTCTTGTCGTCGACTACGGTCAGCATAACGACCGGAATATCCGCCGTTTCAGGATCCGATTTGAGCGCCGTCAGCACCGCCCAGCCACCCATGCCGGGCATCATGACGTCAAGTGTAATGGCCTGCGGATGGATCTTGCGGGCAAGGCGCACGCCATCCTCGCCGTTGAACGCGCCCTCGGTGCGGAGGCCGTGCCGGTTCAGAGTCCGGGCCAGGATCTCGTGCACCGCGGGATCGTCGTCGATCACAAGCACAGTGCCGCCGCTGTTGGCGGAGGGCAGCGCACCGGGAGGAAAGTACGCTTTGCCCTTGTTTATGTCCAGCGTGCCGGGCAGAACGAGGGCGAACCGGGACCCTTTTGCTTCTTCGGACGTCACCGTGATCTCCCCGCCCAACATACGCGCGAACCGGCGGCTGATCGCCAGCCCGAGGCCCGTCCCCCCGTACTTGCGGCTGGTGGAGGAATCGGCCTGCACGAAAGGTTTGAAGAGGTTAGCCAACTGATCCGGGTTCATCCCCACGCCGGTATCCGCTACCGTAAAGGCGATGCGCGAACCGGCAATCGGCCGCACGTCCAGCGAAACCGTGCCTCCGGACGTAAACTTCCCCGCATTGCTCAAAAGATTGAAGAGCGCCTGCCTGACCTTGGTCTGGTCCGACACCATAAGCGTCACCGAAGGATCGACCGCTATCGCAACCGTGTTGCCGTTCTTCTCCAGTTGCGGACGGATGATCGACGCCACGTCCGCCACCAGATCGGGCACGCTGAAACTTTCCAGGCAAATCTCCATCTTGCCGGCCTCGATCTTAGACAGATCGAGAACCGCGTTAATCAGCTCAAGCAGATGTTTGCCTGCCGTGAGGATCTTCCTGACGTCGGGAATCAGCGCTGTCCCGCCTGAGTCTTCCGCTTCTTCGAGCAGCATCTCGCTGTAGCCGATGATGGCGTTAAGAGGAGTCCGCAGTTCGTGGCTCATGTTGGCGAGGAACGTACTCTTGGTCTCGTTCGCGGCTTCCGCTACCTCTTTTTCCCTGCGGAATTTGACGGTCGCCAACGCCACCAGCAGAAATAAAAGGCAACTCGCGGAAGCGCTCACAAGTCTGGCGTTCAGGGTCTGTGCCGCCGCGGCGCGATTGCGCTGTCCCAACTCACGCCGCAGGGAATCCTGCATGGCCCCGCAAAGTTCCCTGATGGAATCCATGGCGCTCTTACCCCTTCCGTTACGAACCGCATCGTCGGCGAGCTCAGGCTCGTTCCGTCGGCGGAACTCGATAGGGACCTTCAATTCCCGAAACTTCCACGCGATGGCCAGTTCCAGCTGGGCGAAGGCGACCCCATGCGGGGGGAGGCGCAGGCGCGCGGCGCGCGGGTCGGCCAGTTCTCTTGCGATCTCGCGGAGGGCGCGGGCGTAGGGCTCCAGATACTCCTCATCGCCTGTGATGACGAAGCCGCGCTGCCCTGTCTCCGCATCCCTCATGGTCGAAAGGATGGTCTCGATGTATCGAAGCGATTGATCCGTCTCGCGGACGCTGTTTTCCGCGTTCTGAAACTCGTGCCAGTCCCAATACGCCAGACCGAGAATGAGAGACAGGGCGATCAGGGCGGATAAAAATGCCCGATCTTTGATCAGACCCACCAGCCACCGAGTCGCGATCATCGCGCTGTTGGCACGCCTGAACTCATCTTAAACGAACGCACCGCCGAAAATACGCGCACAATAGGAATACGACCATGGCGCGAATTCTGCTGGTGGAAGACAACGAGATGAACCGGGACATGCTTTCCCGCCGCCTCCTGCGGAGCGGCTACGAGGTGATTCTCGCGGAGGATGGGCGGGAGGCCGTCGATAAAGCGACGGCGCAGCTTCCGGACCTGATCCTGATGGACATGAGTTTGCCGTTCCTCAACGGATGGGACGCCACCCGTCTGCTCAAGCAGGCGCCCGCGACCGCTCATATCCCGGTGGTGGCACTCACGGCTTATGCGCTCAGCGGCGACCGGGAAAAGGCAATGGCTGCGGGGTGCGACGGTTATGAAACCAAGCCGATTGACCTGCAGAAGCTGATCGACACCATTCAGGCGCTGCTGATGCGATTTGACCATATCGTTTAATGGCACGCGGCAACATCCACGAATTGGCCACCCGTGGTCATCGAGGCCAGGCCGTGGGCGCAATTCTGAATCTGCCGATTCAACGGATCGCTGTCCAGGGAGTCGGGAGAGACAAACGTCTGGCTCTTGCGCAGATCTACGTATCGGTCACTCAACGCCTGCATGTTGTTGAACTCCGTCCTGAGCAGCAGCAGAAGATTCTTGTCAGGCTCTGTCGTCACCGTTGTCGAGGCCAGCGAGAGCTTGCTGTCGGCGTTCCGCCGGTAACTATCCGCCCAATCCTGCGAGAGCGGATTGTTGCCTTGAACCGCGTTGACAAGCCCTGTCCGCCATTCCCCGATCACGCTCATCTCCTCTATCACCGACCTGAGAAACTCTTTCGACAGCCGGTCCGCCTGGGGCGGTGCCGGAACCGCGCCCGAAGCGGGGAACGACAAAGTAATCTGATTTGCCTGAAAGCTGAGGGTGCCATTTGTCAGGCGGGCCAGCGATTCAATTTCCACGTATGATTTCCCGTTGGCCTGAATTACCGGCGCCTGTCCTGAATAACCCTTTACGATCAGCGTGGTGACCGCGGCCTTGGTCTGCGGCGCCTGCGGAAAGCCGAGTAGGGGTGTGAGCAGCAGCAAAGCCAGTATTCTGTAGCGGGACGATGTTGTTCTCATAAGGTTCCTGGACGATTCGTGTTTACTTGCAAGTGGAAGGCCGTTGCGGAGGTTCACTGCAATGGGTTCACCGCACAAACCGCAACCGAACCTTCAACCCCATCTCAAACTCATCCAAT
>Ga0302319_10006525_pt1 | contig 23125 bp, 21 predicted proteins | sample Bog_T0_2_FD_203319 | JGI IMG/M metagenome (GOLD analysis project Ga0302319, IMG submission 203319) | Peat permafrost microbial communities from Stordalen Mire near Abisko, Sweden - Bog_T0_2 | ecosystem: Environmental > Terrestrial > Soil > Wetlands > Peat | place: Sweden: Abisko, Stordalen Mire...
TCAGATGAAGCATGGTATCCCAAATTTTGGCAAACATACTCATATCATCATAATTAGGGCTGTGCATGCCTCCTAAAGGTAACGCCCCCCAACGGCTGGCTGCATATAGAACTAGTACTGCTAAATAGAAGCTCGGAGTGGAGAAGGCCGCAAAGGAAAATACGGATAGAACCCGATCCACCCATTGATTTCGCCTAAGCGCCGCCCATATCCCTAAAGGAATAGCAATACCCCAAGTTAAAAGCAGGCTAGTAAAAGACAATATAAAAGTATTAAACAAACGCCCGCCCAAGACATGGGTAACAGGCACATTATAATAAAACGAATACCCCCATTCACCGTGCAGGATATTAATTACCCAGTGGCCGTATTGCACTAAAAGTGGATCGTTGAGATGATAAAGCTTTTCATAACGCGAGACTGTTTCCTGAGAAATCTGAGGATTCAAACGTAAACTATCAAAAAAACTCCCCGGTGTCGAATGCATCAACCAAAACGTAAAGAAACTCACCGCCAAAAGCAGCAGCAAGGTCGAGCAAACCCGTTGGATAATGTGTTTAATCATAAAACCTTTTTTCTAGCAGGCAACCCTAGACAATATACTTTTTAAATGATCCTATGCGGGTCAATTAGGAGGATTGTGTTTTCTTCGCAGGTAGTAGAAGGCGGCTTTTGCCGGTCTGCGAGCGTCCAGCTCGCAGAAAAGCCGCCTGAACACTAGCGATGCCTTCCCGCAGGGGAAGGCGAGCGGCCTGCGAAGGAAATACAATCTCCTAATTGACCATGCTATCATGCTATTTCTTTATATAAATCTCTTCAATATTATGAAACGCCCCGCCGTTAGCCGTTGGTTTCAAATTTCCAAATTTATTGCGCACCGCATACATATCGGTGTTTAACACCGTATAGATCACGGGAAGCTCATCCGACACAATGTGCTGGAATTCGTCGTATAGGACTTTACGTTTATTCTCATCAAGTTCTTGGGCCCCCTGGTCATAAATCTCATCAATGCGTTTTTCCCAGACGGTAGCAGGTTTGTCCTGATGCGGATTCCATAAATGCAAGCCCCCGGAAGAATGCCAGACATTCTGTCCAAAATGCGGCTCTACACCACCTGTTAATCCTATCATCACCATGTCCCAATCAAAAGAAGACATCAGCTTATTGACCAAGGTGTTAAATTCGACAGGTACTGGATTAACCTTCATGCCCAGTTGCCCTAAATCTGAACGGATAATATCCGCTAATTGCTGTTCAACGGGATCATCCGTCGCATGCGTATAAAAATTAAATTCCACCGGATGCCCCTGCGGATCTTGAATCGTCCCCGTTTTGTTTCGATCATAAAATCCCGCCTTCTTCAATATAGAACGCGCTTCGTCTAAATTATAATCATAAACAGTCACATCTGGATTATAAAAAAATCCACTGCTAGGACTCATAGGGCCATCTTGCGGGTAGCCAAACCCATTATTAACAATCTCGATGATTTTCTTTTTATCAATGGCATGCGCAATCGCCCGACGGAATTCCAGATTTGTAAACCAGGAGAACTTGACCGGATCAACAAATGGCTTGTGGGTCTTTGGATTGATGCCGGTATTTTGATTAAACGTGATAAATTGAGATCCAAAATCCGCCCCAGCCTCATAAATATGGAAATTCTTTTGGACCTCCATGGGCTTAAGCAAAGGGTAATCACGGCCGCTTACACCGGTTGAATCAAGTTCCCCATCGATGAATTTTAAAAGTTGTGCCTGGGCTTCCGGGATGATTAAATAAATCACCTTTTCCAAATAAGGCAAGGCATCTCCCTCTGAGGACCTTTTCCAATAATGAGGATTGCGTTTGAAAACCAGGCGCTCTCCGGGATGATACTCACTTAACATAAATGGGCCAGTACCCACAATTTGCTCAGGCGGCGTATCAATGCTCCATGTGAATGAGAATTTCTTTTGTTGGACCGCTTGAATCAAGCAATGCTTAGGCAAGATCGACTGGCTCATTGATCTTAAGAATGGGGCAAATTTCACAGGAAGAGTAAATCGCACCGTATACTCATCCACTTTTTCTACTTTAAAAGGCTTGCCTGCGATGGTCAACACATCTTTTGATGGGGAAGGGATATCAGGATTATAAATCAAATCATTAAAAGTAAATACCACATCATCAGCACTAAAGGGTGTCCCATCAAACCACTGGACATCTTTTCTCAAATTAAAAGTCCATTGAAGGCCATCAGGGCTGACGGTCCAGGATAAGGCAAGATTAGGAATAACTTTTAGGGTAAAAGGATCTGCCGTAGTCAATCCTTCAAAAAGCAAAGACGTAAGAGCACCGCTATTGGCATCGGTCGATACAATATCGTTAAATGTTTTAGGATCAGACGACGTGGCCAGGACAAGGCTGCCGCCGTAACGGCCTTGGGATGCATGGGCCGTGACAGAAGACATTAAAAAGCACCCTATGAAAAAAACAAAAAATAGTTTATTTCGTGGCATTCGTCACGGGGCTAACCGGAACTTCCTGGGGCTTGGTCTCTGCTGCTGACGGCTCCATGGGCTTAGGTGATTCGACTTTCACTTGAACATCATTGTCAGCATCTTTGGGCTTCTGGGCAGGCATTGTCATAGGGACAGTAGCCAACAGCTTCTTATTCGCCATCAAAGAATGTTCTGTTTTTGAAGATTTAAAAGCCAAAAGTAATGACGTGCAAATAAAAATAGCTGCCACAATGGTCGTAAAACGCACCATGAAGACATTGGTCTGCGTCCCGAACATCGACTCCGCTGATTGAAAAGTTTCGGTTAAACCACCACCGCGACCAGCCTGCATTAAAATGGAAATAACCAACAAGACACACGCTATGCAATGAATAACTAGAATAAAACCCATGAAATTTAACTCCTATTTTTTAGCACCCTTAACGATGGCCGCAAAGGATGGCGCTTTTAAACTCGCCCCACCCACCAAGGCCCCATCAATATCTGCTTGAGCCATCAGTGTAGCAACATTATCCGGCGTAACACTGCCGCCATACTGAATGCGCACACTATTGGCAATTTCAACATTAAACATCTTTCCTAATAACTGGCGGATAAACACGTGAACTTCTTGCGCCTGTTGGGGAGAGGCTGTTTTTCCAGTACCTATAGCCCAGACTGGCTCATAGGCCACAACGACATTCTTCATCTCTTCGGCTGACAATCCAGCTAAAGAACCTTCACAATGATCTTTAATAATATCAAATGTTTTATTAGACTCACGCTGGGCCAAATTCTCCCCGACACAGACAATAGGAATAAGGCCATGTTTTAAAGCAGCCTTAAGACGCTTATTAACTGTCTCATTAGTCTCATGAAAATACTGGCGGCGTTCAGAATGACCGATGATCACATGGCTAACACCAATGTCTTTGAGCATGGGTGCTGAAATCTCACCGGTAAAAGCCCCTGAATCTTCCCAAAATAAATTTTGAGCGCCCAAAGCAATGTCATGATCAATCAGGGCATCAGACACATCAGTTAAATCCACAAAAGGCGGGCAAAGCACCACATCAACCCCGGTGACATCCACCAATTCACGCTTTAATTCATCAACCAATAAAATAGCCTCATGAGGCGTTTTATTTAATTTCCAATTCCCTGCAATAATAGGTTTCCGCATATTACAAAATGTCCTTCCCCAATATTATAAAGTGTCATCCCCGAATGTTGTTGTCGGGAATCTATCTAATTCGGTATCAATTTTTATCGTTAAGTGCCGCAATCCCTGGTAATTCTTTGCCTTCCAAAAATTCGAGAGACGCTCCGCCACCTGTCGAGATATGCGTCATCTTATCTTCCAAACCAAATTTGGAAACTGCAGCCGCTGAATCCCCACCGCCGATAATAACCGTCACATCCTTTAAAGAAGCTAGATAATCCGCAATCGCCCGGGTTCCCTTGACATAGGCCTCACGTTCAAAAACCCCTAATGGACCATTCCAAACAACCGTTTTTGCTGTTGAAAGAATAGCCTCATAACGTTTAATTGTCTTCGGTCCAATATCCAAACTTTCCCAACCATCAGGAATCACATCCGAAACCTTGCAATCATCACTGGTAAAACTTTGAGTGATCACAAAATCTGTCGTTAAAGCAAACTCAACACCCGCTTTTTTTGCCTGTTCCATCAATTCGCGGGCCAAATCAACCTTATCTTTTTCCAACTTAGAATTACCGATATTAATTCCCTGCGCCTTTAAGAAGGTATACGCCATCCCGCCGCCAATAATAATACTGTTGGCCTTAGGGATCAAATTCTTGATCAATTCAATCTTATCAGAAACCTTGGCCCCTCCTAAAATAACCACCAACGGACGCTTGGGATTATTGATGGCATTGCCTAAATATTCCAATTCTTTCCCAATGAGGAAACCAGCCACCGACGGTAAATAGGCCGTGATCCCTGCCGTTGACGCATGGGCGCGGTGAGCTGTACCAAAAGCATCATTCACATAGATATCTGCCAAGGCAGCTAATTCACGAGCAAAGGCAGGGTCATTCTTCTCTTCTGCTTTATGAAAACGCAAATTCTCTAATAAAATGACACGTTCAGAAGATTTAGCAATCGCCTCTTTAACTTCAGGACCGATACAATCATTTAAAAATAATACTTTTTCTTTCAACAATTCCTGCAAATGTTGAGCCACAGGTGCTAAAGAAAAATCTTTCTCAAAACCAGTGCCCTTAGGGCGTCCCAAATGGCTCATCAAAATAACTTTAGCAGCACCATTCTTAAGAGCATATTGAATCGTCGGCAAAGCGGCAGTGATACGGCGGTCATCGGTGATATGAAAAGAAGCGTCCAAAGGAACGTTGAAATCCAAACGAATGATTATTTTCTTGCCCCTAATATCAATATCCGCAATAGTCTTTTTCTGCATAATCCATCCCCCATCGTTTCTTATATATTTAATAATGAAGCCAGTATTATAACCAAGTGTCCCCTTTTGTCAATTTAAGTTAAGTGGAGTTTCCCCAAAATTTCAAGTGTCATTGCGAGGCCGCATTTTGGCCGAAGCAATCTCTTAAAACACCCTCGCTGTCAAAATTATGGGGAAAGAGTTAACTATAACAAGACTTATCTCACGGCTTTTACCGCAATTCCTCAGGAAAAGTAATCTCCTCTACAGTGCAATGCCGATCCCACCATACCAGCTTTTTCCGAGGCACAGACTTGCCCTTGGTCTTATAATCAGCAAGCGCTTCGATATAATACCAAAACTCATCTTCCGTAAGAGCGCCTTTCATGACGCTGATTAATGCGGATGTGATCACAACCTTTCTCACATCACCGGGTTTCCAATGATTGAGAACGCAATACCACGGGCTGGCAGGATCTTTCATGTCGAGCTTCATCTTGGTGTAAAAACAAATAAAACCTTCATGGCGAATATAATCCAAGGTATCTTCAATGGTTTCTGGAGGTAAATGTTGAGCTTCATGTCGCAGGCGATAGACAATCTTGACACAGTTAGGGCAGTACGTGAAAAACTTGCTTCTAAGCCTCTTACCGCAAAGATCGCAAATCCCTGTACGGATCTGGGACAAAGCCTGTGAAGCTTCGAGGGTTTGTTCTTCTTCCAGGGCATAATGATGATCCCAAAATCGAAGCCTTCTCCTTTGGACCGGAATTTGATTCCGCCTAAAATTGGCTAATGCCCGGACAAAATACCAAAACTCATCTTCAGAAAGGTCTGATTTCATGCCATTGATTAAGGCAGAGGTGATCACAATCTTGCGTGGATCATGCGGAGCCCAATGATCAAAAACGCAGTAAAACGAGCTGCGGGGATCATCCATAACAAGTGGCATTCCCGTGTAATAACACACATAACCGTACTTACGCACGTACTCCCAAATTTTTTTAACAACCCAGGGTGGGAACTGCCTTGCCTTCATGCGAAAGGCAAATCTGGCACAGGTCAGGCAATACCGTGACCGCTCACTAAAAGCCCGCTTACCACAGATAAAGCATCTCTTATTGCGAATACACAAGGATTTGGATGGCATGGCATTATTATAACTTCTTGCTTGGCAAAGTAATGCTCAATGTGCTGTATAGGGGTCAACTCCCTATTGAAACATCAATCAAGGCTAGGGTTTTTTTCGTACCAGGCAATGGTTTTCTTGAGTCCTGCTTCGAAGGAAACTTTAGCTTCAAACCCAAATTCTTTTCGAGCCCGTGTTGTGTCCAGGCAGCGCCGCGGTTGTCCATCTGGCTTAGTGGCATCCCAAACAACGCTACCTTTAAATTTGGTCAGCTTTACAATTAATTCAACTAAATCCTTAATGGAAATTTCAAATCCAGCCCCAATATTCACCGGCTCGGAACTATTGTACTTTTCAGCAGCCAGCAGAATGCCGCGGGCCGCATCATCCACATATAAAAATTCACGCGTGGCACGACCTGTCCCCCAAACCGTAATTTCACGAGCACCTGACTTTTTAGCTTCGACGCATTTACGGATAAGCGCTGGGATAACATGAGAGCTAGAAAGCAAGAAATTATCTCCGGGGCCATAAAGATTGACCGGAAGTAAATAAATAGAATTAAACCCATACTGCTGACGATAAGCTTGAGATTGCACAAGGAGCATTTTCTTGGCCAAACCATACGGAGCATTGGTCTCTTCCGGATAGCCGTCCCAAATATGATCTTCCTTAAAAGGCACCGGTGTAAACTTTGGATAAGCACAAATAGTTCCGATAGCAACTAATTTAGGAATACCCATTTGACGGGCCTGTTCAATTAATTCAACACCCATCATCAAATTATCATAGAAAAACTTGCCAGGATTTTCACGATTGGCCCCAATCCCGCCAACCACAGCTGCCAGGTGAATGACAATATCGGGACGTGCTTGCGTATAAAGCTTACGGATGGCGGAAGTTTTGCGCAGGTCACACTGCGCCGAACGGGGTACGGTGATGTTTGTGCAGCCTTTAGCCTCCAATTGTTGAACCACTACCTTGCCTAAAAATCCAGCGCCGCCAGTCACTATTACGCTTTTATCTTTCCAAAAATTCATAAAATTATTTTCCTTTTAGCCCATACATGGTCTGACGCACCACCTGCATATCGCTGTCAACCATCATACGCACCAATTGTTTAAAATTTACTTTGGGTTTCCACTTAAGAACCTTTTGGGCTTTAGAGCTATCCCCTAATAATAAATCAACCTCTGTCGGACGTAAATAACGTTTATCAATGGCTACATATTTCTTCCAATCGAGCTTCACATAATCAAAGGCTTCCTGTAAAAATTCTTTAACCGAATGAGTCTCACCGGTTGCAATCACGTAATCATCAGGCTTAGCTTGTTGTAGCATCAACCACATGGCTTCGACATAATCACCTGCGAATCCCCAGTCACGCTTGGCATCAAGATTCCCTAAATAGAGCTTATCCTGAAGTTTTAGCTTAATGCGCGCTAAAGCCATGGTGATCTTACGGGTCACAAAGGTTTCTCCACGACGCGGAGATTCATGATTAAACAAGATACCATTACATGCAAACATATTATAAGCTTCACGGTAATTAACTGTCATCCAATAGGCATAAACCTTGGCAGCGCCATAGGGGCTCCGTGGATAAAAAGGAGTGCTTTCACTTTGAGGAGTTTCCAGGACCTTGCCATACATTTCTGATGAGGAAGCCTGATAAAACCTTGTTTTAACACCACTGTCCCTGATAGCCTCCAGAAGACGGGTCGTTCCCACACCGGTCACTTCTGCCGTGTATTCAGGAACTTCAAAGCTCACCTTCACATGGCTTTGCGCTCCCAAATTATAAATCTCATCTGGACAAATTTTCTTAATCAATAAATTTAAGGAACTAGCATCATTCAAATCGCCATATACTAAATTTAATTTAAGCGACTTTTCATGCGGATCCTGATAAAGATGATCAATGCGCTGGGTATTAAAACTACTTGATCGACGGATAATTCCATAAACAGTATACCCTTTTTTAATCAAAAGCTCCGCTAAGTAGGAACCATCCTGCCCCGTAATCCCGGTAATCAATGCTTTTTTCATTTAGCCCCCCATGAAATGTCCACAAAATTCTACGCATAGGCTGATGCCGATATGTTTTTTCTGCGTGAGAAATCTGACAACTTTGCTTTCGGCTAATCTTTTTGCGTGACCTCTCAACAGGAAAACACGCTCACCAGCATGAGCGTCAGATTTTAGCAGAAAGAATATATCGGTGTCAGCCGACCACTGCGTTTATTCAATTTAATACGCCCCTTTACCTTTAATAACAACCGGAAAAGTTTGCAGTAATATATACAAATCCAGCCCAAAAGACCAGTTTTTTATGTACCAAATGTCCCAATGCAATAATTTATCAAACGACACATCACTCCTGCCCCTGATCTGCCACAAGCCCGTAATACCGGGCCTAATCCCCAAACGCCGTAATTGGCGTAAATCTTCCTTCTCTATTTGAGTAATTGGAAAAGGCCTGGGGCCGACTAAACTCATATCACCTTTAAGCACATTCAATATCTGCGGCAATTCATCAAGGCTAAACCGACGTAAAAAAGCCCCCATCCGGGTAATGCGGGGATCCTTTTTAATTTTAAAAATGGGGCCATCCACCTCATTCTTATCTTTAAGCTGAGAAAGAAGTTCATCTGCATTAACCACCATGCTGCGAAACTTGTACATATTAAACATGCGCCCATAACGGCCATAACGGCGGGATTGATAAAAAACCGGGCCAGGGCTGTCAAGCTTGATGAGTAAAGCCAGTGCGATAAAGACACAAAGCAAAGGAATCATTAATAGGAACGATAAAATAATATCAAAGGCCCTCTTAAAACTCTGACGATGATTAGTATCAATATCAGAATATTCCAGGATCGGAATAATACCAATATTAAACTTGATAAAATCCTGGGCCATGTATTCATACCCTTGCGGCACCACCCTGACCGCTAAACCTTCTTCACGGGCAATTTCTAATAATTTTATGAAAGACTCTTGGTTAGAATATCCTGAAATAAAAATTTTATGGATAAATTCCCGGTGGATGATCTCTTGGAAATGTTCCAGCTTCCCCAACACCGGCCACTGGGCACAATGACCAACCTTTTCATCATCGAGAAAACCTTTAATTTTCAATCCCAAGGCCGGCTGCTTGTTAATTTCATTAGCAAGCAGGATACCTGTGGGTCCGGCACCGATGATGAGCGTATTAAAATTATTATAACCATTACTGACTAAATAATTAACCCACCATCTTTTTAAAAGGCGCCAAAAGGAACAAAATAACGTAATCACAACGGCGTTTAGGATCATCACGCTGCGGGGAAAATCCTGGATCTTCAATAAAAAAGCCAGGACAACAATGACCAAGGTCGAAATAAAGGTGGATTTGATCACTTCACCTATTTCCCGGCTGATCAATTGTTCCCGCCGCGTATGATAAAGCCCATGGGTATAGTGAAAAAATAAGATCAAGAGGGTCCAAACCATGAAGAGAAGTTTAAAAGGATCGGCAGAAGAGAATAACGATTGCAAGGTAATGGCAAAATGGACGGTTTGAGGTCTTATGAGTAAGGTCAGGTAAAATGCCAGCAGAATAAAAGCCACATCAATGGCCACATACAGGCAGATAATAAAAATTGATTGCAGACGGGATTTCATGATTTCCTAAAATGTGTCAAAAGGCCCTATTACTTCAACGTCGTAATGTTTGTGTCTTTGCGAGGAGCGACGCGACGAAGCAATCTTTGATCAAATAAAATATAAAGAGGCTATTACCAACCAGGTACCGTTTCCATAATCGCCTGGGTTCACAACAAAGACGAAAAAACCATTCCAATCCACAAGCACCCATCCATCGTGGTGCTTGCGGTTTCACACCTGAACAAAAATCAAAGGCGGCACCAGCACCAACGATGACCGAAGCTTTTAGCAAAGGCCTATGCACGTGCATCCAAAAATCTTGCTTGGGAGACCCTAAACCCACCCATACGATATCCGCTAAACTATTATTAATTTGATCGACAACTTCCTGGCTCTCTTGCCAAACTTCCGGCTTAAAGGCAGGCGCATAGCTCCCAACCACCTGCATCTGTGGGAAGGCTCCTAAAAGTTTCGCCTTTAATTTCGTTAAAGTGCTGTCAGTCCCCCCATAAAAAAAATGCTTTAAGCCCAAACTCTGCCCGGTTCTACAAAGTTCTAACATTAAATCCGGCCCATAGGTCCGCTCAATATCTTTGCAGCCACGAAATTTTGCCAGCCAGACAACAGGCATCCCATCGGGAGTAACCATTCCTGCTGTGTTGACCACCTCTAGGTATTTTGGGTCGCGCCTGGCATCCACCAGGGTTGACACAGGCGCCACACAGACATAGGTACGCTGTTTCTGCTCAACCCACTGAGCAATTTGTCGAACAGCAATAACAGGATTGACCCGGCTGACATTAACGCCTAATAAAGAAATGGTTTTAAACATATTTTAAAAAAATATTATATATCAGAAAAAGAAGGTATGGGTCAAATTTTTAGAAACGCCGCAGCAACAGCCGCCACAAAATTGTTCTTGGAGAATTTTATCCTCAAACCATCCCTGATCCCCAGCACTTCCTCGCAAGTCATGCCTAACACCTCATCCAGGGCCAATTTAAATGATTCGGGGTCTTCCAAGCTAAAGCCGCCCTTGGATGTAAATCCCGACAAGACCTCTTCAACAGATGTCCCGCGAACAAAACAAACCGGTGTCCCATGATAGTACCCTTCCAAAGCCGGCAAACCAAAACCTTCAATCGCTGATGGTAAAAGAACTGCCCTGGCCTCTTTCATCACAACACTTAATTCTTCAATCTCTAAATACGGAAGATGCGAGACTCCTGAGTAATGTAAATAATTCTCTGCCGCCGCTTTTGAACCGATCAATTTCAACTCAGGCCAATCAGATTTCTTATGTGTCATCAAAGACCACAGCTCCATCAGGCGCTGCGTATTTTTATGCGGCGCTAAAGAAGCAAAATGAATGATATAATTTTTCTTGGTAACCTGTCCAATCTCAACATTTTCGTAATCACTGGCCTCATAGGTCACCGTTATCGGAGGCGGAACGATATAATACCTTGCACAAAATTCAAGGACTTGATTCCGGGTCGATTCAGATACCGCCAAGATCATATCAAATTTTTTAAAACTGCTTTTCATCAACCCGATCCAATACGTTATGTCCATGCGTGATCGGTAATCAGGATAATGATCAGCGTAAAACTGCAAAATAGTATCATGCACCGTTCCCACCACCGGCCGATGCGGCTTCATAAAATAAGAAAGGTACCCTTTAGGGTAATAAACAAGATCAGGCTTCATTAAATCCATGATAGGTGCTGAGAAATTATCTGTAAGCAGGCGAGAAAAACTATGGTCCGTGCGCCAGGGAAGACGAATTTCTTTTACTCCCTGGCCGCTAAAAGAATACGAAGACGCCGAAACAAAAGTTAAAAGGCTCAAATCCTTCCGAAGTGACAGGCCCGACAAAAGGCACTGCGTAAAATTCGTCACGCCAAGCGTTCGGTCCCTGTGAGGGTTTTGATCAGCTAAATAAACTGCAATTTTCATAAGCTGCTTTTAAATATTTCAATTCTAATAGGCCCCACGGAGAGCTTTCAAAACATACCTTTTAAACCGGCTGAGATACATCAATAAATTACGCATAAAATTACGTTCCGTTAGAGGTAATTTGGCTAAAAACTCATCCTGCTCCAGTAAAGCTTTTTCCATTTCATCTTTTTGGTTGGCCGCTTGCCTACTGCTTTTGGCATCCTTATGCCAACGAAAATTGGCCATCAACTGAGGGATATGCCCAAATTTATACCCACGCTGTGCTATGCGCACAAAAAACTCATAATCCATGGCATATTGATAATCAATATTAAGAAAATTCCCTTCATCAAATATTTTTCGATTGAAGAAAGTTGTTGTTGTGGGGATATAAAGCACATGAAGGTATTTAAGCATAAATAAATCAAAATCAAGTTCTTTACGGATTTGAATAAGCCTACCTTGAACATCTACAAAACAATAATCCCCATACACCAAATCATAACTTGGATGCGTTGAGAATGCTTTAAGCATATGGTCAAAACATCCCGGCAAATATAAATCATCCGCATTAAGCCAACCAATAATATCCCCTTTGGCAATCTTAAAACCTTTATTGAGAGCATCGCTCTGCCCTCGATCTTTCTCACAGATCACCTTAAGATGAGGATACCGCGCCAAAACCTTTAAAGTCTCGTCGTTCGAGCAATTATCTACGATGATATGCTCGACATTTTGATGGCCTTGGTCAAGAACACTTTGAATAGCTTCCGCGATAAACTGGCCTTGATTGGAAGAAGGCGTGACTATGGATATTTTAGGATATTCTGACATCATAAATTATAAAGGCCTCCTGAGTGTCCAAAAACCTTGATTTGATAAACCTTAACTGGATCTTGTTTCATCAATCTTTTTATGATTCCTGAAGAACTGCAAGAAATCTTTCCATAACTTTCTTAGGATCATGCCCTTCTCTTAAAACCTGACGATACTTCTCACTATTATCCGTTTTTGATTTCACCTGGGCTAGCACGCTTTCGCGCAACAGGCCAAGATCATCCTGTGACAAAATTTCCCCAATCTCATGCTCACGAAAATAGCGTACTAAACTGGAATACTCCGGGCCATAAACAAGCACGTGTCGTGCAGCCGCGAGACAGGGAAGAATTTTACTTGGAAAGGATGTTTCGGTCATGATCTTGTATTGAACATCAAATGAATACGGCACAAATGCCATGAGGCTCGATGCGATTTCAGCTTTCAGCTCATCCAACCTTTGGCAAGGCGCGCACTGAATACATTTAAAATTTCCGATTTTATTCCGGACAAAACTGATATCTGACAAGGTTACCCGCAAAACTAGCGGAACATCTCTTGTTTTATTTAACTCATCCAATATAGTGGCTAAGGCTTTAACACCATCCGCGTAAAAATGACTCATATTTCCCACAAAAATGATTTGATTATATTTGGAGCTATCGCTTTTGATCTTACTAGGGTTGTCGAGATCATAGACCAAAGGAAGAACCGTAGCATCTATACCATACAAAGCCTTAATCCTTTCACGAAATCCCTCGGAAATAACAAAAACTTTATTGGCACAACCAATCCAATGAGGAAGATCCCGCATAGCACTCTGGCATTGATCCTTGATGTTAACCAGCCTTGAGCCTTCAATAAAATCATCAACCAAATAAACAGCAAGCGGCAACTGACTGCCTTGGGCTAGCAAAATGGCTCGCTCAAGCTCAAATGGATTGGAGTCACAAGGACTAAATACCCACTGGACCTTAGCCTCTTTCAGCTGACGAACAAGTTTAGGGAGAATAAATCTAAATCCCTTATTACACATACTGCCGCCAAAAAGCATACGTGCTATTTTTCTGATACTTTTAAATATAAAAGGCCTGTTGATTAAGATGCATTTCTTTTGTAATTGAGGTTCAATATCCTCAAGCCGCGCGTTGGAACAAAAAATGATTCCTAAATAAGGATCCAAGGCCTTAAAAAAACACTTATTAACTGGGCTCAAACCCCACGCTAAAACCCCATCCTTGACAGGAGGGTCCGTGGCGATCGCGGCAATCCGCGGTGTTTTTATTTCTGGATTTAGTAAAATTTCTGCCATAATTATTGGCCATCCTTAATCTTTCCCTGATAACAGCGAAGGGCGGCTAAAATGGTCTTATCCATATCATAATAAGCATAGTCCCCTAAACGGCCGCCTACAATTAATTTCTTATCTTGGTTTGCCAATTCCTTGTACTTGGCGGACAAATTTTGATTATTAACCGTATTAATCGGATAATGCCCCTCTTCATCATTCTTTTGCCCATGAGAGTATTCATAAAAAATAATTGTTTTATCATCCGTATATGAACGCTCAGGATGTAAATGTCTGGGTTCATGGATACGTGTGTAGGGGACATCTAAGTCTGCATAATTCATCACGGAGGTTCCTTGAAAATCCTTTTCCTTAATTAAATGCCTTTCGCAGGTAATGGCCCGCCATTCCAGCCGTCCGTGCTTGTAATTAAAATACCTGTCCAAGGGACCGGAATAGATTATTTTCTTTCGGACTTTAAAATCTTTTCTATGCTTTAAAAAATCACAGTTTAGCCGGATATCAATCTTGGGATGTTTAAGCAGTCTTTCAAAGACAGCTGTGTACCCATCCAAGGGGATACCTTGCCAGCGCCCGTCATGAAAATAGCTCTCTTCATAATTGAATCTAACAGGAAGGCGATTGACGATAGAAGCAGGCAAATCCCTGGGATCCTTGCCCCATTGCTTGATAGTATAGTTCCTGATAAAAGCTTCGTATAAAGGACGTCCAATAGACATGATCCCTTTTTCTTCCATATTCTTTGGCTCAATGATCCCTTCAGACGAGGCTTCCTGTTGAATAAAAGCTTTAGCTTCGCTGGGACGAAAATTACGGTTGTAGAAGGTGTTGATAGTTTCTAAATTAATAGGCATTTGATAAACCTTAGCATTGTGGGTCGTAATGACTTGATGATGATAACTATTAAGTTCCATAAATTTCCGAATATATTCCCAAGCGGGCAAAGAAGACGTGTGAAAAATATGCGTCCCATAATGATGGTACTCAATGCCTGTTGTTCGATCTTTTTTAGAATAACAATTACCGCCGATATGATTGCGCTTTTCCACAACAATAACGTGCAAGCCCAAATCATTAGCAATCCTTTCGGCCAAGATGGTTCCGAATAAACCAGCCCCTACAATTAAATAATCACACTCCACGAATCTCTCCTTGATTATATTTCATTCTAGAAAGGCATTCTCCGGTTTGACGAAAAGCTTTGAAAGCCGCTTTAAAAGCTTTTATACTGGCCAAAGATTTTCCGGTTTGTCTAGGCTGATAGTCAACAGGACATTCCCATAGGCGAGCCTTCATTTTTGTCAATGCCGCCGATATAATAACATTAGGCGCAAAAGTATCCTCTGGAATCTGATTGATAATCCCTTCAAGAACGCTTGATCGGATCAATCTATAAGGCACATTGACATCACTAACCCCCTTGCCGCAGAAAGCGTACACGGTCATACGTGAGACGGCACTGATGATTTTACGTAGCCAATTTTGTACACGTCCCGTGCGTATGCCAAACAAAGCATCATAATTTTCACGTTGTTGCCATAATTTGACAAAGGAATCCGGTTTCATCTCATTATCGCTATCACACTGAAATACCCAAATAGCCTCTCTGACGGCTTGCCAATAACCTGTTAAGATGGTCGGTCCATGACCACTATTTTTCTTATTTATAATCTGTATTTCAGGAAAGCTGCTAAATTGTTCTAGGGCCTTAGCCGTTGCATCTTTGGATCCGTCATTCAGGATGATCATCTTAAAGTTAATTGTATTCTCCTTTAACATCCTATGCCAGGAGTGAATCACATCCGTGATGCATCCTTCTTCGTTATAAACAGGAAGGATAACAGCTAAGTCGTATAACATAATTCTCCCTTTCGTTAAACTTTCTTAAAGAGAAGTAATTCGCTTAAATGTAACCACGTATTGGCTTGTCACAAACCAGTAGACTGCGCCAATCCACGCAAAATTCCATTGAAAATCCTTACAAGGCCACCAATGGAAAGTAGGCTCATAGCCCAAAATAAAAATAGTGACAAATAGGGAATATACAAAAAAACCTTTTGATGGGCGTAAAGCCCCCAAGGCAAGCGGGAGCACAAAATATTGAGGACTTATACCTGTCGTAAAAGTTAAGAAGAATAACATGCCCCAAAGGCATTGAATGACAATATCCTTGGCTCTCACAAAAAAAGGAAACAATAGAAAACCAAGAATAAATAATTTTTTTAGTTTATAAGCGGTGCAAATCGTGCCAATCCCATATAAACCTGGAAGGGAACTATAGTGAAACACATTCTGAGTGATCCACGCATGATCATGTTTCCAGTATGGAACAAACAATAAGAAGAATCCCACCGCGGACAACCCAAATGCCATTATTTTCTTCCAATTACTTTTAAAAACAAAATTAAGACAAGCTAATATCTCATAAACGACAATCTGCTTAACATACATTCCCAGGGTCGCGAATCCCCACAGCAGAATCTTGCCTAAGACGGACTCCCTGCCCAGTTTAATATAAGCATAAATACCGACTATGATCATCAGGATGGCAAAATTATCGAACTGACAATGAAACCCGGTAATTATAAATGAGATAGGATTGAGATAAAAAAGCGTCGCCGTCTTGACCATCGATATTTTTTCTTCCTTGGCGATAAGGATGAGAAAAAACAGTGTTAGCAGGTCAATTAATGTTAAGAATGATCTGATTGTAAAAGAATAGGACCAAGGACAATGACAACTCAATTTTCCAAGTAAACCTGTGGTTATAAACCATATTGGAGAATAATTGTACCGTGCCCCATCAGCATAGATAGTGTGGCCTAAGCTAAAGAAGGTGGCATCAATGTCATAAGAACCCATTTCAGAATACGCATAGGTGTATATGGGAAACAAACGCACGCTAGTACCAATGAAGATAATGAGCAATAACAGCCAAAAAACACTCCTTGGAGAAAGTTTCCAATCATCCTTAAAAATAGCCCACACGCCAAAAAATAATAAGCAGACCGCTAGGATATAGAGCATACCCATACTCATAATCCTCCTTTAGAAACCCTCAAGCATTTACCAATTCGACGAATAGTCTTTGTTAACAACCAGTTTGAATAGCGTGTTTTAAAAAGAAATATCGCCCTGATCGCGATAGAAGCTTCATAAACATCATGGATACCAAACTCCTTGCCCTGCATAAACAGGTACTTCAGTCCTCTTGAAATGATCTCCTCCCAATGCCTGAAGAATTCTCCTTGCCTGAATTCCTTCTCCTTGCGATCAACGATCACCATATCAATTTTATTTTGCTGGGCGATCTCAACGCAATATTTTCTTAAGTTATCGTACCATTCAGGCGTACTTCTGGACAACGCTAATCCTAACTGATCCTCCATTTTGATCTTTAAAAAATCGTGATGCAGGTGTTCGGACTGCAAATAACATTCATACAAATGAAGTGATGGAGACTTGGGCCAGTCCTTGGGCCAATCTTTAGTTCTTACCCTGCTATCGAAGGGAATAATCCCCTCGGAAAGAAATTTTTGGAAAAAATCATTTTTTGTAACCCCCATCCAGGAATTTCCTATGCTATGAGTAGATGCCCCCGAAATCGCAACTGGCTCCTTCAACATTACATAATTATCAAGAACTGAGGCAAGTGCAATTGTTGAATAGGCATCAGGATTTACTGAGGAATAAAACAAACCTTCGCCAGAACGCGCTTTCTCAATAATCTGAGAATTGATAAAACCGCCCGTATAGGTAATCGGTAACTCTAAATAACTTGCTTGTCCTCTCATCACCTTGGATAACCATGCGCGTGCGTTTCTCAATTCAATGCCTTTATTTAGAGGAACTGTCAAAAGACCCTCATTTACTGGAATACCTGGCCAATTATAAAAACATAGGTTGGACATGATAGCCTGACACCCCGTCTTGCGAATAACATCAGCAACGGTATTCAAGGCTTCTGGCAATAAACCATCATCATCCCCTATAAAAGCCACCCACCCATCCTTAATATGACTAAGAGCAAATTCAAAATTGTGCGTCATGCTCAGGCGTTTTTCGGTATTAATATACTTGATTCGAGGATCGTGGAAAAAATCAACAACTTGCCTGGTATTGTCTTGACTAAAATTATCACTAACAAGAATTGTCAAATCTTTATAATCTTGCGCTACCACCGTCCGCAGGGAATAAAAAAGCGTGTTCGCCCGTTCCCTGGTTGGGATGATCACCGTAAATTTAATAGACTCTTGCATTTATATTGACTCCTTAGATAGGCTCTCGATGGTCTTTATAATTCCATCTTCCAATGAAAGCCTTGGCTGCCAGCCTGTCAATCCGATCAAGCGCTTAAGGTCAGCATAACTCTTGGGTTGCTCAATTTCACCGGGAAGAAGGGTTCTTACACCGAACTTCAATTGGTCAACGTCTCCTCCCATCACCTGCCAAAAAGCACTGACAAAATCTTTCATCCTAACAGCGTTGCCGCTGCCAAGATTAATGATTGTTGATTGCTCAACAGCACAAATACGCCTCAAACCTTCAACAAGATCAAGCAGATGGATGTAATCCCGATAAAACGCGCAAGGACTCAAGCTGATACTCTCGCCCTTTCGACGGGCTATAAACAAATCGTTAATAAGAGATCCTCGCCGCTGGTCCGCTCCTAAAACATAAAACACCCTTACGCTGATAAAAATTTTCCCAAATCTTGCCGCAGCCTGAAGACCTAGGCGCTCAACTTCATTCTTTGCCTTCGCGTAATTTGTCAATGGGCCTTGAGCTTCCATGTCCTCAGAAAGAAGGCCGGTACGGCTGCCATACTGATTCATTGAGCCAATAAATATAAATTTTTTAAGTCCCAACCTGAACAGTGTTTCAATAAAATTCCGAGCCATCTTCACGTTATCATTCAAATGAAGGGGCGAGTCAGGATTCCGCATATCTCCCCATCCTAAATGAATAAAAACGTCCGGCATCCCAAGACTGCTGACCTTCTTTTCAATATCAGTAATATCCAGATAATTCACGTAAACAGGAAAAGTTTCACCGGCAACACCTGCCTGAATTCCAGCATCTTGCGTTAAGCACGTCAAGTCAACTTGCGCGTTTCGTAAATTTTGGACAAGTGACCTGCCAATGAACCCTCTTGATCCTGTTAACCAAATTCGCTGTTGGCTCATTTGTTAATGACACCTATTCCCTGGATATTTAAATCTGAAATGACTTTATCATAATCTATATCAAGCTGATCATGATGGGGACGGCACCAATACCCCTCATAAGAACGTTTAACAAGCACATGCTTTTCCATTGATCCTTGAGCATAAAGGGCGCAAAGCAGGCTTTGATAGGGAACGTTAACGCTTTTTGAATCATCAATAATGATCACTCGTTTTGTTCTTTGAACATCTTCAACAATCTCATCCCAGGATATAGGCATGGCCGCATTGATAGAAAAAACAGATGCTTGAATATTATTTTCCCTCATTCGTCGATGAATCTCAAGACCATAGGGTAAAGATAGGTTAAAACAGGCGATCGTGACATCTTGCCCTTGAAAGTATTGAAATAACGAACGGTCTTTATTCATATACACACAAGGGATATCAATAAGCTCAGTCTTAAATAACCGTTGGCTTATCGCGATTATCCTGAAGCCAGGCGCTATCAAATGCTTATTTATAATCTCCTGTGCATCTATCTTATTTGTAATTGTGTACCCGGGAATGCGAGCGATGGAACAAAAATCAGCAAAATTATTTAACGCTGACTGAGGGCCTTCATAGCCGCTATCAACAATGACCGGCATAATGGTGAAAGAAGCCTTAGGATTATTTCGACGCACGATATTATACGTATTAACCAGCTGATCAATCCCCAATAATAAAAAATCCTGTTGTTTCATAAAGAAAATCGCGTCAACGCCATTCATCATGGCACCGAAGCCAACGCCACATAGTGTATTCTCACAATTAGGGGTGTTGACAATACGTCCGCCAGGCTTAACCTTAAGCCCACGTGTAAATCCGGAAATACACGAACCCGCTGAAACATTCTGCCCAAAAATAAAAAGATGTTCTGGTTCCAACACCTTTTGTTTTAATATTTCATTGATATATTCGATGTATTTCATTCCAATTCCTTCCACAAAGTTCCATTATTTTCTCCACTGATTAGGATGTGCCGATTTCTTAATTCTTATTAGAGAACGGCCTTCTTGAGTTCGGCCAAGGTTTCCGCGGCTAATAGCCTGATCTTGTCTGTACTAAAATATTTCTCCATCACAAATAAAGGGTCATCGCTCGACCGCGCCAAATAAGGATCTTCCTGCTCATTGACCGATGGGGAAGGACCAGCATGATAATTAATAAATTTACCGTCAGGAAAATCAGCTGTTTTCTGACGCCACCACCCCAAGGTCGTAAGCGGCACTTCAACGCACACAGGAGTTTTACGCTCACAGGCAATCGCTTTTAATGCCGTCAATTTATCTATATATTCATACGTGTCATTGGAGGACAATTGTTCGTAAGGGATACTCAATCCTGAAACCAATTTACCAATATCAATAGTGCAGCGTCTCTCTTCAATCTTTGTGCCCAAAGACCATTGATTGTTCTCGATAATAACAATGACTGGCAATTGATTGCTCTTCTCAAAGACAAGGCTTTCATAAAAAGCACCTTCTTCAATAGCCCCATCCCCTGTAACAACCATGACCACCCCATCATCATTCCTGATACTTTTAGCCATAGCAAAGCCTGCCGCTACCGCGAGATTATTCCCCAAGATGCTCGAAGAATAAACTATTCCCCGGGCTTCGTTGACTAAGTTCATAGAACCAAGGTCTCCACCAGCCAGACCTTCATTTTTCAATAGGTATTCATCAATCTCCGTCTTTAATGAATCTACCCTCGCTAAATTATAATGGATATTACGGTGATTCAAGATAAGCTGATCGTTTAGCCCCATGATCTCACTGAGACTGACAGCAATCGCTTCATGGCCTAACGCCAAATGGACAGGAACTTTGAAAGCACCCTTTTTATACATTTCATTTACTATTAATTGCGCCATCCTGAGGCGTAAAAGCTTACGAAGGATTTCTTCTTTTAATGCTGAATGACTCATTTCTATATCCTTGCTGTTATCATTTAATATTTTGTTCCGATAAAAACGCGTTCAAATGTGTTAATCCTGTACTCAAATCTACCTGGGGCTGCCATGCCAAAAGTTCTTTGGCTTTTTGATTTAAAACCCGCCTGATGCTGACATTCTCCGGTGTGGACTCCAACACCTGGGGACTTAAGCCAAGAACTTGTTTAGAAGTTTTGATAATGTCTCCCAACGTAATCAAATGATTCCCTTGCAGGTTAATGGTGTGAAAATCTTTTAAGCCCAAAGAGCTTATTATCCCGGCGGCAATATCTGAAACATGAATAAAACAACGTCCTGTTTTAAGCGATCCTACTTTAACTTGCGGCTGAGTCCGAACCATGTTAAAGATTGATTCAACCGCTGACCAATTATTCGCGCGTGAGCCATAGATAATTCCAAAACGCAATATGGTGACCGGACAAAATCCATGAGCAAATTTCTGCCGTAAATTATTTTCACTGACAAGCTTGGAAAGCGCGTATTCCGAGGTTAATTTGCTTATATCTACGACTGAATTCTCATCTTTAACTTCATTGCCATTAAAAGAATCATAAACCCACTCCGTAGAGGCAAACACAAATTGCTTAACCTTCCTTTGCCCAGATGCATTGATAAGATTAAGGGTACCCATCACATTTGAATCAAAACACACATAAGCTTTATTTTTACAATCACCGTCCCTGGACATGGCAGCCAAATGAATGACTGCATCTATGCCCTCTGGAATAAAATTAGCTATTTGCGCCGACCTGATATCGACTTTAAAATAATCCTTGGCCTCAACGTCGATCAGGTCAACCCCGACACATTCAATGCCTTTGACCCTGCATTGTTTTACCAATTCCTGCCCTACAAAACTATAAATACCTGTAATAAATATCCGCATACTTAAAGATCCTTTTGTTTTCTATGCAAAAACCCCAACGGGCTCGCCGTGACCATCAGTCGTGTGTAATAAGGATCCGTTTCCCATTCCTGATTCTTTTTCAAGAAATCTTTAATGGCCCGCAGAGGATTATCTTCTTTCCACTCTTTTTTCCCCGCAGGTATATCCCAAACCCACTCTTGGGCCCCATCCATAGCGACAATATAGCTATCAGCAGATACGAAGGGAGAATAAAGCTCTAATTCTTTCATCACATGTTCATAGGAATGGTTGGAATCCAGGGTAACCAACACCTTATCCGTTGGTCTAATATGGCTTTGCACCTGCTTTACAACTTCAGGATCGATAGAGGACCCCTGTATTAATTTAATCCTTTTAGACATAAAATGACTCTTGATCGCCACCTCATTGTATTTTCGGATTTCAATATCAACGCCGACAACCTTTCCTTTCCCTAGTAATTCAAGCACCGACGCATAGAATACTGCGGTACCTCCATGGGCAACACCGGTTTCTATGATGACATCCGGTTTGATCTTCCATATCAATTCCTGCATGACAACAATATCTTCCGGAAATTGGATAATAGGAATGCCAAGCCAAGTGGGTTCATACATAAGCCGGTGATGCGCCGCGGACTTGACCCATAATAAGGACATTAACTCAAGGCCTTCTTTGGTATAGATGTCTACTTCCTGTTGATTCCCATCACCTAAGACTTTTATCTTCATCACATCTCCTTATTATTCCATTGAATCTTTCTTTGATTAGTTATGCCGACACCTTAATGTCAAATTATATTAACGGCCTCCTTTAACATTCTAATCCTGGACATAAATAATTTTGCTACCTTGCGGCTCAAACTCGAAAGGCGTTTCCTTAAGATCAGCAAGCGCACGACGCACATTATTTTGATTATATTCTTCACAGTAAAAAAGCAAGAATCCACCACCACCTGCCCCTAAAAGTTTTCCGCCAACAGCTCCGGCCTTCAGAGCCTTTTCATAATAATCATTAATGGCACTGTTAGTAATTCCAACAGCGAGCTTTTTCTTAAGCTCCCATCCCTCGTGCAAGATTTCACCAAATCCATGCAAATCATTAGCTTGGAGCTTCTTTAAAAGCTGGCGCGAAAGACCCACCATGTCATCAAGGAATCCCATATTTTTAGGTGTATTTTGCCCCTGCTCTTTAAGGATAGATGAAGAAATACGTGTCATCCCTGTATAAAACAAAAGTAATTTCATATTCAAAGCTGTCTTGGTTTCTGAGGGGAAAATGACAGGATCAACAAATACACTCTCATTGGCATTAAACTGGATA
>Ga0302319_10006527_pt1 | contig 23123 bp, 19 predicted proteins | sample Bog_T0_2_FD_203319 | JGI IMG/M metagenome (GOLD analysis project Ga0302319, IMG submission 203319) | Peat permafrost microbial communities from Stordalen Mire near Abisko, Sweden - Bog_T0_2 | ecosystem: Environmental > Terrestrial > Soil > Wetlands > Peat | place: Sweden: Abisko, Stordalen Mire...
GAAACGCGCGGCGGCCCGCAACAATTCACCTACTCAAAAATGATGGCCTGGGTTGCCTTCGATCGCGCGGTGCTGCTGGCCCAGCAACTCCACTACGAGGCTCCCATCGAAAAGTGGAAGACGCTTCGCGACACCATCCACCGCGAAATCTGCGTTCGCGCGTTCGACGAGAAGAAAAACAGCTTCATGCAGGCCTATGGCTCGAACCATCTTGACGCCGCCCTGCTGCTGATGCCGGTCGTCGGATTTCTTCCCGGCAGCGATCCGCGCGTGAAAGGCACTGTGGAGGCGATTGAGCGCGACCTGATGCCTTCCGGCCTAGTGATGCGCTACAACACGGCCCACGTCGACGACGGCCTGCCGCCCGGCGAGGGCGTCTTTATCGCCTGCAGCTTCTGGATGGTCAGCAGCCTGAAAGCCATCGGCCGCATCAAGGATGCGAGGGCGCTGTTCGATCGCCTGCTGACCCTCTCGAACGACCTGGGCCTGCTGTCGGAGGAGTACGACACCGTGCGCAAGCGGCTGGTCGGAAACTTTCCCCAAGCCTTCTCGCACATCGCCCTGGTCAACGCGGCATTCGATCTGGAGCACCGCTCAAGCGCAGGCAAACGGGCTCAAAAAATGGCCAAAAAGCGACCCGGAACAGGCTAAACCAGCCCGTCAACCGGGTTCATCCATGTTTTGCAGAGTGGTGTTTGCCACGCCGGGCGCACGGCTGATCCAGGCCCGTCTTATCCGCGATCTTCAGCGGTGAGCTCGGGCCCACGGTGGTTTGCGGGTCCACCGCTGCTATCACGGCGGGTCTGCTTGTTCACGTACATGGCCGCATCTGCTGCGTTCAGCAGAGCGTCTTTGGTCGTGCCATCTTCAGGGTAGAGCGCGATACCCACGCTGGCCGAACCATGGACAGCGTATCCCTGCGCGGCAAACGGCGTGTCAAGGCAGCGCTCCAGCCGAAGAGCAATCTCTTTGACTTCAGCGTGGTTGTGGACCCTGGGCAGAAGCACGGCAAATTCGTCGCCTCCAAGCCGCGCCAGCATGTCACCGCCGCGGAGCTGGCTTTTCATGCGTACCGCTACTTCCTGCAGGTACAGGTCGCCCACCTGGTGGCCGTAGACATCGTTCACCTGTTTGAAGTCGTTCAGGTCGATATAAACCAATCCAAAGATGCCCGCATTCTTGCGCGCCTCGTCAATTTGCTCGTCTAAATAGCTTTCCAGCGAGAATCGGTTGTGAATGTCGGTAAGCAGGTCGAACTGGGAGCGGTGCACAAGGTCGGAGTAAAGCTGGCGGGTTTCAATCGCCAGGGCAGTCAGCGCCGCTGCCGTGGTAAGCATCTCCGTCTCACCGGCGCTTGGCTTGGCGGTGGGATCGAACGCGGCAAAGATGGTTCCGTGCGGTGGTCCGGAACGGGCGGGAATCGGCTCCTCCAAGATGCGGAGCTGAATGAGCTTGGGCGGGCACTTTCCAAGTTGCGCACCGTCGGCAAGCTGGCACCAGCACCTGGCGCCGCGGAGCCTGAGGCACACCAGTTCCGTAATCTCCTTGACGATCTCCGCGAGGGGGCGAGAGCCGTTGATGTCCTCGAGAATACGGCTGCGTTGGCGCTCAATGTAAGCCAGCCGCGTCTTTTGGCGTTGCACCTTTCGTTCCATCACCCAGGCCCTGGCAGCCGCCGCGAACAGCAACGCGAGCAGCATTGCCACCAGCAGGACAAGGTTGCGGACGTTCAGCAGGGAAGGCTGGGTGACAACCGAAATATCGTCGAAAGAACGCAGCAGAATATTGAAGGGGACTTCCTGCTCGCTGGGCTGGATGGTGCTGGCTTGCAAGGCCATGCAGATGCCGGTGACGCGCACCTTGGCCCCCAGCGGAACGTACTTCATGGGGGGAAGCGGTTTGTTGCCGGGCGGGTGCCGATACACGGCGGTAAAGAGCTTGCCATTGGACACCAGGACAAACTCGTCCTGCGAGTCTTCGCGCATGGACGCCGCCAGTTGCCCCTCAAACGACACCAGGTCATTCTGATGGCCGTCCGGGTCGCCGCTGTTCCAGGTAGCCAACTGGCGCCAGGTTGAGGGTTGTGGCTGGATGGGCGCATAGATGTTGAGGTCCTGCACTTCGCCGTCGGTCAGCGCCAGGTAGCCGGCGCGCGCGTCGGGGAACCCGGTCGCCGTGGCCACATCGCCAACCCGCATCGGATTGCTGGCATGGGTGGAGATCCACAGGCTCCTGTCGCCTTCCTCAAGCACAACTCCCGCACCGGGCTGATAATACGTAATCGTTCCCTGCACCCGCACTCTGCGCGTTTGATCGTGCACGTAGGAGGTGGACATGACCTGGTCCATCGGCGTCATCGGCAGCAGGTCCGGACTGGTGGGTGCGCGCTTCACCATCTTCACGTCGGCCAGCGTTGAAACCTCAAGCAGGATGCCGATAAGCTGCATCTTGCTGTCGAACTTTCCCGAAACCACCCCGGTTACATCCACTTCGGCGTCCAGCAATTCTTTCAGCGCGCTTGCGTCGATTCCCACCACCGACGCGTCAATGTAGCCTCCATCCATCAGCAGCGTGAAGTACGTTGCCTGCACATTCCCGAAGTTCACCGTTTCCGCGCTGCGCACTGTGGCGTGCACCGTAACCCGCATGCAATCGCGTTGAGCACGGATTAATGGTTCAAAGCCAACTGTCACCGGCTTCGGCAGCAAGCCGTGATGAAGAAGCGTTATGTTCTCGCTCAGCACGTCGGGGGTGAAGCTGTCCCTGGCTTTTCCTCGCACCAGTACGCGGTCGCCGGCAGCCAGATCCTCACCCGGCTGCGTCTCAACGTAGATGGCTTCGTCACCGTCCTGAACAAACAGATCGATGTCGCCCTTGTTGTAATAAGTAACCGTGGCCTCGAAAGCGACCGGCGGCCCGAGTCGAGCCTCGGCCTTGGTCAGGGTGTGGACGGCGTGCAGCGTCGTGAGGGTGCCGGGCTCCGCGGCCCGTGCAGAGAGGGCCCATGCGGTAGCTATCGCCACAGCCGGAATCAGTTTTCGCAGGAGCAAGGTCGCAGTTAGACCTACAGGGTGCAGCCTCGTCCCCCCAGCATTCCCCATGCCTCGATCCTCCCAGACCCGCTTTTCGCGTACCTCTCTTGCGAGGCAGGGTCGGACAACCGCGCACAATCGTTGAGCTGCTATCTTGGTGTGCCCATCATACTATCATTCAAGATGGCCGATCCAACATACCCCACACCGCAATCCGGTTTGCCGGGAGGCGGCCCTGAGCCGGGAAAACGCCGCCGGAGCAGTTGGATAAGTGAATCGGCCGGACGTCATCGACCCACCGGCTGTTGGACTCAGACGATTGTCCCAATGAGGTAAGCGCAACACGCTCGTCCATCGTCGTTACTACTATTGGATCAAGCCGTTGAGAAGGTGAAACTTTTGGTCAAAGACTCTCGACCGAAGAGTTGCGCAGTAAGTGTTCATTGGTCCGGGCTATGGAAGTGTTGGGGTGAACTTTATGTCCGGTAAAGCTCCGCGTGTGGTGCTTGTTTGGTGTGCTGCACTGTCGCTTGGGCAAGCCCGCTCGCTCCCACAGGCGCAAGCTCCGGAGAAGGGCCCTCATCGGCCGATCTCCTTTTTCATCTATGCCGACTCTTCCATCGCCGAACATGGGGACGGTGCTGTGCGCGCCCAATTTCAGGAGTTTGTAGATCATCTTGGTAATCGCTCGCGCTACGGTTCGTTAGGCATTGCCCTCAACTATCCCTACCTCACATATGTGACCGGCCGCGGGCCGGCGAGCTTTGCAATCGATGCAGTTGAAATGAAGCGCTATGAAGCGAACGTGCGTGTGGCTCATGAAATGGGATTGCCAGTCGTCGTGGGCTTCAACGACGGTCCCTGGTTCTCACCTGGCGGTTCTTTCTACGCGTACTGGAAGACGACCGACGGCGGAGGTTTTCTCGCCCGATATAAGGACGGCGAGGTCAACGAGTCTCTTCGCTCCAAGGGCTCTTTGACCAAAGAAGAGCTTGAACCTTTTCTCGGAATCAATCTTTACGACGTGAAACGAAGTCAGGATGCGCTGCTGCTGACGCTCTCGCCGTACGCCACCAGGTATCGGCGCGCACGCCTGAGGGTTCTGGGCCTCGCGCTTGCCGAGTGGCAGCGGATCGACCGAACCTACCCAGGAACCATACAGGCATTTACGACCGACAGCGAAGTGTGTGACTTCTCATTTCGCAGTGTGCCCTCGGGTGACGCTTTGCCCGTTGGTTATGAAAAGTCCATGACCGAGCCGTTTTGCCGACGCTACGGGATAGCTGACTGCGGCGCATTCTTCCGCAATCGTCAGTTCACATACCAGAGCCCTGAAGAGCGCCATTGGTTTGATTTTCGAGCAGACGCGCATCGGCAGTTTGTTTCGGATACGGTCTTCGCCATCCGGAGGCGTTTTCCATCGACGGTCATATATACGCACCAGCTCGGAACGCTCGATGAGAAGCTCGTCCTCGACTATCGCAGACAAGACTTCGCGTCACCGCAACGAACAGCATTCGTGGACGGCTCGATTCCGGGAGTGACAGCTAATGTCTACTTCGGGAGAGACGCAGACTTCCGGGAGCTTGTATCGCAAATAAGCGAAAAAGCGGGCGGCCGCGGCTGGGCCCTGGCAGAATTCAACCCTGGGAAGAATTGGCCTGGAAGTCGCGTTGAGCTTAGCCTGTTTAGCTTTGACTTGCTTCGGTTTCTCGCGGATCACAATGTGTCGATCATCACCCTTCTGGCATGGCAATCCAATGAGCTTGATGCCGGCATCAAAGATTCCGGCGTTGACGATGCCGTAAAGCGATTTCTCGCGGAAGGACCGGATGCGGGAAATGCTCGATAGCCATCGGTATCAGAAGCCTTTCAGGGTGAACCGCCGAGTGTGCCTGCTCGCATTTTGCAGAACTGATTGGGCATCAAAGAATGCCCGACATTGTCTATCCTGAAAAACGGCACTCCTGTTCACCAATTCGATCTTCGCAATGCCCTCGACGAGCGCAAAATCGCCAACGCGTGTTCGGGGGGTCCGAGCGCAGTCTCATCTGGAAACGCGCCATGGCCTGTTATCGTCAACCGAGGTCGCTGCTTGCCTCACGCTTCCGAATATGGATCGACTTCCGGTCACTGACCTGGCCGGTGACGGATGATATTCTCGGACACACGAAAACGCGCGAACCTTGGACTGAATTCAAGAGATTCACCCACGACAGTTGAGTATTGAGGTAGCAAATGATCACACGCCGCCGCTTTTTCGGGGCCGTTTCAGCAACATCCTTAGCGCTGGCGCTCGAGCCGAGCCTTCGGATGGCATCTGCTCAAGGCTTGAATGACGTCTACAGCAATCCAATCATGGGCGGAGATCACCCGGATGCAAGCCCCATCCGCGTGGGTACGGATTTTTACCTCACTCATTCAAGCTTTGAGTATGCACCGGGCCTGCTGATCTGGCATTCGTTGGACCTGGTGAATTGGCGCCCCGTCGCCGCAGCTCTGCGCCGTTATTACGGAAGCGTATGGGCGCCGTACCTGTGCGAGTACAACGGGCATTTCTACATCTATTTCCCGTCGAATAGCCGAATTTTCGTCGTTCACGCGGATCATCCTACCGGGCCGTGGAGCGAGCCGGTCGACCTTGGTATCGCGGCAATCGACCCTGCGCATATTGCGGAAAACGGCCGTCGATTTCTATACACGAACGGCGGTCAGATGGTGGAACTTGCGCCGGACGGCCTTTCGGTTAAATCGCCGCCTCGCACCATTTTCCAACCGTGGCCCGTGCCCTCGACCACGCGTATGGAATGTACCTGCCTGGAAGCCCCGAAGCTGCTTGAGCACGATGGCTATTTCTATTTGACCGTGGCGGAGGGCGGCACCGGCGGTCCTGCAACGAGCCATTCCGTGATCAGCGCTCGCAGCCGCCACTGCGATGGTCCGTGGGAGTTCTCTCCGTATAACCCGGTGGTGCATACGCAATCCCGCGACGAACGTTGGTTGAGCGTAGGGCACGGGCGCCTGGTCGACACACCGGATGGCAAGTGGTACATGACTGTGCACTCGTATGAGAATGGATATCGAACGCTGGGGCGGCAATTGCTGCTGCTTCCGATCACATGGACCCCTGACGGCTGGTTTCGCGTGGAGCCGGAGATCGCAACGGATTCGGCCATCCCGATGCCTGTGGCCGGCAGGAGTCAGCAAGCGTTCGCCGATCCGTCGGACAGTTTCGACAGTCCGGAACTGGGCCTGCAGTGGGGCTTCTGGCACGAGTACGATACGGCGCGCTTTGAGACCGGAAAGCAGTTTCTGCGCCTGGCAGCCCGCGGTAAAAGGCTTGAGGATACATCCGTGCTGACCACACCGGTAGGTGGCCACTCGTACACCGTCGAGGTCGACGTCGAAATTGAATCGGAGTGCGAAGCGGGCCTGCTTCTTTTTTACAACCCCGAGCACGCGACCGGGATCATGCTTGGGCCTGAAGGAATCCGCGTGCGTCTCGGCAACGGATATACGCCTGGCTCCGGAGAGACCAGATCAACACGCGCCGCGCTGCGGGTGGTGAACGACCGTCAGGAAGTGGACTTCTATTTCCGCCTTCCAAATCGACCGTGGCAGCGCACACAGGAGTCCGCGGAGATCTCGGGGATGCACCACAATGTATTGGGCGGCTTCCTCGATGTGCGTCCGGCTATCTCGTCCTGGGGCTCCGGCAGCGCCACATTCCGCAACTTCCGGTACTGGCCTGAAATCAAATTGCCCACGTAGGCTGGATCTTCGCTTATGCGCCAACCAAAAACGGTACGCGGCGCTCCGCTCCTTGACGCCCGCCCCGCCCTCTGTTCTACTTCGATTCAAGGTCATGCACATCACCGTCAGCCCGCGCCCCACTCAGGTCTTGTGCAACGCTTCGTGCATTCTCGCAATGCGAATTAGCATCCACAATCCACGCGCGGGAAACAAAGCCTGACACAACAGTTCTTGATTTGAGCAGCATCCAGGCCATCACCCGCAAGCGCGGCTGGTGGTTTTTGTGCGTTTCCCCTGCTTTCCAGCCCTTTTCTCACCTGTGCAAGGAGAATTCCCCCGGTGGAATCCGTCAGTCTCACCAGCATCCACGCAGCCCGCGCCCGCATCGGCGACTCCATTTACCTGTCGCCCTGTCAGCTCTCGCACCAGCTCTCCGAGTTGGCCGGCCTTCCCCTGCACCTGAAGCTTGAAAACCTTCAACTCACCGGCTCATTCAAGGAGCGCGGCGCCCTGAACAAGCTGCTCACCCTCAGCAAAACCGAGCGGGAGCGCGGCGTCATCGCAGCCAGCGCAGGCAATCACGCCCAGGGCGTAGCCTTCCACGCGGCATCGCGCGGCATTCGCGCCCAGATCGTGATGCCCCTGGCCACGCCGCAGATCAAGGTGGCCGCCACCCGGGCCTTCGGAGCGGAAGTTATCCTTCATGGCGCCAGCTACGACGAAGCCTGCGATGAAGCTCTTCGCCGCCGCGTTGAAGAAGGCCGCACCTTCATCCATCCTTTTGACGATCCCGAAGTCATCTCCGGCCAGGGCACCATCGGCCTCGAACTGCTTGAGCAGGTCCCCGACCTCGAGGCCGTGGTCGTCCCCATCGGTGGCGGAGGCCTGATCGCCGGCGTCGCCTGCGCCCTCAAGGAAACCAATCCCAAAATCCGCGTCATCGGCGTCGAGCCGGAGAAGCTGCCCTCCATGCTGCGCGCCCGCGAGGCCGGCCACCCCGTTACCATTGCCGCCGAAGCTACCATTGCGGACGGCATCGCCGTCCGCCGCGCGGGAGACATTACCCTCCCGCTGGTCTCGCGCTATGTCGACGAAATCGTCACTGTCGACGACGAAGAGATCGCCAGCGCTATCCTCATGCTTCTGGAACAGGAAAAAACACTCGCCGAAGGTGCGGGCGCAGCGGCCCTGGCCGCCGTCATCCAGGCCAAGACCAATCTTCGCCATCGCCGGACCGTGGTGCTGGTCTGCGGCGGCAACATCGATGTCTCCCTGCTCGCCAAGATCATTGAACGCGGCCTGGTCAAGGATGGCCGTCTTCTCCGCGTCCGCGTCTACCTGCAGGACCGCCCCGGCGCTCTGCATCACCTGACAGAAATACTCGCCCGCGAGCGCGCCAACATCGTCGAAACCGTGCACAACCGCGCCTACTACGGAGTCAGCCTCGGAGAGACGGTGATCGACGTTTTCCTCGAAACTCGTGGCGCTACCCACATCACCGCCATCAGCCACGCGCTGCGGGAAGCTGGTTTCCGATTCGAGCGTATTCAATAGAGAACGGCTTTGGAAAAGGAGCACCCGAACCGTCCAACAAATCTGGGTGCCCCAGTCCGCGTTCTTTGCCTGCGTCCCGGCCAGGTCACTTCGCCGCATATAGATTTTTCGAGAGAATCACAATTCCCTTTCACGTCACGAAAGGAATATCTGAACGGGCGAAATCGGAACCGCGATCTCTTATCGAAATAACGTTATACTCGGTTTTCATCCGCTTCCCCCTTTGGTTTGCAGGAAAAAGTCAGGAAAAGGACTCCCGCCGATGAGATTCCCCTCGAAGCGTTATGTTGCCTCGTCCCTTTTCTGGTTCCTCGCCCTCTACTTTTCCATTTACAGCGTCCGCGCGCAAGACGGCGGCGAGGACAGGAGGAATGCAACCTCTTTCATCGATTCTGTGGCCAAGACAGTGTATAACCTTGCCTGGCCTACCGCGACCTATCGGGAGGTTCATTTGGACGGATTTGAGCCTGCCGACGGCGGATTCGACGTGACGGTAAAAATCTCCGGGCAAAGTGCATTTGACGACAGCGACTTATGGGTCAAACTCGCCTTCATGTTCCGGAACGGCAAGTTATACGACATTCGCGTTCAAGACCACAATGCCATTCTGGTGCCTCCTTTCGTTACGACTACACAAATGGCCAAAGTGGCGGCCAACCTGGCCAAGGAGTACGCCGACGAACAAAAGGCCCAGGAAGCAAAGAATGCGCCGCCACCTTATGCAGCCCCGGCTCCGCCCTCTTACTCGGCTCCGTACGCGCCTCCTCAGGCGACCCCTAATGACTCGCCGGTCATTATTCCTGCTGAAACTCCAACACCGGTCTCCGATGATCCGAATGCCCCAACAGCCGAGGGAACATGCCTTCATAACCCAACCACTCACGAAATCGTCTATGAATATCGCTGGGGCGACGGTCCTTGGAAGCAGGATAAGCTCGAACCGAATCGACAAATGGAGCACTGGTGGAAGTACCTGGGCGCAGAAAGATCCTCCCCGCAACTCACGATTCGATATGAGGACGATTCAGTTAATCCTGAAGCGCTGCGGGTTTACAACCTCGATCGAACGCCAACCGTCCAGCCACCATCATGCGAAGCGCTCTCGAACTATCAATTCCGCATGGACGGGCCCACGACTCTTATCTACACCGGCGCCCCTTAGTTCGATAAGACAGGCAGCGGGATGTGCGCTCTGCCTGTTCCGCCATGGAGGTCCGCCAAGCGCCCTCTGAAATCCCACCTTTTGCTGTATCCCTGCAACTGGCCTCAGATCCGCCTATTTGGAAACTCATACAGCAGCCAGATCCACTGGGAAACTGCCTTTTTCCGCAGCCGGGTGTTCATTGCGCCTGGATCGCGAGTGAAAACCGCAACGCCGTTCTGCATGACCATCAGATACAGCGAGTACTCGGCCAAATTCAACCAAGTCGCCGACCGGTCCGTCCCCATTAAAGCGACGCACTCGTCCGCTTCGCCGCAAACCAGATCAGCCCAATCGCTCCGGCGAGAAAAATCGCGTTTCCCACGCGCACGCTCGCGTCCAGTTTTCCTGCCGCCGGGTGCTGCAGGAATGCATGCCATCCGTAGGCCAGCGCCGCAGCGGCTCCCAGCGCCAGCTGATGTGGAAGTAACATCGGACCTTTGCGCATCCAAGCCAAAACCACCAGCAGCATTCCCACATCCAGCGCCAGCCAGGCAGCAACGGCGCCCCATCCCCAGTACATAGGAACCAGCATTGCAGCCGACGCAAACGCGAGCGCCACCGCCCCCAGAATCCAGGCCGAAGGCGCAGTGCGGTATGCCGCATATCTTCGTCTCACCGGCAATCTGAAAGCCAGAACCACCAGCAAGATTACCGTCACCGCCGCCCATGAAAACTGCGCCCGCGAAGCCATGAAATGGTTCTGCTTATATTGCATACGCGTCACGGCTATCGTCCCAAACAGAAAGACAATCGACGTAACTACTAACCCGACACGCCCCAGCCATGGCGTTCGAGCTCGATCGGGCACGCAAGCCTCAATCAGCGCAATTGGCGTCGAGATACTCCAGATTGCGTGCAAATTCAGCATCAACAAAGTCCACCACGCGCCAATTCCGAGTGCCGGAATATACCCTGGCCGAAGGAACCCAAGATTGAGCGACAGATAGTTGGGATTGAAGAGCGACTGCGTGGTGAATGCCTCTCCAAAAATGGCGTACGCCATCCCCAACACCAGAATGCTGGGCCAGCCCCGGCCCCATCTCCGCGCCGATTCTCGAATCAACAGCGCCGCGCCACCGTAGGTAGGAGCCAGGACCACCAAAGCCGGCAGCAACTTGATTGGCAGATCTCCCAGCAGGAATTCCGCCACCAGCGGCGCCGTGAAGACCATCGCCAGCGCGGGCCAAATCCCCCGCTTGATCCGCTGCGGCTTTTCGATGATCACTGGTGCCGGGGTCTCTTCCGATTCCATCTCCGCTCTCCGATACGAATCGTTCCAGCGCGGCCCATAGAATACCATTCGATTAAGCGAGTGGGTCGAAGCTGGGTGCCCCGTCCTTGACGCGCTTTTGGGGACGCGCTTTTTGCAGCAAGGGTGGGAGACTTGAATTCCCAACCAAGGTCTTTGCCCACCAGGAGTCCCATGTACTCACCGAAATTCAACCAGGTCGCTGACCGCTCCATCCTCATCGAGGCCATGCAGGCCTATTCGTTCGCCCTTCTCTTCGGGCCCCAATCTACTGCGGAATCGCAAGCGCCGCTGGTCGCCACCCATCTGCCCCTGGTCGTCAAAGACGAAGGAGAACACGGTCTCATTGAAGGCCATTTCGCCATCGCCAATCGCCATTGGCAATCCCTCGCGGGTCGCGAAACCATGATCGTCTTCTCCGGCCCGCACAGCTACGTCTCGCCCACCAACTATGTTGAAGAGCTTTCCGTGCCCACCTGGAACTACATCGCCGTCCATGCCTATGGAACCCTCACGCTCGTCGAAGACGATCCCGGCAAAGAAGCCCTCCTCGCCGGCCTGATCCAGATCCATGAGCCTGCCTACCTGGAGAAGTGGCGAGCGATGCCCGACAACTTCCGCCGCTCCATGCTGGCCGGCATCGTCGGTTTCCGGATTCCGATTAGCAGAATCGAAGGCAAGTTCAAAATCAGCCAGAACCGCGGCCCCGAGGAACGCCAAAACGTTCATGCCGCCCACGCCGCTGGAAGCCCGGATGAGCAAGCCCTGGCCGCGTGGATGGAACGTTTCTCGAGTATCAATTGATACCGTACTTGCGCTATACTGATACTGGAGGCTGACGATGATGCACCCCGACCGCGTTGCCGATGTGATGGGCGGAGTTGCCATTCTGGGCAGCCGGGTTCTGTCCGCGCATGACCTTGAGCTAGCCGTAGGCACAGGTCTGCCCAAGCGGGCCTTGCGCCTGACGATTGCGCGCGCCTGCTCCTCTGCCCAGCACGCCCGCGCGCTGCTCTACCGCGTCGTTCCGGAAGCTACCTACAAACGCCGTACCCGCCTTACACCTGCGGAAAGTGAACGCACCGAGCGTCTCGCCCGAGTGATCGCCATGGCGGAGTACGTGTGGGATAACCGCGACGACGCGCGCGAGTGGCTCGTCAGGCCGCATCCAGAGCTGGAAAACCGGCAGCCCCTTGAAGCCGCTCTCTCCGAACTGGGCGCGCGCCGCGCCGAAGAGTTGCTCGACCGCCTTTTCTACGGCATTCCTGCCTGAAAGTCTGCCTCTCTTGCTCTGCTTTCGCATAGGTGATGCCCGTTTTCCGCTCTTTGACGGCACTGGAGCGCGGCTTCACGGCGGTCGATGGAACTCCCCCGGCCACGGCGTAATCTACGCTGCGGAAACTTACGCCGGCGCAATCCTTGAAATCCTTGTCCACGCCAATCTGAGCCGCTTGCCTCGCACCCACGCCGTCCTCACCATCGAGGTTCCCGACGATCTTGCAGTGGAACGTCTAACCACATCCAATCTTCCCGGCTGGAACGCTCCCAACCAGGCGCGCAGCCGCGCATTCGGCGACCATTGGCTCATCGAGGCCCGCACAGCCGTCCTGATCGTTCCATCCCTTGTGACGCAGGGCCGCGAACACAACATCCTCCTGAACCCTGCTCATCCGGACTTCGCGCGCATCACGCATGCCCCGGCAGTGCCTGTTCTTTGGGATGAACGGCTCATACGCAAGCAATGAAGGCCCTCCATTTCCGCAACATTCTCGTCTTTGATATACTCAGTAGGTTCACTCCCGTGCGGAGGTGGCGAAATTGGCAGACGCACCAGCTTGAGGTGCTGGCGCCCAAAAGGCATAGGGGTTCAAGTCCCCTCTTCCGCACCAAAGATTCTCCCGTCCGGCCAGCCGGAGGGCCTTGGAAAGCAGCTTAGACAATGCAGATTCTTCTTTATTTCGTCGTCGTCCTGCACGTGATTGTGTGCCTGTTTCTCATCGGCGTAGTCCTGTTGCAACAGGGCCGCTCGGCCGACCTCGCCGGCGCCTTTGGTGGCCAGGGTTCGCAGACCGCCTTCGGTCCCCGCGCCGCTGCCAACGTCCTTACCCGGCTCACCACCTGGTCAGCGGTCATGTTCATGCTCACTTCCATCAGCCTGACCGTGTTGTACGTCCGCTCCAGCGGCTCGCACTCGGTGCTGGAAGGCACCAAACCCGCACCGGTCTCGGCTCCCGCCAAGCCCGGTAAGTAGGTTTGCGCACTCCAGCGGTCAACAGACCGCAGTTCTGGTTTTCTCAAAGGCAGGCCGATCCGGTCTGCCTTTCGCATTCTCACCGCCCTACAATGGAATCATGATCCTGGAAACATTCCCGGTCGGCCCTATCCAATGCAATTGCACCATTCTTGGCGACGAGCAGACCCGCGAGGCCATCGTCATCGATCCCGGCGACGAGGTGGCTCGCATCCACCAACGCCTTACCGCGCTGGGTCTCAAGCTGAAGCAGATCGTGGTTACACACGCCCACATTGACCACGTTGGCGGCGCGCTCGAACTCAAGCGTCTGACTGGAGCGCCCATCCTGCTTAACGAAAACGACCTGCCGCTGCTCCAGATGATGGACGAGCAGGCGGGGTGGCTCGGTATGGCTACCCCCGAAACCGCGCCCCCCGATGAAACCCTCGCCGATGGCCAACTTGTCGGCCTGGAAAACTACCCTGCCCAGGTTCTGCACACACCGGGCCACACGCAGGGTTCCGTCTGCCTTCACTTTGCCCCGCTCAAGCTGGTGATTGCCGGCGACACCCTGTTTGCCGGCAGCATTGGCCGCACCGATCTACCCGGTGGAGACACCGCCCAGATTCTGGAATCGATTCACTCGCGGCTGCTCACTCTGCCCGACGAAACCAAAGTTCTGCCCGGTCACGGACCCGTCACCACCATTGGTGCCGAGCGCAGACGCAATCCGTTCCTCCGCACCAGGATGTGATTCGCCGCGTATTCATGAACATGCTTATAATCAATAACTTGAGCTGTATTTATCAAGTGAAGCTTGCGGTCGAAGCCAAGTAATATTACTCCCTTGATGCTTCCCTAAATAATCAACAAAGGTGGTTACCGCAGTACTGAATCCGACGGCGGGCAGGCGCGGATTGGTCACCACCAGCGCTGACTGCTTCATCCAAAAATCGATTTGCATCGCCCGGAAGATATAATCGCTGAAAACCATGACCAACCAGCAAGGATCACGCATTTCCACGCTCGATGGCTGGCGCGGCGTGGCCATTCTGCTGGTTTTGGCCGATCACGCCTCCCACTTCACCCGATTTGACACGCTGCGCTGGGCCAACCTCGGCTCCTTCGGCGTGGACATTTTCTTTGTGCTGAGCGGCTACATCATCACGCTGCTTTTCATCAAGGAACGGGAGAAATCATCCACCATCAGCCTGAAAAGCTTTTATGTGCGCCGCGCCTTCCGCATCCTGCCGCTCGTGGTTATCTATCTCACGACGATCTGCGTGCTATCGCTGTTCATGAACCTGGTGGATTTTCACGCCTCGGAGATTGCGGGTTCGCTGTTCTTTTATCGCAACTATCAGCACGCTGCCAATCCGGCCGGAATCTATACCACGCACTTCTGGTCGCTCTCCATTGAAGAGCATTTCTACCTTCTTTGGCCGGCGCTTTTTCTGTGGCTGGGAAATAAACGCGCGCTCTGGTTCGCGGTCATCGGGGCCGTGGCCTGCGCCATGTGGAGACTCTACGATTGCACCCATCCGGACAGTTGGATCGGAAGATTTTTGCCCGGCGCCAGTCCGGTTTTTCGTGCATCCCGGACCGATGCGCGCTTTGACGGGCTCTTGCTGGGGTGCGCGCTCGCAATCCTGCTATCGCTTCCCGGTGTCCGCAGTTTCATCTCCCGCAACTTCCCGAAAGAAGCTCCAATCGTGATGGCATTCCTGCTAATTCTCAACCTGCAGCGAACCAGCTACTGGCCCTCGCTTTCGTCGTACATCATTGTCACGGTGATGCTGGGCTCGACGCTGGTAGTTGAGGAAGGATTGGCTCACAAATGGCTGAACTCGCGCCTGCTGGTGTGGATCGGCACTGTTTCCTATAGCGTTTACGTGTGGCAGGAGATGTTTCTGATCCGCCCCGCCATCGACATTTATCCATTCGGCAAGTTGAGTGCGTTCCCTTTGAACCTCATCTGCGTCTTTGCCGTCTCCGCTGTATCTTTCTATTGCATTGAGCGCCCCTGCATAGCGCAGGGCAAACGCCTGTTGGCGCGGAGACGGGAACGCATTGCCGCCGCCCAAGGCGTTTGAAGGACTGAACCCCTTATCGGTCACGCCAACGTGTCGACTGCCTGGCGCTCCGCGAAATATGCGACAAGGCCGTTGATGCCGCCGGTGAACTCTCGCTCTGGCGCCAGCAGGCTCACGACCAGCCATCCCGACTCCGCCATGCCGAAAAAGTACCCCGGATGCACCCAGACCCCGCGCTCTAAAAGCTGAAGCACGGTCTGCTCATCGGGCTGAACCGCCGGGACCCGCAGCACGGCATACCAGCCGCCTTCCACTTCCAACCGCTGCACCGCCGGTAGCAGGCCTAGATGCAGATCCAGTTCGGCAAGGTTGGCGGCAACGCGTTCCCGAATCTGCGCCTGGATCGGCCCTCTTTCCTCCAGCCACACCGGCAGCGCGCACTGCACCGGCGCATTCATTGAGAGGAACGTGTCAGCAATCACTTCCAGCCGTTGCAGCGAATCATCCGTCTCTGCGCCGGTCGCCACAATCCACGCCGCCTTCATCTGTGGCAACCCGGCAATCTTGCTAAGCCCGCTGACCACGAACACCGGAACGCCTTCGAGTCCCGACGCAAAACTCGAACCGCCACCAGCAAACCCGTAATCCAGAAAGACCTCGTCCACAATCAGCGCCAGGTCGTGTTCACGGCATAGTTGCGCCAGTTCGTTGGCCTCCCAACGCTTGGTGAAATGTCCAGTTGGATTATTGGGATGCACCAGCACGATGGCCCGGGTCTCAGCCGTAATCGCCCTGCGAAAGCCCTCCGGATCGATCTGCCAGCCATGGTCGTATACCAGTGGGGCTGCCTTCAGACGCACGTCGTCCAGCACCGCCAGAAAATCGAACAGCGGATACCCCGGCTGGCCGACGAGTATCTCGCTCCCCACATCGCACAGCAGACGAAAAAGAAAGCTGTATGCTTCGCTGGTGCTGGTGGTGAGCACGATTTGTTCCGGGTGCAGTATCACGCCATGATCTGCGTAGTATTTGCAAATCGCCTCGCGTGCACGCAAACTGCCTCTTGGCTGCGGATCGTAATTGAGAGCCACCGGATCGGCCAGCGCATCCAGCAATTTCTGCTCATAATCGAAACCGCATCGCGTCGGGTTGGAAGCTGTCAGGTCGGCGATCGGCAATCCAGCCCCGGCGCGTAACCGATGCGCCCGCGCCAGGTCGCTCTCCGTCGTATTCCAGCCGGTCCTCTGCGAGAAACGCATCAAATCATCCCTTCGGCGATTCGCAGCCATCCCTTCAGCGATTCGCAGCCATCCATGCTGCCGCCGCATGGGTCCCATCATGATCGGAGCCCTATCAGGCACAATAGAGGCAGCCGTCCTTTCCAACCATACACGGCATTTTCAGGAGGAACGTTGGCCTTGCGCGCGGTTGTCTTCGACTATGGAATGGTGTTATCCGGTCCGCAGGACCCTGAGGCCCAGGCTGCTCTGTTGCGCATCACCGGCCTGCCTCTTGCCCGCTTCGAGCTCCTCTACTGGGCTGACCGGCACGCTTACGACGAGGGCAAGCTCACCGGGCTCGCGTTCTGGCAAAAGTTCCTCCACGACGCCGGCCTGCCGCTCACCCAGGATAAGGTGGAGGAGCTCAACCTGTGGGATGCCCGCTTGTGGACCACGCAGAACCCGGCCATGCTCGCCTGGCAGCAGCAACTCAAGTTGCGCGGCGTGCTCACCGCCATCCTCTCGAACATGGGCGACAATGTGCTCGAAAACATGGAGCGCGAGTTCGACTGGCTGCCCCGCTTCGACGTCCGAGTGTGGAGCTACCAGCTGCGCATGGCCAAGCCCGATGCAGCCATTTATCGCCATGTCCTCAGGGAGCTCGGAGCGCAGCCCGAAGAAACTCTCTTCCTCGACGATAAGCTTGTCAACGTTGAGGCAGCGCAGGCGCTTGGCATGAAGGCCATCGAGTTTTCAACCATTGAGCGGCTCCGCGCCGACCTGGTCGCCGCCGGCCTTGACCGTGAGCTGCCTCTACCCGACAACGCTATGGCCTAGTTCCCAAACCGACAACCCAGAGCGGCGTTGAAATACATGAAGTCGATGCCGGGATTTCTCACCGCATCGTCTCCATTCAAGAAATGGAAGTCACTGTACCCAAGACGCAGGTCCAGCCTTTGCGTCAGTCTCTCTTCCACGCCGCCGCCACAACAGCCGGACGCCAATCGGCGAAACTCCTCCCACGCCCAACCTGTCGCGCGGTGGTCAGAGCCACGCTGGCGGGATGGCGCAGGCGTTTGCTCGATTCGTTGCCAAAGCTTCAGTCGGCCGGTGGGTGTGTATTAAGAAGCTCCGGAACGGGGAAAATGAGCAGGCTTACAGGGCAAGTCTAACGTGAATCGCGTGTCCGGGCGAGCCGCTGTTTTCCCCTGGCTTCGCCATCAGGCTTGATGCCTGCCGCGTCCCGTCAGCATTTCTCCGGTTACAAAATGCCGCTCCATGTTCTACACTCGTTGCTGCCGATCGCTGGCATGCTAAACCGTTTTATAATTAGCCATCAGTCAATCGCGCAACGCATCGTAAAGGCACTATCCCGGCAACGGGCGCGTCCGTAGCGACAAACGACAGGAGTTCCAGAAGTGAGTTCAATACAAACCGCAGTACGCAGGAATGCGGCCAGATGCGCCGCGATAACAGGAGCTGCAACGATCATCGCGGCTCTGCTGCTGGCCTCAACAGCGATTCGCGCTCAGAACGTCCCCGTAGTCACTGGCGACCCGCGTGTGGACCAACTCCTGAGCCAGATGACGCTCGAAGAGAAGTTGACGCTCATCCACGGCACGCGTGAGCCCGACGCGGTCTACCAGGGACAGGCCGGCTACCTGGCTGGCATTCCCCGCCTCGGCATCCCCAGCCTCCGTTTTGCCGATGGACCTCCGGGCGTACTCACGCGTCATCCCTCACAAGGTGAAACTGCAACCATGGGCGTGGCGGCGACTTTCAGCGTCAAGACCGCGGAGGAAAATGGCCTGGTGATTGGCCGCGAAGATCGCGCACTGGGCATCGACGTCTCTCTTCAGCCCTTCGTCAACATCGACCGCGATCTCGAGTTCGGCCGCGGCTACAACACCTTTGGCGAAGATCCGTTCCTCACCGGCCAGATTGGCGCCGCTGAAATCAAGGGCATCCAATCGCAGCATGTCATGGCCCAGGTCAAGCATTTCGTCGCCTACGACAGCAACTCGTTCAACAACTGGGTGGACGATCAAACACTGCACGAGATCTATGTCGCTCCGTTTGACGCTGCGATCCGCGCCGGCGTCTCCTCCATCATGTGCTCGTATAACCGCATCAACGGCCCATTCGCCTGCGGCAACAGCTCCACGCTTACCAAGATCCTGCGCGACGAGCTTGGCTTCAAAGGATTTGTGACCTCTGACTGGGGCGCGGTGCACGCCGTCAACTTTATCAACGCCGGCCTGGATATGGAGATGCCTGGCGAACTGCAGCGCGGCAGCGGCCCGGTGCCTTCGTTCTTCGATGGGCAACCGCTTCTGCCGCCTCCGCCACCCAAAAAAGCAGCGGTAGGCGGCGACATGTTCGGCGGTCATATTCCGGAAGAACCTCCCACCAAACCAGACGGCGTAGCGAGCCCCTTCGGCATCAAGCTCAGTCCCGAAAAAATGCCCGAAGCCTTGAAAGATGGGGCTGTGAACGAGGCCGCCATCACGCGCGCGGCAGGTCGCGTGCTCTATGAGATGGTCAAATTCGGTTACATGGACGGCGAGCAGAAGCAGGAAGTCACAGAGCAATCCATCGACGCCAACGCCAAAATCATGGAGAAGACCGGCGAAGAAGGTGCAGTGCTGCTGAAGAATGACGGTGCGGCGCTGCCCTTGAAGGCCGCCGATCTCGACTCCGTAGTTCTCATCGGCCCCACGGCCGGCCAGGTGGACTCGATCGGTATCAGCGGCGAGCGGTCTGAGGGAATTCCATCGCGGCAGGTCGGCCCGCTTGAAGCACTGAAGAAGATTTCCGGCAACTCCAACATCAAATACGCCGTGAACGACGACATGACCGGCACACCGATCCCTGCCAGCGCCTTGAGCCACAACGGCAAGCCGGGCCTTCTGCGCACGGGCAGCGGCGGCGGGCAAACCGACGCGCAGCTCAATTTCACAGGCAGCCACGCGGAACCACCTAACTCCGTTGTCACCTGGAAGGGGACGCTGACTGCGCCTCACGCCGGCATTTACTGGCTCTATCTCCAGGCGCTCGGCACCAACGCGACCATCGCGCTCGACGGCAAGCCGCTCGCCGGCACCGGCGCCTTCCAAGGCGGCGTGCATGGCGACATTCTGCAAGCCGACCAGGACAACACAGTGCCCACCACCGATGGCCTGGACAACGTGCGCCGCGCCGTCCAACTCACCGCCGGTCCTCACGCAATCGAAGTCAACACCACCCCTGACTCCTCCAGCGCCCCTGTCCAGGTCCGCCTTAGCTGGTATACCCCCGAGAAGCGCAAGGCCGACCACGAAGCCGCCATCGCCGCCGCCAAATCCGCAAAGACAGCCGTGGTTTTTGTGTGGACGCGGCTCAGCCCTGTCTTCGGTTTGCCCGGCGACCAGGACAAGCTCGTCGAAGAAATCGCCGCGGTCAATCCCAACACCATCGTCGTCCTCAACACCAGCCAGCCTGTCGCGCTGCCCTGGGTCGACAAGGTGAAGGCAGTCCTCGAAATGTGGTGGCCCGGCGACGAAGGCGGCTGGTCAACAGCCAACCTGCTGCTCGGCAAGAACAGCCCCGCAGGCCGTCTCCCGGTCACCTGGGGCAAGCGTCTTGAAGATTACGCCGCCACCGACCCCAAGCATCCCGAGCGCTCCCTGCGTGGCGTCGACGGAAAAACAACATACAGCGAAGGGGTCAACGTCGGCTATCGCTGGTTCGACAAGGAAAACATCGCCCCGCTGTTCGCTTTCGGCCACGGGCTGAGTTACACCGCGTTTGAATATTCCGGCCTGAAGATTGAGAAGGCGCCGGAAGGCGGTCTCGAGGTCAAAGTCCACATCAAGAACACAGGCAGCGTGGACGCAGACGAAGTCCCACAGGTCTATCTCGGCGCACCCAGCGAAATTCCCACGGGCGTGCAGTTCCCGGTCCGCTCATTGGCCGCCTTCGATCGCGTCCATATCGCCGCCGGCGAGAGCAAGACCGTCGCCCTCCGTGTCCCCGAGCGCCAGTTGCAGTACTGGTCAACCAAAGACGGCAAGTGGATCACAGCTACCGGCAAGCGCACCCTTAGCGTAGGTGCGTCATCCCGCGATCTACGCGTTGAACAGGCAATCAACTAGAGCACTCGTTCGCAAACACAAATGCCGGGGCAAACGCCTCGGCATTTCTGTTTCTACCAACTGACAACTGTTTCTACGACGCGAGGCCCAGCCCCACCAGGTTCGCCGCCGCAATAATAATGATCATCCCCACCCAGAGGATCCGCACTGGCCTGCTTCCCACGCCGGCCCACTCGCCCAGCGCCAGCCCCACCAGCCCGCCGCACAGCACGTAGATGCTCATGTGCAGCATCCAGTTCACGTAGCTCAGATGCTGCGGAATATTCGCCGCGCCCCACGCGTAAAAGAAGAACTGCAGATACCACATGATTCCGCCGGTCGCCGCAAGGCACCCGTTCCTCACCAGCGTTCCACGAGGCTGCTCCAAGTCATCTTTCAGAGATATTCGCTTCAGCACCGCCAGCCGGATAAAGCAGTAACTCATGTTCACCACCGCGCCGCCGCCCATGATAATCACGTAACTCGGCAGGGCCGCATACAGCGGGTTCACTCCCAGGTGCAGCGCCGCGGCTTCCATCGGCTTGGCCGCGTCAATCGCAAACGACATACCGGAAGAGAACACTCCGCACAATACCGCCAGCATAATCCCCAGCTTCAAATTGAATTCCCTCGGCGCTCCGCGCAGTTGAATCTCCTTCTGATGCCCCGCATACGACACAACTGCCACTCCGATCAACGCAACCAACACGCCTGCCATGGTCAGCAATCCGCCCTTGGTTTCAAACAGCATCGCAGCCTGTCCATGACGTAACGGGGGAATCAGCGTACCCACCACCAGGGTCACGCCAATGGCAACACCAATGCCCAAAGACATCCCCAGATGCCGCATCGTCAGGCCGTAACTCACGTTGCCCACGCCCCACATGGCTCCAAAGAGAGCTACGGGCCAAAGCACGTGCGGCCCCAGCGACGCATAAAATCCCATAAAATCCGGCAGCAGCAGCAAGCTCACTGAGATCGGCAGTAGTATCCAGGAAAAGAGCCCGGCCACGGCCCACGTGGTCTCCCACGACCATTTCTTCACCTTTTCTATCGGCGCATAGAACGACGCAGCCGATGCCGCGCCCACCACGTGCCATCCGATCCCAGCCAGAATTGCCGGCATGCATTCTCCCCTTCTCGATGCAGCCGGCAGATCCTGTCGTCCCCCGGCATGCAGGCTCTCAACCTGTTGAATTCCGAATCTTGCCTGTCGCTTCTATAACTCGACTACGAATGTGTAACTCTCCTGCGGTAAATCGAAACCTGACCATTGTGCGGCCTGCGCACTGGCTTTGGGAAGCCGTCATGGCCAGCCTGCGGTTTCCCTCCCGGATAAATCCCCCTCGGCCCGGTACACTTTCCCCATGTCCTTCCGCCTTTACGCCGCCACCACCAGCCAGGGCAAGCTGCGCGACTTCCGCGCCGCCGCTCAGGCCCACTCCATCGCAATCGATCCCCTCCCCGCCATCTCCACCATCCCTGCCCCTGAAGAAAACGGCGCCACCTTCACTGCCAACGCGACCCTCAAAGCCGTCTACTACTCGCGGTTCGCACCGGGCCAGCTTGTCATCGCCGACGACTCCGGCCTCGAAGTCAACGCCCTACACGGCGCTCCCGGCGTCCGTTCCGCCCGCTTTGCCGCCGACTCCGGCCTGACCGACTCGCCCGACGCCAACGACAACACCGATGTCTGGAACAACATGATCCTCCTCCAGCGTCTCGCCGGTGTCCCGCTGCCCCAGCGCACCGCCCGCTACCGCTGCGTGCTGGTCGCCGCCCGCGACGGCCTGCCCTTTCACACCGCGGAGGGCGCAGTCGACGGCCTCATCCTCGACGCCCCGCGCGGTACGGGCGGCTTCGGTTACGACCCGCTCTTCTACCTGCCCGCGCTTGACCGCACCATGGCCGAAATCGACCTTGAAACCAAGCTCTCCCTCAGCCATCGCGGCCGCGCCTTCGCCGCCCTGCTGCCCATGCTCCACGCCTGATGTTTTCCTGGGCACCTACATGAGCGCATTGGCCTGAATCTTCCTTTTGAGGATTGCTGTTAGAGCGCCGCACCGTTTTTGCAGAGCTGTCGAGCACCGCGAATCAGGTCCACAGCCTTCGGTTATGATCCACACTATGGTTGAAGCCGCGAACATCAGACTTCCAGAAGACACCCGGCAGCACACCGAACCATTCCTGGGCTCGTGGGCTTTGGTCACCTTTGAACATGTTCGGCCTTCGGGCGAGGTATCGAAGCCTTTCGGGGATTCCCCTTCAGGATCGATCCTCTACCGGCCCGATGGCCATATGTCGGCTCAACTGTCAGTCGGTAGCCCCACCAAGCTTGTCCATGACGATCCCCAGCAAGCGAGCCTTGAAGAAGCAAACCAGGCTTGGCGGACCTACTTCGGTTATTGGGGATCCTTCAGGGTGTTCGCGGAGAAGCAGGTAGTGGTGCATCGCGTTGAGGGCAGTTCGTTCTCCAATTGGATCGGATCCGAGCAGGTCCGTCACTTTCACTTCGACGGACCCAATCGGCTTATCCTCGAGGCTCATTCCTCTTCCGGGCATTCAACATTAACCTGGCAAAGAAGAATCGATTGAAATTGCGGTCCCGCCGCGTCCGGCAGTCAATTTCAGTGCGCCAGCGTGTCACAACGACCCATTTCCCTCAACATCGCCGGGTCGCTCACCGAGCGCCCGATAGCGTTTTTCCAGGGAACTCCGGGCCAATCTTCCTGG
>Ga0302319_10006529_pt1 | contig 23121 bp, 21 predicted proteins | sample Bog_T0_2_FD_203319 | JGI IMG/M metagenome (GOLD analysis project Ga0302319, IMG submission 203319) | Peat permafrost microbial communities from Stordalen Mire near Abisko, Sweden - Bog_T0_2 | ecosystem: Environmental > Terrestrial > Soil > Wetlands > Peat | place: Sweden: Abisko, Stordalen Mire...
CGATCGGGGCCCCCATCGTCGGGTGGATCGCGACACACGTGGGCCCACGATGGTCGCTGGGCACCGCCGCTGTCTCGGGAGTTCTCGCTGCCCTCGTCGCGGCGCGGATGATGGCGAAGACCGTGGCCATGCCGTCGGACTGCTAGACGGATCGTGGCGATCATCGACATCGGCGCGTTGGAATCGGTCCCGATGCCATTCGACTTTTTCCCGCCTGCTCCCTGAAGTAGACTTCCGTCCTCGCGACGCACCCTGGCGACCTTTGTCAGCGGAAAACAGGCGTCGGAGAGGAGGCTGCCATGACCGAGTTCCGCCATTCCTGTGAAATCGTGGCCTCGCCCGAGGCGGTGTTCGCCGCGATCGTCGACCCCGTGCGCCTGGCGCGCTGGTGGGGGCCGGCGGGCTTCACCAACACGTTTTCCCTCTGCGAGTTCAAGCCGGGCGGAAAATGGACCTTCGTGATGCACGGTCCCGACGGAGTCGACTACCCGAACGAAAACGTGTTCGAGGAGATCGAACCGCCTCTGCGGGTCGTGGTGGGTCACCCTTCCGAACCCGTCTACCGACTGGTCATCGGCCTCGTTCCCAACCCGGCCGGGACCACCGTCTCTTGGACGCAGACCTTCGGGAACGACGCGCTCGCACGGCAGATCGAATCGATCGTGGTTCCGGCGAACGACCAGAATCTGGAGCGTCTTCGGGCGGAGGTCCTGAGGACCTGAGGGATCGCGCCCTATTTGATGAAGTAGCCGGAGACCTTCCAGGTACCGTCCTTCTCGAGCATCGGTGTGACCGTTTCGACGGCGGTGTCCTTGTCCTCGAACCGGGACTGGAACCGAATGACGACGTACTCCCCATCGGGAGCGCCGGGGAGGTCGCGCGTGAAGGTGGCCGACTCGACCTTCCGGGACTTGATGGCCCCGAGCGGGGAGCGGACGCCTTGGAGAGCCTTTTCCCAGGCGTCCCTGGTGATCGCGGACTTGAAGAAGGCCGACGCGGCATCCCAGCTCCGGCCATACTCGGCGCTATCCGCGAGCGCGAGCCAGCTCTTCGCGGCAACCTGGGCAGGACCGACGGCTTCGCTGTCGGCGGCTGTGGTCGGGGCGCCTGCAAGCACGAGAATGGCGGCGGTCATCGCGTACAGTGCGTTCATGTCGGTCTCCTTGGGGTGAGGCGATGTGGACGGAAACAGCCCCCCAAACGATGCCGTTTCGGGGCGGTGAGTCCTGACCGGAAATGCTAGCTCCCGGCCCGCCGGCGGCGAATCCGAGGCGAGCCGGTCCTCACTGCTTCTGGTAGAACGTGATCGACACCCCGCTCCCGGCCGCTCCCGGTGCCGAGCTGAAGTACTGGACCTGGTTCAGGAACGCGTAGGGACCCGCCGCCCGGGCTTCGAAGACCGGAACCAGGCTGTTCGCCGGGCCGCAGTTGCGTACCACGATGAACTCCCCGTCGTTGGTGGCCAGCGTGTAGCGCGCGTCCAACCCGGTGAGCTGGTAGTCGCCGCCCCCATCCAGGATCTTGCCCACCACCCGGCCGGTGGTCGTACCTCCGGTGATGGGAACGATGTTTCGGCTCCCCCTCTTGCTCGCGCCGATGGTGATCGAGGAACCCAAGCTGACGTTTTCCGTGAAGACGGACGCCCCGTCGTTTCCGGTCAGCGTCGCGCAGTTCCAGGAGGGGTGCACCACGGGGGGCACCGACATCCGGACCCGCGTCGCAGGCAGCGCGACGTTCGAGATGTCGTAAACGTCCAGGCGGATCGTCTGCGCCACCGTGTCGACGATCCGGACCGCCGCGTACTTGCCCGAGTTGAGCCAGGCGTAGGAGCTCGAATTGGGGGCCTCGAAATCGAGGACCTCGCGGACGTTTCCACCTCCGGCGGGCGCCACTCCTGCGTTGCGCATCAGGATCGGGGTGCTGCCGGCCTGGAGGATGTCGATCTCTTCCGATTCGACCGATCCGTCGGCAAGGGTCAGTTCGTAGTCCAGGCCGCCGGTCAGCACGGTCCCCGTGAACTGGCTTCCAGTCACGGATCCCCCGGTGATGTCGAACTGGTGGCGATGGCCGAACTGGGTGACGCCCACGTCGTGGGTGGCGCCGATGCGCAGAACGATGCCGAAGGCCGCGGTTCCCAGCGTCGGCGGCGGGATCCCGTCGGGCATGTAGCACGGCCACGAGGTGTCCGGGACGATGGTCGCCTGGTCGGAATTCGTCGTGGAGGTATCCTCCAGCACCACCGCGAGATCGGATTGCTGGTAGCTTGACAATGCCACGCGAGCCGTCCGGTACCCGCCCTTGGCCACCAGAAGCGTATCCACCGGCCCGGTCGCGGCCGTCCGTGCCGACGCCTCCGAAGCCGGAGAGAGCGAACCGACGGAATGCGGGGCCGATGCCGCTCCTCCACGCATGGATCCGAGATACCGGACGGAATGTCGGGCTCCCGGGGTCTCGATCGCGCACACGAACACTCCGGGGCCGAGGTCGGGAGGAGAGATCTTCCAATTTCCGGCGGCAAGCACTCCAGAATGGACCACCGCCTGCGCGGCACCCGAGAGGTCCAGGACGCGGATCTCCACCGGTCCGGCCTTTTCCTGCGAGAAGATCAATCCCCTCGAATCCGGCAAAGGAACCACACGCGATGCATCGAGTCCGAGAGCTCCGGTCAGAGCGAACCGGCCACCGGTGTCGCTGGTGGTGGCAAGCCCCAAGCTCTGGAGTTTCACGGTCGCCCCCACCACGGCCAAACCGGACCGGCTGTCCGCGACCGTCCCCGCTAGGCTCACCTGGGCTTGGGCGATCGATGCCGAGGAAACGACCAGGGCGAGAAGGCTGAACCGTGTGATCATGACCATCGACCTCGCTGGGTGAATTCGACGCTCCGAAGCTAACGGCAAGATGTCCGTCCCACGAACCCGATGCGTCCTTCTCCCGTTACCGTTTTGGTCACACCCCCCGAACTCCGCGAGCGAAGGCGAGCCGCCCGCGACGCCGAAGGGGGTCCTGAGGGAGCCCTCCCCTTCCCGAGAGCTAGTTTTCCCCTTCTATGCAAGAAAACGACCAGGAAGAAGATTTGTCCGCCCAGGAACCGGCGGATTCCCAGATCGTGACATCGGAATCCCAGGCCGACCTCGAAAGCACCGTCTCCGATACCTCCGAGGACACGGAAGGCTTCGACCCCAACGCTTTCGTCGCCGGCGAACCCGGTGGGTCGTCGGACGACGATCCCGACGACATCGTGGAGCCGGACCCTCCGCTCCCCGACTTCACCTTCGAACAGGCCTCGGCGGCCATGAACATCTCGGTGGCCAAGCAGGGCTGGAGCCAGCCGCTGTTGGTCCAGCGCAAGGCGATCCCCTACCTGTTGGCCGGACAGGACCTGATCACCCAGTCCCGCACCGGATCCGGCAAGACCGGCGCCTTCATGATCCCGCTGGTCGAGGTCATCGAGGTGAGCCACGGCATGCCCCAGGCGCTGATCCTGGTGCCCACCCGCGAGCTCGCTCTGCAGGTGGCCAAGGAAGCCGAGATCCTGGGCGCCGACAAGGGCGTGCGCTCGGTGGTGGTCTACGGCGGTGTGGGCTACGAGAAGCAGATCGAGGGACTGAAGAACAGCCATCTCGTGATCGGCACCCCCGGCCGCGTGATCGACATGCTCCAGAAGGGGCACTTCAATCCCCGCTCGGTGCGCGACCTGGTGCTGGACGAAGCCGACGAGATGCTCTCCATGGGCTTCTACCCGGACATGGCCCGCATCAAGGGCATGCTCCCGCACGACCGCTGCACCTACATGTTCTCCGCGACCATCACGGAAAACGTCAAGCATCTGGCCCGCGAGTTCCTGCGCAACCCCAAGTTCCTCTCGCTCTCCCAGAAGAAGCGTTCGGTGGACGCGATCAGCCACCGCTACGTGGTGGTGGACAAACTCGCCAAGGACAAGGCCGTGCTGGACATCCTGGAGCACGACCACCCCGAGATGGCCTTCATCTTCTGCAACACCCGCCGCGACGTGGCGTACCTCTCCGACTACCTGAAGTCGTGGGGACTTTCCGCGGAGCCCTTCTCCGGCGACATGAGCCAGATCGCCCGCGAGAAGGTGATGAACCGCTTCCGCACCCGCCAGACCCGGTACCTGGTCACCACGGACGTGGCGGCCCGCGGCATCGACGTCACGGACATCCCCTGCGTCATCCAGTACGAGATGCCCATGGAACCGGACGTGTACGTTCACCGCGCCGGCCGCACCGCCCGCGCCGGAAAGACGGGCGTGGCCTGGTCCGTGGTCTCGGAGCTGGAAGAGCTCGCGGTCAAGGCCATCGGGCGCCGCTTCGACCTGCGCTTCGAGAAGGTTCCTCCCCAGAAAGCCAATACCTCGGCTGACATCCTGCTGGAGCGCTGCGTGGCCATGCTGGAGCGCGTGGAGCGCGACAGTTCCCGCGCCGTGCGCCGCTCCGCGGAGAAGCTCGCCGAGAGCCTGCCCGCCCTGGTGGCGGAAGAGGGCACCCGCATGGGACTGGCCCTGCTCCTCTCCCAGCTCTACCGGCAGGAGTTCTACGGCCAGAAGGACGCGAGCCTGACCGGCCAGGAATTGTCCGCCATCGGCGTGGACGAGGGCGCGGGCGAGCGCTTCGAACGAGCGCCCCGGCACGGCGGCGGCGGCCACGGCGGACCGCGCTCCGGCGGCGGCGGCCGCGACGGCGGCAAGTTCCGCAAGAGGCGCTGAGGCGGCGGTTCCGCCTCGAACGCCGGCAAGTTCTAACTTCCTGCCGTGGACGAACTGCGTCGCATCGACCGAGGGGCCGCTTGGACGCTGGTCGGGAACATCATGAACGCCGTTCCCGCCATTCTGGAACTCGTGCTGCTGCGCAAGTTCGGACTGGGGGTCTGGGGCGAGTTCCTGGCCGCCCAGGCCGTGGTCATGGTGGTCGGCCGCGTAAGCTGCCTGGGCATGGACAAGGCCATGCTCTGGTACCTGCCCGGCATGGCACGGGAGGGAAGGGGAATCCGCCGTCCGGCCTGGGGGGCCGCCCTGATCGCCGCCCTGGTGGGCAGCGCGGCAGCGGTGCTGTTCGCCTGGCCTCTCCTGCGGTGGGTCCTGCCCCGAGAATCCCAATTGGGTCTGGCTCGGCTCGTCGTCCTGGCGATTCCGTTCTTCTCGGCGAGCGAGGTCTTCATCGGGGCCTTGCAGGGCGTCCAGAAGTTCCACTACCGCCCGCTTCTCCGGGATCTGGGAGCCTCGGCCTTCTTCGCCCCGGTGGCCCTCGGTCTTTCACTCTTCCTTTCCGTGGGACCCGTCAGCCTGGGGATCGGTTTCCTGGCGGGACACTTCACGATCGCCTTCCTCTCCGCATGGTTCTGGTCCCGCGAGAGCCGGGATTCCAAGCACGGACCGTTGGTGCCGACCCGAGCCCTACTCCGCTACGGCTTCCCGGTGTGGATGGCCGACAGCGTGAATTCCGCCGGAATGCGTGCGACGGTGCTCATGCTCTCCCGCGTGGCGGCGCCCGGCGTGGTGGGGGCGTTCGGCGTGATGCAGAGCATCCTGGAGACCACCTCCCTGGCCCGTCGCGCCTTCGAGACCCCTTTGGTGGCGCTGGTCGCCAGCATCCGCACCTCGCTCCCGGAGGTTTCTGTCCTCTACCGCAAGGTTGTCCACCGCGCCCTCCTGTGGCAAACCCCCTTGGTCCTCGCGGCCGCGAGCGCAGGAGGCACTCTCCTCCACCTCATCTCTCCGCACCTTGGGGGCGAAAGGGAACACTGGGGGCTTCTTTGCATGATCGCCTGCTACTTCGTCGGCACCGGCCCGGCCTTGGGACAGCAGGTCCTTGCCGGTCTCGGAAACTCCCCGAGACTCCTGTTCAACACCCTCTTCGGAACCACGGCGACCATCTCGTTCCTCTGGATCCTGACCCCTCGATGGGGATTGGTGGGCGCCTGCGCAGCCCAGGGCCTTTCGACCTTGGCGACGGCCTTGGTCGGGGCCTATCAGATCCGCAAACATGCCGGTCTGCCGGGATTCCCGGGGAGCTACCGCACCGTCGTCGCAACGACCCTGCTGTTCGCCGCCATCTGCACCACGGCTTGGACCTTCTTTGCGGAACCCGGATTTCCCTGGCCAGCATGGGTCCTGGGGGTTGCGGGGATCGGCGTCTGGGGCTGGTTCGCACCGCGGAGGCTGAGGGCTTGAAGCATTTTTCCGGACTTCCGAAAGGGACGACATGAGACTCGAGGCGACGTTGGCGCAGCCAGGAGGAATGTCCTGATGGCGAGGATCCTCCTCTGGTTCCCCCACGCGTTCCATCGCCAGAGGATGGGATCACAGCAGGGGGCGATGAAGCTCCTGAAGGGACTTCTCGCGACAGGCCACGAGATCCACATCGCCTCGGGGACATATCCGGTCGGTTCCGGGATGGAATGGAATTCCGAAGGATTCGCCGCCATGGAAGCCGCTGGAGTGGAAAGCGTCCACGTACACCGCAGCTTCCTGGACGACGTGATCGGCCTGGTTCTCCGGAAGAGGGACGAACGCACCGGGCGGGTCCGGCCCCTGGACTCCTGGGCCTACACGCCGCCCCTGCTGCGGCGGTGGTTCGGACGCCTGGCGGCCAGGATCCGGCCCGACATCCTGGTGGTGAACTACGCGACCTCGGACACCCTGGTGGAAGCCTCCGGCTTCGACCGGTCCCGCTGCATCCTGGATCTGCCCGATCTCGTCCTGGTCAACAAGGCCATGCGCCGGTTCCTGTCCAGCAACCTGCCTCCAGGGCGCCTCGATCCGGCCACGGCGCCGTCGCGGATCCTCGATCTGGAGTGCTTCGCCGGGATGGAGGCAGGTGCCGGATCCGAGGAGTTGGACATCTGCGCCCGGTATGGACGGGTGCTGTCCGTATCCCGGCGGGAGGCCGACCTGGTCGAAGCTCGAGGCGGCAGGGCCGTCCACCTTCCGGTGGCAATGCCCCCCGTCCCGATGAACAATTCCTGGATGGGGCGCGCCATCCTGGCCACCGGACCCAACGCCTTCAACGCCCAGGGCTACCTGTGGTTCGCCGCCAAGGTCCTCCCCCTGGTCCGGGCGAAGGTCCCCGACTTCGAGCTTGGCGTCACGGGGGCGCTCTGTCCACGCCTCGCTCCCCTGGACGGAGTCGTCCCTCTCGGCTTCGTGGAGAACATCTCCGACATCTATCGCGACGCCCGCTTTTCGATCTGCCCGGTTTTCGGAGGAACCGGGCAACAGGTCAAGATCGTGGAATCCATGGCCCACGGCGTACCGGTGGTCGCTCTTTCCGGCCCAGCTCGGGAATCGCCCATCCATCACGGAATCGATGGGATGATCTGCGCGGGGGAAGAAAGATTCGCCGACGCCTGCATCGAGTTGTGGAAAAACGCGGAACTCCGAGGAACGCAGGGTGTCGCGGCCCGCACCACCGTGGTCGGAGAGGTCTCGGACACTTGGTACCAGGGAGAGGTGGTTCGGATCGTCGAAGACGTCCTCGCCGCCAAGCGATGATCGTCCGCTCCAAAGCTCCGCTCCGTCTGGGGCTCGCGGGGGGCGGGACGGACGTCTCGCCGTACAGCGAGATCCACGGCGGGCTGGTGCTGAACGCCACCATAGACCTGCACACGCATTGCACCATCGCCGAAGGAGGTGAGGGGATCCGGTTCGTGGCCGCCGACATCGGGCAGGAAGCGTTCCATGCCGTATCGGACCGGATCGCCCTGGACGGCCACCTCGACCTTCACAAGGGAGTCTACAACCGGGTCGTGGCGGATTTCGGCATCCGTCCGGTTCCCTTCCGGATGACCACGTATTCCGATGTCCCTCCGGGTAGCGGACTCGGGTCGTCTTCCACAATGGTCGTGGCCATCCTGAAGGCGTATGTCGAGTGGCTGGGGCTGCCTCTGGGAGAATACGAGATCGCCCATCTCGCCTACCGGATCGAACGGGTGGATCTCGGACTTTCGGGTGGCAAGCAGGACCAGTATGCGGCGACCTTCGGCGGGTTCAATTTCATCGAATTCGATCCTGGCGGTTCGGTGATCGTGAACCCCCTCCGGGTGAAGCGCTGGGTGGTGGACGAATTGGAAGCATCAATGATCCTTTATTTCACCGGTGCGTCGCGGGAATCGGCGTCCATCATCGAGGAGCAGAAGCGCAACGCGGAGTCGGGCGACCACCAGGCGGTGGAGGCCATGCACGAACTCAAGGCCTCCTGCAGCCTGATGAAAGCGGCCCTCCTGCGCGGAGAATTGGGCACCTTCGCCGATCTTCTTGGAAGCAGTTGGAACAGCAAGAAGCGCATGGCTCATTCCATCTCGAACCGTTCCATCGAACATGTCTTCGAGGTCGCGATGGCTTCCGGGGCGGTTGCCGGCAAGGTTTCTGGAGCCGGAGGCGGCGGTTTCGCCATGCTGATGGTGGACCCGGTCCGGAGATTGGACGTTGTTCGAGCCTTGAACGCGCTGGACGGCAGGACGGTGGACTTCAGCTTCACCGAGGGCGGCTGCCACGGATGGAAGATCGACGACGCGCGGATCGCGCGGGGAGGGGCGGGATGAACGCGATGCACGAAGCCATCCGGGGGCGGATCCTGGAATCCATCGAGGCCAAACGAAGGATGCTGGAAGACCAGGTCCTTGTCGGACAGATATTGTTGTCCGTCGAGTGGGTGGTCGCGGCCTACCGCGACGGACGCAAGACGCTGATCGCCGGGAACGGGGGAAGCGCAGCCGACGCCCAGCACATCGCCGCCGAGTTCGTGAGCCGCTTCGATTTCGACCGAGCCGGTCTGCCCAGCATCGCGCTCACCACGGACACGTCGATCCTAACCGCGGTGGGGAACGACTACGGCTTCGATCGGATCTTTTCGCGCCAGTTGGAGGCCCACGGGAACGAGGGCGACGTCTTCGTGGGGATCTCGACCTCCGGAAACTCGCCCAACATCCTCCGCGCCCTGGCCACATGCAGGGAAAAGGGGATCCGCAGCATCGGTCTCACGGGGTCGGGCGGCGGCAGGATGGCCGAACTCTGCGACCTCTGCCTGCGCGTCCCTTCCGCGGAGACTCCGCGCATCCAGGAATCCCACATCCTGATCGGGCACATCCTCTGCGGTCTGGTGGAGGATGCCCTGTTCGGTCCGGGGCGAGTCGCTCCCTGATGGAGGCGATCGTGCTGGCCGGAGGCCTGGGAACGCGGCTGCGGACCGTGGTGGCCGACCTCCCCAAGCCGATGGCTCCGGTCCGCGGGAAGCCGTTCCTGGAGCACCTGCTCCGTTGGATGGAGACAGGTGGAGTCGCTCGCGCCGTGCTCTCGGTGGGATACCGATGGGAAGTGGTGCGGGACCACTTCGGGGACCGTTCCGGGGGCGTGGAACTCTCCTACTGCGTGGAGGAGGAGCCGCTGGGAACCGGTGGGGCCGTGGCCAAGGCCATCGCGCAGACCGAAGAGCGGACCGTCCTGGTCGTGAACGGGGACACGTTCTTCCCGGTGGACCTGCGCGCACTTCGAGACCTGCAGGGATCGCGGGGGGAAGGAGCCACGCTGGCGCTGAAATGGATGACGGATTTCGACCGGTACGGAACCGTGTCGCTGGACGGGGAGGGGATCGAGGCGTTTCGCGAGAAGGCCCGCTGTCCGGGTGGACTGGTCAACGGTGGCGTCTACGCCATGGAACGCGACTTCCTCCGGGGCCGGGGACTTCCCGAGCGGTTCTCGCTGGAACGCGACGTCCTGGAGCGGGAGGCCGGTGGGGGACGTCTTTTCGGCGCCGTGTTCGACGTGCCGTTCCTGGACATCGGGATCCCCGAGGACTACGCGAGGGCCGAGGAATTCCTTTGAACAAAGCGCTCATCCTGGACCGCGACGGCGTGGTCAACGTGGAGAAGAACTACGTCCACAGGATCGAGGATTTCGAGTTCATGGAGGGGATCTTCCCGCTGTGCGCCAGGTTCCGGGACGAAGGATTCCTGATCGTGGTCGCAACGAACCAGGCGGGCATCGCCCGCGGGCTCTACACCTTGGACGACTTGGCCCGCCTCCACGCATGGATGACCGAACGCTTCGCGGATCGGGGCCTGCGTCTTGCCGGGATCTACCACTGCCCGCACCACCCCCAGTTTTCCGGCGAGTGCGACTGCCGGAAGCCCCATCCCGGAATGCTCCTGCAAGCGGCGAGGGATCTGGACTTGGACCTTCCGCAATGCGTCCTTTTGGGCGACAAGGAGAGGGATCTGGAAGCGGGACGACGCGCGGGTCTGACACGGCTCGGTCTGGTTTCCGGACACCTCTCCATCGAGTCCATCCGGTTCGTAGACGGGCCTCCCCTTCGCCCGGAAGATCTTCCCGGAGCGTTGGAGTGAACAGGCTCCTGCACCTCAGCTACGACAGCCCGGACAACCCCTGGTGCGGAGGGGGAGGAGCCTTGCGGGATTGGCGCATCCTGGAGCTCCTGGAGGCCTGGGATCGCGAGGTCTGCACGGGTCGGCATCCGGGAACCCACGCGAAGGAATCCTTTCGCCGCACCGACCTGGGCATCGGGTTCCTGGGGGAATTCGCGTCGCGCAGGACCTGGGCCCGGTCCGCCGGCGGACACCTTCGCCAATTCCTGTCGCACGGCGGCATCGCCAGCCAATCGGCCTCCGCCTGGGCCCCGGTCTGGGAGAGCCTGGAACATCCCGACCGGATGCTGCACGTGGTCCACCACGTGGCGGGTGCGGAGATCCTGCGTCGGCTCGGACCCTTCGGACCCTCCAGCCTTCGGTTCGAACGGCGGATCCTGTCGGAGGGCAGATACTACGCAACCCCCAACCGGGCCACGGCGGCGCGCATCCTGGCGGCCAATCCCACCGCCCGGGTGGAGATCATCCCCAATGGATTCGATCCCCCAGCGGCGGCGATCGCCCCCGAGCGCTTCGCACAGGGTCCGGTCATTTCCTTCCTGGGACGGTTCGACCACCGCATGAAGGGCCTGGACCGCCTGCTACCGGCCTTCGCGATCCTCGCGGAACGGATTCCGTCCGCGCAACTGGTCCTGGCGGGTCGCAGCGATCGGGCCATGGACGCATGGCTGTCCAACCAGTTGAAGTCCCATCCGGCGCGGGAAAGCATCCACGTCGTCCCCAACCCCGATGAACGCCGGAAGTACGCCCTCCTGGACGGCTCGGACATCTTCTGCGTCCCCAGCCGGTTCGAAGGCTGGTGCATCGCCGCCATCGAGGCGCAGTCGCGGGGCCTTCCCGTGGTGGCCACCCGCACCGACGGCACGGCGGATTCCATCCGCGACGGCGTGACCGGAATCCTGGTGGAAAACACCGAAAGCGGCAGCGTCCAGGCCCTGGCTTCATCTCTCGAGGATCTATGCTCCGACCCGTCGCGACGGAGGTCGATGGGCGCTTCCGCCAGGATCTGGGCGAACCGGTTCACCTGGGCGGCGGCGGCGGCGGCGACCGAGACGCTCCTGCAGGAGATGGTCGCGAACCTCGCGGCGGTTTGACCTCTCCCGCGGAGCGCGGGGAGACCTCAGAACTCGCTGCTCGTTGTCAAGGAGTACTGGGCACCTGCCCGACCCCAGGCGAGGTAGCCGCGAAAGAGGAACAATCGGTCCAACCGGGCGCGGAAGCCGCCCCCGACACCGGGTGCGAGCTTGCCGGGACTTTCGACGATCCATCCCGGGGACGACCAGGCGAGCTCCGTGAACGCCACGCCGTCCAGGTACTTCCAGATGGGCCAGCGGTATTCCAGCGAACCTCCCCCCACGGTCTTGTCCAGCAGGTACCCGGAGGGGTAGGCGCGGGCCGGGGAATCTCCACCCAGGTTGGGATAGAGGAAGAAGGAGGGCGGCGCCCCCGACGGGTCCGGTTGCCAGATGTGCGTGTACCGGAAGCTCAGGACCAGGATCTTCCTCTGGGTGAGTCGCTCCATGAGCGTCGTGGGGTCCAGGATGTGCACGATCTCGCGGGGATCCAAGTCCAGGTAGGGCCTGAGGTCCTCGACGCGGTAGACGTAGCGCTGGTTCCCCAGCAGAAAACATCGGGTGGAGGAGATATCCAGCCCCGACACGCTGCCTCCTTCATCGGCGAAGGTGGTCCAAAGCCGACCCCAGGTAGGCCCCCCCGAAGTGGGCGCCCCAGCCAGATTCTGGTCAGACCACCCCGCTCCGATGGAGATGGTCTGGTCCGTCTCGGTCCCTCTCGTCCCGCGCGGTCCATCGCGAAACCACGGCATGGAGTCCAGCGGGGGCAGTTCCTGGTCCTGGCGTGCGGGGAGTCCAGCCCAGGACTGGGTCGAGTTGTAGGAAATATCCCACCATGAGCCCTTGGGACCCCTCCCGGGGATGCCCACCTCCCCGCCCACCTTCTCCAGTGACACCCCACCGGTGACGGTGGGGTCTGAAACATCCACTTCCCCGGGCACCCGAATGGTCATGTTCCGGGATCTCCCGGCGAACATCCCCCCCCTCAGTCCAATTCCCAATGGAAAGATCGGCGCGGTCTTCAATTCCACCCTGGCCGATGCGTCCTGCTCGACCGTGACCGCCCCGGAGCTGCGGAAGGTCCACCCCCGCGAGAGAAAATCATGGTCGAGGAACACCAGCCCCCATCTGGACCCCTCCGTGCCGTCCAGCGTGGTGACAGGGTAGAACCAGACGTTTTCGTCGCCGGTGGGGTGGACCAGGCGCAGACCTCGGTCGACGACGTCGCTTCTTTCGCCGTAGTCCACTGCGGAATGGAACGGTTGCAGTGCCATGCGCACGGTTGGACGGAGGATGTGGTCGAAGGGCCAGAGGAGGATGGTGGCCACCGGATTTTCGGCGAGTTCGATGGTCAGGGTGGAATCCCGGCCCAGGGCGGGATGCTGGCGTTCCACGATCCAGCCAGGCTCCTGTTCCTGCCCGGGAGATGGCGTTTTCCGGACAGCAGCCACCGAGTCCACCGCGGATGGCCTTCTCCATTCCGGGAAGGCGGTGTCCGGCGATGCTCCGGCCAGACACGCGAGGAGGGTCAACCACATGGAACCGAATGTAGGAACCCGAGTAGTTGCGGGTATTCTCCGAAGTGCGCGGCCGACCCGGTGGGCCGGGGACGAATCCATCGAGGAAACCCCTCCCCTCGCAGTACTTTTCCAATCCTGATGATCCGCCGCGACATACTGAGTTGGTGGTTGCGCCCTTCCTTCCTTCGACCTGGGGGGAAAGCCGCCCAAACCCTGTTCGCCGGACCCTGGGTCGGCGAGTTCGGCTGGGAACTCATGCACTGGCAGGGATTTCTGCGCAAACTCGCCCCGCGCTATTCGAAGGTGGTGGTGTCCTGTCGAGCCGGGCAGGAGGCCCTCTACGCCGACTTCGCCCACGAATTCATCCTCCACGACATCCGCGGAACGGCCGACTGCAACCGCCTGCTTCGCGTGGACAATCCGGAGGAGCTCCGGCGCATCCAGGCCTCCATTCCACGGGGAGCGGACGTCCTGCGCCCCTTGGGAGCGCAACCCCATGAACGCCAGGTCTTTCGCAGGTTCGGAACTCAGGCACCGGAATCGTCCACCGACATCCTGATCCATCCCCGAGGAAGGGGCCACGGCGCCGAACGGAACTGGAGCCGCGAAAACTGGGAAAGGCTTCTGTCCATCCTTTCCCCGCTGGGCCTGCGCGTCGGCTGCATCGGACTCCGGTCGGCAACCCAGGAGCTGTCGGGGGATTTCGCGGAGTTGCGGGACCGCCCGCTCGGGAGCACCTTCGACCTGATGGCATCCACCCGGCTGGTGGTGGGACCATCCTCCGGGCCCATGCACCTCGCCTCCCTCTGCGGGACCCCCCACCTGGTCTGGACCGACCGCGCACGCTACGCTCGGGGCCTCACCAACCGCATCAAGTACGAGCGAACCTGGAATCCCCTGGGCACCACCGCGGTCGTCCTGGACGAATGGGGGTTCCAGCCCGCTCCGGAGCTCGTCGCCCGCGAGATCGCCCGGATCCTCGGAAAGGAACTGCCATGATCCTCGTCACCGGAGGTGCCGGATTCATCGGGTCCAACCTCGTCCGCGGCCTCAACGGACTCGGACAGGAAGACATCCTGGTCGTGGACAATCTCGCCAACGTCGACAAGCACCGCAACCTCAACCGGCTGCGGTTCTCGGACATCGCCGACAAGACGGATCTCCCGTCGCTGCTCGAGAAGCTCCGCGGGGCCCGATTGGAAGCCGTCTTCCACCAAGGGGCCTGCTCGGCGACCACGGAGACCGACGGCCGATACCTGTTGCGGAACAACTACGAGACCACCCGCGACCTCTGCGTCTGGTGCCAGGCGGAAAACGTCCCCTTCTTCTACGCCTCGTCCGCCGCGGTGTACGGGGAGGGGACCGAAGGCTTCTCGGAAAAGGTCGCCTGCGAATGGCCCATCAACGGCTACGCCTGGAGCAAGTTCGTATTCGACCAGTGGGCGCGACGCAATTCCGGGACCTTCCGGGCGCCGGTGGCCGGTCTGCGCTACTTCAACGTCTACGGCCCGCAGGAGAACCACAAGAAGGACATGGTGAGCCCCGTGTTCCGCTTCCACAGGCAGCTTTCGGAAACTGGCTCCGTGCGCCTCTTCGCCGGCAGCGACAATTTCCGGCGCGACTTCGTCCACGTGGACGACTGCGTCGCGGTGAACCTCTGGCTCCTGGGTTCGGCGCACGGATTCGGGATCTACAACGTGGGCACGGGAGCCGACCGGTCGTTCCTGGAGGTGGGACGGATCCTGGTGGAGCGGTTCCCGGGAGCCAAGCTGGAGGAAATCCCCTTTCCCGAGCACCTGAAAGGCAAGTACCAGGCCTACACGAGGGCCGACCTGCACCAGCTGCGCGCCGCCGGTTACGACCGCGCGTTCCTGTCCCTGGAAGAGGGGGTCGAAAGCTACGCCGCCCTGCTGGAGCGCACGGGAGGATGGTACCGATGAGCCTCGAACATCCCAGCAAGGCGCTGGAAGCCTTGGGGCGGGGCTTCGGGCATCCGCGCATCCTGGTCCTGGGCGACCTGATGCTGGACCGCCACATCTTCGGCGAAGTGCATCGCATCTCGCCGGAGGCGCCCGTGCCCGTGCTTCGATTTTCCAGCCAGACCGAGGCCGCCGGCGGCGCCGGGAACGTCGCGCGCAACCTCGCCCACCTGGGCTGTCGGGTCGAGTTGGGCGCGGTGCTGGGACGGGACGCCGATGGCGGGATCGTTCTCGGGGAACTCGCGCGCGAGGGAATCGGAGCCGGATCCGTCCTCCGGGTCGCGGATCGTCCCACCATCGTCAAGACCCGTCTGATCGGCGGGCACCAACAGATGCTTCGCATCGACAGCGAGGTGGGCTCTCCCCTGGGTTCGGCGGATGCGGGGTATTTGGAGCAGTCCGTGCTGGGGTCCATCGAAACGGGCGGATTTTCGGCCGTGCTCCTCTCCGACTACGACAAGGGGGTCCTCTCCCCGGCGTTTTGCCGATCCGTCGTCGCCGCTTGCCGGAAGCTCCGGACTCCGGTTCTGGTGGATCCCAAGGGATCGGAGATGGACAAATACCGCGGAGCGACCTGCCTCACTCCGAACCGGGGAGAGTTCGCCATTCTCGCCCGGGCGGCGGGTGCCGCCGGGTTGCCGATTCCGGAGTCCGCGAGGAAGGTCCTGGAATGGCTGCACCTGGATTGCATCGTGGTCACGCGCAGCGAGGAGGGCATGACGCTGGTCACCCGCACCTCCCATCTGGACGTTCCGGCCTCCGCACGGGAAGTCTTCGACGTGACCGGCGCCGGAGATACCGTGATCGCGGTGCTCGCGGCGGGACTGTGCGCAGGGATGGATCTCTCCGAAGCCGTGCGGCTTTCCAACCTGGCCGGAGGACTCGTGGTGGGACGGCTCGGGACCGCCCCCGTGGAAGTCCCGGACCTGGAGAAGGCGCTCTCGCTGGAGCACCCGTCCTTCCACGACAAGATTTGTTCATCATGGGACCGGGCGAGGGAGCTGGTCGATTCCTGGAAGGCCGGCGGCGAGACGGTGGTGTTCACCAACGGCTGCTTCGACATCCTGCACGCGGGTCACGCGACCTACCTGGAGCGCGCTCGGTGCGAGGGCACCCGCCTCCTGGTGGGTCTGAACACGGACGAATCCACGAGGCGTCTCAAAGGTCCCTCGCGGCCGGTGAATACCCAGGACGACCGGGCCACGGTGTTGGCGGCCCTTTCGAGCGTGGATGCCGTTGTTCTGTTCGGCGAAGATACTCCGCTCGAATTGATTCGCTCGTTGCGGCCCGAAATCCTGGCCAAGGGAGCGGACTACCGTCCGGACCAGGTGGTGGGAGGCGAGGACGTGCAATCCTGGGGAGGTCGGGTCGTCCTTGTTCCTCTTCTGGAAGGTCGGAGCACCACGTCCACGCTCGAACGCCTGGGAGGGAAGCCGCCCACCTGTCCCTGAGGCCGTTGCGGACCCGCTTGGCGGGTTCCCCGGTGTTCAGCGCACCGAGGTGGCCTGGTAGAAGGAATTCATCTTGTCGAGAAGGCCCCTCTGCAGCACGACATTGCCGACGAACTGCTTGACGACCCAACGGGTCATCCCCTCCATCCCGTCGAGGAGGGATCCGGACTGGGCCACGGAAGTCCTTCGGAAGGCCAATCTCCTGCCGTCGGTCGAGGTGACGGAAAAGGTGATCGGCGGCTGGTCGCCGCCTTCCTGCACGAATACCCTCCCGGGGGCCACGAGGTGCGGACCGGATGGCGTCCACTCTACGCCGAATCCCGTCCAGTCCCCGCCTCTTTCCCGGAATACGTTCAGGTAGGAAGGCTCGATTCCTGGGGAAAAGGCCCGGATGCTGCTGGTGAAGATGTCCGCCAGGAGCGCGGTCTGGCGAACGTGCTCCAGCACGGCCCAACCCTCCACGTCGATGGTGTCCTTGCCCACCGCGATCCGGCCCTTGACCCGCGCCGAGGGGATGGCGAGAACGATGGTCAGGTTGTCGTCCCCCACGATCCACGTCCCGTCCCCCCACACCACTCCGGGAACCATGTGGGAGAACTCCATGTCCAGGTAGAACCCCTGGTTCTTGTTCGTCTCGAAGTGGACGTGGTGGGATGCCGGAGGAAGGCCCTGGGCGGACATCTCGGGATGGATCTGGATCCGGAACGGAGACGACCACTGCCGGAACCGATCCTGGGGATATTCCCTCCCCACGGAATAGTTGCGCCCTTCGAATCCGGCGAAGGCGAGGTCCGCACCGCAGACCGGATCCTTGAAACCAAGCCGTGCCCAGGTGTAGTTGAGGGTCGCCTGGGTTCCGTTGTCGAACAGGAACTGCCAACTCCACACTTCGTTGTACCAGCGGGGCGTACGCTTCACAAGCAGGAGGTCCTGGACCTGCACCGGTCGCAAGGCGCCGGAAGGAGGTGTGGCCGCGAACACGGACCCGTCCAGGAGCAGGCCCAGCAGCAAGGCGATCATGGAACATCTCCGCGGGGCATCGGGCGTACCTGGCGGAGCGCCTCGTAGACCCCGACGGCCACCGAGGAACTGAGGTTGAGGGATCGCACGAACGCCCCTCCCATGGAAATCCTGACCCATCCTTCGGGGTGGTCGAGTCGCAGCCGGTCGGGCAATCCACGGGATTCGGAACCGAACACGAGCCAATCCCCTTCCTTGTAGTCGACGTCCCAGTGGGAAGTCTCCGACTTGGTGGAGAACCAGCGCATCCGGGCACCCCCGGGTAGACTTCCCAGGAATCCGTCAAGGTCGCGGTGCTCCACCAGGTCCAGATGCTGCCAATAGTCCATCCCGGCCCTTCGGAGCGTACGGTCCAGGATCGCGAACCCCAGCGGATGGACCAGATGGAGCTGGATTCCGTTGCAGACGCACAGACGCGCGACATTGCCGGTATTGGGCGCGATCTCCGGCTGGACCAGGACGACGCGAAGCATCGCCTGACAAACTAGACTTCTCGGCCCATGAAGACCGGTTTCTCCTACTTCGGAGTGAGGCGAGTCGAGCATGTGCGCGCCGATCTCGCGGCCATGCGGGAGGAGGGTTGCACGCAGGTCCTCCACACCTGGAGCGAAGAAGACCTCTCCTACTACGGCGAGACCATGGCCAGGATCGTCGACGAAAGCCACCGCTTGGGACTCGATGTCTACGTCAACGCCTGGGGTGTGGGTCGGGTGTTCGGGGGCGAGGCCAATTCGGAACTTTCCGCACGCAATCCCGGCTCCTGCCAGATCATGTCGACGGGTGAACCCGTGGCTGCCATCTGCCCCAACCATCCCGCCTTCCTGGAATACATGGATGGCTGGATCGACGCCGTCTGCGCGGCCGGAGTGGACACCGTGTTCTGGGACGAGCCCCATTTCTTCTTCCGGAAGGGTCGGGTCGGAGAATGGGCCTGCAGATGCCCTGCCTGTCGATCGCTCTACGCGGATCGATTCGGAGCGGACATGCCCATCCTCACCTGCCCCGAAATCTCCCTTTTTCGACAGGAACGGCTTCTGGGGCTCCTGGAGCGCTGGACCGCCAGGGTCCGGGCCAGGGGGAAGCGAAACAACATCTGCCTGCTTCCCGACACCTTCGACGCCGGCCTTCCCGATTGGGACGCGGTGGCTTCGCTGCCGGCACTCGACGAGCTGTCCACCGACCCCTATTGGCTGGACGACGATCCCTTGGACAAGGTCGTGGAAGACTACACGGTCTATTCCAACCGGCTGGTGGACACCTGCAAGCTCCACGATTTGGAACCCCAGATGTGGCTCAAGCTCTACCGCATCCGTTCGGGTACCGAACACTTCGCTCCCGCGGCGGCCGCGATCGCCCACGCCGCTGGCATCGAGAATCTGATGGCTTGGTCCTGGCGCGGATCCGACGCGATGTCGTGGTTGCGCTCGGACGACCCTTCGGCCGCGCATGCCGCGATGGTAGCCGCGTTCCACCGGATTTCGGGTTGATGCTCCCGGTCGCCTGCCGAAAACTCCAATTGCGCCGGGACGGACTGCCGGTTCTCGAGTTGCCGGACTGGTGCGTGCGCACCGGGGAACGCTGGGTCGTCCTGGGTCCGAACGGTTGCGGGAAGACGTCTCTCGTGCTTGCGCTTCTCGGACGATTGCATCCTTGGGACGGTGAAATATCCATCCTCGGATTGAGTCCCGGAAACGACGACATCCAGCCTCTGCGCACTCGAGTCGGCTTCTGCGGCGACGCCTTGGAACCCCTGGTGGATGCGCCCACCACCTGCCTGGAATTGGTTTCCACGGCCTTCGTCGGCACGCTGGGGATTCGGTTCGATCGTCCAAGTCCAACCCAGATTTCCCGTTCCCGCAGGGAGCTTGCGGCTTGGGGCCTGGCTGGACTGGAATCCCGGCCCATCCACCGCCTTTCCCTTGGGCAACGGCGGCGCGCCTGGTTGGCACGTGCCCTGGCTCCCGAACCCGAACTTCTGATCCTGGACGAGCCCTGCGCAGGTCTCGACCCCGCGGCACGCGAAGACCTCGTGGAGCATCTGGAGGCTTTGGCCCTGCGGCGGCCGGACCTTCCCATCGTGCTGGTCACCCACCACGTGGAGGAAATCCCACCCTCCTTCACCCACGCCCTCCTGCTGGCGGAGGGCCGTTTTCTTTCCCAAGGCGTTCTTGCCAGGACGCTGAATTCGCGGGCCATGGAAAAGATGTTCGGAAGAACCTTCCGACTCACGCGCCGCGGGAAGAGATTGACGCTTCGATAGCTACCACAATGAAAAAGGGCCCGCTGGAATGGCGGGCCCTTGGAGTCACTGCGGAGGGGGCGTCGTCGCCGGGTCGGAAGGGGCCCCGGAATCGGAAGGTGACTTGGTCTCGGGGGGCTCGGAGGCGTCCGAAGGCGGCGCGCTCGTCGACGTGGATTCCGCGGGGGCGGGTACCGGTGCTGGTGCCTCCACTGGAATCGGAGTCGGGGGAGGAGGTGCGATTTCCACCGGGACCGGAGCGGGGGCCGGTGGAGGAGACTCGACCATGGGCGTCGGTGCCGGGGTGGGCGTCGGTGCCGGGGTGGGTGTCGGGGCGCTGACGGCATGGGGCGGCTGCGTCTCCATCGGTGCCGGCGTCGATGGCGCGACCACCGGTGGTTCGATCGAAGGCGCGGTGGCGGCCTTGGAGAGATCGGCGGTGTCCCCTCCTTGGGAGAGGGGCACCAATCCGCGGCGCACGATGTGCGGGGTCACGAAGATGACGAGATCCTTCTTGACGATTTCGTGGTGGGTGTAGCGGAACAGGGCACCGAACAACGGGATGTCCTTCAGGAAGGGCACTCCGGTCTCGTTGTTGGTTTCGTCCCGCTCCACGAGCCCGCCGATCACCACGGTTTCGCCGTCCGACACCACCACGTTGGTCTCGGCCTCCTGCTTGGAGATCACGACGCCGGCGCCTGGAACCACCGAATAGTCGTCCTTGTGGGGCTTGAGGTTGAGCAGCACGCGGTCCGGAGCCGTGATCTGGGGAATCACCTTAAGTTCGGTACCGGCGTCCACGTAGGTGGTGATGGTGTTCCCGCTGATGTCCTTGGTCAGGATGGGCACTTGGCTCCCCATGAAGATCCTGGCTTCCTTGTTGTCCAAGGTGGTGATCTGGGGCGTCGCCAGCACCTCGGCCTTGCCCGTCTGGAGGAGATGGGAGATGGCCACGCCGAGATTTCCGTTGAGCAGCCCGAAGGCCAAGGTCTGCGCGGCCGCGGCCTGGGTCGGCGTGTTGTTGATGATCTGGGCGCCGTTGAAGGCCCCCGTGCCGAGAGCTCCGGCCGTAACGGAGCCGGCGGCGGCGTTGGTTATGCCGGTGGAAGGCGCTGTGCTCAGTCCCATTCCCGGACCCGATCCGAGGTTCCAGTTGACGCCCATCTCCTGGAGGTCGTCGGAGGACACCTGGACCAGCTTGGCTTCGATGAGGATCTGGTTGGTTTCCAGGTCGAGCTGTTTCAGGACCTTCTCGATGGACGCGATCTGGTCCGCTCCGTCGACGATGATCAGGCTGTTGGTGCGAGCGACCACGGTGATCTTCCCGCGGGGGGAGAGCAGGTCCTTCACCGCGGCCTGCATCTCGTCCGCCTTCGCGTTGGAGATGCGCACGATCTTGCGCTGCAGCTTCTGCGCCTGGTCCTGCGCGTTGCTTGCGACCGCCCGGTCCAGGAGCCGCTTCTGGTAGTCCTCCGTCTTCTGGACGTAGAGGTATCCCAACTCGTTGGTGACCGTGAGGTTCAGCATCTTGGAGACGATGCGGACCACCTCCTGCCAGCTCTTGTTGGTCACCACGGTGTTCACGGTTCCCGTCACCGCCGGATCCACCACGATGTCGACGGAGCTGTATTCGGACAGCAGACGGAACACGGAATGGACGTCGGTGTTGGTGAATTCCAGGACCGGGATGACGGGCGACTTGCCGGCACCGGCCTTCATGTGGGCCATCGAGGCCGAATCCTGGGCCTGGACGCTTCGCGGCAGGAGCGATCCCGCGGCTAGGGCGATCCCCAAGGTCGCGGCGATGCGCGGGTTGCGGCTCATGACTTATCTCCTTTTGGCGCCTGGAGTTTCAAGGCGAATTGGCGGCTCACGCCGAACTCCTCCAGCAGGAACACGACACGGTCGCGCTCGATCTTGAGCACGCGGCCGTTCTGGATCGCATCCCCCTCGCGGAGAGCGACGGAAAGACCGGGCTGGGAAGTGTGCTCCAGCACGGCCATCGGACGGGTGGGAGAGGCGATGATGCCCACAACCCGCATCTGGTCGATGTTGAGTCCACCTTCGACATCGTCGGACTCCAGCGGAATGAAAGGGTCGCGGATGCCGTAGGTGTTGTAGACGACCTTGTTCTTCTGATCCTCCGCCTCCTGCTTCGCCGAGCTGGCGGCGAGCTGGTGGTCCGAGAATTCCTGCGACTTGCGTCGCTCCGCCTCCAGCTCCTGCGCCTGGGCGAGAGCGTTGCGATCACCGGACGCCGAGCTTCCCGAATTGAGGGTTCCCCTCGCCTCGCCGGGCGATGAAGAACCCTCCACGGAGAACCCCGTTCCGCCCTGCGGCTTGAGCCCCTTGCGCAGGGAGGCGAGGCTCACGGCCTCGTCCGAGGGCAGCGCCGCGGTGCCGAAGGTCTCCACCTTGCTTCCGGATTTCCAGGCCCAAGCCTTGGAGAGGGGGGCGGAGGCAACCAGCCGGAGGACAACTGAATTTCCCGAGTGGGTCAGCAGGATGGACTTGGGCGTCTCCTTGAGGGCGATCCGAATCTCGCCTTGCTTGCCCGCGGAAAGCCCGGCGAGAAGTTGCGAAGCCGATGTCTGCAGGCCCAAATGGGGCAAACGGACCTTCCCCAGATGGATGACGTAAGTCTTCCCCTGCCCGGAAAGGTCGGACTGCACAGTCGGGCCCGAGAAGTCCAGTTCCAAGGTCTCCATGTCTCCGGACCCCCAGGCGCGGACACCTTCCAGGGAGGAAGTGGCACTCAGAGACGCGAAGACTTCTCCGCCGTCCCGGGAGGGAACCGGAACCGTCCAAACCTGCGTTTCCCGTTTCTCAGGCGCCGTCCTGTCGAGAACGAAGGAAATGTCCTGGCCATCCCATTCGCGATGCAGGACCGTGGCGATCGGCGCGCCGGAGCGGGGATGGAAACGGAAAACCGCGACATCGGCCCCGTCCTTGTTCGAATTCGAAGCCTGGATGCTGGAAAACCAGGAATTCGCCGCAAGCGCGTGGGATCCGAGCAGTGCCGAGCGGTTTCCCTGGATTTCCAGGCGAAGCGTTCCATCGGCTTCCCTGGAGACGCGCGAGAGAGGCTCCTCGCCGGTACGCAGAACCAGTCGGGTTCCGCTGCCGTCGGCGACGAATCCAACGGAGGCGATCGTTCCGGCCCGGGCGGCCATCGCACCCATGGCCAGGAGGATGGATAGACGTCTTGGCATCATTTCCTCGAGGTGTAGGTGGTGAAATCGAACTCGGCGTCGACCGTGTTGGGCACCGTTCCGTGCTTGTCGGCGAAGTCCAGTTCGGTCTTCAGGTTCGGAGATACGACGATCGACATCTTCTGGATGGATGTCGGGTACTTGAAGTTCGCGAATTCGGCGAACATCTCGCCGATGCTGTGGTAGTTCCCGCTGATGGAGATCTTGTAGTTGTTCTCCGTGTAGTACTGCT
>Ga0302319_10006532_pt1 | contig 23113 bp, 16 predicted proteins | sample Bog_T0_2_FD_203319 | JGI IMG/M metagenome (GOLD analysis project Ga0302319, IMG submission 203319) | Peat permafrost microbial communities from Stordalen Mire near Abisko, Sweden - Bog_T0_2 | ecosystem: Environmental > Terrestrial > Soil > Wetlands > Peat | place: Sweden: Abisko, Stordalen Mire...
CGTAAAGACTCTGGTCGCCGATATCAATGATCCAGCGCTTCCCGAGAAGTTGGATCGCGAGTCGTTTGACGCGGTGGTGGACTGGATCGCTTTCACCCCGTCCGATATTGAGCGCGATCTCAAACTCTTTCGCGGGCGGACTCGCCAGTACATTTTTATCAGTTCAACGAGTGCCTATCAGAAGCCGCAAACGCATTATTTAATGACGGAGTCGACGCCGCTGGCGAATCCTTACTGGGATTATTCGCGGAACAAGATTGCGTGCGAAGAGCGGCTGTTGCAGGCGTATCGGGATGAAAGCTTTCCGGTAACCATCGTTCGGCCGTCGCTCACTTACGGCGAGACGCTGGTGCCGCTCGTGCTTAATAGTTGGCAGAAGTCCTATACCGCCGTCGATCGTATGCTTCGCGGCCAGAAACTGATCGTACCGGGCGATGGAACTTCTCTCTGGGTGATCACGCACAATACCGATTTCGCCAAAGGACTGGTCGGCTTGATCGGCCACCAGCAGGCGATTGGGCACGCCTTCCACATCACTTCGGATGAAGTTATGACATGGGATCAGTTCTTCCGCGTCGTGGGCGCAGCGGTCGGCGTGGAACCGAAACTGGTTCACATTCCATCGGATTTTATCGCCGCATGCATCCCAGAGAAAACGGGAACGCTGATTGGCGACAAATCCGTCAGTGTGGTGTTCGATAACTCGAAGATCAAGCGCTTTGTTCCGGGCTTTTGCGCGACGACGAGTTTTGCGGAAGGCATTCAGCGGTCTTTGGCGTGGTTCAATGCGGATCCATCGCGAAAAGTAATCGACGAAGCGGTAAACGCGACAACGGATAAGCTGATTGCCGCTTATGAAAAAGGACTCTGCGAAGCGGTCGGGAACTTTCGTTAAGCTCCGATCCGCGCCCTGCTCTGGGCGTTAGCACCCTCTCAGAAGATCTTACGACGCGTCGTGATCGCTAATTCCTTTCGCGACTCGTCCCGAGGAAGACTCCAACCCGAAGTCGGTCGAGTGCCGCGAACCATAAACTGACTCTTTTTCGAAACGCATTTCATTGTCGGCTCCAAAGTTGACATTCCGCCACGATGGTTACGCGCTCGCCTTGTCCAGCAATGGCAGCGGCTTCTCGATCAATGGCGCTGCCGCCTCGGTATCCAACTCGAGTTGTTCCTGCCCACTGAGTGCAGAAACTTTGCCGCGATAATTCTTCAAATGGCGTTGTGCCGTCTCGAAAGCTTCCTGCGCCTTGTTGAGATTCTTGCCAACATTCTCGAACTGGCTCTGAAAGAAATCGAAAGACTTCTGCGCTTTGGCCAGTTCCGCTCGGCTCTTCTCAAATCGCGTGGCGACTTCGTACCATTTGTGGACCAGCGAAATTGTGTGCAGCGTCATCAGCAGCGTATTCGGGGAGACTGGAAAGACGTGCTGCTCGTTCATCCAGTCGCCCAATTCGCGATTGCGGATGACTTCCATGTAGAGGGTCTCGCTCGGAAGATACATAAGAGCGATTTCCGTGGTGCCATTCTCCGGCTGGATGTACTGCTGAATGCGCTTCGCTTCCGCCTTCATCACGCGAACCAGCGCTATGCGCGCCAGGTCGACTTCGGCTTTATCGTTACTCTCGAACAAAGCGATGACCTGCTCGCGCGGAAACTTGGCATCAATCGGCAACTTGCGATCCGGAAAATAGATGACCGCATCGGCTCGGCCTGCGCCTTCTCCCGGCTGGGATTGCAACGCGAACATGTGGGCCGGTAAAAAGTCGGACAACAGACGTTCAAGGCTGGCTTCCCCGAACTGGCCGCGCAAATGCGGAAGTTTGAGCAGATTGTTCAAATCGTTGATGGAGTGGCCGAGCGCTCCGACCTCGCGAAGCTGCTCCTCCGCCGCCTTCAAGTGCTGCTGCACTTTTTCGAACTGAGCGAACCCTTCTTTGATGTTCTGGTCGAGTTTCACTTGCACTTGCTCGGTGATGGCCATCAGCTTGGAATCAACACGATCGCGAATCGAGTCGAGGCTCTGTGCCGTCTGCTGATTCAAGCTCTGGAATTCGCTCTTCAGTTGCTGCGTGGTCAGTACGAGAGACGCGGTCATTTCGCTACGGCCGTCGCTCAGGCTGCGGTTTTGCTCTTCCCTTCCCGCCGTAAGTTGCTGCTCGACCGAGCTTCGAATCTCTGAAAAGCCAAGCTGGATGCGGTCTGTGACTTGCTGACGGAGGTCCCCTTTGGTCTGCTCCAGGCGACTGGCCATATCGGCAGTAGCCGCACTGAACTTCTGTGCCAGGGAAGAACTGTGTCTTTCAAGCTCGCCGGCAACTTCTGTTTTTACATCGACTTGCGCGGCGACTGAAATCCGGCGCAGCAACACAACCGAAAACCCAAGCAGGGCAAGGGTTCCGGCAAGAATGGTAACCAGCAGTAAGGTCTCCATAGTAAGTGGCTGAGCTGAATTCTAGAAGCTAGCGTGAGAGATGGAAAGCGGAACTTTGACCGGCGACCTCCAACCGGAACGCTAAACCTAAACGATCATGCTTCGCGCTCTGTGGTTTTCATTGGCGATGCTGGCCGCGGCCAATTGTGTAAGCGCCGCGCAGGTTTCCAGTTTGGCGAGCACACAGCACCCCACCCCCACCCCCACACCCAAAACGGCGGCCGGATCGTCCCTCGCCGAATCATCCTTCCACGAGGACTCGGCCGCCGAGAACGAACTTCTGCAGTCCGCGAATCAAGACCGCAAACTCGCGGACGTGCCGCAACTCCGCATGGACGACGGCCTGCGCACTGCGGCTCTCGCCCATGCGCAACGCATGATCGCCGCCCAGCAACTGGAACATCGGTTTTCCGGCGAACTCCCCCTGCTCGAACGAATTGCCGAAGTCAGCCCGCTTCGTATGGATCGCGCGGGCGAGAACCTCGCCGCCGCAACTTGTGCGTCGAGCGCCAACGAGGCGCTGATGCGTTCCCCGCCGCATCGCGCAAACCTGCTTGATGGAAACTTCAACGTAGTCGGTATCGCAGCAGTCTGGGACGAAGGGCGATTGTACGTGGTGCAGGATTTTGGACACCAGTTACCGACCTACTCTACACAACAAAGCGGACAACTAGTGGGAGGAGCCGTCGACGAATTACGGCAACAGGCGGGGCTTTCGAAACTGATCCAAATGACACCACCGAATCTCGATGCGGCTGCTTGCAAATTGGCCAGCGAAAACCGCCCGAACGCGCATTTGCTGGCAACCGCTTACGACAACCGCAAGATTATCGCTTACACCCAGAGCCGTCCCGAGGCGTTGCCGCAAGGCGCTCTACGGATGTTGCATGATCCGGGCCTTCGCAAGTTCGCGGTGGGGTCCTGCTACGCTCGCAATGCCACCTATCCGACCGGGATGTATTGGGTCGCGATTCTGCTGTACTGACGGGTCATCCATTCCGTGAGCTTAGACCCGTCGCCCCAACCATGGTGAGCAAAGATGCTGAGCAAAGCTAGCCCTTTGCCGCCGCCACCGCGCGCCGTAAATCCTCCAACTCAGGAGAATTCGGCTTAAGCCTGAGGAGTCGATCCAGTTGCACTTTCGCCAATGCAGCTTGGCCGCTCTTCGCGTAGGCGAGGCCCAAGTGATAGTTGAATAACGGATTTTCCGGCTCTTTCTTCACCGCTTCTTTGAACAGATTGATCGCCGAGGTATAGACCTGCCTGTGATAAAAAGCCCATCCGAGCGTGTCGGCCGAGTTGGGATTGTCAGGAAGCTGACGCCGGGCCGTCTGCGCCATCTGGAAAGCCACGTCGACATTGCCACCCTGCTGCAGCATCACATACGCCAAATTGTTCGATGCGAAAGGATTCTCCGGTTGCACCGCCAGCACTTTCTGATATTGCTGCTTCGCATTTTCCCAGTCCTGCTTATTTTCGTAGATTCCACCCGCGAGCAAGTAAAACGCAGTCTCCCTGGGATTCATCTTGGCCCCGTCGCGATAGGTTTGCAGCGCCTCATCCGTCGCCCCGCGCGCGTTCTGTACCAATCCGAGCTTTACCAGCGCGTCGCTGTTTTTCGGATCGAGTTGCGTCGCCTGTCGGAACTCCGCTTCTGCTCCGGTCAAGTCATGCTTCCGTTCCATCAGCAAAACGCCCAGCATGATGTGGAACCCAACATTTCTGGGATATTTTGACAGCTGCGTCTTCGCAACAGCAATCGCTGTGTCCGCCTGCTTCGCTGCCAGATAAAGGTTCAATATGCCGCCCAGTGCGTCGGTCGAATTCGGATCTTGCTGCAAGGCCTGCTGGTAGGCTTTTTGCGCCTCCCCCAGTTGGTTTTGCGCAACCCGCAAGTTTCCCAGCTGTACATACGCTCCAGGATTGTTTGGCTCTTTCTCCAGCGACCGCCGAATGAAATCGTCGGCCGAGGAGTATTGTTTGCGATCGATGTCTGCGATCGCGCGCAGCAGATATCCATCCGGAGCAGCCGGCTGATCGCCGATAATCTGGTCCGCCTCTTGCGCCAGTGCCGCCGCATCGCTGCGGCCGATGGCGATACCCGCCAGCGCCCGATGTGCCTCGACTAAATCGGGACGCAACCGAACCGCGTCACGCCACTCTGACTCCGACCCTCGCACATTGCCAATCTGGTCGTATGCCAATCCCATCTGATAATGCGCTACTGCATTGTCAGGATCATTTTTCAGCACCGCCTGCAATGTGTTGACTGCGTCGCTGCCCTTCCCGCCACGAATTTCGATTTCGCCTCGATAAATCAAAGCGTCCTGATCGTCCGGCTTTGCCGTAAGAACCTCTTCATTCAACTTCCGTGCCTCATTCAAGCGATCTTTCAGGATCAGCAGCTGAATGTAGTTCTTCTTTACCAATGGGTCTTTCGGATGGTCCTGATACAACGAGGCGTACTCGGTCAGAGCCTTGTCGATTTGGTTCGTGCTGTAATAAAAGTTTCCCAGCATCCGATATCCGTCCGAATTGTTGGGAAAATCTTTTTTCGATTCGCGCAGGAAATCTTCCGCTTGGCCTGGCTTGTTTTCCGCCACATAGAGCCCCGCCAGAGATAACCGCGGACTCGGATCATCGGGCGCCGACTGATAGCCTCGTTTGAACCACTGTTCCGCCTCTGGAAACCGTCCTCGCGTCTGATAGAAATTGCCCAGCGTCACCAATGCATTCGTCGATTTGGGGTCGAGTTCGACGGCCTTCTTCAAGTTGGCCTCCGCCGCGTCCCACTGTTGCCCCCGGGCCTGCAGCACCGCCAAATTCAAATAGGCGTCGGACCGTTTGGGATCCAACTGCAGGGCCTTCTGGATGTCGGCCAAGGCCCCGCCCATATTGTTCGTTCCGGCGTCGTAATTCGCCCGCGCCAGATAAATATCAGGATTACTCGGCTGCTTTTGAACAAGGACGTCCAGTTGTTCTTTCGCCTGCGTGAACTCCCTCGCCATGATCATCAGGTTCGCCAGATCGAGCCGGGCCGCAGATTGATCCGGATCGATTTGGATGGTGTTCATCAACTCATGAACGGCAGTCGACCCATCTGAAAGTTTCATTGCGGCTTGCGCCATCTTGTAGTGGGCAGCGGTGAACCGGGAATCGACCTGGATCGCATTCTGGAACTGAATCTCCGCTTCCCGATATTGGCCCTTGTCGAAATAGCGCTGCCCGCTCTCGAGATAACGCTTCTTTTTTTCGTTCGGATTTCCGGAACAGCCGGTCAGCGACACTCCCAGCAAGCAAACCACCGCAATTGCAAACTGAAACTGTGACCTCTTGCCAATGTGCATATCTCTCCACGCCTCACGCGCGCAAACTTAGCTTAATCATCACGCTACCGCACCAAGGTACTCTTCTTGCCGATAGCCGGGGAAGTTACGCCCGTTATTATCGCAAAGACAGAACAATCCGCCGCATGTCACCGCTAAGCTCTTAGCATACGCCCGTGTACACGCGCTTTCGTAATCTGCCGCTGCCCCGAGGCCTGTGGCATAGTTCATCCGTATGACCCACTTCCCCCAAAGCAATGTCAGCCGGCGTTCCCCGCGTGTAAAGCTCAACGGATCCGTAGCAGCAGCAGTGATGGCCGAAGGCGGCCAGCGGGCACGCGCAAAAATTCAATCCATCTCCATTACCGGCGGCATGCTGCAACTGCAGCAGGAACTCTCGGCCGGTGATTTCGTGGAAATCGCCTTTCATACCCGTTCCGGCGCCATCTGCGGAATGGCCGAAATGCTGCAACCGACGCGCAAGTTCCAAAGCGCATGCCTGCAGCCCTTTCGTTTCATAGCCTTGGGCGACGATGATCATCGCAAACTGCGTATGGCGCTCGATTCTGCCCTGGATCGAAGCTTCCTCGATCCCGTTTCGGACCAACTGCAGACGCCTCCGGGCTTCTAAGCATCGCACCTAGCGTAACAAGCGCAGTAGCAAGGTACGCCTTGATCGTCCCGTCGTGACCAACGAGTCATGTCGCCAAGTCGCGATTCGCATTTACCGCTATCCGGTTGTCGATATACTGTTTCGGCCGGATGATCAGCGAAACCGTTACGAACTCCGCCGAAGAGACCGTCGCTCTGGGGCGCAAGTTCGCTCTCGACCTAGCTCCGCCGCTTGTGGTTCTACTTCGTGGCGACCTCGGGGCGGGAAAAACGACCCTCGTTAAGGGCATGGCAGAAGGCTTCCGGGCGGCTCTCGCCGACGATGTTACCAGCCCTACATTTACCCTCATCCACGAATACCGTGGACCGCGGGTTGTCCTCTATCACATTGATTTATATCGCATTGACACCGAACGCGAACTCGAAACTCTCGCCCTCTCAGACTTGTACGCTCCCAATAGCATCCTATTGATAGAGTGGGGAGAGAAATTCCCCCGCTTACTTCAAGATATGAACGTAGAGATCTCGTTGGAGCGGGTGGGAGAAACGCGCCGCCGAATTCTCCGGAATCAGCATTGAGGTTTCGCATTGGTTCCAGTTGCCGGTCAGAGGTCAGTTTTCAGGCTGGTTTGCCCAAATGGGAGTGCAGCCAGTAGACTCTCAATATCCCTTCGGACCTACTTCGATCTATATGAATTTGGAGCTAAACCAAACTTGAGACCTGCCAATTTTGTCCTTTTACTAGCGTTATGGATGTTGCAGGCTGCCCTATTTTGCCCTGCTCAAAGCGCCCAAACTCCGGAGAACTCGAACGCCAATCCGGCGACTCAGCAGCCAGTAGGCAGTCCAGCACCTGCTCCGGGCAGTCAAGAACCTGCGTCCGGATCTTCAAATCAAACCCAGTCGCCGCCGGCAAACAAAGACAAAAAAGATCCCGAGGCCGAAACGACCGGGACATCCAAAGACCGGCTTTTTTTTGCCCTGCCCAACTTTTTGACGGTCGACGCGAACGGCAAGATCATCCCGTTGACCACCGGCCAGAAATTTAAGGTTGTGGCGCAAGGCACCTTCGATCCAGTACAGATTGTCTGGTATGCGGCACTTTCCGGCCTTAGCCAAGCTGAAAACAGCGAACCCGGTTACGGACAAGGCGCCGTTGGCTACGGCAAGCGCTACGGTGCTTATGCTGCGGATGGCACGATAGAGAATTTTTTTGTCGGAGCGATTCTTCCCTCGGCTCTCCATCAGGATCCGCGCTTTTTCCCCAAGGCCCACGGCGGCTTTTTCTCCCGCGCGACGTATGCCGCCAGCCGGATCGTGATCACGCGCGGTGATTCGGGAAGCCGTCAATTTAACTTTTCCGAGGTCTTCGGCAGCGCCATGGCCTCCGCGATCTCAACCTACACCTACCATCCCCGCCGCGCCTTCGAGGGCTACAACAAGATGGGTGTGGCCGAGTACTACCCAAGTGACCGTACCTTGACCAATACAGCGAGCGTCTGGGGATCACAGGTGGGCTACGACGCGATTACGCTCGTAGTGAAGGAATTCTGGCCTGATATTCGGCGGAAGCTGAAGAAGCAGTAGCTAGGAAGGCCGCAAGCGCGGCGAGCTGGCGCGTCAACGATTCTGCGAGTCATGCTGAGTCAGAGGCCTTCGTACGCAGCCCATAGGCGCGTTCCATTCGCGGATCACCGAGAAGAGCGTAGCGGCGGCGAAGAAGGCAAAAACTAGTGTCCGAGAGCGCATCCAGTCAAGAATGCACTAGCATTTCGTAGTTTGGCAAGCAGGCTCTTTTGACAAGAAGAAAACAGCGTCCTCAAGATTCGGTTCCTAGAGCCTTTCTCGCTCATCCAATAACTCGATGCCACAAGGAACTGAAGCAAATGTCACCAAAGCCACCGCCCAAGATCTTAGAGTCGGCCTGATCTGCGCCGATCGAGATGGCAATCGCGTCCGCGTCGATCACATGGATCCCGACTCCCAAACGCTTTCCTACCATTTCCTGAATGACGAACTTCGTGTGCAGGAAGGGATCCAACAGCGCTCGGTAGATCAATTCGTTGCCGAAGGCTGGTACATCGCGGCGCCAGGACGAAACCTGTAGCGCATTAAGACCCGATCTCATTGCGCACGATGGAGTACCGAGCCTCCCTCCCATGCGAGCGAGTTCTGATCTACAAAGCTGCAACCCAGTTCCTGCGCTCTATAAACGTCGGCGGCTCGTAAGTTCGTCCCGCCGCCAGCCGGCGCTCCTCGCGACGCGTCGTCCACAACAGTATCGGTCCGAGCGACGCGGCCGTCAGCCGTGCCACTACCGGAAACTCTTTCTCCACTTCGCGGCGCAGCCGGTGAATTTTGTCGCTCACCCCGCGATTGACCTTCTCGAATTCCTTCTCCATCGCCCACAACGCTGCGTTGTAAGCACTGCTTAGCTTTTTCATCTCGCGCTCGAAGCGCTCCCGCACCCGCGCGTCCGGATAATTCTTATACCGCTGCCACCCCTGCAACATGGTCTGACACATGCGATAGAGACTCGGCCCATTACTCTCAAAGTCGCGCCAGAACGCCCAATCTAGAAATCGCTTCGAATCGTCGCGCGAAATTGCCGCATGACGGAAATTGAACTTGTGCTGTCCGTGGATATCCGCGAAATCGATGTCCGGCAACATCCGCCCCTGCTCCGACATTTCCTTATAAAGTGGCGTTCCTGGGACCGGCGTGTACAGCATGAACTGGTGAAAGTCGGTCTGGTAGCTTACCGCCGACTCGATCTCGTCAACGATATTATCCGGCGTATGATGCTCCAACCCTACAATCGTTGATCCCTGCACTCGTATTCCATGCTGACGAAGTTCGCGCGTCAGATCGCGAACGTCTTTTCCTTCCAGTTTCACATAACTCGAGCGCGGCGATTCCAGGCCCATCCACACCCAGGAGACGCCCAACTCCACTAGTTCGACCATAGTGTATTTGCGAATCGCGTTCGCTGACGCAAAAACGGAAAGCTCCCAACTCTTACCCGCTTCCTTCATCAGTTCCAACAGGCGCATGGCTCGTGTGCGATGGAGGAGGAAGTTTTCGTCCATCACAAAAAAGGACTGAACTTTAAGTTCCGCTTCAATCCCACACATCACCTCAAATAACTCATCGCCCGTCTCGTAGAAGTTATAGAACTTCCCCTTGCCACCGAAAAATGCGGAAGTTGTACAGAAGTTGCAGCCCATCGGGCATCCTACCGAAGGAATAATGGTAGCCGCCGTTCCACCCTTTCGGTTCGGCAGACGGATCCCCATAATCCGCGTTTCCAGCCCGGAGACGATCATGGGATGTTTGATCTTCGCACTCTCATCTTCGCCCAGATATCGCCGCATCCACGAAATGCCTTCGCCGCGTACGATATGGTCCGCGTCAATCATCTTGTCGAGATCGGGAGTCGCCGCTACGTGTCCACCGATGACAATCACCGACTCCGGCGAAAGCTCGCGCACCATGCGGCACATCTCGCGAACCTTACGGACGTTCACGATGATCGAAGAAATCCCAACGACGTCATAGTGATTGGTAGTAAGTTCGTGAGCAAAAGCCTCGCGCGTGGGAAAATCGAGCACACTGCATGGCGCCGAAATATTCTCCTGAATCATCATGATGCCCCACGACCGGTGAAACATGCGCAGCGAAAAGCTTCCCTGCGCTCGCGTCACCTGATTGTGGTACAACTCCATCGGATTAATGGCGCGGCTGCCAAACTCATCGTCTTGCGCATAAGGACCGAATACGGAACTCAATAAAATTCGAGCTTTGCTACCCTTGGGATGGACTGCCATTTCGCTGGTTTTCATAGATATGTATGAAGACTATTGGCGCCGACGTGAGTCGCGCCGTGATCCCCGCCACATTACAAAACTATTACGGACGCGAACACTCCGCGGAACGCAGCAGTCACTAGGTAAGTTATATGGAAAGAGTCTTACGAGAGAAGTCGGGCGAGACAAGTTCGTTTCGGGGCCGGGGAACAGACGATCGTTAAATCGAAGACCTAGTGCGGTAAGTATCCTGCTTCCATTGGTAGTCTGCCATCCACTCGAACCACGACGACGCGATCCGTGATCGAGCGCTCTTCCACAAATCCGATCGCTCCTGGAGTCGACGCGACCGCATCAATCACATCAGCATCTGATTCCACCGTTTGGATCGCGTCTTTGTGCGCCGCCAGCAGCGCCTTTACATCCGACTCGCTCATCTTACTGAGATGCTGCAGCGTTGCCATCTCTCCGGAAGAAGAATTGTGCAATATCAGCACAACACTTTTCCCATCCGGCCACTTCTTCACTTCACCCTTAACGAGCTTTGCGAGATGAGCCGAACTGACGTTCTGCACGGCATTGTCTTTATTCACGACAACCGCCATGTGGTGCGCGAAGCACGGCGTTAACAGCAACGTCACCCATGCGAACGCGCCAAGAACTCGCAGCCGGTTCATAGAACCCAAGGGTACCGCTTTTCCTGCTCAGCCGGATGTCAAAAGAATGTCAAAAGTAACGCCGGTAACCGCAAGACCAACTACGGGGACGCCTCAGAATCCCATGATGTTGTAGCCGCAATCGACGTAAATCACCTCACCGGTGATTCCCGAACTTGCATCGGAGGCCAGAAACACCCCCGCGCTGCCCACTTCTTTGACTTCAACATTGCGCTGCAGCGGCGCCCGCTCGGCGTGTCCCTTTAGCATCTCTCCCAGCCCAGAGATGCCGCGCGCCGCCAGAGTCTTCAGTGGCCCCGCCGAAATCGCATTCACTCGAATCTTTTTCCGTCCCAGATCGGACGACAAATAGCGCACCGAGCATTCCAGCGCCGCTTTGGCCACGCCCATCACGTTATAGTGCGGAACAACTTTTTCGGCGCCGTAATAGGTCATGGTGATGACGCTGCCGCCGTCTTCCATGAGCGGAGCAGCCGCGCGGCACACCGCGATCAGCGAGTACACACTCACGTCGTGCGCCACTCGAAAACCTTCGCGCGTCGTATTCACAAAATCGCCCTTCAACTCTTCGGCCGGAGCGTACGCCACGCTATGTACCAATACATGCAACTTCCCGTAACGCGTCTTGAGTTTTTCGAACAGCGCGGCAATTTCTTCGTCTTTTGAAACATCGCACATGAAACCTTCCGCGCCCGGAAGCGAAGCAATCAGATCTTTCGCCTCCATCTCCATACGCTCGTTCTGATACGTGATGGCCATGTTCATGCCAGCGGCATGCAATCCCTGAGCGATCGCCCAGGCAATCGAGCGCTTGTTGGCCACTCCAAAAACCACAGCCGTGCGCCCTTTCAAATCATCGAACATGAGTTAGGTCTCCCACAAATAAGACAAAAGAATACCAGTATCCCGTGCCTGTGTGGAGCAGACACTCTTGTCCGCGGATCTTGCGCTGTTGTTGTCCTTCTCCTTTTGCCCTGGACAACCAAACAACTTCAGCACCAACGGCAGCGGACATGTTCCACACCAGTCCTCCGCTACTCCCTCGTCGCCGCCACCACGCGCCGCACCGGAATCGGCCAACTGGCACTGCCAAATGCGACTGCGTAGACAGCCGCAATGACTCCAAACCCGGCCGCTAGACTGATTCTCGAAGCAATCCAACCCACCGACAGCCCCAGCGCCACTTGCAGAAAAGTCCCGAAGAAGTAGAATGTGTTCTGCACACGCCCCATTACGTGTTTCGGAACCTGCTCCATCAAACTCGTATTCATCGCGACGCCACTTACTCCGCGAGCCGATCCCATTAACCCGTAGAGCAGGACTGCCAGCACCAGCCGAGGCGAAAACGGAGCCAGGGCCATGGCAAAAGTCAGCAACAGCATCGAAAGTGCTATTGATCCGCGTGCTCCCACCCGCCCAATCAGCGCCGGAACATAGAGCACGCTCACGAAGGCTCCCACCCCCCAGCCCCCGTTCAGCCAACCATAACCCGTCGCGCCAGCGTGAAAAACGCGATCGCTCAAGGGAGCCGTGACCACGACTCCCGTTGTCATCGCGCCCAGAAACAATGCCCAACTCGTTCCCAGAAAAACCACGCTGCGATGCTCGCGCAAAAAGACCAGTCCTTCACGCATCTCCCGCAAAAATCGTCCCGCGGCTGTCTCTGCGGCCTCGAGATCATGACGAAGTTCCACCACCCGTGGAACCACGTGCCGCCCTTGTCGCACCGCCAGATAACAGCTAAACGAAACCACATAAGTGCTGACGTCAATCAGCAAGACGCCTGCGAGCCCAATATGTTCATAGACGAATCCGACAATTGATCCCGCAATCAGCCAGCCGCCTTGGATCCCCGCCAGCAAAAACGTATTCGACTGGACGAACTCTCCTTCCGGCGTCAACTCCTGAATCAAAGCCGTAATCGTAGGCCAGAACATCCAGAACCCCGCCGCCACCAGCGTGTTCATCAAGTACAGTTCCCAAACCTGCACGCGATGGAGAAATGCCAGCACCGTCACCGCTAGAATTACGACCGCTCGCGATGCGTCCAACCACATCACCAGCCGCCGCCGGTCCTCGCGATCGATGATGACACCCGTAAACGGCAGCATCAGCATCGCCGGAATCGTCTGCAGCGCCGCAAAGGTTCCTAGCGCCATCTCGGAATGCGTGCGCTGCAGAATCGTCCAGGCTACGGCAGCCGAGTTCATCCCACTCCCCAACATGGAGATCACATTCGCCGCAAATACAAAACGCAGCGACCGTTTTCGCAGGATCGACCGCACAGTTTTTCGCAGTAATCTTCGAATCTAACATGAAGTAAACCGGCCCTCACGAAGGTTACCCCAGTAATGAGTCACTACAGGTTACTGTTTTTCCGTAATTTGCCCAGCGCTACCATGAGCATCATGCCGACCACGTGTGCGAGCGCCCGCGCGCCTAAACGTATTTTTCGTCTGTCGATCGTAATCTTCTTGGCCATGCTTGGCTCAGTTCCGATTGCGAGTGCCAATGATCTTCCGTTTTCTGCCCCCAAGGTTCTCTCCGTTACAGAGGCGACTCACGATGGAGTCAGTAAAATCAATTTGCTGTCGGACGATAGCCATCTCTATCTGACAGAATGGCCGGCAGCCCAGGTGATCGCGAAGTTCTCGCTGCAGGGGGCAAATCGCTCTACAATTGCAAGCCCTTTTTCGAACGTGCGACTACTGGATCTCTCTCCCGACGGGACAAAGTTTCTGGTCTCTGCAAAGGAAGCTGCGTCAGCCCGCAACGAATTCTGGACTCTGCCGGTTGCCGAGGGATCGCCGGAAAAAGTCGGCGATCTCAGTGGGCGCGACGCGACGTGGTCCGCGGACGGAACGCAAATCGTTTTCGGCAAAGGTAACGTTCTCTCGCTCGCCAGTTCCACCGGCAAGCAAGTGCACGAGCTCTTCACCGCGAATGGTTCCGTGTTTGCGCCCCGGTTTTCTCCGGACGGTCAAAGAATTCGCTTCACCGTCAATGACAGCGAACAGAATGCGACCGCCCTGTGGGAGATTGGCCATGACGGTTCGAATCCGCATCCCCTGCTGCCAAATTGGCAATACGCCACAACCGCATGTTGCGGCAGTTGGACGGCCGACGGCCGCTATTACATTTTTCAGGTCACCCAGACCTTGCCGAACACTACGGCGATCATAACGTCCCTATGGGCTTTGCCCGACGCTGGAAGTGGCGCAAGTCAGACTTCCTCTGCTCCGGTTCCACTGACCGATGGACCCATGTCGTTCGGAAATGCTTGGCCAGCGCGGGATAACAAAAACATCTGGGCGATTGGCGTGAGGCCTACGGTCGAGGTCGTAAAGTACGATCCGGCGAGAAAAGATTTCGTCCCCATCGTTAGTGGGATCTCAGCCACCGATCTGGACTATTCTGCGGACGGTAAATTCGTCGCTTACGTCGCGGTTCCCGACGGCACATTGTGGCGATGCCGCGCCGACGGCTCCGAGCGGCGTCAGTTGACGTCAGCGCCGATGCGAGCAGCTTTGCCTCGTTGGTCGCCTGACGGAAAGCAAATTGCCTACGTTAGCATGCAGCCGGGCCAGCGTTGGAAGCTCTCTCTGATCGCCGCCGATGGTGGAACTTCCCGCGAGATTTTGCAGGATAGCGGCAGTCAAATCGACGCAAATTGGTCGGCCGATGGCACCCGAATCATGTTCGGCGATTACGCCCTCGATACCGGAGGCATCAGCATCCGGATTCTGGATTTGAAAACGCACAAAACCACGACTGTTCCCGGGTCGGAAGGATTGTTTAGCCCGCGCTGGTCCCCTGATGAACGCTATATCGCAGCCATTTCGCCGGGCAATAAAACGCTGAAGCTGTTCGACTACAAAACTCAGACTTGGTCGGATTGGCTAACCTCGTCTGGAGCGGTCAACTATCCCGTCTGGTCGGCCGACAGCCAATACCTTTTCTACGACGATTTCGTCAACGACGATGAGTCGATCCGAAAAGTGAAGGTCGGCGAATCGAATGCCGAGCGCGTTTTTGTTCTCGGAGTTTTCGAACGCTACCTGGGCGCGCTAGGTCCATGGAGCGGTCGAACTCCCGACGGTTCCTGGATGTTTGTACGCGACCGCAGTTCGCAAGAAGTTTACCGATTGAGCGTAGAGCTGCCATAATTCCGACTCACAAGGGAGAGTCATGCTGATGCAAAAAGTTGGGGAGCAGTGGCGAGGCCGGATCCGCACCACGCGTATTTCTCTGCGCTTTCTGTCCGTTCCCACATTGTTCCTACTCCTGTCATTCGCCCCATTCGCTGCACCGCTACAGGGACAGACCGCAGCGGAACGAACGCTGATCACTCGCATCGAGCCCGAATATCCCGACACTCTAAAACGCCTGTATATTGGCGGGACGGTCCGGATTGAGGTCGTGGTCGCCGCAGATGGAGCCGTGGAGAGCACGCAACTGATTGGCGGAAATCCCATTCTCGGCCAGACCGCGATGCGAGCCATCAAGCAGTGGAAGTACGCCAAGTCGAAAGCCAAAGAAACTCTGGTCGTGAAACTTGAGTTCGATCCCCACAACTAGAAAATTCAGCGGGCCGATTCCGAAGAGAGAAATAAGGTTTTCGCGACCCTCGTAAGTCTTCTCACCTCAGTCCCTTCACCACGTACGCTTCCGACAACACGCGGATATAAAGGTATGCATAGGCATTTCCATCCGCCGAAAGATGCGGTGCGCCAATCGAGGACAAGCCTGCCGAAGTCCCTGCTCCAAACGTTTTCCACGGCTCCATTTTTCCCGTCTGAATATTGACTTGCGAGACCTCCGCGACAGTCCGAAGTCGGTCGTTAAGCATGACGTAGACCGACCCGCCGTCCGGCGCCCATCCAAGCGCGCTGTATTTCGCTTCCAGACCCGGAATCGGGCGCAACCCTCCGCCATCGAGCGGCCAAATGCCGAGTTGTCCGTCAGGCCCACGGACCACCACGCTCTTGCCGTCGGGCGAAATCTGCACGCCGGCGATGCCCTCGGGCGTGATGGGCTTGGAATCGCCACTGCTCACATCGATCAGGTAGTCGCGCCCCCCGTGACCCGCTTCGATGCCGGTGGCCAGCAAATGCTTTCCATCCGGCAAAAAGCGCACCGTGCCGTAGCTCACGTTGTCGTGCGTAATCTGTCGAGACTCGCCCGCTCCCGTTGGCACCAGGCTAAACGCCCCAGCTTTCGCCGGTTTCGTGACCACCCACTTGCCGTCGGGCGAGATCGCGCCTGCCAGGCCCTCACCCAGGCGCGCCGGAGGCGACCCATCTGTGTCGCGCAGAAACACGGTGTAGTTCGGTCCCCCGCCATCACCTTCTTCTTCGAACAGGATCTTGCGGCCGTCGCGGCTGATGTCGCGCAGTTCCGACCATCCAAACCATCCCAACTCACGCTCTTCCTTCGCGTCCGGACCTTTGCCGCGGATGTCAAGACGAGTGTGATTTGCCACGCTCAGCAAGGTTCCATCCCGTGAATCTTCCAGCCACATACCGCCGGGCACGTTGGCCAGCGTTCGCAACTTTCCCGAAAGCGTCACCGCGCGGGGGTTGGAAGCGCTACCCGTATTCGTGGAGGTGAACCAGATCTCATCGCTTGACGGAGACCATAAAATTCCCTGCAGTGAACTCCAGCCTGATGAAAGTTTCTTTTCCGGCTCCTTGCCGTCGGCTCCAATCACAGCGAGCGAACCTTCGTCATCGCCGCCAGTATTTTCATGATCGGCAAAGGCAATCCATTTTCCGTCCGGCGAAATCTTCGGATGGCTCATCCAGTTGATGCCGTCGATGAGCACTTTGCCCGCCGGGTATTCCAGACGCCAGTGATTGTTCTCCGGAACATAACGGACGACCGCCATGGTCTCGCCATTCGCGGACCAGTCGGCGTCCTGCACGTTGTTCAGAACTTCCCGCGGCGTTCCTCCGCTCAGCGGGACCCGCGCCAGCGTCCCACTCCGCGCGTAGCCTCCATAAAACTGCGTGTTGAGCCGAATCGCCATTTCGCCATTCTTTGAGATCGAGAGCAGTTCGGCCTTCTTGATTCCCAATTCGCGTGCGCCGGGATCGTCGGTGCGAGACATGTAAAGCTGATTGTCGCCGCCATCCCACGAAGCGCTATAAACAATACTGCCATCCGGCGTAAACCGTGCGTTGCCAATGGAGCCAGTCCGAAACGTGATCTGTTGATACTCCGCCTGCGATCCCTGTGCTGTCGATTTGCCGGCCCACCACCCCAGACCATAGACAGCTGCGGTAATGGCGAGGCTGGCTGCGATCGCCATGAAGAGTTTGCGGCGCGACGGCCCCATGGCCACGCTCGAGCCACTGCCCGCCGCTACCCGCGCCGAACTCCCGGACAATGCCGAAAGATGTTCGAGATCAAATGCGATGTCGCTGGCCGAGTGAAAGCGCGACTCGGGATTTTTTTCCAGGCAATGTTGGACAATCCGCTCCAGCGCCGGAGAAACATTGCGATTCGTCTCCGTCAGTTCCGGCGGATCCTCCTTCAAAATCGAACTCATCGTATCCGCAGGTGTGTCGCCATGAAACGCGCGTTTTCCCGAAATCATCTCGTATAAAATCGCGCCAAAACTGAAAATGTCCGACCGCGGATCGAGCACCATCCCCCGTACTTGCTCGGGAGACATATATCCCGCCGTCCCCATCACGATCCCCGCCTCGGTGCCGCCGTGGGTTGCGGTCGCCATCGACGTATGAGAAGACGATGCCGGATCACCCTGCGTCAGCTTGGCCAATCCAAAATCCAGAATCTTGAGGCGTCCATCTTTAGTCAAAAACAAGTTGTCGGGTTTTAAATCGCGATGGATGATTCCTTTTTCGTGCGCTGCCGCCAGCCCGTGTGCAATCTGTATTGCGTAGTCGAGTGTCTTGCGCAGCGCAATCGCGCCACCGCGTAAACGGTCGCGTAGGGTCTCGCCCTCGAGCAACTCGGAGACGACATATGGCGAGCCGTCGCTCGTCCCAATATCGAATACGGCCAGGATGTTCGGATGATTGAGCGCCGCCGTAGCCAGGGCTTCCTGCTCGAAGCGCCGCATGCGATCAGCATCGAGCGAGAGCGCCGTCGGCAACACCTTAATGGCAACCTCTCGCCGGAGCCGCGAGTCCCGCGCGCGATAGACTTCGCCCATCCCACCAGCGCCTAAAAGAGAGACAATTTCGTAAGGTCCAAGCTTTGTACCCGGGGCCAGATTCATGAGTGGGCGCGATTATAACTCACGGAACCGGACTTATCTCAGCTGTCCCCGATCACGGTTGCTCAACCTCCACTCGCGATGATTGGAGCCGTTCCGAGTCGAAGCCATTCCAGTGATTCTTCATCCTCTCCGCGAAACAAGTTCCCCTCGGGACGAAGCCCTTTCTATTTCATGAAAGGTTGACGCCTGGCTCGGTGGAGGAGTACAAAATAGTTTTGCTAGGGTCAATCGTAATAATTCGAAACTGTACGAAATATTTCGAATGTTAAGCAATGTAAAACAACCAGGAGCGGACTTGCCCCGCGTATGTCAGCGCGATTTTCTGAAGGAGAGAACGGATTATGCAAAATGATACCCAGAGCAACTTCCTCAGGTACACGGCTTATTCGTTGCTTCCCACCGCTCTCGTCTTCGTTCTCTTTCTGACCCTGGCAATCTCCGCCGTCGCCCAAAGCGGTGCCACTTTTTATGTTTCCACAACCGGCAGTGACACGAATAATGGAAGCTTCGGCTCGCCCTGGCGTACCATTCGGCACGCCGCTGACAGCATTGCCGCGGGCGCAACCGTCGATATCCGCGGTGGCACCTACAACGAGTCGGTCAACATACCGGTCTCGGGAAATTCCAGCGCCGGCTATATCGTCTTCCAGAGTTATCCCGGAGAAAGCGCAATCGTGGATGGGACCGCTCTTGCCTGTTGCGATGGCAATGTAAAAGGGCTATTCAACATCGTCAACCAAAGCTACGTGATTATCAGCGGCCTCGAAATCCGAAACTATTCGACAAGCAGCTCGTCGAGCACTCCGGCCGGAATCTGGATAACGGGTGGCGGTAGCAACATTGAGCTTCTGAAAAATAAGGTCCACAACATCGTTTCCAAGTCCGAGAAGAACGGCAACGCTTTCGGTATATCTGTCTATGGAACCAGCGCCACCCCGATCAGCGCACTCACAATCAGTGGCAATCAGGTGTACGGCAACAAGACTGGAAATAGCGAAACGGTAAATGTGGATGGCAACGTCCAGAACTTCACCATCAGCAACAACACGGTTCACGACAACGACAATATTGGAATCGATGCCATCGGCTTTGAACGCGTTGGCCCCCTCGGACACGATCAGGCCACCAATGGCGAAATCAGCGGTAATGTCGTCTACAACATCACATCATACGGCAACCCCGCCTATGGCAATCAGTACGCGGCCGACGGGATCTACTGCGATGGATGCTCGTATGTCACCATTGAACGCAACCTGGTCTATAACTCCGATCTAAACATCGAGGTGGCCAGCGAACACAAAGGGCACACCAGCAGCTACGTCACGGTGCGCAACAACCTCGTCTATCACGGCAATTCAAACGGCATCTCGATTGGCGGATACAGCAGCGGCGTCGGCGGCACCGACCACTGCACCATCGTCGGGAACTCGCTCTTTGAAAACGACACGAAGAACACGGGCAGTGGCGAGTTTCAGGTGCAGTTCTACGCTACCAACAACGTCTTCAAAAACAATATCGTTTATGCAACTTCGCAAGGATTACTCGTAAATGACTTCACATCCTCAGAATCGAATCCGGTGGATATCGACTACAACGTCTATTACTCCTCAGCCGGTTCGTCTTCACAATGGATCTGGGAGAAAAAAACCTATACGGGATTTTCGTCCTACCAGTCCGGAACGGGCAAAGACACGCATTCCTATTTTGCCGATCCAAAGTATCTCAGTCTTACGCAGCCCGACCTGCAAGTCGAGCCGACCTCGCCCGCTGTGAACAACGGCATCAACCTTGGTCCTGGGGTGGTGGGCACTGTCGATTACGCAGGAAATCCACGGGTGCACGGCAATACCATCGACATCGGAGCTTACGAGCAGTAGCTCTCATCAAGCCCTGCGATCAAGAGCGGCCTTAACTTCCATGCTCGCCTTCTCAACGCCACCACGGATGTTCAAGCAATAAAAAACGGGGCTGCTTTATGCGACCCCGTTCCAAAGCAATCCAGAGTTGGTTTCGTTTACTTGCCGATTCCCGTCAGAGTGGAAGTCTGCGGGCTCCCGGCAGCACTATCAATTACCTGCAAGGTTCCGGTTCTTGTACCGGTTTCCGTCGGTGTAAAGACCACGCTGATCGTGCACTTGGAGTTAGCAGCCAGACTCGACGAACAGGTTGTCGTAGAAACACTGAAGTCTCCCGTCGTCGATATGCTGATGCCAGTCAGCGCTACACTTCCCAGGTTATCGAGGGTAAACACTTTTGCCGGACTCGACGTTCCCACTGTGGTTTTGGGGAAATTCGCTGCAACTGGACTCAGTTTTACTGCTGCGCCACCCGTGCCGGAGAGGGCCACAGTCTGTGGACTCCCCGGAGCGTTGTCGGTAATGGTCAAGGTTCCAGTACGCGTTCCAGAAGCAGTCGGGGTAAAGGTGACCTCGATCTTGCAGTTCTTCCCAGCCGCAAGCGTACTGCCGCAGGGCTTGGTGCTGCTCGTCAAGGCGAAATCGCCGCTGACCGCGATGCTGGTGATGGTAAGCGTCGCCCCGCCGGTATTGGTCAGAATTACCGACTTCGTAGCGCCCGCCGAGCCTATCGGAACCGTGCCCCACGTCAACGACGTCGGCGATACGGTCACGGTTGGACCGCCGCTGGAATTTACAGTCAACGACAGAGTCGTTGTGTGCGTCTCGCTACCCGAAACACCAGCAATGGTCAGGGTTGACGTTCCGGTCGTGGCCGTACCACTGGCGGTAAGTGTCAAGGTGCTGGTCGTGGTCGCCGGATTTGGGCTGAATGCCGCGGTCACTCCAGTTGGGAGACCAGAAACGGTCAAAGCGACGCTGCCGCTAAAGCCATTCGCCGGAGTAACTGTGATCGTGCTCGTCCCACCCCCGCCTTGCAGAATGCTAACCGAACTCGGGCTGGCACTCAGACTGAAATCCGGACCCGGCACAACATCGACAACAATCGAGTTGGACGGGATGCCGTTTGTGATCACAGAAAGGTTGTAGCTCCCAGTGGGGAGCCCTGCTGGCACATCGAACTCGGTCGTGACAGACGTGCCGGGTGCGATCGAGTGCGTGCTCTCGTTGTGAGTCGTAGCGTAATAAACGGTGTTTGGAGAGTTGGCCGGAACCAGCGTCACCAGTGGATAGTTCGTTGTTCCCTGGTAGTCGTCACCGTAAGCGTTATTTCCCGACAATCCGTTTAGTTGTGCGCCGGACAGCTCGTTGTTTGAGGATGGGCTGCCAATCGATCCGCTCAAAGCATTAATAGTTGGCGCAACGCCCGCAACCGTTCCTGAGGCCGGAGTATAAACTTCTACCACTCCCGTGAAGTCGGTGAACATGATCTGGCCAGTGGGAAGGATCATTAAGTGCCCATCGTACGACGCATCATTCGGGCAGTTCGTTGGATTTGCGGTGTTCGATAATTTGTTCGTCTTCGGATCGTACTCCACAAACTGGCAACCACTTAGAAAGAGACCGGGACTCAACATGGCGAGTACTTTGCCATTCGGCTCCAGTGCCGCCGGACCGTCAGCCTGATCCAAACCGTTCGCGGGAGTCGGACCGACGGACCATGTGTTGCTGGCAACGTCATAGATCGCGGTCCCCACGATGTTCCCGCCAAACTGAATCACTTGGTTGTTGTACATTAGCACCGCAGCGCCCAGTTCTTCGTCGTTCGGGTTGTACAACTTCACCGGAAGCGTTGGGCCGCACGACCAAACGCCGGTGCTCTGGTTGTAAAGTTCCGAGCCCTGACTCGTGCCACAAGAACTGGTCTTCGTATCCACCGTCAGCACCAGGTCGTTGCTCAACATCGTGAATCCCGATTCGTCATTACTCGACTGCAGAACCGAACCGGTTTCCGTCCAGGAATTCGGTCCGCCAAACAACGCGTTCTGCGCCGTACAGCAGTTCGACTGCATGTAAGTCCCATCGGCGAGTAACATGCTCTCCGCATCGCCGATCGTGGTCCAGCCGGACGGGGGGGTATTGGAGGTCCAGATTAGAGTGTTTCCGGAGATGGTTCCCACCGCGCCCAGGTTCGTCCATGCACTTTGACCGTTGTTGTATTCTCCACCCTCAATGACAACGGTCTTCCCGTCCATCAGCACTTGCGACCCAAAGAACCACGGAGCGTAACCGCTAGGCAGCGATCCACCCGAACTCCATGTTCCGTTCACGTAACTGCCCGTGGAATCGGGGGTAAGGATATGCCATGCCCTGGAATTTCCGCGTTGCTCTTCATGCACCAGAATTCTGCCATCTCTGAGTTGCAACATTGCACCGAGGTTCACCCCGGGTTGATTCGTAAGAGGTGTCCAGGTCTGAGCCCCTGATATCCCAAGGATTGCGAACAGCATGGTGGTCGTGATAGCGAGTGTTCGAAGCGATTTCAAAACGGAATCTCCTTTTTGCCCTCAAAGAAACGCTCTCCACTGTAACGGCATTTCTTCGATTTGTGTAGGTTGAAAAGATTGTCACCTCGAAGCGCACTAACTTGCCGCTACCATTTGCGATAGTAGTGTTGACAACTCTACCCACGGCGCGCATGATTGTGGTCTCGCTAATTGGGGCGGCTCACAACCTGGGAAGTAATCTGGACGCCGCGCCACCGTGCCGATTCCGTCCCTTCCTACTTACAGGAGAAGCCCATGAAACTCTCTGCCTATGTTGTGGTTTTACTCGTTCTGCTTGGAGCTGTTGCCCAAGCCCAATTTCCTGCCCAAATCCAGCACGTTGTGATCGTCTTTCAGGAAAATCGCACTCCCGACAACCTCTTCCAGGGACTTCGCGGCCTCAAGGGCTCAAACGGCGAAAAGTACGACATCGAAAACACCTGGGTCGATTCGGAAGGTAAACACAAGCCTCTTGCGCCGGTCGGATTGGCCACGAACTTCGATCTCAGCCATGCCCATAATGCCTTTGTCGATGAGTCCACCGCCTCAAGCACGGCCATCCTGGCAGGATGTGGTGGCTCGCCGACCGCCGAGGTCTTCGGTTGCGCCG
>Ga0302319_10006535_pt1 | contig 23110 bp, 14 predicted proteins | sample Bog_T0_2_FD_203319 | JGI IMG/M metagenome (GOLD analysis project Ga0302319, IMG submission 203319) | Peat permafrost microbial communities from Stordalen Mire near Abisko, Sweden - Bog_T0_2 | ecosystem: Environmental > Terrestrial > Soil > Wetlands > Peat | place: Sweden: Abisko, Stordalen Mire...
CCCGGCCCCGGCCGTGCAGCAGTCGATCACCGTACAGCCGGCGACCATCACCGTCGCGGCGACCTCGGCCACGCAGAGCTTTGGCACCGCCATCCCGGCCCTGACCTACCAGCTGTCGGGCTTCCAGCTCGGCGATGCCCAGGCGCTGGTCAGCGGCCTGCCCGTGCTCGCCACCACCGCCACGGCAGTGAGCGCGCCCGCGGCCTATCCGATCACGGTGTCGGTCAGCGGCTTGTCCTTGACGAACTACCTCTTCGTGGGCGTTCCCGGTGTGCTGACGATCACGCCCGCGACCCTCACGGTGGTGGCGATCAGCACCGCGCGCGCCTATGGCGCGACCAATCCGACGCTGTCCTACATCGCCTTCGGCTTCGCCGGCGGCGACACGCTGGCCATCATGTCGGGTATATTGGGCACGCCCGCCTCCAGCGGCAGTTCCGCCGGTCCCTATCCGATCACGCGCGGGACGCTGAGTGCGGGCGCCAATTATGCCGTCGACTTCACCCCGGGTGTGCTCACGGTGACCCCGGCGACGCTCTATGTCGCTGCCGATGCCGAGATCATGAGCGCGGGCGCTGCGGTGCCGACGCTCGCCTACTCGATGTCGGGCTTCATCTCGCCCGACACCGCCTCGGTCGTCACCGGGACGCCCGTCCTGGCGACCACCGCCACCAGCGCAAGCCCGGCCGGATCCTACCCGATCACCGTCTCCGCCGCGGGCCTGTCGGCGTCCAACTACGCCTTCATCCCGATCACCGGCATCCTGAGCGTGACCACGGCTGCGAGCGCGGGAAGCACCGCGCAGGCCATCAGCGGCTTCGGCCCGCTGCCAGCGCAGGTGTACGGCGATGCGACATTCACCCTCACCGGCGTCACCGGTGGGGGCTCGGGGCAGCCGGTCCTCTTCATCAGCGGCAACCCGGCGGTGGCCACCGTCAGCGGGAGCCAGATCACCATCGTCGGCGCCGGGAGCTGCAGCATCACCGCGACCCAGGCCGGTGACAGCTCCTATGCCGCGGCGACCCCGGTCGCAGAGACGCTGACGGTCGCGCCCGCCGCGCTGACCATCACCGCCACTGACAAGACCTTCGTCGCAGGTGGCGCCGTACCCGCGCTCTCCGCCGCCTATGCGGGCTTCGTCAACGGCGACCTGGCGGCGAGCCTGACCACCCCGGCGGTGCTCTCGACCACGGCGACCTCCGCCAGTCTGGCCGGCCTCTATCCCATCACCGTCAGCGGCGCGACCGATCCCAATTACACCATCACCCTGGTGACCGGGGTCATGACCGTCACGGCAGCCCCGGCAGCCCCCGCAGCGACAGCGTCGCCATCGACCGGCCAGGGGTCGAACTTCTTCAAGTGCGGCCTTGGCTCGGGTATCGGTGCCCTGGCCTGCCTCCTGGCCCTGATCCTGCGTGCCCAGCTCAGTGGGTCGCAGTGCCGCTCCACCGCCCACCGGGCACGGTCGGCAGACACCCGCCCACCATCACGTCCGCTGGATGGATGATGCCCTCCACGCTTCTCCTCATTCACGCTGAGCACCTCCATTCGCCGTCAGGGATAACTCCATGATCAGCCCCATCCCGACCTCCTGCTCGGCACTCTGCCTCATCGACCAGTCAGCCGGCACACCGGGCATTGCCGGTCGTTTGGTCGCTGGTCCAGGTCGACTGCAGCAGTGGCTGCTCGGGCTCTGCTTGGCGGTCGGGGGCGTCATCGCCGCGGGGGGCGGTGCTCCGCTGATGGCCACCGAGTATTCGCTCTACCCGATCCCACTGCCGGCACCGGTGCCCTCCATCTCGAACAGCTCTGCGATCTCGGCGGACGGCCACTCGGTGGCGTACATGACCAACGCCGGGACACTGTATCGCTGGTCGGATGCGGCGCCGAGTTCCGTCTCCAGTGTCGCTCCCGGGATCTACAACAATTCCCAGTCCAATAACGTACGCATCAGCAACAATGGCCTGGTGGTCGGCACCTACACCTCGGGCTCGGGCGGCAATGCCCCCAACTACCCCTTCTACCTCCCGGCCGGGAGTTCGACGCCGACCATCGACATCGTCGATGGCGGCGATGCCAATGACTCGACCGGCTCGGGAGCGGCAGCGGTGGGCTACTTCGGGCAGAACTCGGAAGCACCGTTTATCTGGCTATTCAACGGCGGCGCTCCGACCGTGGTGACGCCCACCCTGACCGGTGCCTATGCCGGCCTCGATTCGGTGTTCCAATGCATCAGCCCGGCCTCCGGCGGGGGCTATTGGATCGGCGGCGGCAGCATCCCCACCAACACCGCCAATCCTTTGTTGAGCTTCTCGCTCAAGACCAATGCCGCGGGTGTGGTCCAATCGGTGGTGGCGCTGCCCGCGTCGAGCATCTCCTATGCCAATGGCGGCGGCAGCCTCCAGGAGATACTGCCCGATGGCACCGGGGTCGTGCTCCAGGGCCAATACCAGCCGACGGCGGCCAACCTGGCCTACATCCGGACCTCTTCCTGGTGGAATGGGACCACGCTGACCGCGATCCCGCTCCCGACCGGCTACAACACCCTATCGGGTTATGGTTGCGCCCAGGTCGGCGGCACCGCCACCGTGGTCGGCGAACTGGCGTACTGGGATGGCACCACCAACGACCTCTTCACCACTTTCGTATGGTCGCCCGGGCAGTCCACCGTGCTCGATGTGAATGCCGGCCTGGTCGCTGGCGGGGCCGGCTTCTGGAATCCGGCGCAGATCGCCGGTACCGGCCAGATCATCGGCCAGACCCCGATCGGGGCGCCGGCGGGGTGGTGGTATCCGGCCATCCTGACGCCGCTGCCGCAGGTCTCGGTGAGCGGCCAGGCGGAGATCAGCAAGAGCCAGACGCTGACCCTGACCGTCACCCGCACGGCCTCGGGCAGCGCCCCATTGGTCACCAGCTGGCCGTTGACCGTCCCGCTCATCTTCTCGGGTACGGCGTCGCAGCTGGGCGACTACACACCCGCTACCACCACCGCCGTGATCCCGGTCGGGCAGACCTCGGTGACGGTGACGGTGACCTTCATCGCCGATGGGGCCTATGCCGCGCCGAAGACGGTGATCGCCACCGTTGCGGCGCCGAACCCATCCGATTACCTGCCCACCCTCACCTGGCTCATTCCGGGTGATGGCAGCGGGGTGTCGACCACCACGCTGATCAGCAACATCGCGGCACCGGCAGCCACCCCGGTCATCTCCAGCACGCTGTCCGCGTCGGCCGCGGCGGGAGTCCCCTTCTCCTACCTGATCCTCGCCAGCGATGCGCCGACCTCCTATAACGCCACCGGCCTGCCGGCCGGATTGTTCATCAATGCCGCCACCGGTGAGATCTACGGCACCCCGGCGGTGCCCGGCTTCTCCTCGGTGACCATATCGGCGACCAACGGCAGCGGCACCGGGACCGCCACCCTGGCGCTGACCATCTCCCCCGCGACCGTGCAGTACACCCTCTCCGTGGTGCCCTATCCGGCGGGCGTGACGACCTTCAATGTCGTCTCCGGCGCGATCAGCCCGAACGGGCAATGGGTGGAGGCCGACAATGGCGACGGGACGCTGACCACCACCTCGACCGACACCATCACGGGCGTCCAGGCCGGCCGGTGGAACGTCGGCAGCCCGACCTCCACCATACTCACCACTCCGGGAGGATTCGGCTTCGCCGGGGGGGGCGGCATCATGAACGACGGGACCATGGTCGGCGGCATCTACAACCAGGACAGCAATGACAATACCACCCTGGCCTATCCGGCGTTTGTCGGACCGGTGGCGACCAGCTGGGCCCAGGTGGGCTCGACCCAGGTCAATGTCAATGCCTTCGATCCGGTGAGCGGGAATTCCGGGGGCATCTACTTCCCCGGCACCACCGGGACCACCGGCGTCAATTGGTCGACCGGCGCCAATTCGGCCGGCGGGCTGTTCCTCGGCACCCTGACGGCCGCGAGCGCACCGATCAATCTGCGCCTCAATGGCGTGCTCACCGGATCGCTGGTCATCCCGCAAGCGCTCAACGGGTCCAAGCTGCTGGTGAAGACCTATGACACGCTGGGGAACACCTACCTCTACATCGGCACCCTGACCGGCACCTACCCGCCAGCCATGACCCAGCTGCTGCCGCCGGCAGGGTACGTCTATGACGGCGGGAACATGTATATGGACAGCCAGGGCCATGTCGCGCTGTCCCTGGATCAGAACTCCACCGGCAACCAGTTCGTCGGCTACTACAACGGCAACGTCAGCCACACCTTCGCCGTGGTGGCGCCGTCATCAGGCAGCACCACCGTCGATGGCTGGGAGAATGGCGGCACCGAAGGGGGCATCGCCACCGTCAACGGCGTCTCCACCATCGTCGGCGAGGTCTACACCGGATCCCATCCGGTCTTCGTCTGGCATGACGGCGATGCCCTGGTGACCCAGCTGTCGACCGTGCTGCCGGCTGCGGTCACCGCCGACCTCGAGTACAGCTCATTCATCAATGCCCAGGGCCAGATCCTGGCCGCCGGCAATATCAGCCTCCCAGGGACAGCGGACTCGCCGATCCTGGCGCTGATGACCCCGATCGCGACGGTCTCGGCCAGCCTGGCCTCGGGCTCGAGCACCATCGCCGCCACCGACAGCGGGGCGGCGCGCAGCAGAACCATCACCGTGTCGCGCGCCGATGTCGCCACCCTGACCGTCAACCACCTGAACTGGGCGCTGGCGGTGAACCTGTCGCTGACCGCAGGCAGCACGGCCGTGCTCGGCACCGACTACACCCTCAGCGGTGCGGGACTGGTCGGCTCCTCGCCGAGCGACTATGTGCTGACCATCCCCGCCGGCCAGGCCTCCGCGAGCATCACCGTCACCGCCCTGCCCGGCACCGCCCCCAGCGACCTGACCCTGGCCATCGGCGCAGCTGCCGCATTGCCCACCGCCTACCAGCCGACCGATTGCTACCTCCAGGGAGCCCCGACCCTCCTGACCATCGCGGCGGACGAGAATCTTGGCGCGGCCATCACCACCCCATCCGGCCTCCCGGTGACCAATCATGCCATCACCGTCACCGTGACCTTCACCCAGCCGGTGACCGTCGGCGCCAGCCCCATCCTGACCGCGAATGCCGGCTCGCTGAGCGGGCTGCCTGCCGCCGGCGCCACCGGGACCATCTTCACCGCCAGCTGGACGCCACCGGCCGGCTTCAATCTCGGCACCGTGCTGTTCAACGTCCCTGCCAGCGTGGCGAGCGCTGGTGCGCTGGCGAACACCGCCGCCCAGCAGGTCAGCCTGACCTATGATACCCAGCCACCGGCCGCGCCCGTCATCACCGCGCCGGCGAATGGCGCGACCATTGGCACCGGGGTAACGGTCAGCGGGACGCTCCTGGGAACGGCCGAGTATCCCACCGCCATCACGGTATCGGTGACGGCAGGGAGCACGACCCATGCCGCGACCGTAACCGGCAGCAGCTGGAGCGCGACTTTCAGCGGCCTGGCGGCCGGTCCGCTCGCCATCAGCGCGATCGCCGCGGATCCTATCGGCAATACCAGTCCGGCTTCGACCATCGTCAGCGTCACCGTCGATACCACGCCGCCGACCCTGGTCGCCACCCTTCCCGCCACTCCGACCAACAGCAATAGGCCGACCTTCTCCGGCACCGTGCAGGATGTCCTGATCGTGACCCTGACCTGCGCCCTCGACGGATCACCCTCGACTCTGGCGGGGTCTTTCAACGCCTTCACCAATCCGCCGACCAGCGCAGCGCCGTGGTCCTTCGTGCCGACCGCGGCCATCCCCGACGGGCCGCATACCCTGGTCGTCACCGCGACCGATGCGCTCGGCAATACCGCGGTCAGCCAGAGCCTGCCCATCACCACCGACACCACGGCGCCGAGCACCACCCTCGGCATGCCGTCGCTGACCCTGGTCAAGGCGAACTCCACCGTGACCATCGCGGTGACCTATGCCGATGCCGGAACCGGGGTGACGCACGACACCCTGGCAGCGGCCAACATCAGCTTCGCCGCCAGCGGGGCGAGCGCGGGCTCCGTGACGGTGGCGCCCTCCTCAGCCTCCTTCCCCGCGGGCTCCACCGGCAGCATCGTAACCCTCTCCAACTTCTCCGGCAACGGCGTGCTGAGCATGATCATCGCTCCCGGGACCGCAGTCGATGGCGCCGGCAACCTCGCCCCCGGAGCGCAGTCTGCGGCCAACCAGGTGATCACCGTCGATACCACCCCGCCCGTGGCCCCGGTCATCCTGGTGCCGGCGAACCTCGCGGTCATCGGCTCCTCGACCACGGTGTCGGGCACGGTGGCGGAGACCGGCTTGACGGTCTCGGTGCTCGGCGGTCCGGCGCCGGTGGCGGCCACCGTCCTCGGCACCAGCTGGTCGGCAACGCTCACCGGACTGATCCCCGGCGCCGCGCTCGCGGCGGTGGCCACCGATGCGGCCGGCAACGTGAGCCTGATGGGCCAGGTCACGGTCACCGTCGATGTCACCGCGCCCCTGATTTCGATCACCTCGGCAGCGGTCACCAACCGGGTGTCGCCGACGATCTCGGGATCGGTCGGCGATACGGCCTATGGCACGCTCACCGGCGCGACGGTCACGGTGAAGAACAACGGTACGGCGATCGGGACGGCGGTCATCGCCACGTCCGCAGCGGCGAACTCCAGCTGGAGCTTCACCCCGGCCGCCCCGTTGGCAGCGGGCAGCTACAGCCTGAGCGCCCAGATCACCGATGCGATCGGCAACACCGGCCTCAGTCCCACCCAGTCGCTGCTCATCGACATCACACCGCCGACCATCAGCCTGGGCAGCCCCTCGGCGAGCCTGGTGCGTGCGAACTCCACCGCGATCATCACCGTTACCTATGGCGATGAGATCGGGGGATCGGGCCTGGGGGCGATCACCCTGGCCTCCCCCAACGTCTCCGTCATCACCCTGACCGGTACCGCGAGCGCCACCGCGACGGTCTCCGCGGTGGATTCCTCCACCGCCACCATCACGCTCTCCGGCTTCACCGGCAACGGGACCCTGGGGGTGGCGATCGCGGGTGGGACGGCGGCTGACAACGCCGGCAACCTGGCGACCGCGGTCAGCTCGTCCGCCGCCCAGCGCATCACCGTCGATACCACCATCCCGGTGGCGACCCTCGCGACCACCACGCCGGTTGCGCCCGCGTCCACCGCCGCGGCGACCATCCCCATCACCCTCACCTTCAATGAGGGCATGCAGGCGGGGACGGTGGCGGTCGGCGATCTGCTGGCGACGAACTGCCAGCTGAGCGCCTTCGCCGCATCCGGCGGGGCGGCGACCAGCTGGACCGCCATCCTCACGCCGAACCTGGGCGCGACCGCCTTCAGCGTCCAGTACGCCAGCTCGACCGCGGCGGACCCGGCGGGGAACCTCATCCAGGCCTCGTCGAACACCCTGTCCTTCAACGTCGCGGCCAATCCGGTCGCGGTGACGGTCAATCAGGCGGCCGGCCAGGCGGATCCGACCTCGGGGTCCAGCATCGCCTTCACCGCGCTCTTCAGCCAGGCGGTGAGCGGATTCACGGCCGCCCAGGTGACCCTGGGCGGTACCGTGGGCGGCACTCCTGTCGCGGTGGTGAGCAATCCCTCCAGCGATGGCAAGACCTTCACCATCACCGTCACCGGCATGGCCGCGACGAGCGGGACGGTCACCGCGGCGGTCGGCGCCGACGCGGTGGTCGCCACCCTCGGCGGCCAGCCCAATGCGGCGTCGACGAGCACCGACAACGCCGTGACCTGGAATGTGCCGCTCAGCGGTGGTGGCGGCGGCGGCTCCCAGCCCCAGGGGACCAGCGGCAGCGGCTGCGGTCTCGGCAGCGGCACCGCGGCGGTGCTGCTGGGGGCCCTGCTGAGCCTGATGTTCCTGCGCCGGCGCGATGCCGGAGCGTCAGCGCTCCCATCCCGCGGCGATCGACGGGACCGCTGATCACCTGCCCGGGCACGGCCATGCGCCGTGCCCTGCCCTGGCCAGGCCCTCCCTTTCACCGCACGCATCATCCGGCTCATCTCCCCACGCATCCGACCTCCGACAACCCCAGCTGGCATCGACCAGGAAGAAGGTTCACCCATGGGCATCCGTCGCCGCAACGCGCTGATGGCGCTGACTCCCGTCCTCTGCTGCTTGACCGGATGCAGCTACGTCGCCCAGCGGGCCGAGCTGGTCAATGTCCAGCCGACCATCGCCTTCACCCGCAGCGATTGCAAGATCCTCGGCAAGGCCGAGGGCAGCGGATCCTCCTTCATGGTCTTCCCCTTCAACTTCCTCGCCCTGCTGTTCCTCGACGGGCAGCCCTTCAAGGGCAATCCCGAGAGCTCGATCAACGACGCCAAGGCGGATGTGATCGCCAAGTATCCGGACAGCGACTATATCCTGCAGCCGCATGTGACCTCGTCGTGGAGCAACTACATCCTGTTCTCCTGCTCCCAGGCCACCGTCACCGGGGTGGCGGTCAAATTCAACCTGCTGACCGATGATGAGCGCCGCACGATGGACCTCCATGAGGGGACGCCGGCGGCCGTGCCGCCAGCTGACAAGCCGGTGCCAGCCGTGAGCGCACCTGCTGCCACCCCCGCCACCGCTCCCGCCTCTGGCGCCGCTGCCGGTCAGCCCGATGCCGCTCCCAAATAGCCGCTGCGACCGCTGCTGGGCGCCAGCCGAAGTGCAGCGGCGCACCGTGACCTGCGGCACGAGTTCGACCACCGACGCCGGCCGCGCCGTGCTGCCCATCCCAGCGGGACGGTGCCATCGGCCTCGCGCTGGTGCACCGGTGCGAGGCCCAGAAGGACGGCTCCCATGCCGCTGACGAATGCTCCCATGGCGCCTGCGCGACTCCTCCGCTCCGTCCGTCGCCATGCCGCATCCAGGCGCATCGCCGCCACCCTCCTGGCCGGCTGCGGCCTGGGCGCCGGCATGGCCGAGGAATCCTTCATCGTCGGGCCGCGGGCATTGGGCATGGCCGGCGCGCAGACGGCATCGGTCAAGGATGTCCAGGCGCAGTACTACAACCCCGCTGCCTTCGGCTTCTTCGACCTCGACGAGTCCGGCGATGCGGAGGCCGCAGCGATCGACAACAATGAGCTCGGCAAGCAGATCTTCGGCCTGGGCTATGACTTCACCGTCGGCGGGCGGGTCACCGGCGCGTTCGCCAACAGCGCCAAGCAGGCCTACAATCTCGCGCAGAACGGCAATCTCGGCGGCCTGGCAAGTGCGGGCGTCACCAGCCAGGCTGATGCGACCACGCTGATCAATTTCTCCAACGCGCTGGGCAACCTCGCGACCCCCGGGCAGGGCGCCGAGGTCGATGTCAACGGCGGCGTCGGCATGCGCATCGGCCATTTCGGCATCGGCGCCCGGATCTTCAGCCAGGTCGGCGCGCGGGTGTCCTACGTGGACACCGTCAACCTCGGCCTGGGAGGGGGGCAGACGCTCAACCAGAGCATGAACTCCATCGCTCCCGCCGGCAATGACAACCAGACCCTGCTCTTCTCCCCTGCCCAGGTCGCCCAGCTGGAAAGCGGGCCGAATGCGCTGAGCGCGGCGTCGGTGCAGAAGCTCGATTTCCTGGCCCGGCAGGCAGGGATACCCTCCAGCCAGGCCCAGCAGCTGGCCAACGTCCTCAGCGGCGTCGGCAGCGGCGGAACCATCAGCCAGAACGCTACCGCCGCCAGCATCTACGGCTTCGCCGCGGCGGAGATCCCCATTACCTACGGCTTCGAGATCGACGACCATGTCTCGCTGGGCGTGACCGGGAAGCTGATCGTCGGCCGGGTCTACGGCACCCAGGCGCTGGTGCTGCAGGACAGCGCCTCGGACGCGCTCAAGGCGCTAAAGGCCAATTACACCCAGACAATCAATGTCGGCATCGATGCCGGCATCATGGGGCGCACGACATGGGTGAACGCCGGGCTGGTCGCCCGCGACATCAACAGCCCCTCCTTCAAGGGTGGCACCTTCCAGGGCGTTGCCTACCCGGACTACAAGCTCAGCCCGGCGGTGACCGCCGGCGTCGCTCTCATACCGTATCCGACCCTGACCATCGAAGGCGATCTCGACCTGACCAAGAACAAGACCATACTCGACGGCTACGACACCCAGAACCTCTCGCTCGGCATCGAGTACAACATGTTCTATGCCCTGGCGCTGCGCGCCGGCATCTACCACAACCTGGCCGAGAGCGACATCGGCAACATCGTGACCGCCGGCCTGGGCATCAACCTCTACGTCATCCGCCTGGACCTCGCGGGCGCGATGTCCCTGCACAAGACCACCATCGATGGCAAATCGTATCCCAGCGAGGCGCGGGCCTCGCTGCAGCTCTCGGCGGACTTCTAGTGTGCCGGCGCCTGGTCGCCGAGGTGTCATCGGCGCGCGGCGATGACGGAGGACTCGCAGCAACAGCATGCTGCGGTAGGTGCGAAGGGGATCGTCGATGGTGCGCGCAGCAGGCCAGGTGCCTGCTGGTGGAGCATGCCTGCCACTGGTACCGAGTTTGGGCAGTCCGCGTGATGTGAAAATGGATGGGAACTTGAGAAGATGGTTTAACGATTAAGGAACGATGTAGGTTCGGCAAGCGTTCGTCTAACCCCGCAGGTTCATCCTGCTAACCGCAAAGGATTCAGGCCCATGACATGCAAGTATCTCACGCTCTCACTCTCGCTCGCGCTCGCCGGGCTCACCGGCATAGCCTCGGCTGCCGACGAGACCTTCCTCGATGGCCGCCTCAATCTCGGCCTCATCCCTGGTCCGAAATCGGCTGATTTCTCCGGCGGGGGGGTATCAGGAACCAACAACGACAAGGCCAAGATGGGCTTCGGCGTCGCGCTCGGCGTCGAGTATGGCCAGTACCTCGCTCCGCAGTTCGGCTGGGTCGAAGCGATACGGCATCTCGCCGAGTCGCGTCTATGACTTCGAGACGGGGAGATTCTTGCAGAGAGATCCGGTCCCGAATGCAATAAAGGTTATGGGACCCGGCACTTCCGGCAATAGATATGCGAGATACCCCGTGCTCAGGACAACCACCATGAGTATGAGAACATGCCATGGTATCCGTTGTCGTGCCTCGTTGAGCTGCGTGATCATGTCGGATCGGGGGCCAGGAACGAGTCCGGCCGTGCTCTTAGTCTCGTAGACGGTATGTTGGCCTGGTGCACTCGGTACTGTTGTAGGGGAAGGAGTCGACCGCTGCGATGTGGGAGTGGACGGGGACGGAAGACTCTGTCGGTAATAGACACTTCCCGTGCCGATGCGGAGGTAGTGGCGACCACGGGCGGGGAATGAATAGCGGAAACCCGGAACGCCGATCGATGCGCCGATTCCGCTCCCGGACATATTGATACGGATGGGTCCGGCCCGGAAGGATTTGTGAAAAAAGAGGCCCACGTTATCGCCCTCGCTTGGTGTAGTACGGGAGCCTGGCTGCGGCGGCGTCGACGATGGTTGGTGACCCTGCTCGACAGCCCATGAAAGGGTAGTGAACTGACGACTCAGGGTGAGGCAAGGATCAGCTCGCTATGTCCTCGGAACTGGAATGCCCCTGGCCCGTGCGGCATAGCCGATCTGATCGGTTTCAGGTCGCGATGCTCGGTAATGGGTCCGTAAGAATACTATCCACAAGGTACTTAATTAGATAGGTATAACACTCTGTTAGACAGGCAGAAACAATGCTTTACGGTTCAGGGACCCGGTATTGACCTTGATCATATGACGATACGGTTGTCATCATATGACGACCCCCTCTAAGCCGACTCGTGGTGTCATCTCCTCGGAACCCGTCCAACGAGGCACCCATCATCGTAAATCGGATTTGCTGGTGGAGTTGATGACCATCACTGATCAAGCCCTCATTTCGATCACACGAGAGGGCCTCAATGTTCGCATCATTGAAGATTTGGCTCGCCATCTTCAGCTGACGGCGACCCACATACGGGATCTCGTAGGCATTTCCTCGGCGACCTATACCCGCATGGTACGCGAGCATCGCCGCCTCAGTCCACTCTCGAGCGACCGCGCTGTCCGTTATACTACCCTCTGGAAGCATGCCGTTGACGTATGGGGGAGTGAGGAGAGTGCGCGCGAGTGGTTGAATTCACCAGAAATTGCGCTCGGAGGCCAGACGCCGCTTTCATATGCCGATACCGAAGTGGGAGCTCGTCATGTTGAGGCTCTGATGGGGCAAATTGCCTATGGCATCGTGACGTGAGAGCATTTCGCATCGCCCATCCCAAATTTGCTGATCCATTGAGTGGAGAGGGTGCACGTCTGCATGGTGGCCGGTGGAACCCCGTGGGCGTTCCCATGCTCTACTATGCCCTGTCACGGGCACTTGCGGTCTTGGAAACACGAGTGCATATGCCCCCCTCGGCAGTAGGCATGCTCTGGCGGCTCATCACCATCGAGATCCCCGGCCAGAATGTCATTGCCGCCAACCCAACAACGCTGCCAGCGGATTGGAATGCACAACCGGCGCCGGATTCGGCCAAAATGTTCGGCAAGGCATGGATCGTCGCCCAGCAATCCTTAGGGCTTCGAGTCCCCAGCGTCATCATTACTGAAGAAGAAAATCTTTTGATCAATCCGGCTCATAGCGCGCTCGCGGCGGTAACGGTCATATCTGTCGAGAATTATCGACTGGATCCGCGATTAGGACCATAGTGAGCTTCTTGATTCGGTGAATCCACCTGGTCAATGGGGCCAGGTTTTGCAGCCACTGATTTACTCGTGATCCAAAGGCAACAGCTGTTACGCGGGCAACGGCGGGAGATTCCGATGTCGTCTGAGCTCATTGGCCTCCGCGATGATTGCTGCTGGCTGAGTGATTGCCGCAATATTTCCTCGCAATACCAACGCCCGAACTGCGAGACGGGTCCACAACTGGATAGCTTCATCCCGAATGATGGAATCATGATTGGCTCCATCCATCATAACCTGAAAATCGGTGGCAGTGATGTGGGTATCGACGGCCGAGACCGGAGCGCGCGGCCTTGGCGGAGCGTCATAACGGAAAAATGCGTGCGCGGATTCCGATGAATAGGGGTCGTATTTGTACGACGGCCGTTGATGGCCATATCCAGCATCATTCGGGATTTCCTGCCCCATGGCGACCTTCCTTACCCGACACCATTGTGTCATCTACCCGCGATGAGGACTGTATACTCTGATCTGGCTCATGCAATCAGACCGATTGGACAGTCATTTTATCGCGAAGCCGTGGCAACGGGTGCCTCAGCTGTACTGCAAAGCAGTGATAATCACTGATGCCCCTCCCATCATGTCAGGGATCGTCTGCAGTCACCACGAAGCCCAACGAAGTGCGCGCACGCCCACCGTCATCACCGCTATCGTGATTGATTGATCGTCCCTTGTGGGCTTTAGCAACAGCCCCAATGGTGATGGGATTCCATTAGTCATTCAGCCACAGCCGGTTATTCCCATTATGATATTCTAAATATGGAATGCCATGGAGCCGTGGCGCTTTAAAAAAAACCGCAACCAACCTTATAGAGCAACTCGGGTTCTGCGATTTGCCCCTCAACCGCCCATCCGAGCACAGGTGGTTCTCTTGATTTCCTCCCATGTGAGCCTCTTGCAATTACTTGTCAGAAATGGTACTTTTGATGTGCCTTACTCTATGTCGTCCTATCCTTGCTTTCATGTGCCTATACATCGTTCCTTAATCCCCACTATAAGCATTCAAAGAGATAAGCGGACATCTATGAACCACCTACCTTGGTTACCATTAATTCTTACACTTCTAATCGTATCTTGCGGGAAGGAGGAGGAGAACAAGGCGGTCATCAATGAGCTTTCCCCGCCACCAGCGGCGGGATCTACCGTTAATCCATCTGCACCAGCAAAGGCAGCCAGTGTACAAACAGCAGAGCTTACACAATCTAGCGCGCCTACGAAGGAACAATTGATTTCAGCGCCACCAGCACAACCCGTGCAAATTAAAAACATCGAATGTACCGATTCCTACACGCTTAAGACTCATGACTTCAATCAGGTCACTTTGGGAATAAAGAATAATATGGGCAAGGATATTATTGCCCTTGCTGGATGCATCAGCATAATAGGGGATCTGGACGAAGTCTTGGGTAAATCGGACATCAAATTTGATAGCCATACACCAGTGGGCTCGGGCTCAAGCACAGTCGCCGATTGTGTCCTTAAAGACGGTGAGAAATTATATTTCACGACCTTCTTGTTTGGGAATGGGCAGGTAGATGTATTCGTCGAGCACACTCCGGCATCAGTTCTCGCATTCTATGCCAATGGGAGAAGCAAACATCCAGAAATAAAGGACGAAGCGCTATTGGAGAATGCAAAGATTGATCGGAAAATGAAGGTTGAGATCACCGCAGTTAAATACAAATGAGACATCAGACATGAATATTCGTCGCAGCCGGGCGAGACCATTTCGACGTTATGGCGCTGGCCAGGCATCAAAGCCTAGTCACCAGCCAACGGTTCGCGCAGACCGATGGCATCTACCGCGATGCGGTATCTGGGTGGCCAAAGGGGCAGTTTCGGCGGCGATCCAGAATTTGGTCGGCATGGGGCTGCTGATCTGCAACCGGCGAATGACGAGGAAATCGATTATCAGGACGGAAATCATTGGTTTTGCTCGGATTTTACCATGACGATCCCTGATTGAATTCCCTAAGGGAAAGCCCAGAATCCGACAGTGCTATTCAGACCCACATTCGCAGGCCGGGACTTAGTAATTTTCCAGCAAGCAGTTTAATCCCAAGGAGGTGAGATGCGTTCTGTCAAATACCTATTCGTGGCTCTAGTCATCGCAACACTTCATAGTGAATTGTTCGCTGAAGATGCAGCCGCTTTGCCACCCGCAGCAGATGCCGCCATATCGAAGTACAATTCTGAAGTGGCAAAGGCAAAGAGTGAAATGGATAAACGAGTTGATGTAGCTAAAGCCGCACTTATCCAAGTATTAAGCCACGAGCAGGAGGCTCAGACGAAAGCCGGAAAACTTGACAGCGCGCTGGCCATTCGCTCCAAGATTGACGCCCTAAAGAAGGGCGCTTCACCAGGCGATACCGATACTGCTGCAGACCCGTCAGGATTAGATTTCCTGTCGAGAAGCCCCGGAATCCCACCGGTAAGCTGGGTACCACTTGGCAAGGCCGGGATCAAAAGTGCATTTATGCTTGGTCCGTTTCCAAAGGGCACTGACAGCGCGCCCATCTTGGCATATTTATCAGACGGCGATTTCAAGAAGCCTTATCTTGGAATTTCTATTCAAAGAGTCGCCGTCGATGCCAGCGGGAATCTAAACTGCCCGAATCAGGATAACTCGGATTTTTACTGGGTAGTCTATGTTAAATCATCGGATAAGCAGGTGATTAATGCCGCGCTGACTGTACAGGCAAATCCCGCTGATCACACAAATAGTTCTGAGGCATTCTACGACGGAAAGCCCTTTACCAGTGGCGGAAAGATTGAGGTCAGCACGCAGGGTGATGTGATAATACTTCACCAAATGCACAACGCCTCTTACTTCAACTCCTGGTTCCGGTTCCTGGCCGAACGTCCCATAATGGTCGCGCCCTGAATTACCCTATGAGTCATAGGCGATATCTTTAGGTAAATTGTCTCGATAAGGTGACTCTGCCGATTTGAGAAATTGTATCAGTTCTGAACTCACATCCAGAATCCAAGAATCCATTGGAAATCTGGATACATTCATCCGGCGATCCCGGGCATTCCCAGCGAGCAGGCAACGCCTATAGTCCTGCTGCCCATGGCCGCCGATGCCCTCAATTCCCGCATCCCCGCAGTGGCGCTGCTCATGGCGCTACTGCTGACGGCACCAGCAGCGCTCCTGCCGTCTGCCGATGTCGCCCATGAACCGCTGCTGACCGCCGCGGAGGGCATAGCCATCGATGCCGTGCTGGAGCAGGCGGTCCACCTCGGATTTCCCGAAGTCCGGGGTGCGACGTGGTTCGCACCCTTGCGCAACCTCATCGACCTCCAGCTGCCCGCCGGCGACTGGCTGAATGGCTGCTGGAATGTGAAGCATGCGCGCTCGCGGGAGACACCCCGCATCAGCGAGCAGGAGGTGTGGGAGCATTCGATGACCAAGGGCGGGGACCTCGACAAGTACCCCTGGGATCTGCTGCGCGTCGATGCCGCCGAGGCGCTCCGTCTGCGCCAGGCGGCGGATTTCAGCATCAATGGCACCCTCTCCGAGACATTGCCCGGCTGGGGATGGCGCACAGATCCCGACCTCGCCATTCCCGGGGCGGTCCTGCGCCGCCTTGGCGCGGCAGCGCTCGGCGACCGCCTGCTGATCCAGGCGCGCTATCAGCGCACGCGCGCGGAGTATCGCCTGTGCTTTGCGGAGAAGGATGAACGGCAACGCATCATCCAATACGAAACGCCCGGTCAGCGGTGGAATGAGCGGCTCGAGCACACCCTCTGGCTTTCCTACGAGCAATGCGACCGCTGGCGGGCGGCGGAATGGCAGGCGAGTGCCGCCTTCTCCGGAACCATGGCACTGCTCCCCTTCACCACCATCGTGCGCCGGGAATGCCACCAGTGGTTCCGCCTACGCGCCCTCGAGGCCGGGGATGCCGCGAGCGTCCAACGCTGGTGTGACGCGGCCAGCACAATGCTCGACGCTGCGGATCGTCCCTCCATCGCAGACGATCTGTCGCTGGTCGCAGCGCGGGCCGCGATTCCCATGCGCCCGGCTGCGGACGCCTCTGTGGCCGCCTGCTTGGCCACATGGAACCTGGGACCATTCAGCGCCAATGACCATCAGTCGTACGAGATGTATGATGACTACCCGCGCCTATCGGCGGAGGATATCGCCCGCATCGTGGATGGGGTGGGCGAGATCTACCGCAATGAGGGTGAACGGCTCCTGCAGTGGCGGTGCTTCCAGCAACTGCGCACCGACCCCGAGGCGGTGGTTGGCCTGCTCGGCGATCCTGCGCCGAGCCGCTGGCTCGAGCAGGGGACGCCACGCACCGTGGGCGACAATGCCCTGCGCGCGCTCACCATGATGTGGCAGGTCGACCCGCGCATCCTGGTCGGTCGCAACCGCAATGTGCCCTGGACCGCCGAGGAGCGCGCCCCCACCGCAGTGGCCATCCAGGCATGGTGGGCCGCGCACCGTGGCCGGCCCGTGCTCGAGGGCATCCTCTCGGTCGCCGAGCGCTTGCCGGCCTGGAGCATTAGGCGCCTCTTCTTGCTGGGAAGCGCGGGCGAGCGGGCGCAGCTGGTCGCGCGGCTGCGGGTGATCTGGGGCAGCGGGCCGCCCGCATGGACCGATCGCCAGGAGGAGGATGACCTGGCTCGCCTGCTCGACACCGCCACCGATGAACCGCTGCTGGCCGCGCTGGTCCAGCCCTGGCCGGTGCGCGGGCCGTTCACCGAGCGGCTGATTCGCGTGCACGAGATCCTCAACGATGCCCGGCCCTTGGATGAGCTGCTCGAGCGCCTGGTCGCGGACAAGCCCGATGCGAACGAGGCCGACCAGAGCGAACACAACCTCCGCTTCTATGAAGATGCGTTCTGCCTCGCGCTGGCCCGACCAGGCCCAGCCCGGCTGCGCCTGGTCCAGCGCGCCTTGGCCCACGATCCTGGCGCGCCGGCCTTCACCTACGCCCTCGCCGCCCTACTCCATATGGATGAGGATGGCCCGGGCGTGCGGCTGATGCGCTGGGCGGTCCTGTGGGATGAGCGCCCGCTCGAGCGCAGCCTGGTGGTGGATTGCCTCGGTCACCGGACGCATGAGTGGGGGGCGCCGAAGAATCTTTCGGAACCATCGACCTGGGCCCAGGACCTACGCATATGCGACTGCGCCCTGGAGCGCGAGGTTGGCGCGCAGATCCTCCAGCTTGAGCGCGTGCAGCGCGATGCCCAGCTCGCCGCGCAGCGCATGGGCCTGGAGACGGCGATGCGCAACCTCGCCACCACCCTGTCGCTCACCCACGACGACCGCACCCGCCTGCACTTGCCGCCGGCAGCATCCGACTTCTGACGATTCTGTTAGAGTTCCTACGTAACCGTCAAAGCATCAGTACGGATGCTTTGACGCTAACGGACCATGGTGGCCAAGTAGCTTTGTCCCCACCGGAGGGTGAGAAGTATCCGTTTAGCTAAGCCGGTGTGCGCTCGAGCTGATCCCCGAGACATTGAGGGCCACGGAGCACCCGATGCCTACTCAATCCACTGAATCTCATCGCCATAACCTTAACATCGATCGAGCGACCGAACTCATAGCTGCCTGGAAGTCATCCGGTCGTAGCCTGGAGGAGTTCGCGGACTCTCACCAGGTGAGCTTAAAGACTTTGCAGCGATGGGAACGCCGCTTGAGGACATCGCGGGCAGTTTCGCCGCCCACCTTCGTCCAAGTTCAGACGATGACTTGCTCGGATGTCACCATTCAGGCCCAAGGGGTTACCGTCATCGTTCCCGGAATAATGCTCGAGTCCTGCCTCCCGGCCGTTGTACGTGCCCTACGATGCTGAGCCTCTCCAATCGCCGCATATTTATTTCGCAAAAGCCAACGGACATGCGACGTGGTATCGATACGCTCTCAAGCACCGTCTCCTCCGAGCTCGGTCACGATCCTTACGCAGGTGATGTTTTTGTCTTCGTGGGAAAAGACCGTCGGCGCATAAAAATTCTCGTTTGGGATATTTCCGGGTATTGGCTATCCATGAAGCGACTCGAAAAAGGAACATTTGCAGCACCCCCACCGCCGGCACTCGACGTGGCGGGACATCCCGTGCGACAACTGTCATCCGCTGAGCTTCAGTTGGTGCTCGAAGGAGTCGTTGTCCATCGCGCCACGTATCATACCCATTACAATCGTGCATCTCAGCAACGTTTAGTTAACCCATAATTGATTGTTCGCTGATGGTCATGATTATTCAGTCCGTGACGAACGACGAATCAGCCGCAGATCGATTGGCCAGGCTTGAGAAAGAGCTCGCGGAGAGCCAGGCCGCACTGGCAAAGCGCGACGCTGATCTCCTCCAGATGCGTCAGCGCGTTGGTTTGCTCGAACAGCATCTTCGGAGGCTGCTTCGAGGAAGGTACATCCCGTCCTCGGAAACGCTGATCCACGACCCGGGTCAATTGTCGCTCGATCTGGGCACCATGGCCCCGTTTGTCGTGCTTCCTGCCCTGACTGAGGTTCCCGAAAGCTCGTCGAACGTTGGAAGGACCAACCGTCGGCGTCCACGGCGCCGTCCGCTCGCAGCCATGTACCCCGACTTGAAGATTGTCGGTGATCCTCACGACCTCGAGCCCCACGAGAAGTTCGATGCCGACGGCACGCCGTTGGTACGCATGGGCTCGGAAACCAGCGATTCGCTGGTCTGGGATCCGGTCGAGCCCTATATCCGCCGGACCATCCGCTACCGCTATGGGCGCAGCGATACCGGCGAGAAGGTCACCATAGCCCCCGTTCCGGACCGGATCACGCCCAAAGGCATCCTCGCCGACGAGACCATCCATTCGGTAATCATCAGCCACGTGCTGGATTGCCTGCCCTGGCACCGTCAGGAGCGCATCAGCGAACGGGTTGGCTGCCGGATTCCCCGGTCGGTCATGTGCATGGCGTGGGCAAGCTGGTGCTCCGTGATGGAGCCATTGGCCCAGGCGATCCGGGCTCGCATCCTGGCCCAGCCGGTAATCGGTGCGGATAGCACCTTCATTCGTCATCAAGACGGCTCCCAGCCACGACGCTGCCGAAACACCTCCCTCTGGGGCGTGACCGATGGGATGGCGGTCTTCTTCCACTGGACCCAAGATCAACGACATCATCGAGCGAGCGAAGTGCTGGGCGGATATGCAGGCACCCTGATTCGCGATGAGTGGGAAGGCTGGAAGGCAATTCTCACACACACGTCGAGTCCGGAGCTTCCGCCAGCTGACGAAGCAGGGTCTGCCGTTCAGGCTGGCTGCCATTCCCATGCGCGACGACGGTTCGTCGATCACCAGACGATAGACAAGCGTGCGGCCCAGATGCTGCTGCTCTACTGGCAGCTGTATCAGGTAGAGCGAGATGCCGTCGAGAGATCCAATACCTCCGAGCAGCTGGTTGATATCCGAATGGAACTGCGGACCCAGAAGTCCCGTCCCATTTGGAGCAAGATCCTTGCCTTGGCATCGTCGATCAGGGACGCGGAGGGTGAACAGACCGCCATGTTCAAGGCGGCGAATTATATCGTGAAATACCAGGACAATCTGGAGCGATTCCTCGATGACGGGCGGCTGCCGGCGGATAACAACCTGACCGAGAATGTTTTGCGAATCGTTGCGGTTCTGAGGAAGAACCGGCTGTTCCTGGGCCGCTCGAAGGAGGCAGGGCCGCGGCTGGCCACCGGGTTGACGGTGCTGCGCTCGTGCGTCATGGCCGGCCTCAATCCGTTGCACTATCTCGCCGAGATCACGCCAGTGCTCTTGGATCATCGACGCCGGGTTGCCGAGAAGCGACCAGTAGGCGATCTGACGCACCTGATCCCTCAGCTGATCGCCGGAGATTCCAGTAAATTCAGTTTGGGCAGCAGCTCTATTGCCCAAGTCGGGTAGTTGCTTCGGCATGGACCAGTTTGCTGTCTGGGGACGATAGGGTCGTCGCCGGGGGAATCACACCGGCTTAGCTAAACGGATACGGTGAGAAGGCTTGTCCTTTGTCTGCATCTGGGATCGCAGGCAAAAGGGAAGGCTAGGGAATAACCTAACTATATGTCCTGACAGGATTTATACCAAATAATCGCCACTATTTATCTGGTGGTGGCCGCTCCTCTCGAAGCATTTAGGACGGGGTCGAACCAGCACCATTCCGACGGTGGGTGGGTAATGATGGCATGACTGCATGGGGGCCTAGGTGCTTGACTCAGTTTGGCCCTTCGTCTATTTTTCTCATCAGTAGCCCTCCCCGTCCCACTCGTGGATAATGTCATGACCCAACCCATCGACGACCTCCTCCTCGACACCGAATTGACGCTCGATTCTCTCGAGAAGAGCGACAATCCGGTGCTCAAGCGCGTGGCCGAGAGGCTTCTGGATAAGCGTCCAGATTCGGTGGTCGCCGGCCACTCCTCGCACTCGTCGTCCTCGGGTCGAGGCCATTCGTCGTATGTCACGGGTCGGTTCGAAGACGATCAGGGATCGGTCTCCTAGCGTCTGCGGGCCGCTGAGCGGCTCTTCTACCGGCCCTACTTCTCGCCCCAGGATTCCCGCTGTGACGTTCTCAATGGGAGGGATCGTTGACGGCTGGGGTGCAAGTCGTGAACGGGTTGCCGCCTGGGAACGCCGACGCACGAATGCGCTCATCGAGCTGGCGGCCCTCCATGAGGTCATCGACGATTTGGCCGTATCTCCCCAGGCCCGGGATGCGTTTCGGGAGGGGTATCAGGATCTCAAACGATTACCTGCCGCGGCGGTTCGCCAAGTCATCGGTACCCCCTATGGGTACGCGTGGCTCAGGCGTGTCTTCCGCATGCTCGCAGATAGTCGCAGGGGTGCCTCGTCGTTGGAACCTGGCGGTATGCCAGGATCCTTACCCGGACCTGTTCTCGGCATCAATGACCAGCTGCTTGCCTTTCCCGTGTTTGCCATCGGCGCGATGCTCGCTACCCAATGGGCTGACGATTCACGGTGCAGCGCGACCCTGTCCCTGCCAACCACCATTCCGGGCTCTGCCAGGCACATCTGTCCGTCCCCATTGCACCCCGCTCAGATCTCGGTGCGTGCAGGGGAATTGATCATAGAACACGGCAGGGAAGTTACCCTTGGCCAGGTCCAGACGCATGGAATCCCCATCATCGTGGACAATAGGGATGTCATTCTGGGATACTGCTGTGACGACCTCACGCTTCTCGATACGTCCGCAGCTTCGGCAGAAGCCTTCAGGCTCCTCTTCTCCGATGCGCTTGCTGTGCTCGGCCGCGTAGTTCCTGGCGCTGAAACCGAAGCTGCGCTCATCTATCGGTCGGTTGCGCCTTCCCTTCTCGGTAGCCCGGTGTCATTTCCGAGTTCATCCCGTTATGCCTACGGAGTACGTAAATTCACGGGCAACTTTGATGTTCAATGCGAGGCGAGAGGAATTTCCTGGGTGAAATGCCAACCGTCTTCCGGCAGAGACCGCTTCAACAATGTCGCCTTATGCAATTATGATTTGACCGTCGAGACGGAATCAGCGATTCTTGTGTTCATACACCTTTCCAGCCTGCCCAATTGGCGCTGCCCAGCAAAGTCGGCCACTTGACGCTGGAGATCACAAGCGATTTCCCGTCGGTAAACATCCGAACCGGCAATGTCCCCTCTCTCAATAACAAAAAACGCTAAGTGTTATTAGCGTGTGTAAAAACCAGGGGGGCCGAGATAATGGCCGCAACGAGCAGAGTGGCCTTAAGGGTTCTGGCGCTCGGACATAAAGAGGACGTCTACACCCGTCAGGTCGATCCCAAACGCCGGGTGGATGATTGGTCGCGATGAGGTAGAATGCCGTCACGCCAGGCCGTGGCATCTAATTCGAGCGAGTCAGGGACTGCTAATGACCTTGCGCGCGGGCCGGGCTGGCTGTCCGATGGGCTGCCTTGACCGGCTGCTTGCGCTTGCGTGGAAGCGCAATGGCTCGGCGAGCGGCCAATTCCGCCAAGAAGGCCTTATGTTCGGCCTCGGTGCTCTCGACGTCATTCAAATGAGGGCTGATGCGCATGAGGGTGATCCTCTCAAAGGGAGTCGAGTAGCCGCGCCACGGCGGCTTCCTGTTGCTCTCCAGTGGCAGTATAGCGCCGAGCGAGCAGATCGGCAATCGGCATCTTGTGAGGATGGCTACCGCTGTTGTCGTAGATGTAAAACCTGCACTGGTCGATGGTTGTGTACGCATTGTGCAACGTGATCAGTGTATTCTGAGAGCCGACGTGGCTTTCCGCGAGATCCTGCAGGGGGACTGATCTCCCTCGTGTCGCCGCTCGATTGCGAGCACGTGCAACTGCCATCGAGAACGGTGTCCAGACGTAGACGTAAACGATATCACGCCCTGACGCGATGATTTCGTCCATCCTATCCCTTGTTGGCTGGACCTTGCCCATAACGCC
>Ga0302319_10006536_pt1 | contig 23107 bp, 29 predicted proteins | sample Bog_T0_2_FD_203319 | JGI IMG/M metagenome (GOLD analysis project Ga0302319, IMG submission 203319) | Peat permafrost microbial communities from Stordalen Mire near Abisko, Sweden - Bog_T0_2 | ecosystem: Environmental > Terrestrial > Soil > Wetlands > Peat | place: Sweden: Abisko, Stordalen Mire...
AGAAAGTCGTTGTTGATGCCGCTCTTGTCGCGGTTGTCGGCGCGGACGATTTCAGAGCCGTTGTCGACCTGGCGGACGCCGAGGGTGACCTTGCAGCCGTCAGCGCAGTGCGTGCAGACGGTGGAGACATGCTTCATCTCCCAGGGGCGGGTTTTGTAGCGATAGCTGCCGCTGGTGAGTGCGCCGACGGGGCATACGTCGATGCACATGCCGCACTGCTCGCAGTCGAGCTGGCCGGTCTGGCCGTCGGGGGTAACGTCGTTGGGCGCGATGACGGAGACGACGCCGCGGTTTTGCACGCCGAGGGCCCAAACGTCCATGCCCTCGCCGCACATGCGGACACAGCGGTAACAGAGGATGCAGCGGGGACGGTCGTAGTAAACGGCGGGAGACCACTGCTGCTCATCGCGGTGCGCCTTGGCTTCGGCGTAGAGGCTTTCGCCGGCGCCGTACTTGAATGTCATGTCCTGCAGTTCGCACTCGCCGCCGGCATCGCAGACGGGGCAGTCGAGGGGGTGGTTGCCGAGCAGGAGTTCAATGGTGGCTTTGCGCGCCTGGATGATTTCAGGCGATTCGGTGACGAAGACCTGTCCTTCGGCCACTGTGGTGGTGCAGGCCGTTTGCAGCTTGGGCACTTTTTCTTGTCGGACGAGGCACATGCGGCAGGCGGCTTGCAGGCTGAGACCGGGGTAATAGCAGAAGGCAGGAATCTCGATGCCGGCCTTGCGGCAGGCTTCAATGAGCAGCATGCCCGCGGGGGCGGTTAGCTTTTTTCCGTCGACGGTGAAGGTTACGTCTGGCATTGATTTCCTATGCAGCCTGAGTTTGACGGGTTGAGGCGATCGATCCGGGAAGAGGCACGGAGAGCCATTCCACAACATACTGCTTAGTTGCGTAGTCCGGATCGAACTCCTCGAAGTCGACTTGCGTCTTTAGTGCTTCCGGAAGCGGCTCGCCGGCTTGGAAAGCATCGTCCAAATAGGCTTTGAGCGCCTCGCGCATCTGGGAGCGCGTCTCGTCCAGGTCGTCGCCCAACGATCCGCATCCCTCCACGTCTGGCGAGAATGCGCTCCAGTTCTTGGCGCCTTTCTCGAAGACCACCATGTATTCGCGTGTCATTTCAACCCCGCCTTCTTCAAAATACTATGCGCGATTCCCGTGCCCAGTTCCTTGCCCGAATGCATAGGCACGATCACGAGACCAGGCTTGACAGGATGCCTATAGTGCCTGTGACTGCCCGTTTGCCGCGTAACATACCAACCGTCGGCTTCCAGAATCCGTGCCAATTCCTGCGGTCTCACGCCGTTAACGCTTCACTTCTTGGTTTGGAGACCGGAACCTCAATTTCCAACCATTCAACGACATAGTGATCGACTTCGCCTTCTTCGATGTCGTCCAACTCTTTGAAATCGACGCTGACCGTCACTAGCGTCGGCATTTCATCTCCGTCTTCCGCCATTCCTTCGAGGTGAAACTCAAGCGCCTCCCGCATCATTTCACGCATTTTCTTCAGTGTCTTGCCGGTCGAGCAACAGCCCAGGATATCGGGAGCAAAGCCCCCGTAGTTCCGCTTCATGTGTTCGTAAACAACCAAGAATCGTTGTTTCATCTCGTTCCAACCAGTTCATCCAACATCCCAGGTCTCCTGAGCAACTTGCCTGTAAGTTGTTTAGAATCTCCACCGGCAAAAGCCGGTTTGTTGCTCAGAATCGAGACCTGGGCCACCCGTCGCAAGATACTTCGATTTCATTTTCGCTAGGTCTTCAGAATCCTGATTAGTTCAAGATTTCGTCCCCTTCCCTTGATCCAATCATGCCATCTGGAACGTGCAATTCAAGCTTGTTTCCAGCCCCTGCGGCTTCCTTCTGTTTCATCACGTCCAGAAGGACTGGCATAGCGAAATCAGCAAATTCTCCCACAAGTGGTGCTTCGGCGCACGCGGCGATCACATAACCGGGGAGGCCAAAATGTCCATTGTTGTCTCTCTCAAGAAGTGCCGTGATTTCCGCGGTCCTAATCGCTCGCATAGTGGCGTGCAACCGCACCATGACTGCCGAACTCTTCAAGGCCGCCTCAGGGTCATCGCCAGGAAGAACTGACTTGAGTTCTCCCATGATGGTCAGCATCACCCTGTTGAAAGGATGATCCGTGAACTCAATTCGTTGTAACCCGCCATCATCCATCTCCAGGTTCGCGCCGAATTTCGATGGTCCCACTGTTCGCATTTGCCTATTTGCGATTCCCAAAGCACAATGAACCGCATAGAGAAGATGTTCCGGATTAACCGGAGCCAGTACGGGATGTGAGTCGGGTAGACCCTCGGAACGCTTCGAATTTCTATTCTTCTTGCTCATACGACCGCCAACTCAACATGCTTGGCGAACGGGCAGGGCTTGCCGTTCAGGTGGTCTTCAAACTCTTTGCGGAACTTCTTCACAAATCCCAGCGTGGGCATGGCGGCGGCATCGCCGAGCGGGCAGAAGGTGCGGCCCATCATGTTCTCCGCCAGATACTGAATGTTGTCGATGTCCTTGGCCACTCCGTAGCCGGCGTGGAAGCGGGTGAGCGACTTCTTCAGCCAGTCGGTGCCCTCGCGGCAGGGGATGCACCAGCCGCAACTCTCGTGCTGATAAAAGCTGATGGTGCGCAGGGCAAACTCGACGATGCAGGTCTGGTCGTCGAGGACCACGACGCCGCCGGAGCCGAGCATGGAACCGGCTTTGCCCACCTGGTCGAAGTCCATGCCGAGGTTTTCGATCTCTTCCGGCAACAGGACTGGCGTTGACGATCCGCCGGGGACGATGGCCTTCAGCTTGCGTCCGCCGCGGATGCCGCCGCCTACGTCGTAGATCATCTTCTTGAGGTTGTAGCCCATGGGCAGCTCGTAGACGCCGGGGCGCTGCACATGGCCGCTGAGCGAGAAAAGACGCGTGCCGCCATTGCGCGGGGAGCCGAGGGCCGCGAAGGCTGTGCCGCCCATTTCGATGACGGCTGGCACGCTGGCGATGGTTTCCGCGTTGTTGATGACTGTGGGGCCGCCGTAGAGGCCGACGACGGCAGGGAAGGGCGGCTTGATGCGGGGGATGCCGCGCTTGCCTTCGAGCGACTCCATGAGCGCGGATTCTTCGCCCACTTCGTAGGCGCCGGCTCCGGTTTGCGTGATGACCTGGAATTCAGTATTGGAGCCGAAGATGCCCTTGCCGAGAAAGCCCTTGGCGTAGGCATCGGCGACGGCTTTCTCCACGATTTCGAGCAGATAGCGGTACTCGCCGCGCAGGTAGATGAAGCCGGTTTTGGCGCCGATGGCGAGGCCGGCGATGATGGTGCCTTCAATGACGGAATGCGGATCGTGCAGGAAGATCAGGTGATCCTTGCAAGTGCCGGGCTCGCTTTCGTCGCCGTTGACGAGGACGTATTTGGGCTTTGCGGACTGCTTGGGAACGAACGACCACTTGAGTCCGGTGGGGAAGCCAGCGCCGCCGCGGCCGCGAAGGCTGGATGACTTCATCTCTTCGATGATCCATTCGGGACCCTTGTCGAGGCATTTTTTCGCGGAGACGTAGCCGCCGAGTTCAATATAGCGGTCGATGTTGGCTGCGCCCATGCCGAAGCGGCGGCTGACGACTTTGACCTCATCGGGGTGGGACACGAGCCTAGGCATGGGGCGCGCTCATTTCTGCACGGGCTCGGCCGCGATAGCTTTCCAGAATGCCGGTGACGTGGTCGGCGGTGAGCTCGTCGTGGAAGTCGTAGTTGACCTGGATGGCGGGCGCCCAGCAACATGCGCCGATGCACTCGACTTCTTCGAGAGAGAAAAGACCGTCGGCGGTCACACCCTTGTGGCCGATGCCGAGCTCTTCCTGGAAGCGCTCGTAGAGGTCGTAGGCCCCGCGTAACATGCAGCTGATGTTGGTGCAGACCTGGATGTTGTATCTGCCTGCGGGCTTGAAGCGCAGCATGGAGTAGTAGGTGGCCACGTTACGCACGTCGAGCGCGGTGATGCCGATGCGGTCGGCCACTTCCGCGATGACTGCGTCAGAGAGGTAGCCGATTTCGTCCTGCGCGTAGAGCAGCATGGGCACAAGGGCAGAGCGGCGGACGGGATACTTCTCGACCAGCGCGTCAAAGCGGGCGGCGAGGTGGGGAGAAAAAATGGACATGGTTTCCGGACTCATTGCATTAGCTCCCTTGCCCATCGTTCGGCGGCCATATCCATTTCTTCCTCGCCTTGTCCTTCTTCGCGTAAGCGTCCATGCTCAGTGAACTCGAGTTTTCCTTGGCTTCCATCTTCGCGCAGCAATGTTACTTCTGCGCCGGTGCGGTTGAGGTCAAGCCAGTCGTCGCCGTGCCTTACCAGGATTCTTTCTTCGCCTAACTCGACCGTGGCCTGGCGGTTTCCGTTAAGGCCGTGGGCGGCGGTATAACTGCGGAGGAGTGAGGCTAAGGAAACCCATAACTCGGCGTATAACTGCGCGGGGTTTGCGGCTGGGTCATTCGCGATAAGTTCGGTAGCTTCCAATCCGCATTCCCTCAGGGGCTAAAGCCCAGGTCCTTTTGCTGCTTGTTTCGGCACGACTGAAGTCGAGCCCTGTTACAAAGCCTGCGATTCCCGAATCCCAATCCCCCAACGCTCAGTCCCGAGCCACAAACCGCTAACCCGAAACACCTAATCCCTGTTCCCTTGCCTTACCGGTCGATTTCTCCTAACACGATGTCGATGGAGCCGATTACTGCAACCACGTCGGCTAACATGCGGCCTTTGCACATGACTTCGAGGGCTTGCAAGGTTGGAAACGATGGATAGCGCATGTGAACTCGATAAGGCTTGGCTGTACCATCCGAAACAATATAGTAGCCGGTCATGCCGTGGCCGGCTTCAATGCCCTGATACACTTCGCCGGCCGGTACGGCGAAGCCTTCGGTGACGATTTTGAAGTGATGGATGAGCGCTTCCATCTGGGTCTTCATTTTTTCGCGGTCGGGCAGCACGATTTTGGGCGCGTCGGCTTTTACCGGGCCTTCGGGCATTCCGTCGAGGGCCTGCTGAATAATCTTGACGCTCTCGCGCATTTCGACGAGGCGCACTTCGTAGCGCGCCCAGCAATCGCATGCAGTGGATGTGGGCACGTCGAATTGAAATTTTTCGTAGCTCGAATAGGGCATGTCCCGGCGGAGATCGAAATCTACACCGGACGCACGCAGCGGAGGGCCGGTGACGCCCAGCGCCACGGCGTCTTCCGCGGAGAGATGGCCTACACCGACAAGGCGGTTGCGGAAGATGGGATTGCCGGTGAGCAGGTTTGCGTATTCGTCGATCTTTTCCGGAAAGATGCGGATGAAAGCCTGCACGCGGTCGAGAAAGTCGAGCGGCGGCTCCATGGAAAGGCCGCCGATGCGGATGTAGCTGAGCATCATGCGCTGGCCGGCCACGGCTTCAAAGAGGCGGAGGATGTCTTCGCGTTCCCTGAACGTGTAAAGAAACACGGTCAGGGCGCCAATGTCCATGGCGTGGGTGCCGAGCCAGATGAGGTGCGAGTTGAGGCGGCTTAACTCCGCCAGCAGCACACGCATCCACTGGGCCTTGGGAGGGATTTCGAGGTCGAGGAGTTTTTCAACCGCGAGGGCGTAGCAAAGATTGTTGGAGAGCGGATCGAGGTAGTTGATGCGGTCAGTGAGGGGAACCACCTGGTGGTAGAACTTGGCTTCGCAGGTCTTCTCGATGCCGGTATGAAGGTAGCCGATTTCGGGATAGATGCGGACGATGATTTCGCCGTCGATCTCGAGCACCAGGCGCAGCACGCCATGGGTGGCCGGGTGCTGCGGGCCCATGTTGATGACCATGTGCTGGTCTTTTGCGCCTTCGGCCGGTTCGAGGACGGGCATGCCTGCGAGATCGTTCATCAACGATAGCCCTCCACCGGATAATCCTTGCGCAGAGGATGGCCGACCCACTCTTCGGGCATCATGATACGGCGCAGGTTGGGATGCTCCTCGAAGCGGATGCCGAACAGATCGAAGACTTCGCGCTCATAGAAGTTGGCGCCGGCCCAGACCTGCGTGATCGATTCAACGGCTGGGTCTGCATCCTGAAGCATTACACGCAGACGGATGCGGTCTTTCATGGCGAAGGAAGTAAGGTGATAGCTCAACTGAAAGCGGGGCGCGGTGGGGAACCAGTCGACGGCGGTCAGGTCTTCAAAGAAGTTGTAGCCGGCGGCCTGGAGGGTAAAGCAGGCGGCGCGGATCTGTTCCGGCGCGATGGTCAGGGTGAGTTCACCGAAATCGAATTTTGCATCGGTCAGCGCATCGGCGTTCCAGTCGAGGATGGCTTTGATGGCGGGGTGGCCTGGCAGCCCTTCGAGGACCGCCGTCCTGCCTAGAAGTGTTGCTGTGTCGGCCATCCTAGAGGTCCGCCTTGTCCTGGCTCCAGTTTAGGACGCCTTTGCGCACAATGTAGTAGAGGCCGACAGCCACGAAGCCGAGATAGACCAGCATCTCCCAGAAGCCGAAGAGGCGCCCGACGCCGGTGAGGGCGGGCAACTGGCGATAGATGACCGCCCAGGGCATCATGAAGACCGCCTCCACATCGAACAGGATGAACAGAACCGCGACCAGGTAAAAGCGCACGCTGAAGCGGGAGCGGGCGTCGCCCACGGCCACGATGCCGCACTCGTACGCGGCCAGCTTGGTGGTGGTGTTGCGATGACGGCCGACAAACCACGAGGCGATCACCATGCCCCCGCCAAGCAGAATGACAGCCACAATCTGCATGAACAGCGGGATGTATTGCCAGGTGTACGGAATGGTGTATGCGGTCATCTTCGCCCAGTCTCAAAAAAGAATCCGTGAAGATCGCGTCAGGCAGCTGGAACCAATCAAGGCTCCTTCGTGCAGGACGCTGGTTTGAGCTTAGGTTTTCAGCCTCATCCCGTCAAGGCTGAGCGGGTTGGGCTGCGAATGTCGATCGCTGGTGCAAGAGCACGAATGGGCGCGACAGTGAAGTAGAGGCGGATTTGGCACTCGATGTGCGCCGATGAACTTCAAGGCGGCAAAGCGCGCGAAGGAGCTCGAATGCCCAGAATGTGGGACGCGTGAATGCAAAAGAGGCATCGACGGGAGTCTATCGACAGGGTTTATGTTCACTCAGATGATTCTCCCTGGTTCAGTAGCTGTTTTTAACCTGGTCCTAAACTCCCGGTCACCTGGTTTTGGTATACCAGCGGTGGGAAATATCAATGGTGAGCACGATCACATTGAATCCCTATGTGGAACGTAATCTTTAAGTGGTCTGATTTGGAACACGTTACCTCGGTGATCTGAATTGAAAACCGAAGTGGCCGAAGAACTGGGAGAGGATAAACACTATGGCGACTTCCATGACCGCCGAATTCTCAGTGCGCATTCCGGCGCAGGTAGCCACTATGGCCGGTTTGCAGCCCAAGCGCCGTCGCCGCATCACTCCCCAGGCGGGGCACGCGCTGGAGATTCTGGGCCATGCAATCGAGTATCTTACCGATGAGTTTGTGCACCGGGGCGGCGAAATGCGCGCCGGCAACAGCCAACTTGAGGCGGTGCAGATGCTGATGGCGCGCAACCGCGAGATTTACTACGAATGTCCCGTGATGGTGACCGTGGGCGACCGTTTGCGGGCGATGCTGCATCTAAAAGCGGCGTAGTTCTCCACGCTTCACAGGGCGATGCAGTTCAGGTTTTATCGCGGAAATTATTGTCAAGTGTAAGAAATTTGGCCGTCCCTGGGACGGCCTTTCCATTGGCCTTGAATTATTGACCGAGCGCCAGGACTGCAAACAGAACCAGCCAGGCCACACTCATGGCGTGCCAGAACCAGGCGGTTGAGTCGACCGCAACTTGGCGGTATTCGACGCGCTTGAACCAGCCCAGGACGGACAGGCAGAGGGCCAGCGCAAGAACGCCCAGCAGCAGATGCGCGGCGTGCAGGCCGGTGATCACGTAGAAGAAGTAACTTGCCGGGGTCGACCAGCGGTCGAAGGCGAAGCCTTGTGCCGACAAGTTGCGCCAGGCGATGGCCTGGCCGGCGAGAAAAAGCGCGCCTAGGAAAAGTGTTGTGCCAATCCATGGCAGGGTGCGGCGCAACGCCGGACGGCCCAGGCCGAGCCATTCTTCCAACACGTCGATTTCGCGGAAGATGTTCTGGCGGGCGCGCTCCATGGTTACGCTGCTGAGCAGCAGAATCAGCGTATTGAGATAGAGGATGCGAGGCAGCAGGACGGGATGCCAGTCGCCGATAAATTCGTGGGTGCGGGGGTCCATGTGGAAGCCGGCCTGGCGGGCGAAAAAGAACAGGACCAGGACAGCGAAAAAGATCATGTCCGCGGCCAGCGCGGAAAGAACGAAGAAGCGCACGCGGTGCAGGAGTTCGCGGGGACCTCGCCGTTCATTGTTCCATTCGTCGTCTCCGCCACCGCCGCCACCGCCGGTGGGCCGCCGGTCAACGGGCGGCTTGCCGCCGATTCCGGGCTCTTTGCGTTCGATCTCCGCTGGGGCAGGCGTAAAGATGGAGGGCATGGGGAGCGGTCCTCTGTGAGGATGAGATTACACCACTTTAGTTTGGACGCATCCGGAATCGAAGAGGATGGATTGAAATTTTCGGCGCGGTCTCATCATGGGAGAATACGTGCCTGTTTTCTTCGGGTTCGACGAACTATTCTGGGCGCATCGCGCACACGGTTTCGACAAAGAGCCGATGCACCCGGTGGTCGGGGGAGAGCTCGGGGTGAAAGGTGGCCGCCATAACCGCGCCCTGGCGAACCAGGACCGGGAAGCCTTCGCGGCGGGCGAGGATCTCGACGCCGGGGCCGGTTTCGATGATGCGCGGTGCGCGGATGAAGACCATTTCCAGGGGGCCGCCGGCGAGCTCGGTTGGAGCGGTGAGAATGGCCGAGTCGATCTGCCGGCCGTAGGCGTTGCGTTCCACGATTGCATCGAGCAGGCCTAACGAGCGCTGTGGAGGATTGAGAACCTCGCGGGCGAGGAGAATGGCTCCGGCGCAGGTGCCGAAGACGGGCTTGGCGGTGCAGAAGTCTCTTAATTCCGCGAAGAAATTGTGCTTGTCGAGGAAGCGGAGGACGGTGGTGGATTCGCCGCCGGGGAGGATGATGCCATCGAGGGAGGCGAGTTGGTCGGGCTTGCGAACTTCGACGGGATCGGCGCCGGATTCGGCCAGGGCGGCGGCGTGGGCGGCGTAGTCGCCCTGAATCGCTAGGACGCCGATTTTGGGCTGGGGGCTTTCCGTCAACGTCTTTCCTGAGAGCTGGCCTTAATTTCCATTTTCTCAGATTTCGTTTGGAGTGCGGCCCATTCTTTGACTGAGACAAGGACGGCAACTTCGAGCCCTCCCCGAGCCACCTTTTGCGGGCCTTCATTCATTGCGGCGCTATGGAACTCCTCAAACCGCTCGGCTGCTTCGCATTTCTGCCAAACCATGCGCGACCCCTCTCGTCTTAGTGATAACACTGGCCGTCTGGCGGGGTCCAGCGCAGGCGGTCCGGCATGGTAAACCGACAGCGCGGTATCAGAGCCTCTCTATTCCCTTGACGATATATGTAAGCAAGCACATAATCGATCAGTGGCGTGGGAAGTCGAATTCACGGATGAGTTTGGCGGATGGTGGGACGGGCTGACCGTCGCGGCTCAAACGGATGTGGACGCGACCGTGCTGGTGCTCAGGGAATTTGGTCCTGCGCTGACTCGGCCTCTCGCTGATACGGTTCGGAATTCCCGATTCGCCAATATGCGGGAACTTCGGGTACAGCACGGCGGCAGACCGTACCGCATCCTGTATGCATTTGACCCGCGACGAACCGCAATCCTTCTGTTGGGCGGCGACAAGACCGGGAATTCGCGCTGGTATGACGAATACATTCCCAAGGCGGACGCAATCTACGAGGAACATCTCAGGGAAATCGGCGAGCAGTAACCGGAAGGTGGAGAGATGGCACGGAATTTCAGAGAACTTGAAGCGAAGATGCCTCCCGAGGCGCGCGAACGGGCGACCGCAAAAGCGAAAGAGTTAATCGCCGCAATGCCGCTGCAACAGCTTCGCAATGCCCGTGAAATGACGCAGACCCGGCTGGCCGAGGTGCTGGAGATGGACCAGGGCAACATCTCCAAGCTGGAAAAGCGCACCGACATGTACCTCAGCACCCTGCGCAGCTACGTGGAGGCGATGGGCGGGTCGCTGGAGATTCGCGCGGTCTTTCCGGACGGAGAGGTAAGAATCGACCTGCTGAACAAGTTGTCCGCCTGAGCACCTGCGCAGGACGGACGGAGGGAGCAGCGGCCTTCAGGCCACTGAATACAGGCTCCAAACAAAAGTGGCTTCAGCCGCGGGCTTTCCGCTATGCTACTCGCATGGAACTGATCTTCGAGGTGCGCGAGGCGGAAGAGGGCGGCTACGTGGCGCGGGCGCTGGGGCAGGCGATCTTTACCGAAGCCGAGACTTGGCAGCAGTTGCGCGAAAATGTACTGGAAGTGACGAGCCTGCACTTTGAAGATGCGCCGGCCAAGCCTAAACTCATCCAATTGCATTTCGTAAAGGACGAACTGATTCCGGTTGAGGCTGCGTGAAACTACCGCGCGGCGTTTCGGCGGACCAGCTGATTCGCGCTTTGGAACGGCTCGGCTATATCGTGATTCGCCAGAAGGGGCACTCGACTATGGGGAGCGCTTTGCTGTGATCTTTACTTGCGCCCACGGATATTGAGTGTGTACCTTTTCAAATCCGCGTCGAATGGAATCCTCTTTCAACTGAAGGAACGCTGCCGACACCTGCGGCGTGTATGAGATGTCACAGAGAATCACGCCAGTCCGAAGAGACTCTGGACCGACGTAAAAGTTGATTGTCATGCCGTCCTCGCCGAAGTTGTTCTCGCCCTCGGTCGCCTGTTTATCGAGTGCAAGCCACTCCACTTGCGTGGGTTGGGCCGGCTGAAGCCAGGGGGAAGCGATCGCCGCTGTGCTGCTCGATCGCGCCGGTCAAAGCAACACCAACAAGCATCCCGATACACAGCATTGCGGCCTTCATGTTCTGCACCTCATGATGCGAGATTTGATTGGCATTCTAGCACCTGGCATGTATGAACAAGAGAAGGTACGGCAGTTATGAAAAGTGACGTCGAAAAGCTCGCGAGGTTGAGGCTCAATCAAGTAGCGCCAAAGGCCGCAAGAGCCGCATGTGTCGCCTCTTGGGATGCTCTTGGTCCGGAAGAAAAGAAACAATCGATTGAAAGCCTGGTATTTATCAGCTTTGCGTATGAGACGAAACTTAATCCCGACCCGTTTGAGCACAGCATCCCGACCCGTTTGAGCACAGCAGCGAAGATCCGCCTCGACCAGATGTGCTTACACGTATTGATGGTCGCGAATACTTCTTTGAACTCGGCGAGATCACGGATGAAGCACTTGCGAAGGGCATCGCCGACTCAGTGAAAACGGGAACGGTCTCCGGCTGTGCACGCTCACAGGAGAAACCACTCGCAAAGATGCTTAAGCAGAAGTGTGAAAAACGGTATGAGACGAATGGCGCCCGGGTGGACCTATTGCTTTATTACTGGAGGCAGAGCCCATACATGGAAACTATTGTCGGATACTTGAACGATAACAACCTCGAAATTGCCAAGCTACTCACCCTCAGCCAATTTGCCAAGATTTGGATCTACGATTTGGGATCTGAGACGGTTCTTTGGAAGATCGAAAAGAAAAGGGCCTGAGGGTAAAGTGTGCTGTCGCCCCACCCATGAGCTCCTTTGTAGCGCAAGGATTGGAAACCACAGAACTCCTGCGAGCGGTTAGCGAGCGTCTGCCGCGCCGCAGGTGCTGCTTTAAGCGGGAACGTATCGCTTGATCGAGATGTCCTTTGCATGTGCTCTGGCTCTTGACACGTCATAGGCCAACTGCATTCGCAGCAGGTGTTCCATCTCCGGGCCGAATGCCTTTTCGATGCGCAGAGCCATGTCGGGCGTGAGCGAGGCTTTGCCGTGAAGCAGATCGGAGAGAGTGGCACGGCGCACCCCTAGGATTTCTGCCGCCTTCGAGACGCTGAGGCCGAGAGCTTCAATGACTTCGGTCCTGATCAGGTCGCCCGGATGGGGCGGGTTCTTCATGGGCATTTCAGCCTCCTCAGTGGTAGTCGATCAGGTCAATATCGCGGGCTGCGTTGGTGTTTTCGTCGTATCGGAAGATCAATCGCCAGTTTCCGGTTACGGTCAGGCTCCAGAGCCCCTTCAGATCTCCCTTGAGAGGGTGAAGCTTCCAGCCCGGAAACCTTCCGAGTTGTTCCAGGGATCCGGCGGTTTCGATGGCGAAGAGCAGCTTGTTTAGCTTCTCAGCCATCGCCGGAGGCACTGAACGGGCATCTTCGTCCTCATAGAGCTGGCGCAGTCCTTTGTGACGAAACCGGACAAGCTCCATGAGGCCTCGCTGATCCATAATGTACGGTGTAACCGTACATGTCAAGCGGCGCGGATGTCACCAACCCCGTGTCTGCAAAAGCTGGGACTCCTCTATTGCGGCGGCGGCCAGGCCTTTCATTGTCCCCGTGACCTGCTCGCTGACTTCGGCCAGGATCTTGGGGTCGTTGTAGTGGGTGGTGGCCTGGACGATGGCACGGGCGCGGGAGACGGCTTCTTCACGTTCCTTGGGGTCGTTTTCTACGTCGAGCGGCGTAGCGCGCTCTCTCATGAAGATGCCGCTGCCGACGAAGATGGCTTCTGCGCCTAGCTGCATCATCAGCGCGGCGTCTGCGGGGGTGGCGATGCCGCCGGCGGAGAAGTTGGGGACGGGCAGCTTGCCGGTCTGCGCCACCATGCGGATCAGCTCGTAGGGGGCCTGGTGGTCCTTGGCGGCCTTGTAGAGTTCCTGCTCGGTGAGGACGGTCAGGGCGCGCATTTCGCTGGCGATCTGGCGCATGTGACGGACGGCGTGAACCACGTCGCCGGTGCCTGCCTCACCCTTGGTGCGGATCATGGCGGCGCCTTCGGCGATGCGGCGCAGTGCCTCGCCCAGGTTGCGCGCGCCGCAGACGAAAGGCGTGGTGAAGGCGTGCTTGTCGATGTGGTGGGCCTCGTCGGCGGGGGTGAGGACTTCGCTTTCGTCGATGAAGTCGACGCCCAGCTCCTGCAGAATCTGCGCTTCGGCGAAGTGGCCGATGCGGGCCTTGGCCATGACGGGAATGGAGACGGCCTGGATGATCTGCTTGATCAGGCTCGGCTTGGCCATGCGAGCTACGCCGCCCTCGGCGCGAATCATTGCGGGGACGCGCTCCAGAGCCATGACCGATGTCGCTCCGGATTCCTCGGCAATGCGCGCCTGCTCCACGTTCATCACGTCCATGATGACGCCGCCTTTGAGCATTTCCGCTAGGCCGACTTTGAGGCGCAGGGTGGTTCCGGTAAAGCTCTTGTTTCCGTTCTGTTCGGGCATAGTTCTTGACCTCGATTCCTGGGCAGCCCGCGAGCCGCGTGTGCGACGAAACCGCAGGCTGCCCTTCTATTTCAGTGTAGCAGCGATGCGATTTGAGGGTATCGGAGCTGGTCGGGTTGCGGGCATTCGTATGAATCTGTTTTGAGCCTGTGCATGGATGTCGCAGCGCCCCTCCGGGGCGCGAGGCAAACTGTGGATCGCTTTCCCAGGGCAGCATCCGCCGCGCCACCCCAGCGACGAAGACCTGTCGCCGGGGACCCCGGTTCGGCGGACTCGCCCTGGGCTATTTTCATGCGGTCCCTCCGGGACCTGAGACGATTTTCCAAGCGGAATGAGGGGCTTCCGGGAATGGGTTTGAGTTCATGCGATTGCCCTGAGCGGGTTGCCGGAATCGCTTGGTTTATCGATGGAACGAGATTTCGACAAAGGCGGCAAGTTAGCCCCGCTTCGCGGGGATAGCAAGTTAGCGAGTTAGCGGTTGGCGGGATGGATTTAGAGATTTCTTAAGCCTTTTCCAATGCTGCTGTACCACTTCTGGTCACGGTACTGCCTGCTTTCTCTGCACATGGCTGCCGCACACCCACTTTCTCCTCCTGCGAGCGAACCGGAGCATAATCCGCGGAACGCGCTCGCGGACTCTGCAGCGATCGAAGAGTCGTTGATTCCGGTGGCTCGGGCGCTGACCGCCAATGGCATGGTACTAACGGCTGCTGTGGCACGGCTGCCGGTGGAACTCGATGTCTCAGTGCCGGTGAGGGGCTTCAGGGTACGCAATCTGCTGGCGCTTGAGCCGAGCCAACTGATCGAGTCCGGATGGGCACACGGAGACGACCTGCCGCTTGCCGCGGGCGATGTGCAACTGGCGTGGAGCGAGTTCGAAGTGATCGACACGCAGCTATCGGTGCGCGTGACGCGGCTGGCATGAAGACTTGCGCGGTTGATTGGAAAAGAAGGATGCAGAGGAAGGCAGGGCGATGAAGCAGGATGCGGACGGGTCAGCCTTGGCAAAGCCGTCCATTGGAGGGCTTGCCGGATGGCTGCTGGGAAAGCTGCGCGGGTCGCGGCGGCCTGCGCCGCGGCTTGCGGTGCTGGAACGGATTTCGCTGGCCCCGCGGCAATCGCTGGCGCTTGTGGAGGCTGATGGGCGCCGGTTCCTGGTGGCGACTTCTGCCGAGGGCACGCCGGCGTTCTATCCGCTGGATGCGCCCGACCGGGAGGCTGCGGCGGATCGAGCGGCGGGGGCGGCGCGGACGGAAGGGCGCATTGGGATGCGACCGGCGAAACGAACGGGCGTTGATCGGGATTTGAGGGTTTCATGGTAGTTTTGTGGGCCGCCGTGAAGGTGGCGGCCATCGCGCCGGCGCCGCTGTTGCCCGATTTATCGCAGCGGCTGAACGCATCGGATTCGACGCCCTGGACGATTCTCTTTGTCCTGACGCTGATTACGCTGCTGCCTGCGATTTTGATGTGCATGACGCCGCTGGTGCGGCTGCTGGTGGTGTTTCACTTTCTGCGCCAGGCGCTGGGAACGCAGACCGCACCCTCGAATCCGACGCTGATGGGGCTGGCGCTGATGATGACCTGGTTCCTGATGACGCCGGTGCTGAACCAGGTGGATCAGCAGGCGGTTGAGCCCTATCGCGCCGGACAGGTGACGGGATGGCAGGCGATCGACCTGGGGGCGCAGCCGGTGAAGGTTTTTCTACTGCGTTACGCGCGGGAAAAGGACCTGGAGCTGTTTGCGTCGGCCGGGCAGATTCCGCGGCCCAACACGGCCACCGACTTGCCCATGAGGGTGGTGATTCCCGCTTACATCCTTTCTGAGTTGAAGGCGGGCTTTGCGATCGGCGCGGTATTGTTTCTGCCCTTTTTGTTGATTGACCTGGTGACGGCGTCGGTGACGACCTCGATTGGAATGTTCCAACTGCCGCCGGTGGTGGTTTCGACGCCGTTAAAGATTTTGTTGTTTGTGATGGTGGATGGCTGGAACCTGCTGGCCAGTTCGCTGCTTAAGAGTTTCTAAGAACCTGTCCAGAAACCGAGTTCAAAGGGCAGGTTGGGGTTTGTGGGCTCCCACCCATTCGCAGAAAAACGCGAATGGATGGGGCACGGAGCATTTGTGCCGGGTTGGAAGTTGGCCGATCCAAGTTTCTTGACAGGTTCTAAGGAGATTGGGAATGACGCCTGACATGGTTGCGGAAATATTGCGCCAATTGATGAAAGAAGCCTTGATTCTGGCTGCGCCGTTGCTGATTGCGGCGGCATTGATCAGCTTCGTTCTGAGCCTGGTGCAGACGCTGACCAGTTTGCAGGAGCAGTCGCTGACGAGCGTGCCGCGGCTGGGGGCGATCGGGGTGATTCTGCTCACCGGGATGCCCTGGTTTCTGGGACGAATGGCGGCGTATACGCGGCTGATGATGACCGATTTTCATCGGTTTCTGGGATAGGGAAAAGAGAACGGTGTCAATGCCACATGCAGTTGAAATGGATTGGGGCAATTTTCTTTCCGCTCTCGCGCTGGTGCTGGTGCGGGTGAGCGGAATGGTGGCGTTTGCTCCGTTTTTCTCCTCAACGGCGCTTCCGCTGCGCACCAAGGCGGTGTTTGTGGGAGTGGTGGCTTACTTGCTGGCTCCGCTGGTGGCGGCGCTGCCGCTGGCGCAAATATCGATCACCTTTTCGGCGCTGCTGGGCGAGCTGGCGGTGGGGCTGGTCTACGGGCTGACGCTGACGCTTTTGACGGAGATGATGCTTTTCGCGGGACAGGTTGCGGGCATGCAGTTCAGCTTTTCGGCGGTCAACCTGATTGATCCGACTTCCTCGATCCAGACGCCGCTGCTGGGGGACCTTTTTCAACTGATGGGCACTCTGGTGGTGATTACGGCTGGGCTGGATCGCATTCTTATTGCTTCGGTGGTGCGCAGCTTCCGGGTGGTTCCGCTGGGGAGCTACGCACTGGCGCCGACAACCGCGATGGCGGTGGTGCGCGCGGCGGGCGGCATTTTTCTGGCCGCGATGGAATTGGCTGCGCCGGTGCTGGCGGCCACCATGCTTGTGGAGGTGGCGGTATCGCTGCTGGGCAAGCTGAGCCCGCAGTTGCCGGTGATGTCGCTGACGGTGCCAATCAAGACGATGACCGGGTTTGTGCTGCTGACGGGCTCGCTGGCGCTTTGGCCGCGGTTTATCGAGGCGCGTTTCTCCGGCTTGCTTGACCTGGCCGAGAGGCTGATCGCTGCACCGGCTTCCGCGCATGGGCTGGGCTGCGCCCTGGCGCATGGTCTGGGAGGCTAGCCGATGCCCGGAGACCGCACAGAGCAGGCAACCCAGCATCGCCGCGAGCAGGCGCGCAAGGAAGGCGATGTACTGCATAGCCGCGAGCTCTCATCGGCGGCCGGAACCCTGGCCGGGGTGATGGTGCTGGGGGCGCTGGGCAGCCGCATGCTGATCGCCTGGCGGACTTCGTTTGCCGGATTTCTCGATCTGGGGTCGGCGCCGCACTGGGAGCCGGCGACCGTTGCACCGACGCTCTTCGCGCTGCGGCGACTGGTGCTGGGCATCGCGGGGCCGGTGGCGGTCATGATGGCTGCGGTGGCTGCGGGTGCGCTGGGCGTCGGAGTACTGCAGACCGGCGGCATCAGCTTCTTTGCAGGGGCGATCGGCTTCAAGCCGGATCGCATCAATCCCGTTTCGAACGTGAAGAACCTGTTCTCGCTGCGGGCGGCGGCGCGGCTGGCCAAGTCGCTGATTCCGGCGGCGGCGCTGGCGATTTTTGCAGTGCAGCGCATCGCCAGGCAACTCACGCTGCCGCCGTTCTCGATCACGCGTCTGGAGATGCTGGGGTCGGATGTCTTCGGAATGCTGATGGCTGCGTCGTGGCTGCTGTTTGGCTGGTCGGCGATCGACTACGTGGTGGAGTGGCAGAGCCGCGAGTCGCGCTTGAAGATGAGCAAGGAAGACATGCGCACGGAGATGAAGCAGACCGAGGGCAATCCGCAGATCAAGGGCCGCATCCGCAACCTGCAACGGCAGGCGCGGCGTAAGCGGGTGAAGGCCGATGTATCGAAGGCGGCGGTGATTCTGACCAACCCGACGCACTATGCGGTGGCGCTGGGATTCGATTTCGGCACCATGGAAGCGCCGAAACTGCTGGCCAAAGGGCGCAACCTGCTGGCCGAGGAGATCAAGGCCGAGGGGCGCTGGGCGGGTGTGCCGATTGTCGAGAATCCGCCGCTGGCGCGCTCGCTCTACCGCACCGTGGAGGTAGGCCAGGCGATTCCGGTGGACCTGTATGCGGCGGTTGCAGCCATTCTCGCTTACCTCTACCGGCAGCGGGTGGAGGCTGAGTTGCGGGATCGCCGCGCGCGGGAAACGGCGGCGCGGGCCGTGGCGCAGGCGCATGCCGCCCGGACGCCGATTCCGAACAACCGTCCTCCGTTTGATGGAGGCGCGCGATGAGCACCGCCGCGATGGCTCCGGCCGGGCCTTCAACGGCTCATTCCATCTGGCAGCGGCTGCGCGAGTACCTTCTGCCGCTGGCCGCCATCAGCGTGGTGTTTGTGATGCTGGTGCCTCTGCCGGCGGCGGCGCTGGACTTTCTGCTGGCCATCTCGATGGCCGCGTCGATCATTGTGTTTCTCTCCGCGGTGCAGATCCGGCGGGCGGTGGAACTGAGCGTGTTTCCAACGCTGCTGTTGCTGCTCACGCTCTTTCGGCTGGCGCTCAACATTGCCTCCAGCCGGCGCATCCTGCTGCATGGGTCGGAGGGCACGGCGGCAGCAGGCAAGGTGATCGAGGCCTTTGGACAGTTTGTGGTGGGCGGCAATTATGTCGTCGGATTCGTGCTGTTTCTGGCGCTGATCGCGATTCAGTTCTTAGTGGTTTCTCATGGGGCCGTGCGCACGGCAGAGGTGACGGCGCGCTTTACGCTCGACGCGCTGCCGGGCAAGCAGATGGCCATCGACGCGGATATGAACGCGGGACTCATCGATGAAGCGGAGGCGCGCAAGCGACGCCAGGCGATCGCACGAGAGGCCGAGTTTTACGGGGCCATGGATGGGGCAGCGCGCTTCAACCAGCGCGATTCGCTGGCCACGATTCTAATTACCGCCATCAACATCGTCGCGGGCCTCTTGATTGGCACATTGCAGCAGGGAGTGGAACTGGCCGAGGCGGCGCGCACCTACACGGTGCTCACGGTGGGCGATGGGCTGGTGACGCTGATCCCGTCGCTGCTGGTTTCGATTGCCGGAGGCATCACGCTGACGCGCGCCAACTCAGCCGGACTGCTGGGCGCGGAGATTCGCCAGCAACTGCTGGCCAAACCGGGGACACTCTACCTGGCCAGCCTGGTTTCGGCGGCGATGTGCCTGATTCCCGGACTTCCCAAGCTGGCGTTTCTCACCGTTGCGGCGGCGTTGTTCTGGGGCGCGCGGAGCGTGGCTGCGCAGGCGCTGGTTGTGCCGCCGCCGGAGGCGGCCGCGGGCGAGAAAAAGAAAGTCGCCGAGGCGCAGGGGTCGGACCTGGCGCAACTGCTGAAGCTCGAAGAGCTGACGCTTGAGATCGGCTTTCAACTGATTCCGCTGGTGGATGAGAAGCAGGGCGGACAGCTCTTGAACCGGGTGCGTTCGCTGCGCAGACATTTGTCGTCGGAGATGGGATTCCTGGTGCCGCCCGTGCATATCTCGGACAACCTGCGGCTGAAGCCGCGCGAGTACCTGTTCTCGCTGCGGGGGATGGAGATTGGCCGCTGGCAGACGGAGGGGACGCAGTTGCTGGCTGTCTCCGGCGATCCCGGCCGGCGGCCCCTGCAGGGCAGGGAGGCCCGGGAGCCGGCCTTTGGGGTGCCGGCCATCTGGATCGTGCCGGCGCTCGAAGACCAGGCCATTGCCGCGGGCTACTCGGTGGTGGACGCGGTCACGGTGATTACGACGCACCTGGGCGAGCTGATAAGGCGTCATGCGTTCGAGCTGCTGGGCCGGGCGGAGACCAAGCGGCTGATGGACGCGCTGAATGAGAGCCATCCCAAGCTGATGGAAGAACTGGTGCCCAAGCTGCTTTCGCTCGGCGAGGTGGGCCGGGTGCTCGAGCAACTGCTGCGCGAGCGGGTGTCGATCCGCGACCTGGGGTCCATTCTTGAGGCGCTTCTGGAGGCCGCTCCGGTGAACAAGAGCCTGGTGTCGCTGGTGGAGGCCTCGCGGCAGGCGCTGGGACGCAGGCTGGTGCGGCCGCTGCTCGATAGCGAGGGTCAACTGCCGGTGCTGCTGCTCGATCCGGCGCTGGAGGAAGAGATCGTTGCCACACTTTCACCCGATGCCGGCCAGCGCCTGCTGGCTGCCCAGGCGACCCCGGGGACGCCGGTCGTCCGCCGCCTCACCGATTCTGTGAGGCAACTTATCGGCGGCGCCACCGCCGCGGTCCTGCCCGTGCTCCTATGCCCTAGTCCGGCCCGCTATCACGTCAAGCGCTGGCTGGAGCCGGTGCTGCCCCGCCTTGCGGTGGTGGCTGCCGGCGAGATTCCTCCCGAGATCCGACTGCGCCCCGTGGGAACGGTGCGCTGAGGACCGGGAAGCCGGGGCAATGAACCCTGGGGATTGTATGAGGGGGCACGCATGGGACTGGAGACGGCCACCACCACCGGAAGTCAAGTTGCCCCGCGCCGGGGCGCGGCACGGGGGGGCTACCCGCCCGGTGGTTCAAGCCCGGGGGCGCTTAGCAGCGAGCAGGAAAAGCTGCTGCTTGAGCATCTGCCCATTGTTCGCTTTCTGGCCCGGCGCATTCACGAGCGGCTTCCTCAGCACGTGGACATCGAAGATCTGGTCTCGGCCGGCGTGGTGGGATTGATGGACGCCTTTTCGAAATTCGACCCGACCAAGCAGGTGCAGTTTCGCAGCTATGCACAGTTCCGCATACGGGGAGCGATTCTGGACAGCCTGCGAACGCTGGATTGGAGCCCGCGCGAACTGCGCCGCAAGGGCCGGGCGGTGGAGGAGGCTATTCGGGTTCTAACGCAGCGATTGGGGCGCGCGCCCAACGAACCGGAAGTGGCTGTCGAAATGACGTTGAGCTTGGAGGAGTACCAGCAACTGCTGGGCGATCTCAAAGGCCTGGAGATCGGCACGCTGCACATGGAGCGCAACGAGGACTCGGGCGAGGAGGAACTGGCCTACATTCCCGGCAATCCGGAGGAAGATCCGCTGTTTTGCTGCCTGAAGACGGAGCTGAAGGACCGGCTTTCGGAGGCTATCGCCAACTTGCCCGACCGCGAACGGCTGGTGATGACCCTCTACTACTACGAGGAGATGACGATGCGCGAGATCGGCCTGGCGCTGGGGGTGGTGGAGTCGCGGGTTTCGCAGGTTCATGCTTCGGCGGTGGTGCACTTGCGGGCGGCTCTCAAAGACCTGAGCGCGCGCGGGACTTTTAAACGCGCGGGACGCAAGGCGCCGGAACGGGCGAGGCGTTGAGGGATTGCCCGCGGTTCGAGGATCCTTCAATGGCCGTATGCCGGAGCCCTGCCTGCAAAGGGCTTTCCCTCAGGGGCTAAAGCCCGAATTCGTGTTTAGAACAATTCATGCACGGGCTGAACCCCGTGCCCTTCAAAACGGAGTGCCGGTAGATGGAAAAGACGCTTAAACAGGACGAGATCGACGCACTCTTCGAGGCTGCGCGCTCGACGACCCCAGACGCTTCGCGAACCGAGGCGAAGGCCCGCGTGGCGCCATACAATTTTTCCTCCGCGGGGCAGATTTCGACCGAGCAACTGCGCGCCATCAGCATGCTGAACGATCTGTTCGCGCGCAACCTGACGCACAACCTGGCGGCTTGGCTGCGGACCCGCTTCCAGGTGAACCTGGTTTCGGCCGAGCAGATCCAGTTCAACGAGTTCCTGCTGCGCATTCCGGAAATCAGCTATGCGGCCTCGGTGCGGCTTGAGCCTCTGGGGGCGCTTTCGGTGCTGCAACTGGATCTGGCGCTGGCTCCTCCGATCATCGATCTGCTGCTGGGCGGCGAGGGCAAGGAGGGACCGCTGCGGGAGCTGACGGACATCGAAGAGTCAATTTTGGGCTCAGTGGTGGAGATCATCTGCCGGGAGTTGACGGCGGCCTGGCAGCCGGTAGGGCTGAGCTTCAACTTCGAGCGCCGGCAGATGCAGACGCAGGTGGCGCGCATCATGTCAGTCAACGAAAAGACCCTTTGCCTAAGCTTCGAGATTCGCATGCCGCACAGTTCGGGGCTCTTGAACCTGGCCTTTCCGGCGGTGGTGGCCAACACAATTCTCCGCCGCCTCACTTCGGATTGGGGACGCAGCCGGCGGCATGCGGGCGAGACGCGGGCGCGGATGGAGTCTTCGGCGCGCCGCATCCGCTTTGGCGGAAGCCTGCAGTTGCCCACCGTGCGGCTGGCGGCGAGCACCATCGAAAACCTTGAGCCGGGATCGATTCTGAGGCTGGACCTGCCCGCCAATACGCTGCCGGTATGGCAGGTGGGGGGCCAGCAACTAAGTGAAGCCAAGGCCATGCGCCATGGGATGCACCGCGGAGCGCGTTTGGAGAGTCCGATTGTGGAAGGTAAGGCATGAAGGACTATCTGGACTGCTGGACGGGTGCGGCGACCGCATTGTTTTCGCAGGCCCTGGCCGGCGAGCCGCAACTAGCGGAGGGACTGCCCAAGCCGCTCGCGCCTAACTCCTTTGGCTTTGCCGCGACCATTGGCGGCGACCTGGTGGGCCGCTTTGCCGTGATGCTGGACGGCGGCATTCTGGATTCGCCGCTGGTGGGCGAAGGGATGGATCAGAAGGCGGGATGGGGAGAGCTGCTGAAGGAAGTAGCCGAATCCGCCGTCGGGGAACTGCTGGCGACGACCGGCAAGAAGTGCCGCGTTGAGAAATTCGAACCGACTGCTGGCGAAAGCAAGGTCTCTCGCGCCTTCCAGTTGAAGGCAGGCGACCGGGCCTGGACGATTCTGGTGCGGGACGAGGTGCGGGCTCCGCAGGCGGAGGTCAAGCCAGAGCCTCTGAAACCGGCCGCTTCAGCTGTCGGTTCGACGGGCCTAAGCCGGGGAGTGGAACTGCTGCTTGACGTGGAACTCGACGCGACGCTGCGTTTTGGCTGCCGGGAGATGCCGTTGGGCGAGATTCTCGATCTTGGACCTGGGGATGTTGTACAACTGGATCGCCATATCGCCGATCCCGTGGACCTGATCGTCGGCGACAAGATTGTGGCCAGGGGCGAGGTGGTGTTGATCAACGGCAACTTCGGCCTTCGAGTCACTGAAGTGTCTGCGCCGAAAAAGCGCCTGGAGAGCATTCGATGCCTGTTCTAACGCCCAAGACCGCCATGATGGTGAGGCCTGCCAGGACCCTGGCGTTGGCTGCTCGAGAGGAGACATTCGCGAGCAAAATGGATGGCCGCGCCGGCGGCGTGCCGCCTCCGGGACTGGATGCGGGCGCGGGGATGGCGCGGTCAAAGTGGCTGGAAACCTGCGCCAACCCGCAATGCCGGTCGGGATGGCTGCATCTTTGGCGTAGCCGCTCGACGCCGGTATTTGAGGGCGGCTGGACTTGTTCGTCCGCCTGCACCCGCGCGCGGGTTACGGCGGCGGTGCGGCGGGAGATGGAGGGCAGGGTGACAGCGCCCGAGCCTCATCGCCA
>Ga0302319_10006537_pt1 | contig 23107 bp, 17 predicted proteins | sample Bog_T0_2_FD_203319 | JGI IMG/M metagenome (GOLD analysis project Ga0302319, IMG submission 203319) | Peat permafrost microbial communities from Stordalen Mire near Abisko, Sweden - Bog_T0_2 | ecosystem: Environmental > Terrestrial > Soil > Wetlands > Peat | place: Sweden: Abisko, Stordalen Mire...
GAGCCCTGGGCGGGCGACCGCCCAGGGCCACCCGGCCGCAAATAGTATTGACGAGTTCGGAAGGCATGAACCCAAAAACTAGCTGCGTCCTCGTTTCGACTCCCCCGGGAAGCGTCCGAGTAAGTGGTCGCCCGTTCGCGTAGAACTCTTGCCCGCTTGGGAACGCACCTCCGCGAAGCTCCGCTTCGACGAGAAAGGAAGCGGAGCTTCCCAATCCGCTCGTTCTCAAGCGGAGCTTGGGAACGAGGACGTACCTGCACCGCAGGGTTGCTCCGCGTCGATCACCCCTGTTTCTTCCAGGGGTTGAACTTGCGGATGTAGACCACGCCGATCACGGTCGTCAGGATGCCCCACCAGATGCCGGCGTGCAGCTCGACCAGCCTGACGTGAGGCGGATCGTACAGCCCGTAAATGCCCGTCCCTAGGATTATGATCCCGTAGATCGTCAGCAGGACGCCGATGAAGAACCAAATCGGGATTTGCTGTTCGCCTTCCATCGCTTCCACCTACCAAAAGATGATGTTCACTGCGATGAGCACCGCGCCCACCACGCCCGCCCACAGCAACGGATGTTCGTACCAAGGGCAGCGTCCTTCGTCGGGGAGCGGCGTCAGGCCGTAGACGAGGTTGGCCAGCTCGTGGTCCGGCTTGGGGGTGGTGAACAGGCTGACGACGATCGCTACCAGCAGGCAGACCACCAGCGTCCAAAAGCCGCTATACATGTTCACCGCCATCGGCTTGGCCTTCTCCGATCGGGCGATGTACTTGGCATGCGCCGTGTTGAACTCGGCCGCGTTGAAGTACTGCACCACGGCGGTCGCGGCAACTTCGACACCCGGTTTGAGCACCACCGGAACCCCTTCCACGCCGAACTTGTCGGTGGCGCCCTTCTCCGCCCCGGCCAAAACGATCTCCGGCGCCAAGACCCGCAGGGCGGTTTGTTGCGGCTTGTCCGGGTCGGCGTAGTTTGCCGGCAAGGGGACCGCGGCGTTTTTCACTACCAGCTTGCCCGAGGTTAGCGGCTGGCTCCCCGCCGTGCCCGGGATCGGTACGTTGACGGTGCGGACCTTGCCGCTTTCCACAATCACCTTGGTGATTCTCTCGTCGGCGGAATCGGTAACCTTTTCCAACGTGACTACCGCGCCCTTCTCAATGTCGATCCGCGGCGGTGGGTGGCGGCCGGCGGGGAAGGAGTGAACGTAGCCCCACATCGACATCGACACCAGGATGGCGATCAAAAAGCCCCAAAAACCGCCGGCCGGAGTGCACCGCTTCCATAACATGCCCAGGATCACCACGCCGAACAACGGCACGATGAAGAAAAAGATCAGCACCTGGAGGAATTCGAGAATATTCGAGAAATAGAACAGCATGTAAGCCGTGCCGATGGAGAGCAGAATCCCCAGCACCGAGCACGCGCGGCCCATGTTCAAATAGTGGTGGTCGCTGGCATTGCGGTTCAACAGCGGACGATAGACGTCGTAGGTGAAAACCGTGGCGAAGGCGCTGGCGTTGCCGGCCATGCCCGACATGAACCCGGCAATCATCGCGGTGACCCCCAGCCCCAACAGGCCCGGCCCCAGGTACCGCCCCATCAACAGCGGCAGCACGTCGTTGAAGGTCTGGTGGGTGATGCCCGCCCGGGGATCGCTCTCGGGCACCAGCACCATGGGCGACCCGTTGTGATGCGTCAGCAAGGCCAACCCCATCAACCCGGGGATGGTCACGATCAGCGGCACGCACAACTTCAGCGCGGCTCCGATGATGGTGCCGTTCTGGGCAGCGCGGAGGTTCTTGGCCACGATTACCCGCTGCACCTGGAGGAAATCGGTACACCAGTAGCCGAAGCTCACGGCCAACCCCAGGCCGAACACCATTCCAAACCAGTCGATGCCCATGGGATTGGTGTCGAACGAACCCAGATTGTGCCACAGGCTGGTAAAGTCGGCATGCGGGACCGTCGGATGAATGATGGGCACATTGGCCCGGATCTTGGCCATCATCTTGGTCCAGCCGCCCGCATCGATGAGGCCCAGGATGGGAATCAGCAGCGAACCCAGCCAGATCAGGAAGAATTGGATCACCTCGTTGAAAACCGCCGAGATCAGCCCGCCCAGAAAAACGTAGATCGCCACGGTGACCGACGACACCCAGATGCTCACGTTCATGTCCCAGCCCAGCAACAAGTGCAGGATCTTGGCCATTGCGAACATGCTGGCCCCGCTGACCAGCACGGTCAGGCAGGAGAAAGACACCCCCGCCAGGCAGCGGCTTCCTTCGCCATAGCGGAGGTTCAGGTAACCGGGCACGGAATGGGTTTTGCAAATGTAATAAAACGGCATCATCACCACCGCCAGGAACAGAATGGCGGGGATCGCGCCGATCAAGTAGGCGTGGGCGCCCAGCATGCCGTACTGGTAGGCCATTGCCGACCAGCCCATGGTCTCCAACGAGCTCAGGTTGGCGGAGATGAAGCTCAGGCCGGCAATCCAGGCCGTCATCTTGCGGCCGGCCATGAAGAAGTCCTCGCCGGTGCCGGCGAACTTCCTCAAGTAGAACCCGATAAACAGCACCATCGCGAAATAAATCGCGATAATCAGGATGTCGACCTTCGCCAACGTCAACAGATGCGATTCCGCGGCAAACAGTAGACTGCTAGACATGACGTTCCTCGGGTGTTACCTCACCGCACTTTTCCGGCACAAGCGGGCGTCCGCGACGCAAGACCTGTATTCTCAGCAGGCCCATGGCTTGTGTCAACACCCCCTGGCACGGCGCGAAATCGGATGCTATTCTCAGCGGTAGGGTGCGCGTGCTTGGCACACACGCGTTAGACGCGCGGACCCGATTCGTGCGTGCAAGTACGCACCCTACGTTGGCTGCGGAGAATCGGATGGGCACAATCGCAATCCTTGCGTGTTTAGCCATGAACCAAAGCGGCATCCGGCACGAACCGTTCGGTGTCACCGCCGAGGGCGCTCCCGTGGAGCGATTCACCCTTAGCAATCGGCAGGCCGTGACGGTCCGGCTGATCAACTACGGAGCCACCGTGACCGAGCTTTGGACGCCTGATCGCCAGGGCAAGCTGGGCGACGTGGTACTCGGTTTCGACAACCTGAAACAATACGAGCAGCCGCACCCATATTTTGGCTGCATCGTCGGCCGGACGGCCTTCCGCACCGGTGAGGGAAAATTCACCCTGGACGGCAAGACCTACCAGCTCACCCTCAACAGCAATGGCCACCACCTCCACGGCGGCACGCGGGGATTCAATCGCGCCGTCTGGGAGGCCCGGCCCTGCGAGACTCCGGCTGGGCCGGCCGTCGAGTTCAGCCACAGCAGCCCCGATGGCGACCAGGGCTACCCCGGCAATCTCCAGGTTACCGTGTGTTACACGCTCACCGAGCAGAACGAGCTGCGGATTGATTACTCCGCCACCACCGATCGGCCCACGCCCGTCAACCTGACGCACCACGGCTATTTCAACCTCGCGGGCGTCGGATCGGGCACGGTGCTGGGGCATATCGTACGGATCGATGCGGACCGCTACGCCACGACCGACGCGAGGTTCATATCCGACGGCCGCCTGGCAACGGTCGAGGGCACCGCGCTGGATTTCCGCCATGCGATGGCCATCGGCGCCCGCCACGATAAGGCCGACGGCTACGACCTTTGCTATTTGCGCAACCACCCCGCAGGGGAGTTAGCCCTGGTCGCCAAGGTGAGCGAAGCGACGACGCATCGGACGATGGAAGTGCTCAGCACGGAACCGGCGATCATTTTCTATACCGGCAATTCACTGGATGGTACGCTGAAAGGGAAGGGCGGGGTGCTGTACGGCAAGCAAAGCGGATTCTGCCTGGAAACCGGGCGGCCGCCCGACGCGGTCAACCACGACGGGCTCCCCTCGGTGATCGTACGGCCAGGTCAGCCGTACCGGCACACCTGCGTGTATCGGTTCTCGGTGGCAAAGTAGATAGACTGGGTGGTGCGACGGTATATTTGCAGGGTGGGTCGAGCGCAGCGAGCCCCAGCAGAACCCGGCGAAATTTCCTTGCTTGAGCCGATCTGGTTTGCGCACCGGACGGCGAAATTTGTCCTTTTTGCCCTACCATTTTTCCAGCCCCGGCAGGTTATCTAGTAGAGGCAGGGCCCCGATGAGACGAGCACCTCGTGGATAACGTTGGCGGTCCGACAGAATCATCGAAGCCGGGTGAGTCCGCGAAGATCGAGCAGTTCGCGCAGCTCCTGGGCACGTGTCAGCGGCAGGTGTTTTTGTACGCCATGCGGCTGTTGCACAGCGCGGCCGACGCCGAGGAAGTGCTCCAGGAAACGAACCTCGTGCTGTGGCGGAAGTTCGGCCAGTATCAGCCGGGCAGCGAGTTCGGCCGCTGGGCCTGTGGCATCGCGCACTACGAGGTCTTGAAACTGCGGGAAAAGAAACCCCGCGCGGAGCGGCTTTTTAGCGACCAATTCATCGATATGCTGGCAACCCCCACCCAACGATCCACGGAAATGCTCGACGCCCGCCGCGACGCGCTGCAGCACTGCCTTGGCAAGCTGAGCGCGGCGGATCGCCAACTGGTCGCCGCGCGCTACCAGCCCCAGGGCAGCACGCGCTCCGTGGCGGAAAGCCTGGGTCGGAGCGTGCAGGGAACCCGTAAAGCACTGCACCGTATTCGTTTAGCACTGATGGCCTGTATCCAGCGGAACACCGCGCGGGAGGAGCCGGCATGACCGCGGCGGCCCCCCAGTTCGACGAATTGGGCCTGCTCACGGCAGCGCTCTGCGACGGGGAGATCACCCCCGCGGAGGCCGCGCGCCTGGAGCATCTGGTGACTCGCTCGGAGGCCGCCCAGCGCTACTTTCTCCACTACGTGCAGCTCCACGCGGAACTGTCGTGGGAGGGCGGCCTGGGCGGCAGTGCGACAACGCCCCTCTCCCGTGAACAGGAGACGCGAGTTACCGTCGCTGCGCCGCGAGTGCCGGCCCGACGCCGGGTTGCGACGCCACGGCGCCGTTTCGCGGCCCTGGTCGCCGTGGCCGCCGCCACCGCCGTGCTGGCGCTGACGCTCCGCTGGGCCGGCCATGATCGCCGCGTGGCCCAAATTCCCGCGCCGCCGGCCGTGCCGCCAGTGGTCGCCCATCTCGTCCAGACAATCGACGCCCGCTGGGAAGGCCCGTCGGCCGATCGGCTGGATCTTTCCGCGCGACCAGAAGGCATCGCCCTGCGTGCCGGGCAAGAACTACGGCTCGCCCGGGGGTTGGCCGAGATTGCCTTCGGCTCGGGCGCGGCGAAGGTAATCCTGGCGGCGCCGGCCAGTTTCCAGATCAGCGACGCCGAGCAAGGATTCCTGCGCTCGGGGTCGCTCACGGCCACAGTGCCGCACGAGGCGGCCGGATTCACGATCCACACGCCCAGCGCGCGGGTTGTCGACCTGGGAACCGAATTTGCCGTTGCGGTGGAGAAAACCGGCCAGAGCGAAGTTCAGGTGTTCGTGGGAAGCGTGACCGTCGCGCCGCAAATGGGCCACGGCCAGCAGCCCGCCCCGCACGCCGTGTTGGCCGGCCAGGCGGTTCGAGTTGCGGCGCCCGCGCCGGGCAAGGCCGCCACGGTCGAACCCATCGCCGCGGGCGGCCGACGATTTGTCCGCAGCCTGCCTGCGCGGGGCCCCACGACCGGCTCGGTGGCCCGCTTGCGACAGATTGTCGACCGCCATCCGAACTTGATCCACCACTACACCTTCGAGGGCGCGACCTTGGAGGAGAAATACCACGATGGGCGGGGTGGTCTCGATCTTTCCGAGGTTGTGATGTTTGACGGCCGGGGTGGTGGGACGCTGAATCCGGCCGCCCAAGGCTTCGACGAGTCGACCAGCGCCGTTGCGTCCTATCGCGGCTACCCGGGGGGCAATTCCACCGGCGTGGGCCTGCAAAGCCAAGGACCTTTCATTCCCCCCCCGAAGTTTACGATCGAGTTGTTGTTGAACTTTGCCGGCAGTCCCGAAGGCAATGGCACGATCAGCGTAGCGGTCAGCACTCGCGACGACGATCGAAACTGCGGATTCTTCGTGGTGGCCGTCGACCACGGCCAGTTGGTCCACCTCATGGACGGGCTGGCTCCGTGGACGGAAAGCGAGATTGAGTTTATCCCCGGCGAGTGGTATTACGTGGCCAGCACTTTCGCAGTCGGCGAGGGCACTACGACCATCAATTCGTACGTGGCGAACCTCACTCGCGGCCAGTCCAAGCTGACGTGCGCGGTCAAGGATCAAGTCGCCCGCGGTGTTCCCGCGGCGAGCCGCTTGGGAATCGGCAAGGGCTTCAACGCCACCGTGGCGCATGCCTACCCTTGGGCGGGTGCATTGGACGAAGTAGCGGTATATAATGCGGTTCTCGACCTGACGACGCTCCAGGAGCACCTCGATGCGATCCTGGGCCGGCCAACATTCAACGAGAAGTGAGGGCACTATGGGATCCACAGCTTTTTCAAGGCGGAAGTTTTTGGAAAGCATCGGCCTGACGGCCGCGGCGAGCGGAGTCGCCGGGAGCGTCGGCATCGCATCGTTGGCCCGGGGCGAGGAAAACTCCGGCCCGGTCGATTGCGGTCCGCCCCCCAAGGCCAAGGCGCAGCACCGCACCGGCGGTGAAGGCATGGCGCCGCTTCCACTGCCGGTTACACCCTTGCGTCGTTCGGAGAAGAAGCGTCCGCCGGCCCCCCCGGCCTTGATCGGCAAGATGGGCCTGGGACCCACCCGCTGGATCACCAAGGACGGCAAGCGGGTGCAATACCGCGACTGGATGACCGACCCCGCCGACATCAGCACCCTGTTGTTGTGGACCAACGAGAAGTTGGGCATCAACTACCGTTCCATCGAGTCCGACTTCAACCAGTTCTCCTACGATCCCCGCGAGTTGCCGGCCTTGTTGTTCGCCGGGCACAACAAGTTCACGCTCAACGACGAAGTGCGGAAGAACCTCGCCCGCTACGTGGCCGACGGCGGCACGATCGTCGGCGACGCCTGCTGTGGTTGGAACGATTTCGCCGAGTGCTTCCGCCGCGAGATGGAAGCCATCTTCCCCGGTCGTCCGTTGCGGAAGATGCTGCCCGAGGAGCCGGTGTTCTCCTCGTACTACAAGCTCGGCGCGTTCACTTACAAGAAGGGCGACGGCTCGACCTACGACGCCGAGCCCTGCCTGGAAGGGATCGATTTCGGCTGCCGCAGCGGCGTGATCTTTTCCCCCTGCGACCTGACCTGTGGCTGGGACGGCCACGAACATCCCCGCGGGCTGCGGGTGGTGATCGACCAGGCGCGGCAGATCGGCGCCAACATGGTCACGTACATCTTGGGCAGCTACCAACTGGGGCGGTTCTTGAGCACCACCAAGGTCTACTACGAGGCCTCGGCCCCCAGCCGCGACGACTTCGTCTTCGCGCAGTTGATCCACGAAGGCGACTGGGACCCCGATCCGTCGGGCGTGCACAACCTTTTGAAGTTCGCCCGCGACAACTCCACCTTGGGCGTGAAATTCAAACGCGAGAACGTGCAGTTGAAGGACCCCAAGGCGGCCACCTATCCGCTGCTGTACATGACCGGGCACCGCGAGTTCCACTGGTCGCAGGAAGAGGTGGCCCGCTTGCAGCGCTACCTGAAGGCGGGCGGGGTGTTGTTGGCCGACGCCTGTTGCGGGCGGGTGGCCTTCGACATGGCCTTCCGCAGCGAGATCGCCAAGGTGTTCCCGGGCTCGAAGTTGCAAAAGATCGCCGCGGACAACCCCATCTACCACAGCCAGTTCGACATCCGCACGGTGGACTACACGCCGCGGACCCGCGAGGACTTCGGCCAGTTCGACACGCCGGAGTTGGAAGGGATCACGGTGGACGGGCGGCTGGTGGTGATCTACAGCAAGTTCGACCTGGGCAACGGCTGGGAGCAATTCCCCCACGCCTACAGCTACGGCTTGAAGGACGAATCGGCGTTGCAGATCGGCACCAACGTGATCGTCTATTCAATCACGCACTAAAGTGGTGGGAGTGAGCCATTTGTGCGGCGGTGAAAGCCCACAGGTTTGTGACCTGTGGGCTTTTTCACCGTGTATTGGCGTGGCCTTGCGACCGCGCCACAACCGGTAGAAAACATGACCACCAAAGAAAAAGTCCTTTCTGTAATCAACTCGCTGGGTGAGGACGCCACCCTTGATGACGTGATCGACCGGCTTTATCTACTCCGGAAAATCGAGTTGGGTATCGCGCAAGCGGATGCGGGGGACTTGATCGATCACGACACGCTCATGTCCGAGCTTGAGCGAGAAGATGTTCCATAAGATTTATTGGACGCGACAAGCTCGCGAGGACCTGCGCGAAATCCGCGCATTCATCGCACGTGATGCTCCGCTTACCGCTGCCGCCTTCATCCGCCGCCTCCGAGCGTCGGTTGTACGGCTTCGGTCGTTTCCACAGTCTGGCCAGGTGGTTCCCGAATTGGGAGACGAAGAAATTCGTGAATTGATTCGCGGGCATTATCGCATCATATACCGCTTTCGTGTCGACCGTGTCGAAATCCTTACCGTTTACCACAGCTCTCGGCTTCTCGACGACACGCAATGCTAGTCCGCCACATCGGCCGGCGGCGCCGCGGGTTCGTCACGCTCGGGCGTGGCGTCGGCCGGGCTGCGGACAAAAATCATCCGCCCGCTCGCAAACAGCCATTTTCGTAGATCATTCGAGCCTTTTTTGTTACGATGACCAAATTCACGCACCGCCGCAAGAATCCGGTTACGCGCAGCAGACGCCCTTAATCGTTCGACCTGCGTCGCCGGCCGAGTGTACCAATCAGAAGGGGAACTAGGATGGCGAGTCTGGCAGAGGGAATCATTATTGGCGGGGTGGGAGGAGCAGTTGCCGGAACTGCAGTTGCGATTTGCGATTGTGCGGTTTGCTATCGAGCACGCAATTGAGTACTGCGAAAAGAAGCGGGTATACGGATGGCTAAAGAAGAGCACGACAAAGGAAGGCAAACATTTTAGATCCACCCGCGCTATTGCAAGTTTTAATAACTTAACAATGGACAGGGCTCGATACTTATGCAGCATCGACAAGCGAATTTTCCAATCCACCGGCGCGGTTGAGGACGTGTGGGGCCTGAACGAGCGTGAGGCCAGGAGCGGATACGAGGAGCATGGGATTAGGGCCATTTGAGCCTTGTGATTTTCGGGCGGCGTGCAGACGAGACGGGCTGACATGGTGGGCCGATGGCGTTGCCAGTGCCTTGGGTTTCATTGACGTTTCATGGTGACGGAGATAAAAGCGTGCACCCTACTCTACGCTCCATCCAGGATCGGCGCAGCGTGCGCCACTTCACGGACCAGCCGGTTACGGAGGAAGACCTTGCCGCGCTCCTCGATGCGGCCAATAGCGCCCCGTCGGCCCATAATCAGCAGTCCTGGCGGTTCCTGGTGCTGCGCAATACCAAGAAACACGCGATGGCTGAGTTGGTAACCAGGAAGGCGAATGATTTTCCCCGCCCGTCCTGCATCTTGCTGAGGATGGCTTCGCGGAGCATCATCAGCGCCCCCGCGGTGATTGCGGTTGCCAATACGGGCGACCTGATCCGGCACGGGTCCGAGCTTTTCCACGTGGAGAAGGAGACCGCCCGGGATTTCTTCCGCACCATGGAGATTCAAAGCTCGGCGGCCGCGGTCGAGAACCTGCTGCTGGCGGCGACCGCGCTCGGGCTGGGTTCGGTGTGGCTGGGGATCCTCTTCCTCATCAAGGACGAGGTGCTCCATTTTCTGGGGGAGCCCGAGGGTGAGTTCATGGCGGTGATTCCCGTCGGCTACGCCGCGAAGGCCCCCGAGGGGCCCAAGAAAAGGCCCGTCGAAACCATGGTTCGCTACCTGGATTGACCTATACTTCCCACGTAACCGCCCACTGGCGTGGAAAGTACCAGGCATCATGTCGAGTTTTGCCCGAAGCATGCGGCAGTTTCGTTGGCAGGGAATGGTCCTGATCGGCGGGATTGTCCTGGCGTGCTGGTTGTGCAGCCTGGGAGTGCCCGTCCCCCGCTGGGATGACGGCATTTACAAGAGCCCGGGCGCGGAGTTGGCCCAGCACGGGCGGTTGATCGTTCCCGCTGCGAAGGGGTTTTTGCCCCAGGCCGACCGCGTGTTTGCCGCCTATCCGCCGCTGTATCAACTGGCGATCGCCGGGTGGTATCTGGCCTTTGGGGTGTCCCTCCGTTCGTCGCTGGCCTTCAGCTTCACGTTGCACCTGTTAGGGGTGCTGGGCGTGATGGCGGTTGCCGGCCGCCTGGTGAGGGCCACAATGGGGTACCATGCCCTCACGACGCCACCCGGGGAAGACATTGCAGAAACCGTTCCGCGGCCGGCCCTGGCGCAGCAAGCCGCAGCGATCCTGGTCGTAGCGGTGGGACTGATTCACCTGGCCAACTTGTCGCATTTCGATCGCCCCGAGGAAGCCGCGCTGCTCTGGATCTGGATCGAGGTGCTGATCGTGCATGGCTTGGCCACCCGTCCCGGCTCGCGGCGATCGTTGGCCAGCGGCCTGTTGCTGGGCTTGGCCGCGCTGACGGCCCCATGGGTCGGCGTCCTGGGCGTGTTGATCGTCACCCTGCGGGCCCTGTTCACGGCACTCCAGCCGCAAGGGGCTCCGCGGCTCGTTCGATGGTCCGCGATGATCGCGCATCTGGCCCTCGTCGCGGTGACCGCGGCGGCGATGGCGGGAAGCTGGTATGCCGTCATGGAACACGTCTTCCCAGGCGCGGTGTCCGCGCAGATGGACGCCACGCTGGGTTTTCTCAAGGGCACGCAGTTTGGTGTCAGCGGGTGGGAGAAACTCGCAGCGCTCGGCGGCACTTTGCTCGACAATCGCCTCCAATTGCCTGCTGCCGCGGTGGCACTGGCCTTCTTTGCCGCCACAGCAGCTCAAGCTCGCTCGCTGCGCGTCGCGCCGCTGGCACTGGCGATGTACGGGTCCGGAGCGATCGGCATCGTGGTCGTCGCCTTGGCGCGGCCGGCCGCCTACACCTACTTCGGCGCCACGCTGATCGTGCTGCTGCCTTGCCTGGGCTTGGCGCTGACCCGCGATCTCTGCGGCGCAGGCACGCGGCGGCGGTTGGCGTTGGCCACTTTGCTCGTCTGCACCGGGGCGGCCTTCGGCGACACCGGCCGGCTGGCCGTCATGGGCCGCTGGTCGCCCGAGAGTCAAAAGCCCGACCGCGTATTCGCCCAACTCCGGGAGACGATTCCACCGGGGCAGTCGGTGGCCGCCACCAGCACGCATTGGTTGGCGTTTCAAGGCCGCAATCCCTGGCGCGAGGTCCTGTTCGCGGCGCACGACCCCGGCGAGGTCAGTCGCTGTCAGTGGCTGGTGTTGCCGTGTGGCGTCGGGCAGCCGGATTTCATCGACCGCTTCGAGCTCGTCGGCCCCGTGCCTTCTCCGCAACCGGCCCCGCAGAGCTACGGCTACTGCCTTTGGCGCCGCCGGGCCACGAACGGCACAGACCAGGTTGGCGATCGCCCAGCGGAGTGAGTCTGTGCCCAGGAGGCCGCGTCCGCACCAAGAAAACGAAGCGGGCAGTCCCGATTGCTCGGAACTGCCCGCCCGTTAACAGTTCAAACCCCAACGCGACTGAGCCGTTTCAGCGCATCTGCGATTGCGGTCCAGTGCGCGGTGCGGCAGCACCATGCACGGACTGGCTCGCAGCAACGCCAGCCTGACTCTGGGCACTAATGTTAAGTTCGGACAAATGTGTCACGCAGCATTGTTAGAAATCCGACAATCCGACAATTTTGTCTAGCCTTTGACAGCACTCGCCGTGCTCGGCAGATCACCCACAATCCCTGATTTCACTCAAGGGGCAATGTCGCTCGTCGAGCCTAAGTCCTGGGGGGCGATTTGATCCACGATCCATACCAGCAGCGTGAGGACCGCGGCCGCGACGACGATGCCGATCAGGACGTAGGCCAGGTGCGTCAACCGTTTCTGCCACTGAGCCCACTTGTCGGGTGGCAGCGGTTTCGGCTCCAGTTTCGGCATCTCGTCGAGCAGGTCGGATACCGCGGTCGACATGCCCGACCTTGTCACCGTCGGAGGAGAAGGAGGCTTGGTGGCGGCGGTCTTTCGTGGTTTTGCAACCGGACTGGATTGGGGGGTAGGGGTTGTTACCAGAGCGGGGACGGAACGTCCCCGCAGCGCAAGGTCGTAGCGCTGCTTTCTCTCCGGGGTGAGCAGGCACGCTCCCGCGGTTGCGACCTCGTTGAGTAGCCGCTGTGCGGCGTCGACATGCGTCTCCAGCTCGATCGAGCGGAGCAACATCGCCCGCTGTTGGGCCGCGCGTTCGATCGCCCGGAGATCGTTTTCAAACAGGCGAATCCCCAGCAAGCGGTAATGGTTGGGCGGTTGTTCGGCCCGCGGTATTTCCAGCCAATGTTGATAGGGGTCGAATTCTCCCATATTTCATAACTCGGTTAAGAAAAATGCTTTATGAAATACGATTGTAGCCCGTTTTTCCCGCTTCCCCCCACCCCCTGGATGGCTGTAAGGCGGGCTGCAAAACTATACAGTGGGTGGTTACTGCTCGCATCTGGATCACCACAGAAAAACCGGAGATCGCCATGCCCGCGCTCGAATCAACGACATGGATTATAGCCGAGAAGCGATGGCAAAAAAAATACAGGGGAAAACGATGTGCGGTCAGCCCCGGCAGCTCGGCCACAAAAGAAGAGAGCTGGACAGCAGCTAAAATGGTGGGACAAAAAGCAGCAGCAGATTGCCGAGCAACTGGGTGCGGCGAAGCAGCACCCAGTTGAAGTCGTCAGGCAGTACGAGACCGCCATTGAAAACCACACCCGCTACGCCAAGTGGCTCCGGCGGCATGGTGAAGACCTCGACTGGTCGGAGGAAAGCGAATCAATGGTAGAGTGGCTGACGGCAGCACTGGCCAGCAATGCCCTTCCGCAACTGGTGCGATCCGTTCTTACCGCTGGAATCACGAAACGAAAATCTTTGGGAGCAATTCTTCACCCACTTGGCGGGACAAGCAGGTAAAGAAGAACAGGGGAAAGCAACGATGGCCGCAACTCTGGGTGTGTGCGGCAGTTTATCAGGAATCGTCGGGATAAACGGCTGATAGAATTGTCGAGGAATCTTACCAGTCGAGACCTCAGTATGAACGCCCCATCAAAAGAAGTCATCGCTTTTACGCCATTGGAAATCCAGCCCCTCCGAGCTGCCACAATACCGATGCGCTCGGCAGGCGTGGTCGTGGCGCGCAGCTCCGCATCGGCCCCCCTTGATCCGACAGTCGCGTAATGCGAATCGACCGGTCGGATAGCTCCATCATTTCGGCCCGGGGAAAAGCGGGAATGCGCGGTGCTGGGACGCTAGCAATCTGGCCTCAATTACACCCCAGGAACGGACGGTGCCCAAACCCTCCTTACACCATGCGTGTGGCAGAATTCTCTGGTGGTATCCGAACTGTGCCACAGGATGGCCGCCCGTGGACCTTAGCGACAGGCCGCTTCAGCGGCCGGCGACCTTTTGGAGTACGGCGATTTATCGCCGCTTTGCAGTGCGGACGGACCCGTCCGGCAGTCGCTCGGGGAAGGTGGCGGCGATCATCGGCGGACGAAAGCGGCGATAAATCGCCGCACTCCAAAGATTCGCCGCAAGTGCTTGTCACGAATGGCCCAATAGGCGGACAGAATCGAAGCGGGCCTCGTTCTTGTCGTCCTAACTCCGCCAGAAACTCTTGCCGCACACGACATCTCGGCAATCGGCCGGTTTCCACTGGCTTGGCTCTCCGATGTACGGCGCTACAATAACAGCAGTCGTACGGGTCCGTTAAGCATCGACGCAAAAAAAGGATCACTGTGCTGTCATGACGGTTCGAGAGAAAACAATGGCCACTGCCACGAAGAAGCCCACCAACGTCCGCGAGTTGCGCGAGAGCGGCTGGACCAGCAAGCCCGTGAAGCGCGAGATTTACGACAACTTCATGCGGGCGCTGGCCCAGCGCGAGGAGCTCTTTCCCGGCATCATCGGTTACGAAGACACCGTGATTCCGGAAATCAACATCGGCTTGATCGCCCGGCACGACCTGCTGTTTCTGGGCGAGAAGGGACAGGCCAAAAGCCGGCTGATGCGGTCGATCGTACGGTTCCTCGACGAAGAGCTGCCTTATCTGGACATTCCCGGGTGTCCGGTTCACGAAGATCCCTACCAGCCCATCACCGCGGCGGGCAAGCGGGCGGTGGCCGAGCATGCAGAGTCGGAGTTGCCCATCGCCTGGTGGCCGCGGGCCGATCGCTACTCGGAGCGGCTGGCGCCGGGCACGAAGTTCGCCGACGTGATCGGCGAGATCGACCCGGCGCGGCTGGCCGGCGGCACCAGCATGTCGGCCGAAGAGTCGCTGCACTTCGGACTGATTCCCCGCATGCACCGGGGGATCTTCGCCATGAACGAGCTGCCGGAGCTGGACGAACTGGTGCAGGTGGGCCTGTTCAACATACTCGAAGAGCGCGACGTGCAGATCCGCGGCTACCCGGTGAAATTCGACATCGACGTGATGATCCTCTTTTCCGCCAACCCGTCGACCTACAACCGCAGCGGCAAGGTGATCCCGCAGCTCAAGGACCGCATCGGCTCGGTGATCCACACCCACTATCCCCGCGAGCGGTCCACCGGGATCGAGATCATGGAGCAGGAGGCGGGGGTGGAGCTCGACGGCGAGTTCCCCGTGGTGGTTCCCTACTTCATGCGGGAGATCATCGAGGAAACCACCGTCGCCGCACGGCGCTCGAAGTATATCGATCAGCAGTCGGGCGTGAGCGCGCGGTTCAGCATCGCCAACTATCGCGCGATGGTGGCCAGCGCGCGGCAGCGGGCGGCCGTGTTGAACGAGTGTCCAGCCGTGCCGCGGATCAGCGACCTGGGCCACCTGTATTCCACGTCGCTGGGCAAGCTCGAACTGGACCTGATGAGTTCGCACCAGATGTCGGAGCGGCAAGTGCTCGATGCGATCCTGGCCGAGGCCATCCGCGGCGTGTTCGACGAGTATATCGATCGCCACGGCCTGGAAGAGATCACGCAAATCTTTTCCAAGGGCGTGAAGATCGAGGTCGGCGACATGCTCCCCTCGACGTGCTACGCCGAGCGATTGCAGCGCGTGCCGCCGGCGTGGGAAAAAGCCTTCGAGGTCAACGCTTCCAGCAGCGCCGCGGTGCGGGCGTCGTGCGTGGAATTCATCCTGGCCGGACTGTACGCCGGCGACCGGATTTCCCGCGCGCAATCCCATGGAAGGATCGTGTATGAAATCACCTAAGCCGCGCAAGGATAATGCGAGCAAGTGCCGGCTTGGGTGGCACGCCCAGAGCGCAGCGATGGGCCTGGTTCACGGGACAGCCACGCCCTTCGTGCCTCAGGGCGTGCCACCCGCCGCTGCTGCATGGAAGGATCGTGTATGAAATCACCTAAGCCGCTGGGCGGCGTGGTCCACACCTATCAACGGTACGATCCGCAGAAGTTTCCCAGCCCCACGAAACAGGCCCCAGACGTGCTCTCCGGCGCGTTCGAGCACATGCTTACTTTCGGCGGTATGCGCGAGCTCAGCGAAGAGGAGCTGGCCAAGGCCGTGCAGCTCGATCCCAGCCAGATCGCCGGCCTGGGACCGAGCCTGGAAGCGCTGATGGAAATGCTGCGGGAGCGGAAGCGAAAGATCCTGGCCACCTACGAGACCGCCCGCGTGAAGGCCGAAGCGGCGAAGCAGTATCAGGATTTCGGCGGGAAGATGGAACCGCCGCTCTCCGCCAAGGAGCGCTTCTGGCGGGCCTTTCGCGAAGAACAGATCTACGACCTGGAGCGGGTCTGGTACCAGGTGGATGACGGCCGCAGCCGCTTCGCCCGGCAAGTGGTGCAGCTTATGGATCGGCTGGGCGACAAGTACCAGGTCGACGAATTGGCCGCCAAGTACGAGTTCACCGGCCGTACGCCGATGACCATTCCGCAGGCGTTGGAGATCAAGGAGGAGTTGGAGACCATCGACCGCTTGCTGAAGCAACTGGAAGAAGCGGCCAAGACGGCGCAGATCGGCGTAATCGACATGGACCAACTCTCGGAATACGCCGAGCCGGGCGACATCGAACAGCTCAACGAGCTGGCCAAGCAGATCGAACAATACGTCCGCGACCTGGCCGAGCGGCAGGGGTTGGAGAAGACGGCCCGCGGCTACCAGCTCACGCCCAAGGCCTATCGCCTGTTTCAGGGCCGCCTGCTGGAGCGGATCTTCAGCAGCCTGGAAGCCTCGCGGACCGGCCGGCATCAAGGCCCGGTGGTGGGCGAGGGGGCCATTCAGCTCCAGCAGACCAAGCCTTATGAGTTCGGCGATTCGCTCCCCGACATCGACATTCCCGGCTCGCTGGTCAACGCCATGATCCGCCAGGGGCCGGGCCTGCCGATCCGCATGCACACCGACGACATCCTCGTCCACCGCACCCGCAATACCCCCAAGTGCGCCACGGTGGTGCTGTTGGACATGAGCGGCTCGATGCGTTACAGCGGGCTGTACGTGGACGTGAAGCGGATGGGACTGGCCCTGGAAGGGCTGATCCGCCGCGAATACCCGGGCGACTACTTGCAGTTCGTCGAGGTCTACAGTTTCGCTAAGCCGCGGCACTCCAGCGAGGTGATCACCCTGTTGCCCAAGCCGGTGATGATCTTCGATCCCGTGGTGCGGCTGCGGGCCGACATGAGCGACCCGAAAGTGAGCGAGGCGCAGATCCCGCCGCACTTCACCAATATCCAGCACGGGCTGCTCTTGGCCCGGCAGTTCCTGGCCACGCAGGACACGCCCAACCGGCAAGTGATTCTGATCACCGACGGCTTGCCCACGGCGCACTTCGAGGGCGTTTTTCTCTACTTGCTCTACCCGCCCGACCCGGCCACCGAAGAGGCCACGATGCGCGAGGGCAAGCTCTGCCAGCGGGACCGCATCACCATCAACATTTTCCTGCTGCCCGGCTGGTCGCAATCCCGCGAGGACGTGCAGTTCGCCTACCGGCTGGCGGAATCGACCAAAGGGCGGGTGTTCTTCACGGCCGGCAAAGACCTCGATCGCTACGTGGTCTGGGACTACCTCAAGCGGCGGCGGGAGATCATCGCGTAGGGTGGGTCGAGCGAAGGGGCTCGCCGCGCTCGACCCAGCCTGCAATCACTCTACGCTCCACAAGCCGCTCCCTACACCGTCTCGCCGCACCCGGCGATAAAGCGAATCGCGTTCCACCGGCTCGCAGCCGGCCTCGACGATGAGCGCCCGCAGTTCGTCGGCCGGCAACACTTCCGGCGTCTTCGCCCCGGCGTCGTGATGGATCTGCTCGTGACGCACGGTGCCGTCGAGGTCGTCGGCGCCGTACGACAAGGCGATCTGCGCCGTGCCCACGCCCAGCGAGACCCAGTAGGCCTTCACGTGGTCGAAGTTGTCCAGCATCAGCCGGCTCACCGCCACCACCCGCAGGTCGACCAGGCCGGAAACCCGCCGCAGATGGGCCAACTGCGTATTCTCCGGATGAAACGCCAGCGGGATGAAGGCCTGGAATCCGCCGGTCTGGTCTTGCAACTCGCGGAGCCGCAGCAGATGATCGACACGCTGCCGGGCGTCTTCCAGGTGGCCGAAGAGCATCGTGGCATTCGAACGCAGCCCCAGTGCATGGGCCTCGCGATGCACGCCCAGCCACGTGGCGGCATCCGGCTTGCGGGGACTGACCTGGCGGCGCACCTCGGCGTCGAAGATCTCCGCCCCTCCGCCTGGCAGACTGCCCAAGCCGGCTTCGATGAGTTGTTCGAGCACCGCCCGGACCGGCTGACCCGACCGCGCGGCGAACCAAGCGATTTCCACCGCCGTCCAGGCCTTCAGGTGCAGCCGCGGGCATTCGGCGTGTAACGCGCCGAGAATGCCTCGATACCAAGAAAAATCTTTGTCCGGATGCAGCCCGCCCACGATGTGCAATTCGGTGCAGCCTTGTTCCACTGCTTCGCGGCCGCGGGCGAGGATCTCTTCGGTTCCCAGCACATACGCCCGGGGATCGCCGGGATCGGCGCTGTAGGCACAGAGCGGGCAGCGGTAGACGCAGACGTTGGTGGGATTCAAATGCGCGTTGGTATTGTAATAGGCCAGCCGGCCGTTCTTGCGCGTTCGCACCAGGTCAGCCAGTTCGCCCAAGGCGTGCAAATCGACCTCGGGCTCGAACAGCAGTTCGCCTTCGGCCGCCGAGAGTCGCCCGCCGGCATGTACCTTTTCACGAATCGCCTCGAAAGCCGACACCGTACTCATGGATGGTCCTTTAACATGGCTTCATCCTTTTCCCTTGAGCCATAAATCCAGCGTTCCCACGAGAAACAAGCCAATGCTCACCACGGCGTTGACGTGGAAGAAGGCCCGATTCACCCGGGTCAGGTCGTCGGCCGACACCAGCCAGTGCTCGTAGACGAGCAGCATCGCGATCACGGCCACGCCCGTCCCATAGATCCAGCCCAAGCCGGGGAAGACCGCCGGCAATGCGGCCAGCAATAGCACCATGCCCAGGTGGCAAACCGCGGCGATCCGCAGCGCGCGGGCGACGCCGAACCGGGCGGGAACGCTGTGCAGCCGCATCGTGCGATCGAAATCTACGTCCTGGCAGGCGTAGATGATGTCGAACCCGGCCACCCACAGCATCACCGCCAATCCCAGCACAAGCGGTGCCAGGGCCAGCTCTGCCCGCAGCGCCACCCACGCCCCGAGCGGGGCCATGGCCAGCGCCGTGCCGAGCCAAAGGTGGGCCAACAGGGTGAATCGCTTCGCGTAGCTGTACCCGAGCAAGAACGTCAGCACGGGCACGGCCGCCAGCAGCGGCAGCGGGTTGCGCGGCAAGAAGAGCAGGGTCCCGCCCAGGAAACCGAGCGCGCAGGCCACGGTGAACAGCGCCACGGTTCCTACGCCCAGGATGCCCTGCGGCAGGTGGCGGTTCCGCGTCCGCGGGTTGGCCGCGTCCAGCCGCCGATCGGCCAGGCGGTTGAACGCCATGGCCGTGCTGCGGGCTGCGATCATGCAGATCAGGATCCCCGCCAGGTCCTGCCAGCGCATCGCGATCGGCGGCCGGCTCCGCGCATTGGCGGACCACGCCATCACGGCTGCCAACAGTGCGAAGGGGAGCGCGAAGAGCGTGTGGCTGAAACGGATCATCTCCAAGAGCTGGCCCACACGGCCCAACGGCGAATGATTCATTTCACACCCACGTACAGTGTGGCCACGCCGAAAGTGAACGGATGGAACCGCACCTCGCCGAGGCCGGCCGAGCGCATCCGTGCGGCCAGGGCTTCCGCCTGCGGAAACTCGCCGACGCTCTGGGGAAGGTAATTATAGGCCCCCTCTTTATTTTCCGCCAAAGTCTGTCCCACCAGCGGCACCACGCGGCGGAAATAAAGCTGGTAGATCGCCCGCAGTGGCCGCATCGTGGGCATCGAGAATTCCAGTATCGCCACCTGCCCGCCGGGCCGGCAGACGCGGACCATTTCCGCGAGTCCCCGCTCGGTGTCGCTCACGTTCCGCAGCCCGAAGGCCACGCAGACGATCTGGAAGCAATCGTTGGGAAAGGGCAACCGGCAAGCATCGGCCTCGACCAGCGCGACCGCATCGCCGCAGTCGGCGCGGCGGCACTTTTGCCGGCCGATTTGCAGCATCGGCCGGCAGAAATCGGCGCCCACGATTCGCGCGCGGCCGCCGCCGGCCCGCCAGTAGGCCAAGGCCAGATCGCCCGTGCCGGTGCAGACGTCCAGGATCGGGGCCTCGCCCCGCGGCGGCACGAGCCGCGTGGTGCGCCGCCGCCAGGAGCGATCGATCCCCAGCGATAGAAGATGGTTCAGCAGATCGTAACGCCGCGCGATCTGGCCGAACATCTCACGCACCCGCTCGGCGGACTTATCGACGATCATCGGCTTTCGGCTCCGGACCCAATTGGTACTCCGTCCAGCGCTCGCTCAGCAGCCGCTCGATCTCGTCCGTCGTTCTTGCGGCCGCGGGCCAGTAGCCTCCCTGCTCGTCCGGCAGCTTCGCGGTGGCGTCGACCGCCATCGGCTGGGCCAAACGCTCGGGCAGCGTGGCGACGTCCAACGGGTCGGGCGGACCCTGCACCATCATCACGTCGCGGCCGGGATCCACGTGGGTAGCGATGGCCTCCAGCACCCCGCTCACGTCGTGGACGTCGACGCCCGCATCAACCAGCACCGTGATCTTGGCAAACAGCGGCGGCCGCAGGCCCCACAGGGCATGGGCCACCTTGCGGGCCTGCCCCGCGTAGGTCTTATGGATCGCCGCGATGGCCCAATGCCGGGCCGCGCCGAACATCGGCAGATCCAAGTCGGCCAGTTCCGGGATCGACGATTTCAACAGCGGCAGCAACACCCGCCACATCGCGCGATGGATGAGGGCCTCTTCGTGGGGCGGACGCCCATACACCATCGCCGAAAAGACGGGGTTGGCCCGATGCGTGATGGTCGTCACGTGCAGCACCGGCTCCAAGCGGGCCGGCGCCAATTGGCCCAAGGGCGTACAGCGCGGGCCGGCCTTGACCGGCGCTTCCCGCGGGTCGATGTAGCCTTCCAGGACGATCTCGGCGTCGGCCGGCACTTCCAGCTCGATGCTGCGGCACTTGACCATCTCCAGCGGCTTTTCCCGCAACACGCCCGCCAGTCCGGCCGGGTCGCTTCCCGGCGGCAGCGGCGCGGACAGCGACAACAGCGTCCGCGGGTCTCCGCCGAACACGATCGCCAGCGGCAAGCGTTGCCCGGCGCTGGCGGCGGCGCACAGCAAGCGGGCCGGCTCGTCGTGCGGGCTGAGGAACACGGCCAGCCGATTGCGGTCGAGCATTTCCAGGTCGTAACGGCCCGCCACGCGGCCGCCGGAGCCGGCGTCGGTGGTGAAAAGCTGTCCGGCGGTGATCATCCGGCCGGCTTCCCCCGGCCAGCAATGCAGCAGCGGCAACTCGCCCAGATCGACGTCGCCGCCGAGCCGGATCACCTGCTGGCAAATGCCGCTGTTGACGCTCCGCGGCATGAGTTTCCGCAGCCATGCCTCGTGGGGGGACGCCTTCAGCCGTTCGAACCATCCTTCCGGCTCTTGCGGGCAGGCCAGCGCGGCGATGCGGCTGGCCACTTCGCACAAGGCGGGCACGTGCAGCGCCATGCAGATGCGGGCTTCACTGCCCAGCAGATTGGTCACCAGCGGGACATCGTGCCCGCGGACGGCCCCAAACAATAGCGCGCTCCCCTGGCTCTTGGCCACCCGGTCGGTCACCGCGGCGACCTCCAGCAGCGGATCGACGGCCGCTTCCACGCGGATCAGCTCCCCCGCGTGCCCCAATTCGTCGAGAAAATCGGCCAGGCTGCGTTGCGACATGGACCCTATTGTATGGCATACGCTTGACGAGGGGGAGGGGGAGGGCGAAGTGAAGGATGACGGATGAAATAATGCCCGCGCCGTCGGGACGTCGCCGGCTAAGGGTTGTGAAATTGGCCCCGGTTGGGGATGATAAGGGATCGTTCGGGTTGTGAGATCGCAGGGTGGGTCGGGCGCAGCGAGCGCGAGCCCCACCTTACATGCTGCCAACTGCCTATTAGAGCGGAGTTTTCGTTCATCATGGAAATGGATCAACTGGTTGCCCTGTGCAAACGGCGCGGTTTTCTCTTTCAGTCCAGCGAAATCTACGGCGGACTGAACGGCTTCTGGGACTACGGGCCGATGGGCGTGGAGTTGAAACGGAACGTCCGTGAAGCGTGGTGGCACGACATGCTCACCGCGCACAACGAGTTGACCGTCGCCCCCGGCGCCCCGGCCACATACGAGATGACCGGCCTGGACAGCACGATCATCATGCATCCGCAGATCTGGAAGTGCTCGGGCCACTACGATCTGTTCCACGATATGATGCAGACATGCCGCCAGTGCAAGAAGCTTTTCCGCGCGGACCACGTGGGCGAAATGCTCCGAGAGTCGGACTGGGTCAACTCGCTGCGGCTCGCTCTTGAGCTCGGGCCAACCGAGGACCTATTGGCGGTCAATGGAGAGTTGTTGCTCCGATGGGCAAAGACCAGGGGCAGGAAGGCGGCCCCCGGGCTGGCGCTGGTGCGCAAGCCTGAGATTACGCTGTCCTGGCTGGCCCAGCGCGCCGAGGAGCACCCTGCCGAACCGATCGGCATCGCCGAACTCCTCCAGTACATCGCCACGGAGCAACTGGCGGAGACCGGGCTCCAGACGCCGTGTCCGGCGTGCGGTGGCGATCTCACCGAGCCACGCGAGTTCAACCTGATGTTCAAGACCTACGTCGGCGCGCTGGGGGGCGAGGAAAGCACCGCCTTCCTCCGCCCCGAGACCGCGCAGGGCATCTTCGTGAACTTCAAGAACGTCGTCGACAGCACCCGGGTGCGAGTTCCTTTCGGCATCGCGCAGATCGGCAAGAGCTTCCGCAACGAGATCACGCCGCGGAATTTCACCTTCCGCTCCCGCGAGTTCGAGCAGATGGAGATCGAGTTCTTCTGCCATCCCGGCACCTCCCGGGAGTGGTATCAGTATTGGCGCGACCGCCGTTACAAGTGGTATTTGGATCTCGGGCTCGCGGGCGAGCGGCTCCGCTTGCGCGATCACGCGGCGGAAGAGTTGAGCCATTACTCTTGCGGCACGGCCGATATCGAATATGCCTTCCCCTTCCTCGCGCAGGGCGGTTTTGGCGAGTTGGAAGGGATCTCGCATCGCGGCGATTTCGATCTCCGCAGCCACATGGAAGGCAAGTTGGTAAAGCAGGGCAACGACCTGGTCGTGGAAACCGACGCCGAGGGCAAGCCCCGCCACCGCGGCAGCGGCAAGGATCTGAGCTACTTCGACGACCAGACCCGCGAGCGCTTCATCCCCCACGTGATCGAGCCTTCGGCCGGGGCCGATCGGGCCACTCTGGCGTTCCTCTGCGAAGCGTATGCCGAGGATGAGGCCCCCGACGAGAACGGCAAAGCGGCCAATCGCGTCGTGCTGCGGCTCCATCCGCGGCTGGCGCCCGTCAAGGT
>Ga0302319_10006538_pt1 | contig 23106 bp, 20 predicted proteins | sample Bog_T0_2_FD_203319 | JGI IMG/M metagenome (GOLD analysis project Ga0302319, IMG submission 203319) | Peat permafrost microbial communities from Stordalen Mire near Abisko, Sweden - Bog_T0_2 | ecosystem: Environmental > Terrestrial > Soil > Wetlands > Peat | place: Sweden: Abisko, Stordalen Mire...
TGAGCTTCTCCGAGGCCGGCAACTCTTCCTTGGCTCGCTCCATGGCCGCCGGATCATAAGCAGCGACGGTGGCGCCGGCGTCCAGGAGTTTCTTGATCACGTCAATGGCCGGAGACTCGCGAATGTCGTCAGTGCCTCCCTTGAACGCGAGACCAAGCGCCGCAAGACGCTTGCCGGGCAGGGTCCACAACGCCGCGCGCACCTTGTTGAAGAAAACCTCCTTCTGAGTCTCGTTGACCTTCGAGACCTCCTGAAGCAGTTGGAAGTCCACGCCCTGTTGCTGCGCCACCCAGTGGAAGGCCGCTACGTCCTTGGGAAAGCAGGACCCGCCATAGCCCAGGCCGGCGCGCAGAAACCTGGGTCCGATGCGGCTGTCCATGCCCATGCCCGCGGCGATGTCCACGATGTCGGCGTCCACGGTCTCGGCCAGGTTGGCTACGGCGTTGATAAACGAGATCTTCAAGGCCAGAAAGGCATTCGAGGCATGCTTGATGATTTCCGCGCTCTGTGCCGAGGTCACCAGAAGCCTTGCCGGGCTTTGCATGCAGCAGCCCCCTGGCAACGAATCGGTCAACTCGTAGTATCCGCCCCCTGTAATCGGCTCATAAATACGCTGCAACACCTCGGCGGAGCGCGCCGTGTTGGCGCCCACCACAATGCGGTCGGGATGCAGAAAGTCCATGATGGCCGTGCCTTCGCGCAGGAATTCGGGATTCGAGACCACATCGAAATCCTGCGGTTTCACGCCATGGCGGTGCAGCACGCGCCGTATCCACTCGTTGGTGTAGACCGGCACCGTGCTCTTTTCGACGATCACTTTGTAGGCATTGATCGAGCGGGCAATCTCCGAGACCACCGCCTCGACGTAGGACAGATCGGCTGCGCCGGTATCGCCCTGAGGCGTTCCCACTGCGATGAAAACGGCCTCGCTTCGCTCCACGGCCGCGCTCAGATCGGACGTGAAGATCACGCCGCGCCCTCTGTGTTTGGCTAAAAGCTCGGGCAGATGGCGCTCAAAGATTGGCACTCCGCCTTCACTTAAGACCTTCACCTTGCCTTCGTCGTTGTCCACGCAGGTGACCTGATGGCCTATTTCCGCAAAGCAAACGGCTGCAACGAGTCCCACGTAACCGGACCCGATCACACAGATGGATACTGGCTTCGACATGCGCTTTTGCGGTCTCCTTTGCGGCTTCCCGCGGTGTGGCGGCAGGGAAAATCCCTCCCCGGCAGGTCATGCAAGCCGCCGGGCAACCTGAAGTGGGCTTTTTCACGAACGCCTGACCCTGAGCGCCTGGTCTTCAAGCCTGAGTACTTGACATTCCTGATGGGCAGACAGAGTGAACGAGTTCCGCTCCCCAAAAGCTAAGAGTCTACCATTCCAAGGTTATGCGTTGCGAGGAGCATAGGACAAGCTGGACAGTCGTTAACAAGGCATTCATCGACACGAAAGTCACACCAAACCAGCCGCCACAAACCCAGTGCCGGTCGGCGGCCAGATTTGGCTCTCTGGTAAAGTGGGATTGAAGTCGCAGTCCCGTCGCCGAGCGCGAAAATTTGCCGGTAACAGGCCTGCATTCCTTGAGAGTGTTTCAAAAATTGGTTCTGTGTCAGGGCACGACTTTAGTCGTGCCGCAATGATCAGAAAGGCTCTGGGCTTTAGCCCCTGACGAATTGCAACGGGTATTCATCAGGCATTTATGCAACACGTTCCACAGAAACGGGGCAAGTCTCATGGCAAGCTTCTCGCAATCGACCTCTTCCGCCTGGCCTCCCTTTCGCATCGCGCCCTTCTTTTCCGAGCGGGTGTGGGGCTACCGGGATCTTCACCCCTGGTATGACATGGTGGCTGAGAGTGGAGAGCCCATCGGCGAGGCCTGGCTCACCGGAGACCAGTGCGTAGCCGCGACCGGTCCCCACGCCGGCCAGACCCTGGGCGCGCTCTTTGCTGACAATTCAGAAGCCCTTCTAGGTCCGTCCGGAAGTGGGGGCAAGGCTGCCGCAGGCAGTGCCTCGCCCTTGCTGATCAAGGTCATCTTCGCCCGGCAGAAGCTCAGCGTGCAGGTGCATCCCGACGACAAGATGGCGCAAAAGTACGGCGATCCGCGCGGCAAGACGGAGTGTTGGTACACACTCCAGGCAGAGCCGGGCGCGCAGGTAGCCTGCGGGCTCAAGCCGGGCGTCACCCTCGACACCGTCAAAGCAGGAATCGAATCGGACACACTCGAAGCCAGCCTCAACCTGCTCGATGTTGTCCCCGGCGACATGATCTTTGTGGATGCCGGGACGGTGCACGCCATCTGGCCCGGATCGATCTTGCTCGAGACCCAGCAGAACTGCGATCTGACCTACCGCATGTACGACTACGGACGCGGGCGCGAGTTGCACATCGCAAAATCTCTTGAAGCCACCCGCCTCAAGACCCGCGCCGGAAAGGTGCCTCCCAAGGTGTTCAGCGACCGAAGCATCCTGATCGACGAGGCGTACTTTCGCGTTGAGCGAATCCCCGTGGCCGGCAGCAGAGCCAGCGGTACCCTGCCGGGCAAGGACGAGGCAGACCCTGGCCTTCAATACCTGTTTTCGGCCAGAGGGGCGGCGAAAATCTGTGGGCCGGGTTTTGATCCGGTCGACCTGCCAATGGGAGCAATTCTGGCCATCCCCGCGGCATCCCCGGAGTTTACGATAAAGGACCTGGCCGGGCTCAATCAGAACTCATTGGAGTTGATGCGCATCACGCCTCGCTGGCCAGAGGCGAATCGGTGACCGTGCGCATCTAAAGAAGGTTGCGGTTGATCCCTTCTGGAGCCGCACAGAATGAAGGCCCCAACTCAAGATTGGGTGCCTGCGAACGAGAGTATTCGCTGAATCTTCACCTTGCATTTTCAGGGTGCCGATGTACACTCTAGCGAAAGGGGATCTCTCGGGGGCGGGTGTCCGGCAACTTTTGAAGGAGACGCAGAATGCGTTTGAAGCCTTGCTTTTGGCTGGCCCTCGCAACACTTCTTGTTAGCGCGGCATCTTCCGTTCGTGCACAAATAGCGCCCTCGGCTACGGGGAAGAAATTTCCCTTCGCTGTAGGCGCCGGCCTCTCCGGCTACAACGCCGACTATGGGCACGGCCATCTTCTCGGGGGCACACTCTGGGTTGACTATTTTCCTGGCTGGGTGCCGTCGATTCTGAAGGGAATCGGCTTGGAAGCCGAGGCGCGCGACCTCAACTACGGCCGTTCGGCGACTCAGCCTTCAAATCTGCGCGACGACGTCGTTCAGGGCGGGTTGATCTATTCCTTGCCGTACTTCCGTAACTTCCGCCCCTACGGAAAGTTTTCTGAAGGCTACGGCAACTCGGACGACGGGGTGTCTCTGACCCCTCCGCACCGTAACCATGACTCCCGCACCATCGCCAGCGGGGGCGGCGGCGTGGAATACCGGGCATACCGGAGTCTCTGGTTGCGGGCCGATTATGAATACCAGTCCTGGCCCAATTTCTTCAAGCACCCAGCGACCGTCAATCCCCCCGAGCCTGCCCGTCTCGGCGGACGACTCAATCCCCAAGGCTTCACGGTCGGCGCGGTCTATCACTTCGACCGTCCCCATCTCCATTGACGGCCATGGGAATCCGGTCCCCGTCGACGCACTGCCTCCAGCTGGGCCTAGTCCACGGGCGCATACAATACCCCTGAGGAGACCCCTACAGTGACCGCGGCTTTCGTGCGTTCGGGATCCATTGCCACCCAGCAAATCCTCGGGGTCGATGTGGCAGTTAGCAGCTACGAGAAAGTGATTCAACAGAGCCTCCTCTGGGCCGAGGGACGGCAATCGCGTGCGCTCTGCTTTGCCACCGTTCACATGATCATGGAAGCCTTTGACGATCCGGCCTTTCTTTGCCGCTTGAATCGCGCCGACCTGGTGAACCCCGACGGAATGCCGCTCGTCTGGGCGCTTCGCGCGCTGGGAGAGAGCGGCGCACAGCGGGTCTACGGTCCCGACGCCACGGTCGCCATGCTTGCCGCGGCCGAGGATGCCGGCGTCCCGGTGGGCTTCTATGGCGGAAGTCAGGCGGTTCTCGATTCGCTGATTGCCGCGGTGCGCTTGCGGCGCCCAAAGCTCGAGATAGCGTTCTCTGAGAGCCCGCCGTTCCGCGCTCTCACGCCGCAGGAGGACCAGGCCGTCGTCGATCGAATTACCCTCTCGGAGACGCGCATTCTTTTTGTCGGTCTCGGCTGTCCCAAGCAGGAGAACTGGATCATTGATCACCTGGGCAGGGTTCCCGCCGTGATGTTTGCCGTCGGGGCGGCCTTCGACTTCATCGCCGGCAGCAAGCGCCAGGCGCCCCGATGGATGATGCGCTCCGGCCTCGAGTGGCTCTTTCGCATGGCAACCGAGCCGCGGCGTCTGGCCATGCGTTACCTCAAGCACAACCCCCGATTCGTCATCCTGTTCCTTCGCCAACTGCTTACCCGGCCCGCCTAGATTTACAGATGGAGATTGGAGATTCCGGACAGATCGGGATTCCGGAGGGAGCAGGGCGCTTTTGAGAACCTCTGATTAAGTCGATATCTTGAAAGGGCACGACTTTCCAGGCCGCGGAAGAACTCCTGAGGAGCTGCGACAAGTGTCAGGGCACGACTTCACAGGCTGCGGAAAAACTCGATGCGGAGGGAGGCGGGGGTTTCAACCCCCGCATAAAGCCAACAGAATCGACGTGGGCTTCAGCCCCGGAGGGATGCTTTTCGCCATTTTCACCTGAATCCCCGAGTTTTTCCGCAGCCTCTTCAGTCGTGCCGAAAACGCTGCAAAATAGCCCCGGGCTTTAGCCCCTGAGGGACCCTTGTGTGCTGGTCGGCGAGCATTGATGCAACGAGTTCCAATGCTCGTGGCGTCGAAGGATGCTCAATGAATTCACAACACCGCCTGCCAGCTTTCATTCTCCATCACGCCGAAAGTACCAAAGGTCAAGAGTACCAGCGACTTTACCTCTCTCTGCCTTCCGGCCTAACTTACGCGCATTATGAAATAATGAGTCGGCGGCTCGGCCCAATTCGCTTTTCTCGTTGCTGTGGCCGTGGCGCTTTATTAGGGACCAATTCGCGCAGGCGTCTTCAATAGTTCAAGTTGATGGAGAAGTGGCAGATGGCGATCAGAGATGCGCATGTTCTGGTTTGCGGGGCAGGTGGTTTTATTGGCGGTCACCTGGTCAACAAGCTCTTCGCCGAGGGCGCGGCCAGCGTTCGCGCCGTCGACATCAAGCCCTTTGACGAGTGGTACCAGCGCAATCCCGCTGCCGATAACCGGGTTCTCGACCTGCAACTGCGCGACTCTTGCATTGATGCAGCCAGGGGTATCGACGGAGTCTTTCAGCTTGCGGCCGACATGGGCGGCATGGGCTTTATCGAGAACAACAAGGCTCTGTGCATGTTGACCGTGCTCACCAGCACACACATGCTGGTGGCCGCCCGCGAGGCCGGCGTCAAGCGCTTCTTCTACTCCTCTTCGGCCTGCGTCTACAACGCCGACAAGCAAAAAGAATACGAAGTGGTTCCATTGAAGGAAGAGGATGCCTATCCCGCCATGCCCGAGGACGGCTATGGATGGGAGAAGCTCTTCACCGAGCGCATGTGCCGCCACTTCCGCGAGGATTTCGGCCTCGAATCCCGCATCGCCCGCTTCCACAATGTCTACGGCCCCCTGGGCACCTGGATGGGAGGGCGCGAAAAAGCCCCCGCCGCCATCATCCGCAAGGTCCTCGAGGCCAAGCACTCCGGCCGCCACGAGATTGAAATCTGGGGCGACGGCCATCAGACCCGCAGCTTCATGTACATCGACGACTGCACCAAGGGCGTTGTCGATCTCTTCGAGAGCGACATTATCGAGCCCATCAACCTCGGTTCCAGCGAATTGGTGACCATCAACCAGTTGGTAGACGTTGCTGAAGACATTGCCGGCATCAAGCTGAAGCGGAACTACAACCTCAGTGCGCCCAAGGGCGTCAACGGACGCAACAGCGACAATACGCTCATTCAGAAACTCCTCGGTTGGGAGCCCTCCATCCGCCTGCGCGACGGAATGGAAAAGACCATGGCCTGGATCGACCAGCAAATGCTGGCCGGCGTCGTGTCAAAATAACCGGCTTGCCGATGCGGAGGGAGGCGGGGGTTTCAACCCCCGCATAAAGCCAACAAAATCGGCGCGGGCTTCAGCCCCGGATCAGCAGTTCCCGCCCTCGGAGCGCCCCGCCGCCGCTCAAGCCATGAGGCCCCAGCCCTTCCACAACAGCCGAAAATGAGTATTTTCACCGTGCGCTCATCCGCAATGCGATCTCCGCTCGTTTCCCAAACCACGTCCTTGATGCACAATAGAAGACGAGATGAGCTTCCGATTCGCACTACCCGATAATCTTCGCGCCGCCGTTGACAAGGCTGCCGCCGACTGGACCTCCAACAACAAGGTTGCCCGCTTCTGGCAAAAAGACCCGACTCTTTGGACCAACGACGGCGAGGAGAAGTGGCTCGGCTGGATCGACATCGTCGAACGCCAGCAGGCCGATCTCGCCACCTATGCCGCCCTGGGCGCCGAGGTCGAGACCTCTGACTTTCAGAGCGTGCTGCTGCTGGGCATGGGCGGCTCCAGCCTCTGCCCCGAGGTGCTGTCTGTGACCTTTGGTCAGCAGCCGAGCTTTCCGGAACTGCACATCGTCGATTCCACCGATCCGGAGCAGGTCTGGACCGCCCGCAACGACGTGAATCTTGCCAATACGCTGGTGGTGGTGGCCAGCAAATCCGGCTCGACGCTGGAGCCCAATGTCCTGAAGCAGTACTTTTTCAACGAGATGAAAGAGGCCGTGGGTGCGGAGGAGGTGGGTAGCCATTTCATCGCCATTACCGACCCCGGCTCGAAGATGGAGCAGGTGGCCAAGGCGGATGGATTCCGATCCATCTTCTACGGCGATCCCGCCATCGGCGGACGCTTCTCGGCGCTTTCTCCCTTTGGCGTAGTGGCCGCAACCATTGCAGGCCTGGACACGGAGAGGCTGCTCGCCGAGGCGGCCAAGGCCGTCTCTTCGGCCAAGCTGGCGCTGGCCGACAATCCTGCCGTCGAATTGGGCCTGATCCTGGGCAATGCGGCCAATGCCGGACGCGACAAGCTCACCATCTTCACCTCGCCCGAACTCCACGACCTGGGCGCATGGCTCGAACAACTGATCGCCGAATCCACCGGCAAACTCGGCAAGGGAATTACGCCCGTCGACCGCGAATCCGCTGCCGCGCCCGAGGTCTATGGCGCGGACCGCATCTTCGTCTACATTCGCTACACGGGCACCGCCGATTCAAGCCAGTATGCCCAGGTTGCCGCGATTGAGGCCGCCGGTCATCCAGTCATCCACATCGACATTCCAGACCTTTACGAGATCTTCGGGCAGTTCTTTACCTGGGAGGTGGCGACCTCCGTGGCCGGATCGGTGATGGGCATCAACCCCTTCAATCAACCCGACGTGGAGTCGGCCAAGATCGAGACCCGCGCTCTCACCTCGGCCTACGAACAGACCGGCAAGCTGGCCCAACGCGAGCCGGTTCTCGAGGACGCGGGCATCAAGGTCTACGCCACCTCTGCCTACGCCGCCACGCTCAAAGCCGCCGCGCCCAACGAAACCCTTGCCGGTTACCTGCGAGCGCATCTCAACCAGATCCACCCCGGCGATTACTTTGCCGCCCTGGCCTTCCTGCCCATGTTCCCTCAGCACGAGGCTGCGATTCAGGGCATTCGTCACAAGGTGCGCGACGCCAAAAAAGTGGCTACCTGCCTGGGCTTCGGCCCGCGCTTCCTCCACTCCACCGGCCAGGACTACAAGGGCGGTCCCAACACCGGCGTATTCCTGCAAATCACTGCCGATCATTCCGTCGATGTGGAGATTCCAGGACAGAAAATGACCTTTGGCATAGTGATTGACGCCCAGGCCGCCGGCGATCTCGCAGTCCTGGAGTCGCGCGGACGGCGCGCCCTGCGTGTACACCTGGGAGCCGATGTCGAGGCAGGATTGTGGGCCTTGGACGCAGCCATCAGCGCAGCGCTAAGCTAAACGCCCGTCCAGGGCGGAAGCCCGAGCAACTTGTAGTTGGTCAGTTTGAAGGGTACGGGCTTTAGCCCGTGCATAGACACCCAATAAGTCGGCCGGGCTTTAGCCCCTGAGGGAGTCTCCCTTCAAACTGACCAACTACCGTTGCAATCAAAAATGCCGCACGGCCAGCCAAACCCCCATCGCCGCCAGCAGCAGCAGGAGAGCCGCGCCGATCCAGCGCAGCCGAATCCCTGTTGCCTTGCTTCCCCGATCGCGGGTCTTGCTCACATTCGAGGCGAAGTCAATCCAGTCGCGGTCTTCGTCGAGCATCTGTCCGGAGGCGATATAAGCCTTGAGAAACCGTTCCGTCCAATCACGCGGGTTCAGGCCCACGGCGCCGGCATAGCCGCGCACGATTCCCTTATTCAGGATGCCGCCGGGAAGCGAACGAAACCTCTCCTGCTCAAGCGCCTCAAGGTGCCGCGCGCTGATCTTGGTGACTGCCGTGATCTCTTCCAACGCTATGCCGCGAGTCAGCCGCTCCATGCGAAGGTCTTGTCCAAAGGTACTCATCGGCGACCTGAAAACAGTTCAAATCTCAAGGGTTTTCCACAATCACCATAAACCCGTTTCATGCTCAGGTCAAAGGGTTTATTGTTATTCTCCGTTCATTTCGGGAGAGAACGGTCTTTCGGATCGAAACGGTCCAGTGCCGTCGCTTTCCGGAGGATACTCTATCAAGTTTTCCAGCCGGTCTTCGAGACCCTGGGGCTGTTACCCTAAAAGAAAGAGTTCGGAGCCACGCCCGGGAATGAACAAGCTCATCTTCGCCAACCTGCTGCACCGCCCCCTGCGCTCCATCATCAGCGTCTTCGCGGTGGCCATTGAAGTCATCATGATGCTCACCATCATCGCCATCATGATGGGCCAGTTGACCGGCCAGAAGCGGATGAACAACGGCATCGGCGCCGACCTGATCGTGCGCCCCAGCAATGCCATGGTCTTCAACGGCGTCAGCGGCGCGCCCATCTCGGCCAAACTCGCCCCCTTCCTGCGCACGCTCCCGCACGTCGCCGTCGCCTCCCCGGTCAACCAGTACATCTCCATGGCCGATGGCCTTGAAGTGCTCTGGGGCATCGACTACCCGACCTACAGCCAGCTCAGCCCCTTCGTCTTTCTCTCCGGCGGGCCCATGCAGAAGCCGGACGACGTGATCGTGGACGATGTCTTCGCCACCGCCGGCCAGGGCCATCGCGTCGGCGATACGATTCAGATCCTCAAGCACCCCTTTCACATCGCGGGCATCTTTGAACACGGCAAGGGCGGGCGCAAGCTCATCTCCATCGCCACCATGGGCGATCTGACCGGCACGCCCGACAAAGCCTCGGTCTTCTACATCAAAGCCGACCAGCCGGAGAATATAAGCCTGATCACCAGCGAGATTCATGCGACACGCGGCCTGGCCGACTTCCAGGTCATGACCATGGACGAGTGGTATTCGCTGCTGACGCCGGACCACATTCCCGCCCTCAATACCGCCATGCGCGTAGTGATCGGGATCGCGGTCATCATCGGTTTCATGGTCATCTTCCAGTCGATGTATACCTCGGTGCTCGAGCGCACGCGCGAGATCGGCATTCTCAAGTCGATGGGCGCGTCAAATCTCGCCATTGTGACCGTCGTGCTGCGCGAGACTGCCTTGCTGGCGGTTGCCGGCGTGGTGGTGGGAGTGGCCATCTCCTTTGCCGTGAAATCCGCCCTGGCGCACCGCTTTCCCATGCTCTATCTGGACATGAACATGATCTGGGTCCTCCAGGGCTCGGCGATTGCGCTGGTAGGCTCGGTCTTCGGCGCGCTCTATCCAGCCTGGATGGCCGCCCGCAAAGACCCCATCGACGCCCTCGCCTACGAGTAGGGCATTCATGGCCCACTCGCAAATCTTCTCGTCGACTAGAACCACTGGTGCCCCATCCATTCCGCTTTCTTTTGCGGAATGGGTGGGATACCACGAACCCCAACCGGCCTGGACCGAACCAACCCAACCCCGCGCCTTTTCTCCGGCGCGGACCCGAAACTTCTGCGAGCAGTTAGCGAGCTTCCGGCCCCGCCGCAGGTGGCAGGCGGCCTAGAGCCTGTTATGAACTTTCCCACGGGCGGCGCCGGGAGCCAGTTTTCCCCAGTTCGAGGAGCGAGGAGCGACGAATATGGGGTATCTTCGAGCGACGAGTGACGAAGAAATTGGAAAAACTGGCCCCGGCCCTTCGGGTTGCGGCGCAAATGGGGCCATACTTCGTTGTCATCCTTGACTGTGGGCCCGCCACAGCCTTCGGATTCCGCCTCGTCTGGACCCATTTTCGTCCGCAACGCCGCTCGCGCGAAAGTTCATAACAGGCTCTAGCGTCCAATTGGAATATAGGCGGGTTGCGAGTGGCCCAGGTCTCGATTCTGACACCAGGGAGAGCATTGCAGCTTCAGCGAAAACACATTGCTCCCGATAAGGCGCCTAGTATTCAAGATTTGAGGTGCACTTGATCGTCGCCGGGCAAGAGCAAAGCCTATGCGGTCCTTCTGCGCGGCTTCGACATGTGGGTTGATCTCTAAGCGATCGTGCTCGGTGTTGCGGCGCCCTTCGGCTTCGTTCTGGGCGGGCTTTGAAGTCTTGCCCTTTCAAAGCCATACCCTTTCCTGTAGCCTGCGAGGCGTGGCCCTTCAGACTGATTCAGTGCCAGGTGGGCAGAGCAGTGGCGCGGGCGGCGCGGCTTGTGATTGAATCGAGAGTGCAGGCTGCCGGGCCGAGAGGTCTCAAGAAGATGGCGCGGCCGGCCTGGGTGCGTTGCACATGCCCGAAGACTGGAGAGAAATCCATGGCAAATTCCCTGCTTCCCCCCGAAGAACGCAACTTGACTCCCGACCAGGTGGAGGCGCTGGATAAGCGGCGCGACCTGGGCCACACCTTGCTGGTGATCGCCGGGCAGTTTGCGGCGATTGCTACGATCCTGCTGTTGTGGGTGGGCCAGGATCTGGCCTGGTCGCCGGGCTGGGCGCATCCGATCGGCTACTATTTCGCTTTCGCGATGACCGCAATTGTGGTCTGCACAGGCGCTGGCTCGTGGCTGAGCCGAGGCACACCGCGGATCGACTGAGATTTTGGGTGCTGTTGGGGTCGTTCAAGCCAGGGAAACAGGCCATTTTTCAAGCGAAATGGCCGAAGAGCGTACCTCAGGGGCTAGGTTCTGCTTGGCGAATCTGCCGAGTGTTCGGCACGCGGAGAGATACCTCCCGCTGGGGCTAAAGCCCGATTGGTTTTGCCGGGTTTTCGGCACGACTAAAGTCGTGCCTAGGAAGAAACAAAATTCTGTCTGTTCTGTAAGTTGAACAATCTAAAAGAAGATGGTTGCGAAAAATCTTCAGTCAAAAGCGGCGAGTTAGTCCCGCTTCGAGGAATTGGCGGGTTAGCAAGTTGGCGGATGGCAGCGGTCGGGGCAAGTTTCATCCCCCGCGGTCGGCCAGGCCGGTGGACGACTGAAACAAGACAGGTGTTTTTTTCCCGGATCTTGCGACAAAGGCACGGAGTCAACGTGCAAATACGGTAGCAATGGAGAGCCCAATGGCTGCTGTTTCCCTGAACCCGCATTTGACTCCCTCCGCCGCGCGGCTGACGGATAGCCATGGGCGCGTCATCCACGATCTGCGCGTCTCGATCACCGACCGCTGCAACTATAAGTGCGTCTACTGCCGTACGGGCGAGGTAGGTGCGCAGTATCCCGAGTTGGCCATCGAAGAGTACCTAAGACTGATTCGGGTTTTTGTGGGGCTGGGCATCACAAAGGTGCGGCTTACGGGGGGCGAACCGCTGTTGCGGCGCGGGCTGGTGGAGCTTATTCAGGAGCTGGGGCGGCTGCGCACGCTGAGCGACGAGCCCCTGGAGCTTGCGCTGACGACCAACGGTCATCTCTTGGATAGGCTGGCCGTGCCGCTCAAGGCAGCCGGACTGCAGCGCGTCACGGTGAGCATGGACGCGGTGGAGGCGGCGACCTTCGAGCGCATTACGAGAGTTCCGGGTAGCTATGAGGCAGTCCTCGGCGGGATTCGCGCGGCGCGTGCGGCGGGCCTTGAGCCGATGAAGATCAATTGCGTGCTGCTGCGCGGCTTCAACGACGATCAGATTGAGGGCTTTGCTGAGTTTGCACGCAGAGAAAATGTTGTGGTCCGGTTTATCGAGTTCATGCCGCTCGAGGAGGGGCGGCTGTGGACGCCGGAGATTGTGGTTCCCCTGGCGGAGATTGTCGCACGGATCGGTCGCGTGCTGCCGCTGGTTGAGCTGGCTCCGCGCGAGGCCAGCGAGACAGCCAAGCGTTACACCTTTGCCGACGGAGTGGGCGAGATTGGGATCATCGCGCCGGTCAGCCGGGCCTTTTGCGGAGCCTGCAGCCGGGTGCGGCTCACCTCGGATGGCAAGATTCGCACCTGCCTCTTCTCCCAGGTCGAGCACGACCTGTATGGCCGCCTGCGCGCCGGGGCCAGCGATGGGGAACTGGCCGCCTATGTTGTTCGTACTATTGAAAGCAAGGAGGCGCGCCATCATATCGGCGAGCCGGGATTCCTGAAGCCCTCCCGCTCGATGGTTCACATTGGCGGCTGAGGCGATCTGAAAGATAAGTGGACGTGGAGGCATTGGCAGAGTAAATTCTCCATGGGAAGTAGATCTCCTTCGTTGTTTTTTGTGCGGAGCCTGCAAAAGGCTCGAGAACCATCACCCTCCCCCGGGAAGGCTGAAGAGCCGGTTCTATGCGCATGTGGCGGGCGCGCCTTGGATATTCAAGCGCCTGACAATCGCCGTGTGCAAGAATTGCAAGAAGACTCCTCACACCAGGCGCCCGGATGACCAAGAAGACGGAAAGCCGCATCCCGATCGACGACCTTCTCGTCTTCCACCAGGTTGCGCGCTCGCTGACCTCGAGCTTCGACCTGGATACGATCCTGCGCACCATTATTGAGCATATGGAGCGGTTCATCGAGGCGGAGCTATGGACGCTTCTGATGCTGGACGAGGCGCGGCAGGAGCTCTACTACGCGATTATCGCGGGCGCCGACGAGTCCGCGCTGCGCAATGTGCGCATCAAGGTGGGCGAGGGCGTGGCCGGCTGGGTGGTGCAGCACGGCGAGACGCTGCTTGTTCCCGAGGCCGATAATGACCCGCGAATCCAGCAGTCGCAGGGCGGCAGGCCGCAAAAGGTGCGCTCGGTGATCGCGCTTCCCTTGCGTGGGCGCAAGGGAACCCACGGCGCCATTGAGATCTTCAACCCGAAGGCCGACCAGCTCACCGACTACACCATTGCCTTTCTGCATATCCTCGCCGACCACGCGGCCATTGCGATCGAGAATGCGCATGACGTGTCCCGGATTCAGCAACTGACCATCACGGACGACTGCACGGGCCTGTATAACGTGCGTTATCTCTACGAGCTTCTGGGCCGGGAGATGGAGCGATGCAGCCGCAAGCGACCGGTGAGCCTGGCATTTATCGACCTGGATCACTTCAAGCTGGTCAACGACGAACATGGCCACCTGGTGGGCAGCGAACTGCTGGGGCGCGCCGGCCAGCGGATTCAAGAGCTGAGCCGCAAGCAGGACTGGTGCTTCCGCTACGGCGGCGATGAGTTCGTGATCTTGATGCCGGAGACGGGCTCCGATGCCGCACTGACGCAGGGCGCCAAGCTGCACCGCGCGCTGTTGGATACCGAGTTCAGGATGAAGAGCGGGCAGAATTTGTTTGTGAGCGCCAGCATGGGCGTCGCGACCGGCCCCGCTGACGGCGCTACCGTTCACAGCTTGATCGGAACCGCCGATATGCGCATGTATGCGGTGAAGGTGCGTGGGCGCGGGGCAGTGCGGGGGGAGTAGGGCGGCAGAATCAAACCGCTCGTCTGGGCCCTCTGTCAGACGCGAGAACCATGAACCTTCAGTTTCGCGGATTCTCCGCGGTCGCCTCCAGCTTTACTATTCGCGGCCACCATAAGTCTCATTCCCAATGCTTCAAGGACCGATGAAAGAGTTTCAAAGGTCGGATTCCCCTGTTCGGAAAAGGAGCGGTAGAGCGTTTCACGCTGGATGCCGGCATCCTTGGCGACCTGGGACATCTGGCGGGATTGAGCTACGTTTTTGAGAGCCTTGAGAAAGGCCTCCGGCGAGTCTTCGATGGCGGCGTTCAGATACGCTGAGGCTTCCGCCGGATCCATCAAGGCTTCCAGCAGGGACTGGCGATAGGAACTCGTCTTGTTAGCCATGCAACCTCCAAAACCTTTGCGCGAAAGCGATGTCGCGAGCTTGGGTCTGCTTTGATCCGCCAAGAATCAAGTGCACTTCATTGCCCTTTTGGCCGAAGTAAACTCGATACCCTGGTCCAAAACCCAACCTCAGTTCTGAAACTCCCTCTCCGGCCGGTTCAACGTCTCCAAAGTTGCCTTCCTCGACGCGATCAATACGAACGCGAACTCTGGCCCTTGTTTGCACGTCAAGCGTAGCCAGCCACTCGCTGAACGGCTCCCGGCCCTCTTCGTCCTGACAGATCAGAATCTCTCTGGGAATCGCTTCCACGGTCTCTCGCAGGTCAAGCTTGTGTGATTTTTAAGTCACACCAAGAGCATATCACTACCCTTGCAGGTTTTCAAGATGAACGCCGATTACTCAGGGGGCCCCAGGACAAATTCATTGTCGAGATTGGCAACCCCCACAGGGGCTGAAGCCCGCGTTGAATTGGCCGACTTTGCGGCACGACTGAAGTCGTGCCTTTTCAAAATCTCAACTTAATCAGAAGTTCCATAGTCATCTTCGCCCGACGGCTTTTCGGTGATCTGGTCGCCGGCGAGGCGCTCCAGCTGGTTGCGCCAGTCGAGGGATTCTACGAAGCTCTTCGATTCGCGCCAGTTGGGCTCGACGATGACATGCAACTCCAGGTAAACCCGCGTGCCGAGCAGGGACTCGATCTGGCGGCGGGCGCCGGTGCCGATTTCTTTCAGCTTGGAGCCGCCTTTGCCAATGAGAATCGCTTTCTGGCCGTCGCGTTCACAATAAATCGCAGCCGCGATGCGGGTCAGCGGCAGCCGCGCCGGGACTGCACCTTTCTTCCTCGGCACAAAGGGCGCGGGCTCTTCGAAGCGCTCAATCACAACAGCGGAGGCGTAGGGAACCTCTTCGCCGGTCTCGACAAGAATGCTCTCGCGAATCAGTTCGGCGACCATGAAGCGCTGCGGCTGGTCGGTGTACTGATCTTTGGGGTAGTAGCGTTCGCCTACAGGGAGCGCGTCGACAATTTTGCGGACCAGAATATCCATGCCGTCGCGTTTGCGGGCGCTGATGGGGATGACTTGAGCAAAGCCGAAGTGGCGAGTGAGGGTGTCGATCAGCGGCAATAACTGATCCTTGGCCACGAGATCGATCTTGGTGAGCAGCAGGAATACCGGACAGTCGAGCTTGCGGATAAGGCCGAAGAGAAACTCATCCTCACTGGCCCAATTGGTGCGTTCGTGCTTGGAAGAAGACGCCGCTGGGAGATTCTCCGAAGCGTGTACCTCAGGGGCTAAAGCCCCGGCTGATTTTTTCTGCAGGATGTCAGGGCTAAAGCCCAGACCTACCGAGGCCGACTCTGTCGTGCGATCGGGCTTGTCTTCCGGTTCCGCGGCGGCTTCCAGTTGCACGCGGCGGGTTGCGTCCATCAATACCAGTACCAGGTCGCGGGTTTCGAGGGCCTCGTAGACCTCCTGCAGCATCCGGCGGTCGAGATGCGAGCCGGGCTTGTGGACGCCAGGAGTATCGACAAAGACGATCTGCGCCGCCGGGTGCTGGCCCTTGCGTGCCGGGACCTCGACCACCCCGGCGATGCGGTTGCGGGTGGTTTGCGGCTTGGCGGAGACGATGGCGACTTTTTCGCCGGTGAGGGCGTTGAGCAACGTACTTTTGCCGGCGTTGGGCCGGCCGAGAATGGCGACAAATCCAGATTTCAAAGGGTTTTCATACTCCTGTTCCCTATTATCGCGGATTGCGAGATCAGGCGTCGGCACAATCTGCTTATGCCTTCGGGAAGGCACCACTGAACGACTCCTTCTGTGACCGCTGGAGATGGCCAATGCGGTGCAGATCAAGGCTTCGGGCGAATTCTCGAATTGAATGCCGCTACCAGATGAACGGCGCGAGACGGAACCTGACTCCCTGGCAATAGCCTGTATAGCCTGGCAGACTTTTTTGTAAGAATCTCTCTTCATCGAGAAGCCGCAAAACGAGAGCGAAGATCATGGGAATGATCATGAGTGTTCCCCACCATGATCCGAGAGCGAGCGGCGTTCCGAAGAGAAGGACCAGCGCACCAGCATACATCGGATGACGAACAATTGCGTAAGGGCCGGTTGATACGACTCTTTGATCGGCGGCCACTTCAATCGTCGCAGAGGTGAAGGAGTTCTCCTTGTACACCAAAAAGACAGCAAGAAACCCAAGGGCGACCAGAACGTCACCCGCGATCACGACGAAGAGCGGCGCGTGCGACCAAAGATAGCGGTGGTCAAGGGACGGAACAGCTAGAATCCCAATAAACGCCAGTGATGCAAAGATCTGGATGATCTTTTGACTTCTTTGTTTCTCAGCTCGTGGTCCGGCCTCTACGCGGCGTTCGAGCAGTTTTCGATCGTGCTTCCAAAGATAGGCAGTTATCAGCGCCGAGGATGCTGTAAAGACGATCAGGTAGACCCAGGCCTGCCAGAAATCGAGCGTCCAAGCTGGGGCAAAGAGTGCCGCACCTAAGAAAACGAAGATTTGCGTGAATCCGAGGATGGTTTTTGCCGCAAGCGTGTTCACACTCTCAGCTTATGGCTTCGAGGCGCCCCTGCGAACTGAACCAACGCAATTCGGCCAACCCTTAGGGCAAAAGCTCTCGGGTGGCTTCACCAGCCGGCGGGAAGACGCGCATGCGTTCGACGAGGCGGTCGGTAGAGGCGACGACCTCCATCTTCATGCCCGGGGATTCAAGGTGCACGATCTCGCCGGGGAGCGGGATACGGCCCTCGATCTCGCTGACCAGGCCGCCGAGCGTGGTGGCTTCGTAGCCGTTGCCCAAATCGCCAAGCTCGGCCGACTCGCCGAAGAGATCGGTCAACTGATCGACGGGAAAGTTGCCTGGAACTAGCCAGACGCCGCCGGGTTCGCGCTGCGGCTCGGCGTAAACTGAGCCGGGGGGGGCGTCTTCCTCGTGCTCATCCTTGATATTGCCGACGATCTGCTCCAGCAAATCTTCAATGGTCACCAGGCCGGAGACGCCGCCGTACTCATCGATCACGATGCGCATGTGCTGCTTTTCGCGCTGCATCTCGCGCAACAGTTCGTAGCCACGCTTGGTCTCTGGAACGAAGACGGCCTCGTGCTCGATGGTGGAGACAGTGCGCGTGCGGGCCTCCTCGTCGGTGATTTGCAGCAGGTCATGGGCGAAGGCGATGCCGGTGACGTTGTCGATGGAGCCGGAATAAACCGGAACACGGGAGAAGTTGTGTTCGCGGAGTTGTTCGAGGAAGGCTTCAAGGGTGATGTCGCCTGGGACGGCGAAGACCTCGGGGCGCGGAGTCATCACTTCGCGCACCAGCTTGTCGCCGAATTCGACGGCGGAGCGAACCAGATCGCGGTCGCTTTCCTCGAGAATGCCCTCCTCTTCACCGGCTTCGAGCAGCGCCTCGACATCGACGGCGGTTTCCTCCTCTGGAGTGACTTGCTCCTCGGCCAGCGAGGCCACGGAGAAGAAGAAGCGCACGAAGACGGTGATGGGGGTCATCAGCCAGAGCAGCAGGCGGATGGGCCAAATCAGACGCGCAGCCCAGCGGCCACGGGTGCGGTCGAAGAGCAGTGTGGGCAGAAGCTGGTTGCAGAAGACGACGATCAGCACAACGGCCAGAATGGCCTGGGCGATTTCGGCAGCGCTGGGCCGCGTGAAGCCGCCGCGATCGAAGAGGATGGCTCCGAATTCAAGGGCGATCAGGCCCAGGGTGAACTGCTGCAGGACCGCGGCGGAGATGGCGGCGTGCTGGCGGGTGAGACCGAGTTGCGGCTCGACCAGTTCCTCCCAGGCGTCGAGGTTTTCTTCGATCTCGCGGGTGAGGATTTTGCCGAACTCGGCGTAGACACGGCTGATGTAGGAGGCCAGCGTCTCGACCGCGGCGAGGAAGACGATGAGGAGGAGGATGGGGAGGGTCATGGCTTGCGACCCCGGTGGCGGGTTTGGGTTCGTGGTTTTCCAGGTTTCCGCGATGTTGCGACAGGGGCTAAAGCCCTACCTTTGTTTTGTTCGGCTTGCGGCACGACTGAAGTCGTGCCCTGACACTTGTCGCTGCTCCGCAGGAGTTTTTCCGCAGCCTGTGAAGTCGCGCCCTGATTCGGTCGTGAGGTGGAACCGAACGGTCCCTCGGCGGCTAAAGCCGGGGACTTTTTTGGGGCTTTTACGGCGCGGCTAAAGCCGCGCCCCTTCAAAACTCGGGCCTTGGGGGTGTTCACTGAGCGTTCGATCAAGCCTTGCGGCAGGCTTAGGCGGGCGCGGAGTTGGCTTTCGCGGCGGGCCATTTTGCCTTCATCGACTTCGTGGTCATAACCGGCGAGATGGAGCAGGCCGTGGAGGATGAGAACCTTGATCTCGGTCGCGAGGGGATGGCCCTGCTCGATGGCCTGCTTGCGCGCGGTGGGAACTGAGATCGCCAGGTCGCCGGCGATCTCTTCTGCACCGATCCCATCGGCGGGAAAGGAGAGCACGTCAGTGGCCTTGTCTTTGTCGCGAAACTGGCGGTTGAGGCGGCGAATGGCTGCGTCGGTGGTGAGCAGGAGGGTGACCTCGCCTTTGAGTCGGACTGCGGCCTGGGCCTCGGACAGAAAGCGGGACAGGGTGCGGGCGGAGGGGAGGCGGGGAGTCTTATTGGGGGCTGATGAGATCGGGGCAGCCTTCTTCTTCGCCGATGGGGTGGTCGGCGCGGGGTCGGGGTCCAAATCTGGGTCGAGAAGGATCATCTTGCTCGGGGGCGTTGTGTGCGCGGCGCCGGTAGCTCTCATTCTACGCGGGTTCGATCATCGCTGCGATAGTTTGCATCGGCAGAATCAGACGCATCGACTCCGGAAGCTGGATGAATCCGTGCGCCGCGTAGAACTTTGCCGCATGATCGCCGATTGCGTCCACGACGACCATGGACGAGCCAACCTGCGCGGCGTTCTCGTATGCCTTGGCGAGCGCTTTGGCCAGGAGAATGGAACCAAGGCCATGGCCCTGAAACTCCGCGGAGACGGCAAGCCGCCCCAGCAGGGTCGCGCTCACCATCGGGTAGCGGGGAATGTGCTTGTGCGCCGCTTCAGGAATGGTTCCAGGCGCAAGCACATAGGCGCACAGGGTGAAGTAACCGGCGATCCGGCTTGGCAGATCGAAGGGCGTCAATACAAAGACAGCATTGGCCTTGCGGCGCATATCCTGCGAGGCCTGAGCTTTCAGATAGAGGTCAAGGCTCTCGACACCGCAATGAAATCCGGAGCGGTCATGATGTTTGCCGAGCGGCTCCAGATGAAACAGATCGGCACGCGCGCCCATCAGGCAACGACCCGCTCCCGCGCCGCGCGAAAGGCCCGCCGGAGCCGCGCGTTTGGCTTGGGTGGGTGAACCAGGGCATCGAAGAATGCCGCGCGGTCGCGCTCGGAGAGGACCAAGCTCTCGTGGCGGGTGATTGTCGCGTGGGTTGCATCGGTGAGCGCGGAGAGGCAGAAGTCGGTCAGGCTGCGCCGTTCGAGAGCGGCGGCGCGCTCGACGAGTCGCTTGGTCTCGGCGTCAACGCGAAAGCCAAGGCGATAAGCGCGGGCGCGGCGTTCGGCGGGAGATACGGCGGTTACGGATTGCGGCATGGGGATCGCTCCTCGATTCCGAGACGATTTAAGTGTACGTCCAATGGGAGAACAAAGCAATATTGAAGAATTCGGCGGTTCGTACATGGGGTTCCTAGTTTCCCACCCTTCGCAAAAAACGCGAAGGATGGGGCACCCGGCGGGTTCCAGATTTACTGCGGTTTTGCCGGATGCAAGGGCTGGGCCTGCGTGCGGTCTTCGCGGGGCTGGGGGCCGACTTGTATGGCTTCGCCTAACGCCAGCGGCAGCTCTTGCTGCTGGGACTTGACTGACTCGTAGGCGCGGACAATCCTCTGCACGAGCGCGTGGCGGACCACGTCTACGTCTTCGAAGTGGCAGAAGTGGATGCCCTCGACGCCGTTGAGAATATTGATCGCGTCGAGCAGGCCGGACTTGCGGGGGTTGGGCAGGTCGATCTGCGTGATGTCGCCGGTGATGACCGCCTTGGAGTTGTTGCCCATGCGGGTGAGGAACATCTTCATCTGCTCGATGGTGGTGTTTTGCGCCTCGTCCATGATGATGAAGGCGTCGTTGAGGGTGCGGCCGCGCATGAAGGCCAGCGGCGCGACCTCGATCACATTCTTCTCCAGCATCTTGTCGACCTTTTCCGGGTCGAGCAGGTCATAGAGCGCGTCATAGAGCGGGCGCAGGTAGGGGTCTACCTTATCCTGCAAGGTGCCGGGGAGGAAGCCGAGGCGCTCGCCGGCCTCGACCGCGGGACGGACGAGCACGATGCGGCTAACTTTTTTGGCGTTCATGGCGGAGACGGCCATGGCGACTGCGAGGTAGGTTTTGCCTGTGCCGGCCGGGCCGACGCCAAAGACCATATCGTTCTGCTCGATGGCCTCGACATATTTACGCTGATTGATGGAGCGCGGCTGGACGGTGCGCTTGACTCCGGCTGAGCGTTGCTTGCCGCTGTCAACCAGCGTACGCAGGGAGACGGCGGGGTCGGCGACGACCAGACGCAGCAGTCCATTGAGTTCGCCATTGTGGGGATTGACGCCCTGTTTTCGGAGGGCCTCAAAGTCTTGAAAGATGCGTTGAACGCGCAGAACCCCCGCGTCCTGTCCTGCCACATGCACGGCATCGGAACGAAGATCGATGCGGACGCCGAGCGAGTCTTCCATGAGCCTGAGGTTTTCATCGCGAGTCCCGAAAAGGGGCTCCAGATTGGGCGTGATCTCCAGGGCGATCTTCAAAGGTTTCGTTGGCCTCCAAAATGACGTGCGGTTGAGGGTGCGTTGATGGACAAGGAAAATGACTGACGCGCAACGCAGTCAAAGGGCTGCGGGCAGGCGGCTGAATGTGGGGTGAACCTGCGGACGCTCAACTGGGCCGAGCCGAAGCTCTGGGCTGAGGAGCGGAACCGCGGGATTGAGAAGGCTACCAAATCTGGTGTCAGTCTTCGGTATCTGGGCTAGAGAGTAGCGCCGATGGAGCCAGGAGTCAATGCGCTAAGCACGGATTTTCACCAAAAAGTGTGCTTTGGCAGGTTCAGGGGCGTGATAACCGCCGGATGGGCCTGCGCGATGAATGGAAGTTGAATTCTGCAATCACGCAATGAGTCAGCCGGGGCTTGACGGCCTCGCCTGTTCGCGAATCCGTTTCATCCGATATGCCTGCCTGGGAGCAGACAGCTAGGCGGAGTGGGTCAAGGACCTTTGCAATCTCCAGATAAGATAGGGCAGCACGGCGAGCGCGAAAATTACCAGAGCATGAATCAGGCCGGCGGAGCTTGCCTGAAGGGAAGGACCAAATGCCAGGTCCATGGTGACCTTTCCGGCTCCGCCGGAGACGGCTGGATGGCTGGCATGGACCTGGGCCGTGGCGCCGACGAATGCGATCGGGGCCAGACCGGCAACGAGCCAAGACGCATTCAATCTCTGGCGGGCGGCAACGAATCCCATTCCCAAACCGATCAGAACCGGCGCGCAGAAATAGAGCAGCCTGCCGGCTCCAAAGTAGAAGATCGCGAGTCCGTCCACCGGGACGAATGGTGTCTCAGCCCCTGGCAAGAAGATCTTCCAACCAGACCACAGAATGAAACAGGCAACAAAGTAGGCTCCGGCAAGAAGAGAAAGCGGCGCGAGGGCAAAGACGGCCCACGGGGCCCGGACGCACCAGGATTGAAAGTGACGCTGTTCGATCAGCGCCCTTGCCAGATCGTCCGTCGTGCCGAGCCGTGCAAGCGCCGCGGATTCAGCATCCGCCCGGCTGCGGCCCGCGCGTTCCTCTTCCGCCATCAGGTCGGCCAGATGGTCGCGAAGTTCGCCCAGATAACGCCGGACGTATCTCGGCGCTACGCCCACGCGCAGCAGGCGTTCGCGCAGTTCATTGAACAGCTTGACCATGATGCCCTCCTGTCACGAAAGATTGAATTGCCGCCGTCAGATTGGTCCATGACTCCTTGAGATCTACGAGTCGACGCGATCCGGCGGGCGTTGCGGAGTAATAGATGCGGCTGCGGCCGTTGACGGTTCTGCGCCGCGACTCGAGCGCCCCATCGCGCTCCAACCCGTGCAGCACCGGGTAGACTACGCCCTCGCCGACGGCAATCACGGCACCGGTGCGGCTGCGGATGGCCTGAACGATCTCATAGCCGTACATCTCATCTTGCTCGAGCAGCGTAAGGATGAGGAGTTCCGGAACTCCATTCATATAGTTCGGATTGGTTTCGCGGGGCGCCATCGAAGTCCACTATACCTTGCAGTTCGAGGCATTGCAAGAGGAAGAACGCCAGCTTCGTAGACACGGGAGGATCGGCTCATGACGGGAAGCGAAACTCCGCGGCAATGACTTCGAAACAAAGGTAGTGGGTCGGGACGGAAGAATAGTCCCTCAGGGGCTAAAGCCCAGGTCAATTAAGCGGTACTTTCGGCACGACTGGACAGGCTGCGGAAAAACTCCAGGCCTGATGGCGGTCACCGATTTTTGTCAGGATTTGAATTGTCACAGAACCATGCGTGGAGACGATCAGAAGCAGGCGGCGATGTTCAGCTATTGAACCTTGGCCCAGCGCATTCCGGCCGATCATCCGGCGCGGCAGATTCGCGCACTGGTTGACCGTGCGCTGGAGCGGATGGATGCCGAGTTGGAGAAGTTGTACTCCGACACCGGCCGGCCCTCGATTGCCCCCGA
>Ga0302319_10006540_pt1 | contig 23106 bp, 19 predicted proteins | sample Bog_T0_2_FD_203319 | JGI IMG/M metagenome (GOLD analysis project Ga0302319, IMG submission 203319) | Peat permafrost microbial communities from Stordalen Mire near Abisko, Sweden - Bog_T0_2 | ecosystem: Environmental > Terrestrial > Soil > Wetlands > Peat | place: Sweden: Abisko, Stordalen Mire...
CAAGATCGCTCAGATCGGTGGCGACGAGGATCACTCCGGGATGCGTCCAGCGGTTGCCCGAGTCCGGCATGGCATAAACCTTTGAGAGCCAAGCGTTGCACCGATGAGAGGGCGAAGATGTGCCGGAACTCACCCGTGAAAGTGATTTGAATCACGGAGGCGGTTGGTTGAGATCGCCCGAGTTTTGCGGGGACGCTTGCGCTGGGCGCAGCGCCCTGATTTGCACGATCAAGCCCGCGGCTGCGATCATCGCTGCGATTGCTCATTCAAGGGGGATTGCAGGATGAAGAGGGCTGCGTTTCTAGCGATGGCCGCGGTTGCGGCATTGGCGACAAATCTCATGGCTCAGGGATCGGGATGGCCGCCGCCGGCAGATCATGTGACATTGCCGGTGTGGCCGGGCGTGGCTCCGGGCGAGTCGGCGAACATGCCGCCGGAAGCGGACATGACGACAGCGAAGGACAATCTGATTGCGGGACGGCCGGTGGTCCGGCTGGGCAATGTTTCAACTCCGACCATCACCGTGTATACGCCGAAGGGCAAGAATACCGGCGCGGCCGTGGTGGTATTTCCGGGAGGAGGGTACAACATCCTGGCCATCGACCTGGAAGGCACTGAGGTTTGCGACTGGCTGAACACGATTGGCGTGAACTGCGTGCTGCTGAAGTATCGCGTGCCCGGGACAGGTTGGTATCCGAAGAGCGCGGCGGCGCTCGAAGATGCGCAGCGCGCGATGGGACTGGTGCGGCTGCATGCGGCGGAGTGGGGCATCGATCCCAACCGCGTGGGAGTGCTGGGATTTTCTGCCGGCGGCCACTTGTCCGCGGCCATCAGCAACCACTATGAGCGCCGGCTGTATGCGCCCATCGATGCGGCAGACAATCTGAGTTGCAGACCCGATTTTTCAGTGGTCGTGTATCCGGGATACCTGGCGCTGTCAGAGCAGGATTATGCGGCCAATCCCGACATTCAGCCAACTGCGAACACGCCGCCTACGTTCATTGTGCAGGCTGAGGACGACCCCGTGCACGTGGAGAATGCGGTGGTTTACTTCCTGCAACTCAAGAACGCCAAGGCGCCGGCCGAGTTGCACGTGTATGCGCAAGGCGGCCACGGGTATGGACTGCGGCCGACGGAACTGCCGGTGACGGGTTGGCCCAGGCTGGTTGAGACGTGGCTGCAGACAATCAAGATTCTGCCCGCGCAATGAGCGAATAAAATTAAATCATGCTGCTTGCTGTGTTAACAATTTCGGACCGTTGCTCGCAGGGCCTGCTGGCCGACACCGCGGGTCCAGCCGTGGCGACGCAACTTAAAGTGCAGTGGCCGGAGGCGGAGATTCGCACCGGCCTGCTCAGCGACGACGAAGACGCGATTGTGGCAGCTCTCGAACAGTTGAGCGCGCAGGGCGCGGCGCTGGTGCTCACCGTGGGCGGTTCGGGACTGGGACCGCGCGACCGGACGCCGGAAGCCACGCGGAGGGTGATCGAACGTGAAGCGCCGGGGCTTGCGGAGGCCATGCGGGCCAGGGGCGCGGAGCAAAACGAGTATGCGTGGCTCTCGCGTGCCATTGCCGGCCTGAAGGGCAGCACGCTGATCGTGAACCTGCCTGGCAGCAGGCGCGGCGCCGAGGAGAGCCTTGAGTCGATCCTGACACTGGTGCGGCACGGGCTGGACGTTGCGGCCGGTGGACAGACGCACCCCTGAATCGGAAACCCGGATGGGCCAGCTGAATGTTGCCTGCGGCGGTCAGGGAAACGCTTTCTGAAATGCGGAACTCCCGCTGCCCGGAGCGAATGAGAATTCTTGGGGACTTCGCGGAAACCCACTGATTGAGGGCCTTTGCGCCCTGATTCTTGCGCCGCTTCGGTTGAGAAACAGCGGGTAAAGCGTACAATCATCTTGCTTATGAGCCGGCCCAGGAAGAGTTCTTCAAACAGGCGGCGCGCCGCGGCGAGCATTCGCGACGTGGCCAAGCGCGCGCGGGTTTCAATTGCCACTGTGTCGCGCGCGGTGAACCGCATCTCGACCGTCGACCCGGAATTAGCCAGGCGCGTATGGAAGGCCGTGGACGAGGTGGGTTATGTGCCCAACACCCAGGCGCGGGCACTGGTTTCAGGACGCAGCCGGATTCTGGGACTGATTGTTTCGGAGATCACGAATCCATTTTTCCCCGAGCTGGTGCAGGAATTTGAGAATCTGGCCGTGGCGCAGGGTTATGAAGTGATGATCGGATCGACGAACTACGATCCGGTGCGCACCGAGTCGCTGATCCGGCGGATGCTGCAGCGGGGCGTGGATGGCGTAGCGGTGATGACCTTCGGCATCGAAGAGCAACTGGTTATGAAGCTCGTGGAGCGCGAGTTTCCACTGGTGTTTGTGGATGCGGGACCGGATCTGCCGAATATCCGCGTGCTGAAAGTGAACTACGGCGAGGGGATTCGGGAAGCGGTGCAGCATTTGGCGGCGCTTGGTCATCGGCAGATCGCGTTTATCACCGGGCCGCTGCGCATGCGGTCGGCGGTGGCGCGACGTGACGCATTCCGCAAATCGATGGGCGAAGTGGGATTGGCCACGCCGGCTAAACACATCCTCGAGGGCAACCACACGATGGAGGGCGGAATGGCTGCGATGGAGCGCGTGGCCGCGCTTGCGGAGTTGCCCACCGCGGTGCTTTGTTCAAACGACATGACCGCGATCGGCGTCCTGCATGGGCTTTACAAGACCACCCACAAGGTTCCCAAAGACATCTCGGTGGTGGGATTCGACGACATTCATCTGGCGCAGTTCATGCTTCCGCCGCTGACCACGGTGCAGATGTCGTGCAAAGACCTGGCGACGGCAGCGGTTCAGGCGCTGCGCGCGGGCATCGAGCCAGACCATCCCAAAGCCACGCAAAAGGAGTGGCCGATTTCGACGCGGCTGGTGGTGCGCAAATCGACTGCCTTTCCACGCGGTACTCTGCCGGCGCTGGGAAAACTGGCTGGCAGCAGACGGGGCGCCACAAGGGCAGATTAGGAGTTTGATTTCTGCCTTTATATCGACAGAAGCCTGAAGCGACAGAAACAATGCGAGCCTCGCCGGCATCATCTCTCCCCATTGAACCTCCAGGAGATGGAGCCGCCCACGAACGAGACCATGCGGATGCCGACGGGCCACTCTGTACCTACGACTGATCCGCAGTCAAAGTCATTCTGGGCGCCGCTCGGCCCCGACCCCGCCGGGCAGTATGGAATCCCATCTCCCACCTGCCACGGCGCGCCTGTAGCCAGAGGTGCAATGGTCTCGGTGGTCTGGCCGGTATAGCCGCGGGCCAGCATTCCGTTCGCGCCCACTTCCAGACGGCCGTTCAGGAACGTGCGCACCAACGCCAACCGGGTTTCCCCCACGGGAATGGCCTCTAGTTGTTTTTCACCGTTCTGACTGTTGTCTGCGTCGAGTATTTTGTGGCCCACGTATTCGTATTCCCCACGTCCGTGTAACCCGAGAGGCAGCTTGTCCAGCGTGACCAGGCCGTCGAAGATGGTGCGCGGACACTCCACCGTGGGGTTCCATCCTGAGTTGCCAGTCCATCCTGGATCGGACGAAAACTCGTTCAACACCCGCGCATCGGCTTTGGAGAAGACCGCTTGCACACTTCCGTAGCCTCTAAATTGATGGCGTACGTTGGCGGTCAGGAACTTGAGGTTGCCCGGCCCCAGATCGAAGGGCGCGCCGTTGTCGGGGTCGATCTTGCCCAGGGTCTCTGTGGTCGTCGTCCGCGCAACCGTCACGCGCACGTCGGTGGCCGAGAACTCTTTTTCAAGCACCAACTGCAAGGAATGGGAGCGCTCGAAGGGCGAAGGCAAAGCTGCCGTTCCGGTGGGGCCTGTGAGCGCGCCTTGCACGGAGATGCGCGGATCCTGGGTAAAAAACGCCTGCCCCAAGCTGAACGAAGCCGAGGGCAGCCAGTGGGCAGAGCCGGTTCCCGGTGTCCAGGCCAAGGTGGCCTTGGGGGCCAGAAACGTACTCCAAATATCAAACGAATCGGCGGAAACCATCTTGTTGTCGTTTTTCAACTCGATGGTGTCGGGCCGCACGCCGGCGTAGAAGCGCACGTGCTTGCCGAGGTCGCCGTGCAGCGCCGCGTAAGGGGTCAGATCGCGGATGGTGACGTTACTGGACAATACTTTAGCGAAGGAGCCATAGATCTTCGGGTCGACCAGCGGATAGTGGTCCAGGTCGTCGTTGTGAATGTCGTCCTCGTGGTAGTCGAGGCCGGTCATGCCTTGCAGCCAAGGCGCAAACGCGTGGGTTTCGCGCGCCTGCACTCCTTCCACGGTGCGGAATTCGCTCTGCCGGATCAGGCCCTCGCCGAAGTTGGAAAACAGGGCCAGGTTGTAGGTGCGGGCGAATCCCGAAAAGGCCACATCGTCTCTGCTTTCGAGCTTCCAATGGTCGTCGACGGCCACGAGCGCGCTGTGCGTCTGGTCCTTCTGCCGCGGGTCGAGCGTGTCGTCCAAATCCTGGCCATATCGGATTGGAACCAGGTTTCCCTCGTGCGAGACGCCATAATATGCGATGCCGAAGAGGGAAATCTCATGCCGGCCAACATCAAAGACGCGCTGCGCGTTCAGTTTGTACATCTGGCGGTGCTCTAAACGCTTCAGCAGGCCGTTGCCGTTGTTGGCCTCCAGAGCTACCCACTCCTGCGTGGCCGGATTCACAGGCGCAAAGCCGGCTGTCATATCGATGTCGCGGTAGTCGCCGGTGAGGGTGACAAAGTTCGTCATCTGCTGCCGCGGCATGTAGGTCGCCGCCAGGTTGAGGGCGTGATTGCCTTCGAGCACATTGAAAGCGCCGCCGTCGGTGGTCACGCCAGCGAGCGCGCCGGAGACGTAGATGTTGGGGTCGGAGTAGCCGTTGCCGTGCGCGTTGGCGGAGAGATTGTTGGTCACCAGGTAGCCGCCCACCGCGATGTACTGCGCGATCGGCTCGCCGTGGTCGGCCATCACGCCGGGCGCAAAATACTGCGGCGCCTTGATGCCGCCGGATGCGGTCTCGATGGGCAGGCCGGGAATCGAGATGGGCGCGCCGGGGCGTCCGGGGTTGCCGTCCAGCAACTGCTCGCGCACCAGAATTTTCTGCGATGGATCGGGAGCGTCGAGGTCAATCTCGCTGACGTCGCCGTTGACGACCACCTCTTCGGCAACCGCGGTGACCTGCTCCAGGCGCAACGTCAGGCTGGCAGTTGCCGAATTCAGCTCGGCTTTCCGCGTTATTGGAGCGAAGCCCGTGGCCTCAACGCGAACCGTGTAGGCGCCCCATTCGGGCAGCGCGACTGTGAATCCGCCGTCGTCTCCGGTTGCAACGGTCAGCCGCGCCACCGCAGCGGAATCGAACTCGATGCGCGCTCCAGCCACCGGCCTCCCGACAGGATCGAGCACCGCGCCTGTAATGCGGCGCGCGAGAGTTTGCGCGGCGGCGGCCCAGGTAAGGGCCGTGAATATCAGTATTACGATCTTTATTTTCGTGCTACTGCTTCTCAACAGTTCTCCCCATCCCTGCAATCAGCCTTCCGGTCAGTGCTTGTGATTGTGTTTATGGCTGTGCTTGCGGCCGTTTTCGATCGCGTGCGCGGGGACAGTCATTACCAGGCGGCCGTGCTGCACGCCCTTGAGGCCGATGAGGCGGTCGGCGAAATTTTCAATGCGGGCCGATTTGCCGTGAACGATGAGCACTTCAAGGCAGGAGTCGTGATCCAGATGGGCATGGCTGGTGGAAACCACGAGATCGTGGTCGCCGTGTTGCAACTCAGTGAGCTTCTCGCTGACGCCGTGGGAGTGGTGGTCGTAGATGAGTGTGATCGTGCCCACCACGGTCGCGTCGGTCGCGGCGGTCTGCTCGGCGACCAGCCGATCGCGAATCAGATCGCGAAAGGCTTCAGAGCGGTTGGTGTAGCCGCGCCGCTCGATGGAGCGGTCAAATCGCGCCAGAAGGCTGGAGTCGAGCGCAATACCGATTCTGCTGAGATCGCTCACGCGCACCTCTTCGAAGGTTAGGCTCTCCAGGGAAGAATCAGGATAGCACGAATTCTAAAATCATGCTACTGGAACAGGCATCGAATCCGGGGCGTGGGAAACAACTGCCCCAGAGGTGCCGCACTCGATCAGCCATTGAGCTTCGCAGGCTCGCTCCTTTGTTTCCGCCCATCAAGACGGGCGGATTCTCCTCATTTTGCGTAAGGAGAATGCGCCCGTTCTTTCTGGCCTCACCGGTGCATGTGAAACAAAGCGCGATGTGTTATTGCGGCGTGACGAGATGGTGCGCGATGGCAAAGAGGGCGAGTTCGAGGCGCGTCGAGACTCCGGTCTTGTCGAAGATGTTGGAGAGATGACGCTTGACGGTTTCCTCACTGAGCGAGAACTGTTTGGCGATGTCGCGGTTTGAGCAGCCCTCGACGATGCAGCCCACGACTTCAAGCTCGCGCGGGGTGAGACCGTAGGTCTTGCGCAGGGGGACGGCGGCCTGCTGCATGAGGTCGTGGAGGGCAGAGACGAGATTGACGACGCGCTTGCCGCCAATCCAGTAGTCGCCGGCATAGACGGTGCGGATGGCAGTTTGCAGATGGCTGGCGAGGGCGTCTTTAAGCACGATACCGCGTGCCCCGATGTGCAAAGCCTCAATGATCTGCTGCGTGGTGATGGTGGAAGTCAGGAGGAGGATTTTGACATTCGAAGTGCCATTCATAATGGCGCGCATGGCCTCGAGGCCGGGAAGGCGCGGCATCTGCACATCGAGAAGGAGGATGTCGGGCGCCAATTCGAGGGTCTGGGTAATGGCCTCATCGCCATCGGCTGCGTCCCCGACAACATCGAAGCCTTCCAGTTCCGTGAGCATGTTGCGCACACCGATACGGACGACGGGATGGTCGTCGGCAAGAACAATTCGAATGGGCCGGTCCATTTGCGTGATTGCCTCCAAAGGCCCGGTCCATAGCACAGAATGCCATAGGTCAGGCAGGCAGTTTTGCTCCAGCATACGCTCCAGGGCGCGAGCGGCGGCACGTAAATCGCTCAACAAGCGGGAGCTGTTATCCGATTGGTTACCCGCATAATCGAGCGGAAAGGTTTCGATGAGCGCGCCGAGGCGTGCGGCCTGAAGCGCGCCGGCCATAGCGCAGCCGCCCTTTATGGCGTGGCCAATGCGGCGAACTTCAACGACGTCGCCCTTGGCGATGGCCACTTCGAGCACCTCCGTACGCCGGTCCAGGTCAAAAACGATGGCCTGGAAGATCTCGCGCACCGCGGGTTCGGGCATGAGTTTTCGGAGTTGGGCCAGGATCTCCAGGCTGACAACCGGCTCATCGGATGCAATGGCGGCCGATGCAGGAAACGCCGACTGCGTAAACTGGCCGGCAAAATGTTTGTTCAGTTCCTCGACATCGAGAGGCTTGAGCAGGAAGGCGTCCGCCGCGTTGATCACTTCGGCCGGTGGATTGCTGCCGCTGATGGCAATGATACGAGCGTGGCTGCGGGCGCGAAGTTCGGCAATAAGGTCGGTTCCGCTCATGCCAGGCATCTGCGCATCCATCAGGATCAAGTCCGGCGTAACCTCGCCGGCAACGAGGAACTCGATGGCAGCCGCACCGCTCTGAACGGTGTGAACGGTGTAACCGCTCAAAGTAAGCATTGTGGCGGTGACCTCGCGGCTGACGAGATCGTCGTCAATGAGCAGCACGGTGATCAGGTCCTGCATGGCCCGTGGATCGAGCATGGTTCTAGTGTGCATCGGCAGGAATGGGGCGGCCGATAATTTGTTACGAACATGAACATACTTGATTCATGCGCCGAGCTCGCGCGGTCAGGGGGCGGTCACTGCTGGGTTGTGCCGGGCAGCCCGAGCGATGCGGGCGACGGCAGGTCTTTGCCGTTCTGCCAGTCGCGAATTCCCGTCTGAAAGAGGTTGCCGCGGCGCTCCCATTTTTCGATTTCGAGATCGTAACGGACGGTAACATTGTTGAGCCAGTAGGGGCGATTTTCACTCATCCAGACCTGGGAATACTCGCCTTTGATGGCAGAAAATGCGTCGCGCAGATCCTGGCAGCGGCCGTTGTTGCTGCTGATTTCTTCGAGCAGGTTGCCGGTGACGGTATTTTTTGTTTTGTCGTGCTGCTGGGCCAAAGCCTGCGCATACGACGAGGCAATCTCCTGCGCAAGCTCGAATTTGAGGCCAATGAGGTCGAGGCGGCGGGCGCCCAGGTCCATGGCGATGAGCGCATCGGTTTCGCGAAGTCCGGGGTCCGACTGGCGCACCTGGGCGAGCAGAACGATGGCCCGCTCAGCGTGAATGCGGAGATCCTGGGCAACCGGCTGAATTTTCGCCGATACGTCCTGGCCCTGGGCGCTCCACGGATCGATCCAGAAAACGTTGTCGCTGTTCAAGCCGGTCTTGGCGCCCGCGAGAGCTTCCTGGGCGGCCATCAGTTCCTTTTCGGCTTCGTTGATCTTGCCGGTGGGATCGAGATGGAACACCTGGCCGTACGCATCCTGGTAGTCGGCGATCGAGCTCTCGCCCGGTTGCCAGGCCGCGACCGCGCCGAAGAGAACACCGTACCAGTCCATGTTGAACAGCCCCTCGCCATCGTCGTTCCAGACAGTGGTGAGCGCTCCAGTGGAGCCGAGACGCTGGCCATCGCGAATGAAGCCCTGAATATTCCACAGGGCAGTCTTGGCCGCGGGATAGACCTCGTTCCAGTTGGCGTCGCCGGGAGAGACCCAGGTTTCAATGCCGACTTTGGCGAAGGGCGCGATCATCTTGTCAAAGCCGGAGGAGTCCCAGTAATTCCAGGGAATGGCGATCATGTCTTTGGGCAGTCCGGAGACAGCGTCGGGGTTGGCGTCGCCGATGTCGCCCCAGAACAGCAGGCGGCGATTGAGAGGCGCAAGCTCATCGTGAATCTGCTTGAGAAATGCGACATAGACGGGACCGTAGCCCTTCTCGATGACTTGCTGGCGGGTGCGGCCGGCGCCGAGTTCCCAGGTTTCGTCCGCGCCGATATGGATGAATGGCGATGGAAATTCCCGGGCGATCTGCGTGAACCAGTCATTGATGAGGGGCAGCGTGCCGGGCTGGCCGGGCGCCAGCACGTGGCCGTGCGGACTTTCGGCGACGTCCTGGTAGAGGTCGTACTTGAGCACCTGATGAAGATGCCCGAAAGCCTCCTGCTCGGGGATGATGGTGACGTGATACCGATGGGCGTACGCGACCAGTTCGGCGGCTTCAGCGGGGGTGAGCGCGCTGCCTGGAGGAGCCGCGAGGGGATGGTCGGGATAGAGGAGCGTGTGCTCAAAGTAGGGCGAGTAAATGTTGATCTTGAACGAGGCGAAGACACGAATCTGGTGCTTCTGAAATTCGAGCGTGGGAAAGGGACCGCGGGAAAGATCGTCGTCGATGCCGCGATAGCGCATGGCGGGCCAATCGCGGACAGTTCCCGTGGGCAGAACGCGCGGCGCGCCCGGCAATGGCAGCAGCTGTTTGAAGGACTGCACGCCGTAGAAGATGCCGGAGCTTGAGGCGGCGACGATATCGGCCTCATGTGGCTCGATATCGAGAATGTAGCCTTCCGATTCCATAACGGGATCGAACGCCAGGCTGTGATGTGCGAGCAGGGCTTTGCCTTCGGTGGAATCGGTTCTGAGCAAGATTACGCGATAGGGCAGTTTACCCGTGTCGCCCCGGGCAACTTCAGGAGCGTCTTCATGTGCCACTTCACGGTCATCGGCCAGCTTTGCCTGTTTGATGGCTTCTTCCAGGTCACGGGCGGCAAATTCGTCTTGCTCGTCGCGGCCGGGGACGGAGACGATTATTTTTGCGGGCAAGTCGATTTGTGCGTTGAAGCGGGCCTCGCGCGGAGCGGGCAGCAGGCGAACCTGAGCCTGGCCCGCGGCTAGAGTGGAAAACAGAAAGGCCGTGGCAAGAACAAGAAGGACGGGGCGTGAGGCGAGAGGGAAACCAACTGAACGATTGAAAAGAGACATCCTGGAGGCCTTTGGCTCATAAAGATGAGCGCTTGAAATCGATACGATCATTGTAGACTAGGTATTCATAGTTCTTGCTTGTCCATAGCTATCCGCCTGGGCCCTCCACCGGTTCCAGACCGATCCGCATTCGTGGAGGAAATTGCGTCGATGACCCCAAATACTGCCGCACAAACGGCTGCATCCAACGCAGCGCGCCGCTACAGTGCTTTTCTTTTGCTCGTTGCTGGTCTGGGCGGTCTGCTGTATGGAATCGACGTTGGAATTATCGGAGGCGCCTATCCTTACCTCGAGGCAACCTCAGGACTAACGGCACAGCAGTTGTCCGACATTGTTGCGGCAGTGCTGCTGGGCAGCGTCTTTTCTACGCTTTTTGCGGGAATTCTGGCCGACTGGATGGGGCGCAAGCCGCTCATGATCCTAAGCGGGTTGACGTTTGTGCTAAGCATCCCGGTGATTGCGCTCTCGCACGGTTTCGGGCCGCTGCTCTCCGGACGGTTGTTGCAGGGCGTGAGCGCAGGGCTGATTGGCGTGGTGGTGCCGCTTTATCTGGCTGAATGTCTGTCGGCGTCAAGCCGCGGCAAGGGCACGGGGATCTTTCAGTGGTTGCTGACGCTGGGGATTGTGGTAGCGGCGCTGGTGGGCATCTATTACAGCTACCGTGTGGAAGCGGTTGCCAAATTGGCCGGCGCGGAAGCGCTGCTCCACTTCAAGGACCAGGCGTGGCGGAGAATCTTCTGGGTTTCGCTTCCGCCGGGCGTACTGTTTGTGTTGGGAAGTCTGCTGGTCACCGAGTCGCCGCGATGGCTCTTCCGTCGCGGTGAAAAAGAGCGGGCCTACGCGGCATTGCTCAGGTCGCGCAGCCCGGAGCAGGCGGCTCTGGAACTTGATGAGATGGAGGCCACGGCGCATCGCGCCAGACCGGCAGCGGGCCGGCTGGTGAAAGATTCGCTGCTGCGGCGCAAGTATGTAATCCCCTTTCTGCTAGCGTGCATCATCCTTTCCTGCAATACGGCCACCGGCGTGAACTCCATCATTGGATATAACACCGGAATCCTGTTGCAGAGCGGACTCAGCGATTTGTATGCGCACTGGGGCTACGTGCTCTTTACGATCGTCAATTTTCTGATGACTGCCGTCGGCATGACGCTGGTGGACCGGAAGGGACGCAGATTCCTGCTGGTCCTGGGAACAAGCGGCATCATTATCGCGATGATCGGCGTTGGAGTTCTTTTCAAGACCACGGAGAAACTGGGCGTGGATTGCCGCGATGCGCTGCAGGCGCTGGTGGCGCCCGAACAGCAACTCACCCTGCACTTCGATCAGGCCGAGGCGCAGAAACTGCTCGCAACCGAGGGCTACACGGGTAGCGATATCGATAGCAATCGCGCGTCCCTGGCGATCATTTATTCCTATGGCGATTTCACTGCGGCAACCACGTTTGTGCGATCGGACAATACGGCGGCCGCTCCGATTGAAATTACCCGCGCAAGCGCCGTGCCGGCCAACAGAATCGAGGCGCTGTTCAAAAATCCGTTTGCTGATTTGAATTCTGCGCAAACCGCGCCGCTGAAGATTGAGAAGGCGCTCGTGGGGCGGGTTCCGGATGCCGGCCACGGATGGTTGGTGGCGCTGGGTCTCTACCTGTTCATCGCGTTTTATGCGGTGGGACCTGGGGTATGCGTGTGGCTGGCCCTGTCAGAACTGATGCCGACGCGCATCCGTTCCAACGGAATGAGCTTTGCGCTGGTCATCAATCAGCTTGTTTCAACCACGCTGGCAGGAATTTTTCTGCCCTTCGTCAGCAAACACGGATACTCGTCGATGTTCTTCCTGTTCGCCAGTTTCACGTTGGTCTACTTTCTGGTGGCGGCGCTTTTCCTGCCGGAGACAAAGGGGAAGACGCTGGAGGAGATCGAGGCTCACTTTGAAGGGCAAGCCGCGAGTTGAGCGCGGCGAACAGGGCCGGTTCATCGAAGCAGTCGGTATGCGATGCCGGCGTGGAAGCCGTTGGGCGTGAGCTCGTGGGCGGGCTCGTTGGTGAAGTTGGGCGAGCCGGGCCACATCTGGTACTCATATTCGGCGCGTAATGAAAATCTGCGGCTGAGGCGGTAGTTCAGGCCCCCGCCCGGCGCCAGCGCCAGGTAGGTTCCGCTGCCGATGCTGAACGGGTATTGAATCTTGCCCAGGCCCACCAGGAATTTGCCGTAGGGCTGAAACTTTCCAAATCTTTCAACCAGGTATCTCCCGCCGGCCAGGTAATTGTCTTCCGTCTCGCCGTAGAAGCTGTTGAAGCGCAGGAAATTCGCCTCCGCCTCCACGCCGATGTGGCCCTTCACGTTGTAATCGGCAAAGCCGGTGATTCCCCACAGGCGCTGATTGCCGGCGTAGGGAAAACTCGCATTGATATTGGAATACGCTCCGCCCACCCAGAGCGAGTGGCCCGGACCGGTGGCCGAAGGAACCACCTGCGCCCGCGCCGCAACCAGCGCCGCGGCCAGCGCCGCCATCCGGCAGATGAGCCGCAAACCCGGCGTCCGTATCAAGAACTGCATTGGCGTGCCTCGAAAACTTATCTTTTTCCGTTCCCCTAGAACAGCGACTCCACGTTCAGAGTCACAGTGGCTGTATGCGTGAGCGTTTGAGATTCGTAGCTTACTGTCCCGTTCACGGTGATGGTCTGCGCGCCCACCGGAGTTCCTCCGGCAAGCGTAAACGGCCCGCCGCATCCAGACACCGCCGGCGCCGCAATCATAAACGCGAGAAGCGCGAACAACGTGAGCCAGCGATTGCGGAAACGCCGCCAGCGCCGCGGAATGACCAGCAGCAGCAAGCCGGCCAGCGCAACAACCGAATAGCGGCGAGACCCCCTGGAAGCACTTGTGGCCGGGCTGGGCGCGGTGGTCTGCACCACCAGCTTCGAACTTCCGCTGCCCCCGGTAACGGTTGCCGGCGTGAACGTGCAGGTGGTGTTGGCCGGCAACTGGGTACAGGTGAGAGCGGCCGGCAAGGTGAAGCCTGTGCCCGGCGTGACGGTCACGGTGTAGGTGGCCGCTTCTCCGGTGTAAACGGAAAGCGAGGCGGGCGAAGCGGAGATGCTGAAGGCCGGCGGGGTGATCACCTCCACCACCACGCTCGACGTGCTGGCAGCGAATCCCGCCACGCCCGGATACTGCGCCGTGATGTTGTGCGAGCCGACGGTGAGCGCGCTGGTGGAATAAGTGGCACGCCGGATTCGAGCGTCGAGGTTCCCAGCAAGACCGTGCCGTCATAAAAGGAAACGGTTCCCGTGGGCGTGCCCGCGGAGCTGCTCACGGTGGCCGTGAAGGTCACATTGTTTTCTACTGGAGACGGGTCGGGCGAAGCGGTGAGCACGGTCGCGGTAGCGGGATAGTCGACGTTGACCGTGATGGGCGGCGATGAGACCGAAGGCGCATCGTCGGTGGTGCCGCCATAGGCGGCGGTGATGGAATAGATGCCCAGCGGCGGCGTCAGCACCAGCGCGGCCACGCCCGCCGCGTTCAGCGTGCCCGTACCCAGCGAGGCGGCTCCGTTGAGGAAGGTGACAGTGCCCGTGGGTGTGCTTCCGCTGCCCGCCGTCACCGTGGCCGTCAACGTCAGCGTACGGCCCGCATACAGAGTCGTTGGAGTGGCAATGAGGGTGGTGGTGGTTACTGCGGGATTCACGGTGACGGTGATCGGCGGCGACGACACTGAAGCCGCATCGGTCGAAGAGCCGCCGTAGCTGGCGGTGATCGAGTAAGTGTCCACCGCGGGCGTCAGCACCAGCGTGGCCACGCCGCTCGCGTTCAGCGTTCCCGTGCCCAGCGTGGCGGCTCCGTTGAGGAAGGTGACAGCTCCTGTTGGAGCAACGCCGTTGCTTGCTGTTACTGTGGCCGTCAAGGTGAGCGTCTGACCGTAATTCAAGGTGGTTGGAACAGCGATGAGGGTCGTCGTGGTTGGCGCCAGGGTCACGGTGACTTTGATGGGCGGCGATGAGACCGAAGCCGCATCGGTCGAAGAGCCGGCGTAGCTGGCGGTGATGGAGTAAACACCCACGGGCGGGGTCAGCACCAGCGTGGCCACGCCGCTCGAATTGAGCGTTCCCGTCCCTAGGGACGCCGTTCCGTTGAGGAAGGTGACCGTCCCGGTAGGAGTGATGCCCGCGCTTGCCTTCACTGTAGCCGTCAGCGTCAGCGTCTGGCCCACGGTCAGCGTGGTGGGAACAGCTGAAAGCGTCGTCGTGGTGGTCGCGGCCACGTTGACGATGACCGGCGGCGACGATGCAGACGGCGCAAAGTTGATATTGCCGGCGTACGAGGCAGTAATCGAGTAAACGCCCTGCGGGGGCGTCAATGCCAGCGTGGCCACGCCGCTCGAATTGAGCGTTCCCGTCCCCAGGGACGCCGTTCCGTTGAGGAAGGTGACCGTCCCGGTGGGAGTGCCCGCGGTCGCGGTTACCGTCGCGGTCAGCGTCAGCGTCTGGCCGGCCGGCACATTCAAGGGCGCAGCGGAAAGCGTCGTCGCCGTCGCCGCAAGAGTCTCCGGGCGCAACACTCTCACCTGGGCGTTTTCCTCGTCGCCGATATACAAGTATCCGGCGGAACTCATCGCCAGACCAACTGGCTCGCTCAGTGTGGCATCAACCGCCGGTCCGCCATTTCCGGCATTCCCAGGAGTTCCATTGCCTGCCACCGTAGTGATGATGCCCGTTGCCGCGTCCACGCCGCGAACGGAGTAATTGTCGCGGTCTGCAATATAGAGATTCCCGGCCGCATCGAGGGCCAATCCCTGAGGTATAAAGAGTTCTGCGTCGATCGCAGCTTTGCCATCCCCGCTGTAGCCCTGGGTCCCATCCCCGGCCACCGTGGTGATGATCTGGGTAGTCGCGTCCACCCTGCGAACGCGATAATTCCCAGAGTCCGCAATATAGAGGTTTCCCTGAGCATCCAGCGTCACGCCAAGCGGCGAATTAAGTTCTGTGCTTGTTGCCGGAACGTTATCCCCGGTGAATGTGCCTCCATAGCCGGCCACCGTGGTGATGATCTGAGTAGTTGCATCCACTCTTCAAATCCGATTATTGCCTGAATCCGCGATATACAGGTTGCCCTGGGCATCCAGTGCGATTCCATATGGCCCGCCAATTTCAGCGCTGGTCGCCGGTCCACCATCCCCGTCGAAGAACAGGGTTCCATTGCCTACCACCGTGGTGATAATGCCCGTGACTGCATCCACTCTGCGAATCCGGTTATTTCCCGTATCCGCGATATAGAGATTTTCCTTGAGAATCCGCTGTCAATCCATACGGATCGAAGAATTCAGCGCTGGTCGCCGGCCCGCCATCCCCGGCGAATCCCTGGGTGCCGTTGCCGGCCACCGTGCTGATGATGCCGGTGGCCCCATTCACTTCCCGAATGACTTCGGCGACGGCGTCCGAGATATAAACGTTTCCGGCAGCATCGACAGCGACCCCGGCGGGCCCCATCAAATAGGCGCCGTCGGCCGGCCCACCGTCTCCACGGTTTCCATAGAGGTAATTGCCGGCGAAGAGATAGATATTTGCATTCGCCAGGGGAAGGGTCTGGGCGGATGCTATTGAGGCAGCCAGGAGCAGAGAAAACGCCGCGGCTTGAAGCACAGTCCTCATTGGGGTTCGCCCCACTTACTTCGAACCACCGATTTCAGTTACGCTCGTCTGCGCGCCATTTTACTCCGCCCGGACGGGTTCTGCTGCGCACCGTCGATGGCCGGTCTTGAACCCACAGTCAGTCCCCTGGCTCCAGCCGGTCTCCAATTAGCCACAATCCCAGCCGCAATCCAGACGGCGCCCGCCGCGGACCTCCGCCTGCAACCCACGGCAAAGGGGAGATACATCGAGTGATTAGACGCGGCCGAAGGGCAATTCGGCGAGTGACAGTGCCAAATCTTATTGTGCGCATCCTTGTCAGTACATTATGATTGCAAAGGTCAAGAGCGTTTTTTGTTGCGCCAGAACGATTTACTTCGATACCAGAAAAATATACTCTGGCCGAGGCGCCGAGCAGAGCGGAAATGGCCGCGCGATTGAAGAATCAAAAGCACTTGCGCGCCGGCCAGATTTGATCTGCCCCTGATTGCGCAGTTCCCTGATGTGACCCGGAGGTAACGCATGCTGCCACAACAATGGGAGACGTTCAAACGAGCGGTGCGCCGCGAGAAGATGGATAAGATTCCGATGGCGCTGATCATCGACAGCCCATGGATTCCCGGGTACCTCGGGATCAAGCATCTGGACTATTTTCTCGATCCCGAACTCTGGTTTCAATCGAATTTGAAGATCATGCGCGAGTTCCCCGACATCATCTTCATTCCCTCCTGGTGGATGGAGTACGGGATGGCGGCTGAGCCCTCGGTGCTGGGCGCCAAGATCAAATTCTGGCAGGATAATACGCCCAGCGAGTACCAGACCCTCAGGCGCCTCGAGGATATCGACAGCTTTCCAGATTACGAAGTGGAGGCCGACGGCTTTGCCGGCCTGACCCTGCACCGCATTGGCATGGCCCGGCAGCGCATCCTTGATGCCGGCTACATCCTTCCCATGGTCACGTCGCGCGGACCGCTTTGCACGGCAGGATTTGTGCGCGGCACGACGGAATTCATGATCGACCTGGTGGAAGATCCCAAGGGCGCGCACAGGCTGATCGACCTGTGTACCCGCGTGATCATCGACTGGCTCAAAGCGCAGCAGAAGGTCATGGGCGACACGGTCGAGAGCATTTTTATCCTTGACGACATTGTCGGATTCATCAACGAGGAGCATTACCTGGAGTTTGCGCATCCTTACCTGAAGCGCATTTGCGATGCATTTCCGAAGGACTGGGTCAAGCTGTACCACAATGACGCGGAAGTGGACGCCTGCCTCGACCACCTGCCGGATACTGGATTCAACGTGCTCAATTGGGGCAAGCAGAGGCACATCACCGAGGTGAAACGGCGCGTGGGCGACAGGATGTGCCTGATGGGCAATGTGAACCCGCTGGAGGTTGGAGTTCGCGGGACGCCGGAGGAAGTGAAGGACGAAACCCTGGAGGTGCTGGAGGGATCCGGCGGCGAGGGAATCATTCTCTCGGTAGGTGGCGGCACCAGTCCGGGAATGCCGCGCGAGAATATCCTGGCCATGCTTGAAGCTCTTGAGGAATTCAATTCGAAACGCGCCGTTTCCGCTGTTGCGGGCAGCCGCTAAGGAGAGGATTGATGCCTGATTACGCCCTGATGAACCAGTTTCTCTACGAGGGGAACGCCGGCGAGGTGGGACGGCTCACCGAGGCAGCGCTGGCCGAGGGACGGTCCCCGCAGGAAGTGCTGAACGAGGGGCTGATCGCGGGCATGAGCGTGGTCGGGGAGGATTTCAAGCACAACGTGCTGTACGTTCCTGAAGTCCTAATCGCGGCACGGGCAATGAAGGCGGGTATGGCAGTGCTGAAGCCGCTGCTGACCTCGAAAGATGGCGGCGCCAGGCCCAAGGGTGTATTGCTCATGGGCACGGTCCGCGGCGATTTGCACGATATCGGCAAGAACCTGGTGGGCATGATGGCGGAGGGCGCCGGATTTGAGCTGCACGACATCGGCGTGGATCAGAGTGTTGAGAAATTCATGGCCGCGGCCGAACGATGCAAACCAACCATCATCGGCATGAGCGCGCTGTTGACAACGACCATGATGTACATGAAGACCGTGATCGACGGCTTTGACGCGGCCGGCCTGACTCATATCAAGATGGCGGTAGGCGGAGCACCGATCAGCCAGATGTTTGCCGATGAAATCGGCGCCGACGGATACGGCGCCAACGCCTCCGCCGCAGTGGATTTGTTTTTGCGGCTCGCCGCACAGGAGTAGCCCCGAGTGACCACTTACAAGATCCTGTATTGGCAGGAAATCCCTACCCAAATCAAGGCCGAGGATGAGTCGGATGATGTGACTGTGATGCTGAACGACAAATTCATGCAGCAGGTTGATATTCTCGCCGCCAAACGGGGACTGCAGGACGCCGACGATTACCTGGCTCAATGGAAATGGAGCGAGGAAGAAGAGCGCGAGGGTTCTGCGAGCGAAGTGGCTGAAGCAGTAAGGGCCGAACTCGAAGCGAAAGGCTGGTAGGAGTTTTAGAGCCATGCCCGTTACCCTTACCATCAACGGACAATCAATTGAGGCGGGGGCCGGCCAATCGCTGTTCGATCACGCCGAGGCCCTGGGCATCGACGTGCCCACGTCCTGCCGCAAGCAAGGCAAATGCAAAGAGTGCATGGTTGAAGTGGTTGAAGGGATGGATGCCCTCTCGGCGATTGCCGAGCCGGAACGCCATCTGAAGAGCAATTTTCGCCTGTCGTGCCAAACCTTCATAACTGGCGCAGAGGGCCAGGTTCGCTGCCACACCATGCGGCGTGGACACATGCGCATCGAGCGCCAGTCGTTCGGGCTGCCGGTGAGCAATGGAGCGTTTCAACTCGATCCCGCCGTCACTCGAGACGGAGATCGCATCCTCATCGACGGAGTGGAAGTGGAACGCTCCACCGGACCCATTCTCGGCATCGCCATGGACCTTGGAACCACCACGGTTGTTTTGCGCCTTGTCGACCTCGAAAGCGGCGAACTGATCGCGGACACCTCGTTTGAGAATCCGCAACGATTCGGCGGATCGGAAGTGATGTCGCGCATCGCGTACGACACCGAGCACCCCGGAAGGCTGCTGATGCGCACGCTGGCGGGCTACCTGACCCACGCGATCGAGGCTTTTCCCGTCGACCCTAAAACCATCTATGAAATGGTGGTGGTCGGCAACTCGACCATGCGGGATCTTTTCTTCCGCCAGAATGTGTATTCGATCGGGCAGACTCCGTACCGGTCAATCACAGAAATCGAAATGGCCGAAGGGAAGCGCACCACAACCAGTCTGATCCAGACCGGTCAGCAGAGCCTTTTGCCTATTCATCCCAGGGCGCGGGTGTATGGCGCTCCCATCATCAGCGGCCATGTTGGGGCCGACGCTGCCGCCTGCATGTTAGCGGTGGACCTGGCACACGAAGAGCGCCTGGTCGCGATCATGGATATTGGAACCAACACTGAGCTGATCGTAGGCAACAAGCAACGCATTCTGGCGGCATCCTGTCCGGCAGGCCCGGCTTTCGAGGGCGGCGCCATCTCTTGCGGCATGCCTGCATTGGATGGGGCAATCGAAACCGTGGCGATCGATGACGACGGGGCCTTTCGGATTGGTGTGATCGGCGACGTGCCGCCGGAGGGTATCTGCGGTTCCGGTTTAGTGGACGCACTGAGCGAACTGCTCCGCACCGGGCGCATGAACGATATGGGCCGCTTTGAGGATGACGTGCATCGCGTCACGCTCTATCGCGGCGAAGACAAGGAGATTTTTCTGCTGGAGAGCGACGTGAACGAGTTGGCTCAGGCCAAAGGCGCAAACGTCGCGGGATTGCAGACCGTCTTCTCAAGCTATGGCATCGACTTCGACGACATTGATGTTTTCTATCTGGCGGGAGGATTCGGACGGCATCTCAACGTGGAAGCTTCGAAGCGCATCGGCCTTGTGCCCAGTCTCGATTCCACAAAAATCGTTCAGGCCGGCAATACCGCAATTGAAGGGGCAACGATCGCCTTGCTATCAAAATCGAAGCGTCAGGAATTGGAAGAACTGGTTAAGAGGGTCGAGCATTGCCGCCTGGAAACTCACCCGAACTTTTTCGAGTTTTTTGTTGAGGGCTGTCAGTTCAAACCCGTGGAGCCAATTCCATGCGCGAAGTAGCCAAAACCCTCGAATTGGCCGGCACGCTCTCCGATCTGCAGGTGTTGCCGGAGGAGTATGTTCGGCTGCTTGGATATCCGCGCGGCTGGGTGCTCGAGGGCCGGGCCCGTGAATTGGCAGATTGGGCGCGGGACTGGTTCGCCAGCAACGGTCGGCCATGGTTCTATGCACGCCAGGCGGAGAGCTTCGAAATCGCAGGCGACTCAATTCACGTCGATGGAACGACGTTCATCAGCAAACGGTTGCGGAATACCCTCCAGCAAGCGGATGCCCACAGCGTGATTCTGGTTGCGGTTGGCGCGGGTCCGGAGGCTGAGGAAGAGGCCCGCCGTCTCTGGGCGGATGAAAAGCCCGATGAATATTTTTTCCTTGAGGTATTCGGTTCCGCGGTTGTCGAGCATCTGACCATGGCGACTGGAGCACGACTCTGTGACTGGGCAGAACGACGCGGCATGGCTGTGCTACCCCACTCGAGCCCTGGGTATTCCGAATGGGACATCGCGGAGCAACCACGGTTGCTGGAACTATTAAAGCAGACGCGACGGGAGCCTCTTCCCTCCCCTCTGGAAGTGTTTGACACCGGCATGTTGCGTCCCAAGAAAACTTTGTTGGGAGTATTCGGATTGACGCGCCACACTGACCGGTTGCGCAGGCTCACCGATCTGGTTCCATGCGAGAGCTGCTCCTTTGGCCGCTGTCAATACAGGCGCGCGCCTTACCGGCGGGCTCCGCGCGCGTCGGGCGAGCAAATGCCTATTCGCGTCGCGGTGCTGGACCAGGACGCCGAGTACAGTGTTAATCGAAAGGCTCTGAAGCGCTGGGCAGAGGAGCGTCTTTCAATGCGCGTCGAGAAGGATGGCTCTATCGACATCGTGTTCCGCTACGAAGGAACCACTTGCACCAACATGGGCCGGCCGCTGGATTTTGACTACAACGTGAAGCTGGGTCCGCGCACGGAAGGGTATCCTATCTGGGAGCAGCGCTGCGTACCGGCGGAAGGCGATGCAGGCCACACGGCCATGTGCCAGTATCTGGAAAACCCGGTGAGCCTGATGGCCGCAATTGACGGCGAGAAACCGCTCAGCGGAGAACGATTGAATGCTGTGCTGCAATGGCGGCGCAAATCCTGTGCCGCGGGTTGTTATTGTGACGTTTCCAGCCGCGATCACAAGTGGGGCCTGGTTCTGGAGACGATTCATTACGCTCTGGCACAACAAGAACGAGCGCAAGACATGGAGCAGTTATGAAGCAGCTTTTGCAGGATGCGGTACTGGAGCGGCCCTTGCTCGGCGACGGAGCGATGGGCACGCAACTCATGATAGCCGGGCTGGAACAGGGCAATTGCGGCGAAGCGTGGAATCTCACCCATCCGGAACGGGTGCTGGCCATTCAGCGCCGCTACGTTGAGGCCGGGTCGGACTGCCTTATCACCAACACATTTGGCGGATCGCGCATCATGCTCACCCGCCATTCCGAAGCGGACCACGTGGTTGAGGTGAACAAGGCAGGCGTTGAGATCGCCCGCCGGGCATTCGGCGATAAAGAAGGATACGTGCTGGGCGACATTGGGCCGTTCGGCGGCTTGCTTCAGCCCTTCGGCGAATTCACCGAAGCGCAGGTTCAAAGCGCGTTTGAGGAGCAGGCTGCGGCCCTGGTCGAGGCGGGTGCGGACGCCATTATCATCGAAACGCAAACATCGCTCGAGGAACTCTTGATCGGCATCCATGCGGCCCAGACCGCGGGTGCGAAGTGCATCATCGGATCCATGGCCTACGACGTCACCCTGGATGGCTCGACCTTCCGTACCATGATGGGCATTGAACCCGAACGGGCTGCTGAATTCATGGAGGAGAACGGCGCGCACATTGTCGCCCTGAACTGCGGCACCGGAATGGAAATGGAGCGCGCGCGCCAGGCTGTGGAGCGTTACAAGAGCGTAACCAGTTTGCCGGTGATGGTTCAGCCGAATGCCGGAAAGCCGCGGTTGGTGAACATGAAAGTGGTTTACGACGAAACGCCGGAACAGATGGTGAAAGACCTGCCGCCACTGCTGGAGGCGGGCGCAAATATCGTGGGCGTCTGCTGCGGCAGCACTCCGGAACACATCCGGGCGTTCAGAAAGGTGATGGACGAATTCCTGGAATCGAGAGGAAACGCATCCCGCGGAGGCCAACGTGAAAGTTAAGATATGTGACGTGAATCCGGCTGCAACGGAGAAGCTTCCCGAGCACACAGGCGATAAATCCGGCATCGGAGTTCATTATGTCGACGCGTTTATCAAGCCGATGAATTCGAAGCTCGAGGATGGAACGCCGGTGAAATGCAAGCGTCGCGGATTGAAGATCGTGCTCTCCGCGGGCGCCAAAAAAGGGGAAGGCCTGATGCGCCGGATCGATGTGAGCGCCGACCCGGTTGCGATGCTGGACGCGGCCCTGCAGGAGGCCGCGAAGGCTGCCGGTATCGAACTCACGGTGGAAGGCGGAGCGATCTTTATCGCGCTTTGATTTGCGCTTCGATGCGATGACAAGGCGCATCGAGTCTGCTTGCCTGGCGGTCAACTCCTGCCGCGGGAACAATTTGGGAGGATTGTTGCGAGGGTTGGCCTCAGATTCACAGCCGGTGCGCGACTTCAGAATAATACTCTTGCGTGATTTTTCTTCCCGATACTCCGTAGCGAGGCAAACGGACGATCCGCAGCTTGTGCGCGACAAACCCAGCCGTGGTGGCCAGCACCCCCAGCCCATACTTCACGCTGCGCCTGAAATTGATGGAAGAGGCTTCTTCAAAGTATTTGGTCGGGCAGGAAATTTCGCCGATCCGGAAGCCGAACATTACGGCTTGCGCAATCATCTGGTTGTCGAAAATGAAATCGTCAGAGTTTTCGAGGAGCGGAAGAGCCAGCAGCAAATCCCGCGAAAACGCGCGGAATCCGGTGTGGTATTCCGACAGCTTCACGCCCAGAAAGAGATTTTGGAATGCGGTCAGCATGCGATTGAATACATATTTGTAAAGCGGCATTCCGCCCTTCAGCGCTCCCGCTCCCAGGATTCGCGATCCCAGAACCATGTCGTAAACCCCGCTGGCGATCATTCCAGCCATGGCCGGAACCAGCGAAGGCGTGTATTGATAATCGGGATGCACCATCACCACGATGTCTGCGCCGGCCGCGAGCGCTTCGCGGTAGCAGGTCTGCTGGTTGCGCCCGTAGCCGTAATTAGCGTCGTGGATGAAGGTTTGCACACCGAGGCTCTTCGACAACTGAGCAGTTTGGTCCTTGCTGGAGTCGTCCAC
>Ga0302319_10006541_pt1 | contig 23105 bp, 17 predicted proteins | sample Bog_T0_2_FD_203319 | JGI IMG/M metagenome (GOLD analysis project Ga0302319, IMG submission 203319) | Peat permafrost microbial communities from Stordalen Mire near Abisko, Sweden - Bog_T0_2 | ecosystem: Environmental > Terrestrial > Soil > Wetlands > Peat | place: Sweden: Abisko, Stordalen Mire...
TCCCCATAGCGTCTGACGCCCAACCCCGCCACACCTCCCGCAGTTTCCTCCTTTGGAGGTTTGCGTACGCCGGCCCCCGGTGTCCGCCGCGCCACCATCATGGGGCCGGCGTCCGCAAACCTTCACAGACGCGGACATTCCCAAGAGGTCAGCTTTTGACCCAGCAGCAGACTTCGCGCGTCAATTGGATTTAAGCGCTGAACTCGAATTTGGCGGGCTTTTTCGCGGGCAAATCGGCTAACCTTTGCGCCTTTGAGTGCTTTTGTGCGGCGACCAGGATCAGAAGGCAGCGCTGCTAGCAAGCAGCGGCCTCGACCCTAAGCGGATCAATTCTATCGTAAACAATACGCTACCTGCACTTCCAAGATTCGCGGACCGGCGTTGGCCCGGTGGAGAGAAATACACTCTAAGATCGTCCAATCAGATAGGAGATTGGTATGGGTCTATATTCCATTACTGGGACGGTTTCTGCTATTGGACAATCAAGCTTCGATAACGAATTGCATCTGTACGCTTATGTCGTCGTCACTGACCAGACGGGACGCCGCCATATGATCGATAAGGTAGCAGTTGGCAACGATGTTGGCTCCTACCTCACCATCGGCTTGTACGGCGAGTTTTTCTTTGACAGCTTCTTCGGCAATCGTAGCAAACTGCGTTGTCAATTGTGGGGGGTAAAGGCCGATGCGGGGTCCGTCATCGACCGCACCAATTTACGAACCATGGTTACCGCTTCGAACTTGATTCAAGGCATCTTTCTTCTTCCGTTCTTCGGAATTGGCCTGTTTTCCCTTCTGCCTGGCCTATTCCAGCTTTTCGACGCCGTAACGGGGCGAGTCGATCGTCAGCGCTTTTTTAATGACCCCAACGATCAGACGGCGCCGCAAGCGCTGCCGGGGGTTAGCAAATTCAGTATGTCTTTGGCTCCCCACATTAGAGCCTCGTCCCAACAGTAATCCAGAAGCCATGAGCGCAAGGCCTTTCGCGGCCTTGCAATGGACAATAGCCGACCCAAAATCGATCGTGGAGGCTCTCGAACGTGCGCCGTTTTGGTTTTGCCTTATTTGCATTGTCCTTCGCAATCTCGGGCCTGCCGAGCGCGCAAGCCACGGACGCCCTGGTCATGCCGGCCAGCGGCGACGCCTGCAAGAGCACACGGATGGACGCCGACCATGCCGCCGAGGAGAGCGAGTGGCGATGCGCGGGACCGAGCGGCTTCAGCCTTAGATATAACGACGTCGTGACACGGGGCGGCGTTACCATCGCTTATCGCGGCAAGGACTTGCCCGACCAGGATATGACGTGGTCGCCAGCTCAATCGGGGATTGGCAGCCGGGTGGAATGGCGCGTCAGGGATGGGATGCCCATCGCCGCCATCATAGGCCGCTGGCGTCGCCCGGAAGAAGCCCAGGGTTCTACCGGCTTGGACGTTGAGGAGTTGTTGATCGTAAAAGTCACGTCAACTTCCGCCTGCGCCGTCGCCGTGATCGGTGGCTTGCAGCCGCGGGCGATGGCCGCCGCGCGGGACACGGCCGATCGCAAGGCCGCCGGCTTCAGGTGCGGCGTCGATCACCCATCCACCAGCAGCAGTCTGGTTTTGGACGCGGTGAAGACGCTCGACAATCATTTCGCCACCGTCGAATTCCTCAACCACAATGGTTCAATCGTTGAGCTAAACAGATCTTCTGAGGGCGTTGTCGAGATTCGTTATCGTGAGCCGAGAGCCTCTCTCGCCATCGAACCGGGAACACTGCTGTTTCACGGCAGCGAGCATGACGGCCAAGTTAAAGGCGAGGCTTTTGTGTTCAAGACCGGATGCCCGCCCGCTGGTTATCAGGTATCGGGCCGCCGGTTGGATGGCGTGCTCTCTCTCGAAGGCGCCGCGCCGCGGCGTGGCACCGGTTGCTACCTGCTCGGGCTATCGAAATCCTCAAAGCATTCGTATTTGGCCTTCGAACAGGACCCGATATTGAGCGCCGCCGCGATGGAGGCCGACTCGCTTCCAATCGAACGCGGTTATTACGTCCGCAGTGACAGCCCCTGCCAGCAGGCCTCGAACGCCACAATCACGCTCTACACCGGCATTTCCTTTGGAACTGCCCATGCCGAATGCCGAGCGCCCGTCATCGAGAAATTGCCCGATGGCTCGCATCAAATCACCGAACAATGCAGGGATACCCAGGTCGATGGCACGCCGTGGACTGCTGTCACCGCTCGATATGCAGTGAGAAGCCGAACCGAATTCATAGGCACAACCCCTTTTGAGAAGGCTGCCTACCGGTACTGCAAACAGTCCGACCTGCCCGAGCCCTGGCGGACCACTGACCTTCGCTCTGTCGGCGTCAGGTAGACCCGCACAACCGGCTCCTTCACTTCGCTCCGGCGTCGATGCATCCTTCCATGATCCTGTTGATTTCGGCGCTCGACAGCACGCCGATCTCGGCAACGAATACGATCCGTGTCCGCGGAATTCCAGCTGTCGGCGCTCCGCCCGGTGCCAGCGTCGCGCGCCCGCCGGCAAGCTGAAACACCATCAATCTGCCGGGCTGCTCCACGGTTTCGAACAGTCCCTTCGCCCGCGCCAGTTTCGGCGCGAGCCGGCCGATCGCCTGCTGCAACCGCGACAGCGACACCGGCTGTTCCGACGTCCAGCTCAGCGTCTCGAACCGATCCGCCGCCGGCCGTCGTCGCCCCGACTCGCGCGGTGGCGGCACGCGATCCACGCCAGAAGGGAAAAGAAGCGCTGCGGGAACCTCGCCATGCGGAGCATCGACCAACAGCACCGCCGGGCGTATCGCCAGGACAGCATTGCGCACCCGTGTGTGGTTCGCAGGGTCCGCCAGGTCCACCTTGCTCAGCGCCACCACGTCGGCCGCCCGCACCTGAGAGCGCAGTAGCGCATCGTCCAGCATGGCCGCGGAAAGTGTCGCGTCCACCACGCACAGCACCGTTTCCAACTGCGCCTCCCGCCAGATCACCGGGTCCATCAGGTTGCGTACTATGTCGGTCGGATCGGCCACCCCGCTGGTTTCGATCACGATGACCTCCGGCCGCGGATCGCGCCGCAGGAGAGCGGCCAGCGTCCGCAGCAGATCGCCTTCCAGGGAGCAACAGATGCAGCCATTGCTCAGGCTGACCACGCCACCGGCGGCGCTCGTGATCAGCTCCGCATCGATGTTGATCGCACCGAAATCGTTGACCACGGCGGCAATTCGCCTTCCCTCGGCATGCGCCAGCAAATGGTTCACGACCGTGGTCTTGCCCGACCCGAGGAATCCGGCCACGAGCACAACCGGGACGGACACCTCAGCGCCCTGCAACGGGCCGACGCACCGGCAGGCCGGGCCTCGCCGCCAGATCCAGCACGCCATCCGTGATCAGCGGCTGGCCGCTGACCATCAGGTGACGCACGCCCTCTGACGGACGGTTCATCGCCGAGAACGTCGCCCGGTCGGTGAGGGTGTCGAAATCGAATACCACGATGTCGGCGTCCGCGCCCGGCTGCAGCCTTCCCTTGGAACGCATGGCCGGGGTGCTGGGGCCAAGAATCTCCGCCGGGATCAGCGTGCATTTGCGGATGCCCTCGAGGAGCGACACGGCCCGGCGCTCACGCACCCACTCGCGGATGAAGCGCGTGAAGCAACCCGCCGAACGCGGATGCGACGTCGCGTCCGCGGGCAGGGGCCACGCGTCGCCTTTGTAAGCCTTGCCGTCTGATAACGTCCAGGGCATCGCGTCCGACGCGATCGCGCCGCCGGGATACAGCACTGACCTATCCAGGAGGTCACGATGGTGCGAGTTGTTCTCGATATCCAGGATATGCCACAGCACCAGCGTGGAGGGCTCAGTGGCCTGTGCCGCAAGCAGTTCCTCCCGGTCGCGGAAACGCCGCCCGTCGGTCACCCGCTGCACCGAATCGTAGCCCGTGCCGTTGCGCGCTTCGAATTCGGGGTCGCTGAAGAACGCCGCCGCAAGCACAGTCGAGCCGGTGCCGTAGGGATAGGCTTCGACCGTGATCGGAAGCCCCTGCGCCTGCGCCTTGGCCACCAGCGCGGCACAGCGCTCCACGTCCGTCTTGCTCGAAGAGTTGAAATGGCAGATGTGCATGTGCGCGCCGGTGGCGCCGGCATAGCCGATCAGGCGGATATAAGCCTCGGCGGCGCTTTCCGGGTCGATGCGGGACATGTAGGCGACGTGGGTGAAGGTCGGCACATCATGCGACGCCGCCAGTTGACACACCGCGGTCAATTCCTGCACGCCGGCGCCTGGGGCATAGGCGTTGAGGATGCCGATGCCGATGGCGCCCTCATTCAGCCCGCCTGCAAGGCGATCGAGGACGCCGGCCACCTCCGTCTCGCTGGCCACGTTCTCGACCCAGCGGCGATCGCGCATGGCATTGCCGAACCCCTCCAGCGAGCTTTCCACGTTGGAGCCGGTCATTGCGCCGATGCGCGCGAACGCCCAGTTGGCGGAGGCGCCGTAGTTCAACACGCGTCCCCTGGCGGCCTGGCGCCGATACCAGGATGCGACCGGCAAGACTCCCGCCTCGAGGTCGAGCGTCGTCGTCACCCCGTCGAACGCCTGCATGCGGTCGGCCGGGATCGACTGGCCGTGCGCGTGCAAGTCGATGAAGCCGGGAGCTACCACCAGTCCGGTTGCGTCGATCGACCGCTCGGCGCTGCCGAGCCCGGTGCCGACAGCGACGATCTGGCCATCCAGCACCGCCACATCGCCGACGGCATCCATCCCGCTGGCCGGATCCACCACCCGGCCACCAGTGATTACCAAGCCAGCCATGTCGCCACTCCCGCTTGCCGAAACCCAACTCCGCCCAAAGCCGGCATCAGCTTTCGGACGCGCGTAGCACCGACCGCCTACGGGCCGTCGCGACACCCATAGAGGCAGATTTTCGGACCGGCAACAACTCTGCCTGTGGGCATATCTTGAGTGCGGGATCGACGTGGTGGAGGTTATTCATTCGGGGCTCGAGCCGATCACCGTGTGGCGCGGTAGCGCAAATGATGAGTACCACAAATACGCCGGGCTCGTCCTCAACAGGCGCCGATCTGTGCTAAACTGGAACCGCGACCCATTCCCAGGCACGGGAATTGCAACAACTATTGCAACAAGTTTTGTGTTGTCAGGAGCGCCATGAAACTTCCTCATCGAAGTCTTTTGTATCTGGCGGCCGGCGCGTTCGCCGCCTGGCTCGGCGTGTCTCCGCCGGCGGATGCCAAGACCATTACTGCCGTGATGCATTCCGACTTGCGGATCATCGATCCCGAATTCACCACCGCCTACATCACGCGCGATCACGGCTACATGGTCTACGACACGCTGCTGGCCATGGATGCGGACTTCAGGATCCAGCCGCAGATGGCGGACTGGAAGGTTTCCGACGACAAGCTCACCTATACTTTCACGCTGCGCGATGGACTGAAGTGGCATGACGGCGCGCCGGTCACGGCGGAAGATTGTGTGGCGTCGTTGAAGCGCTGGGCCAAGAATGATGGCATGGGCCAGAAGCTGATGGACTTTACCGCCAGCCTGGAAGCGACCGATGCCAGGACCATCACGCTGAAGCTGAAGGAACCTTACGGCCTGGTGCTGGAGTCGATCGGGAAGCCTTCATCCTATGCGCCGTTCATGATGCCCAAGCGATTGGCGGAAACGCCGGCCGGTCAGCAAATCAAGGAGCAGATCGGCTCGGGCCCCTTCAAGTTCGTACAAGCCGAATTCCAGCCAGGCGTGAAGGCGGTTTATGAGAAGAACAGGGACTATGTTCCGCGCAAGGAGCCGCCGAGCTGGACCGCCGGCGGCAAGGTCGTGAAGGTCGACCGGGTCGAATGGATCACGATGGCGGACGCACAGACCGCGGCGAACGCGCTGCAGTCAGGCGATATCGATTTCATGGAACTTCCGGCTTTCGATATCTTGCCGATGCTGGACGCCAACAAGGACATCAAGGTCGATACCCTGAGCAAGTTCGGCTTCCAGACGGGCGGGCGAATGAACTTCCTCTATCCGCCGTTCGACAACGTCAAGGTGCGCCGCGCCGCCTTCATGGCCTTGAACCAGAAGGACGTTCTGGATGCGCTGGTCGGGAATCCCGAATACTACCGTGTTTGCGGCGCCGTGTTCATCTGCGACACGCCGTTTGCCAGCGATGTCGGCTCGGAGACGCTGGTGAAGGGTGACGGCATGGCAGAGGCAAAGAAGCTGCTCGCTGAATCCGGCTATGATGGCACGCCCGTGGTGATCCTGGCGCCCGGCGATGTGGTGTCGCTGAAGGCGCAGCCGGTGGTAGCGGCGCAATTGCTGCGCGAAGCCGGCTTCAAGGTGGATCTGCAGGCGACCGACTGGCAGACCGTGGTCTCCCGCCGCGCGAGCCAGAAGCCGCCGAAGGAAGGCGGCTGGAACATGTTCTTCACCAATTTCACCAGTGCCGACGCGGCGAACCCTATCGCCAGCGTCTCCATCGGCGGCAGAGGCAGGAACGGCGGCTGGTTCGGCTGGGCGGAAGACGCCAGGATCGAACAGCTGAGAGACGCTTTCGCGCGTTCGTTGTCACCGGAGGAGCAGAAGAAGATCGCCGCCGACATCCAGAAGGAAGTCTATGATCAAGTGATTCTCATCCCGCTCGGACAATTTCTCCAGCCCAGCGCGTGGCGGAAATCGCTCACCGGCGTACTCGGCGGACCGGCTACCCCGGTATTCTGGAATATTGAGAAGACGGAGTGAACGACGCCCAACGCGGGCACGGCGTCAATGTTGTCGAACGCCTCGCGATGGGAACTGTCGCAGCGGATCGAACTGCTGCTTTAACAGGCAGCACCAGGTCCGGACAGGTCGATCTCGTCGCTACAGCTAATTGATATCAATAGGCTTTTATGATCGGCAGTGTGGCATACAAGTTGCCTGTAAGTGGGCGATGCAGCCAGCCCCCACCCAGCTCAGCGTTCGCAACGTCCGAAAATCCTTCGCCGGCAAAAACGGCGAGGTCCGTGTGCTCGACGACCTCTCTTTTGTGATCAAGGAGCGCGACTTCGTCAGCATCATTGGTCCCTCGGGCTGCGGCAAGACCACGATCTTCAACATCATCGCCGGCCTGCTCGAGCCCGATTCCGGTACCTTGCATTACCGCGGCGAGGAGATCGAAAGCCTGCGCGGCCGCGTCGGCTACATGATGCAGAAGGACCTGCTGTTCCCCTGGCGCACCGTGCTCGGCAACGTGCTGCTGGGCCTGGAGACCCGCGGCGTCGACCGGGTCGAGGCGGAAGGCAAAGCGCGCGAATACCTCAAGGATTTCGGTCTCGCCGGCTTCGAGAATGCCTATCCGAAAACCTTGTCCGGTGGCATGCGCCAGCGCGTGGCCTTGATCCGCACACTTATCATGGATCCGGACATCCTGCTGCTCGATGAGCCGTTTTCCGCGCTGGACTACCAGACCCGCCTCTATCTCGAGGGTGTGTTGAAGGACGCGGTGGAAACCTATCACAAGACCGTCATCCTGGTGACGCATGACATCGATGAGGCGGTCGCGCTGTCGAAGCGGGTCGTCGTGCTCTCAGGGCGTCCCGCCCGCGTCAAAATCGTGCACGACATCGAAATCGACACCCCCTCGCCAATCGCGGCCCGCAGCGACGCCCGGTTTTCGGGCTATTTCCATGCGCTTTGCGCCGAGCTCGACATCCAGACCGAGAAAACCGCGTGACCCTCATCATGCCCGGAGCAGCTCCCCTCGCGAAGCGGAAAGCGCGCCGCCGCTCCTTCAATTTCGATACGCCGCTGCGCCGCGCGATGCTGCAGGCACTGGCGGTGGTGCTGTTCTTTGCGCTGTGGGAGATCGGCGTCCGCATGGGGTGGATTTCCGCCTTTCTGGTGGGATCGCCGGCCGGCATCTTCAGTTTTGCCGCCAAGATGATAGCGAGCGGCGAGTTGTTGTCGGACACCTGGTACACGCTGTTCGAGGCGATTCTGGGCTTTGTCATCGGCACCATCTTCGGATCGCTGCTGGGACTGGCGCTGTGGTACTCGGTGTTCGTGGCGCGGCTGGTCGAGCCCTTCATCGTCGCCATCAACAGCGTGCCGAAGATCGCGCTCGCGCCGATCGTCGTACTCTGGTTCGGGACCGGACTGGTTTCCAAGGTCGCGTTATCGGTATCGCTGACCGCGATCGTGGCGTTGATCGCCGCCTACCAGGCGGCAAAGGACGCCGACGTCGATCTGCAGTCGCTGTTGATCTCGATGGGCGCGGACAAGCACCAGGTTTTCTTCAAGGCCGTGGTGCCGTCGACCTTGCCGTCGATCATCGCGACCTTCCGGATCAATATCGGCTTCGGACTGGTCGGTGCCGTGGTCGGCGAATTCATCTCATCGCAACGCGGGCTTGGCCACCTGATCTATACCGCGTCGAGCCTCTACGACCTCGACACCGTCTGGGTCGGACTGTTCACGCTGATGATCACCGGATTCGTCCTCTATTACGTGATCGACATCATGGAGCGAACGCTTCTGCCGTGGAAGCAGTCGAACACCACCCATCAGGTTCAGGTCTGAAAACCGAAATGCCACCCATACGGAGACTTCAAATGCCGTTGCTCACGCGTATTTCCCGCGCCGCCGCGCTGATCGCGATACTGCTCGCCACGCCGGCGCTTGCGGAAAACAAGAAGGTCACGCTGTCGCAGGCGTTCCAGTCGATGCTGTATCTGCCGCTCTACGTCGCGATCGACGAGGGGTTTTTCACCCAGCAGGGCCTTGACCTCACCAAGGAGACCGCCGGCGCGCCGACCGTGGCACTATCGGCCGTGATTTCCGGTAGCGCGCAGTTTTCGATCCACGGCCCCGAATGGACGGCGATAGCGGCGTCCAAGGGAGCTCCGGTCAACATCATCGCCAATGTCGTCAATGGCGCTGCGGTCTGGATTGCGACCTCGCCGGGCTTCAAATTCGATGGCATCAAGGACGTCAAGGGCCAGAAGGTCGTCACCGGCCTGATGCCGACCACCAGCACGTCGCTGTTCATCAAACTGCTCAAGGAAAACGGCATGGACGCCAAGACCGACGTCGACATGATACAGGTCGCGATCGGCTCCGAACCCGGCCCCTTCGTCGCCAAGCAGGCCGACATTGCCGTGATGTATGAACCCGGCCTCGACCAGGCCGTCGCCAAGGGCATGAAGGTGGTTCTCGGATTTCCGAAACTCTATGGCGCCTACGCCTTCTCGGCCGTGACCGCGCGGAACGATGTCGATCCCGACACCGCCCAGCGCCTGGTCAACGGAATGGAAATGGCGATGCGCTTCATGGCCAAGGACGAGGCCAGGACCGTCGAGATCGCCAAGAAGGAATTTCCGACGCTCGATCCGGTCGTGGTGGAGGCTGCCGTGAAGCGGATGCTCGCTGACGGCGTCTATCCCCCGAGCGTGGACATCACGGCCGATGCGCTGAAAGTGTCGATGGATACCCAGATCGCACTTGGCAACCTCGCTGCTCAACCCGACTACAAGACCTTCGTCGTCAAGAAGTTCATCGAACCGGCCGTGGCGATGAAGTAGGCCGAACGGCCTTGCGTTCCAGGCGGTTCTCCTTTTTGGACCCGTTTGTCCGGGATTTACCGGCATGACCGATCCGACTGCGCAATCCGGACTTCGTGCTGGCGCGGGGGTGCTCGAGCTCCTGCGGGAGTTCAGGCACGATCCGGCGCTTGCGGATGAATACGCCGCAACTTGCCTTGAGAAGGCGAACGCCGCCGAGACCCGGCTCAAGGCGTTCGAATATCTTCCCCGGGAAATGGCGCGCCGGCCGGGTCCGTTGTCGGGAATTCCTGTCGCGATCAAGGATATCATCGCGACATCGGACATGCCGACGACCAACGGCTCGCCCATCTACCGGAACCACGTTCCCGAACACGATGCCTGGGTGGTCGAGCGTCTGCGCAATCTTGGCGCCACGATCTTCGGCAAGACGGTTTCGACGGAATTTGCCTGGCGACACCCGGGACCGACAACCAACCCCTGGAACCCCGCGCATACGCCGGGCGGTTCGTCGTCGGGTTCCGCAGCGGCCGTGGCGGCCGGTATTGTCCCGCTTGCGTTGGGCACGCAGACCCTCGGCTCCGTCATCAGACCGGCGGCATTCAACGGCGTCGTCGGCCTCAAACCGAGTTTTGGCGCGATCCCTCGCACCGGGGTGCATCCCCTGAGCCCTTCGCTCGACCACGTCGGCTTGTTCGCGCGACGGGTCGACGACGTGGCCTTTGCGCTATCGCTGCTTGCCGCCTCGAGCGATAGCGATCCGCATGGGCGTCCCCTTCCAGGGTTTCAGGAAGATGCCGGCCATGGCATGCCGCCGCTGGACAAGCCGCGCTTTGGCATCGTGCGTTTCGAGAAATGGTCAAAGGCCGAACCCGAACAGCAACAGCTGTTCGAGGCGGCCATCGCGAAATCGCGCAAGGCAGGCGCCATTCTGGAAGAGCTCGAGCTGAACGACCTCGATCAGGCCAACTGGAAAGCCATCAATACGATCCTTGCCAGCGAGGCCGCGCTGATTTTCGAAGGCCTCGTCGAGCGCTTTCCCGATCGCACCAGCGATCATCTGAAATCGCTCGTTCAGACCGGAAAGGCCCATTCCGCGTTGGAATACCTTGCCGCCAAGGCGCTTCAGGAAACGCAGCGGTCCGCGTTTGCAACCGAGATTTCCGGCTTCGACGCCATACTCACCCTGCCGGCCTTTGGCGAAGCGCCGGAAGGCCTGAGCTTCACCGGCAATGCGGAATTCTGCGCGCCGTGGACTCTGCTTGGCGTACCCGCCCTGACGCTGCCGGCCGGATTTGGAAAACGCGGCCTGCCACTCGGCCTCCAGATCGTCGGCGCGTATCGGCAGGACGAACGAACGCTTCGCGCGGCGAAATGGATCGAGAGCGTCCTGGAATTTGATCCCGGCATTCCCTGCCTTTAGACGGGCAAGTGTCGTCATCTGTTAACGGCTTCTGGCAACGCTGGACGACGCTGCCTTAGGTGCTGCCAGCGAGGTGAAGCCGAAGTTCGTCTCGCCGTCGGACCCGGCCGCGCAGTGGAACGGCGTCCACAAAGGGCACGCCTAATTCGCCTACGCCACCAATTACCTGATCGATACTGAGAATTACGTGGTGCGAGGCCGCACCGTCGTAACCGGTAATGGTCTCCAGATTGCCAAAATCGGGATGATCGTGGGGGCTAAACTAAAGGATGTTTTAATGGCGACGGTGCGGTTCTCCCTTATCTGAACACTGTCTGACCGTTGTGCAGATAACGAGTGATACACGAGGAGCCGATGACATGAGCGATCGTGATGAATGGATCAGCTGTTCGCACTGGGGCATGTTTAAACTGGAGCGAAAATCCTCGCTGCGAGGAGGTCCAGGCGCTCGATAATATCGCAACAGCCGAACGGATCTAGCCAGATCACTCACACATCGACTGCAGTTGCCAGCAAATACACATGCCGGAGGTCAAGGCCCGTGCGCCCAAAGAAACGGTTTGCATTGATCAAGCCTTCGCTGCTGCTGGAGGCTTTCAGCCACACGGCAATGGGCGTTGCCGTCGGTCTCGCCTTCGCGTTTCTCATAACTCACATCACGACGTTGGGCATTGCAACGTTGATCAGCTATAGCCCGGCTCCAGACGCCGTTATGCTGATGTTCGTGGGCACATGCGGGATAGGCTTTGGTATCGGAGCGACCCTGACGGGTTTGGCAATCACGTTGACCGAAGACCCCGATACCACGCGGAGCGAATAGCCCCTTTGGGGCCAGAAGTGGTCGTTCAGAAATTCCCGGAGAACCACACTGCAGTCTCGATGACGACACCGCTCGAGCCGCCGTCGTCTTGCTCTTTGCTGCTCTGCGTCAGCTTCTCGATTAAAAAATGTGGCGGGAAAGTCACGCCATCTTAAATTTCGCGCCGGTACTGCCGTGGGCACCTTTATGTCTTCCTCCAGCATCATCCGAGTGTCATGATTCAAGAAATAGAATCGTGCGCGTAACTGACGGCGAGGTGTTGTAATGGCACTCCAACGAAAGTTCCGTATCTTTCTGGCTGGTGCCGTGCTCGGCGCATCCCATCTGATGGCCGTGCCGGCCCACGCCGACGAAGAACAATTGCAGCGGCAAATCAATGCCATTAAGCGGCAGTTGGACGCCATGCAGCAGGAGCTGGCGCAGTCAAGGAAACAATCGGCGCAGCGACGGACTGTTGGCACGCCACCGCCGCAGGCCGTCGTCGCGCGCAACGGCAACGAAATTATCATCCCGAGCCCGCCGCCGCCGGCCGGCACTGTAATGCCGACCAAAGCCTTCTCGTCCTGGTTCGACGGAATCCACGTCTCGATGGCCGGCTCCTTCGTCGCGGTGGAAGGAGCGTGGCGCCAGCACAACGAAGTTGCGGATGGCGCCGGCAATCCGCCCTTCGCCAGCCCGGGTATTCCGCTGCAGAATTCGGCGCTTTACAACGAACGGGAGTTTCGCGCGAGCGCGCAGCAGAGCCGGATTGTCTTGAAGGTAACGGGCGATATAGACCCAAATCAGCACCTGAAGGGCTACTACGAGATGGATTTTCTCGGCGCCTCGACGGACGCGAACAACCGTGAGAGCAATAGCTTCACCCCTCGCATGCGCCAGCTGTTCGGTGAATACGACAACGACACCTATCACTTCCACGTAGCTGCCGGTCAGGCCTGGAGCCTGTTGACCCAGAACCGGGTCGGTATGTTGCCAACCAGCGAAAACGTACCGCTGACCATTGATGCACAATACGTCGTCGGCTTCGACTGGTTGCGCAACCCTCAAATCCGCTTTGTCCAGGACTGGAACAACATTGCCTCATTCGGCGTGTCGATAGAGGAACCGGGGGCTGTTTTTCCGGGCTCGCCCAGCGCGGCGACGGTATCGCCGCCTGCTCCGATCGTCACCAGCATCAACAATACCTGAACCGGCGCGTCGCATCTCAATGGCACGACGACCTGCTCGAACGACATCGCGCCGGACATCATCGAGAAGATCGCGCTCGATCCGGGATTCGGCCACTACGAATTGTTCGGGTTGCAGCGCTGGTTCACCGACCAGGTTGCCAATACGAACGTTCCCAACAGCTGGTCGCAGCAGGTGACGTTTGGTTGGGGAGCTGGCGGCAGCGTGTTGTTGCCGGTGATTCCGAAACTGCTCGAACTGCAGGGCAGCATCCTGTACGGTCAGGGGGTTGGCCGCTTCACCTCAAGCCAGGTGCCTGACGCTGTTATCGGGCCAAACGGCGCGCTGACCCCGGTTACCGCACTGAGCTTCATGGTGGGCGCGGTAGCACATCCGTTCGCCGGCAACGACGTGTATGCATATTTCGGCCAGGATAAGACAAGCGCCAATGCATGGACTGTCGCAGGGACGCAGGGCGGCTGGGGTAATCCCAATTTCGTCAATAACGGTTGCGTCAATCAGGACTTGGCGGGCGGCACGCTAGGCGCCTACAACACGCCATTCGCTGGCTTTACCTGCACGTTCGACGTCGAGAAAGCGGAGGAGTTCACGATTGGCGTCTGGCAAGACCTCTATAAGGGCGACATGGGACGGGTCAGGGCCGGCGCTCAGTATCAATATGTCAGGCTGGCTGCGTTCCAGGGCGTTCCCACAGGCGCCGGCACGTCGAACCAGGGGCTTACCGTCAACAACAACATCGCGTTTTTCTCGCTTCGCTACTACCCGTTCAACTGATTTGGAACTGCGGTGAACGGTGCTGGATTACACCCCGGAATGCCGCGCGGGATGTGACATCGTACGTGGGCCGCGCTCGCGACGAAACAAAGGTATAGGCTACCTACACCCTATGGAAGTCCCGATAAACCTCCGTAGGATCGATCCACCGTCTCCATCGGTGTTTCATTCACGCAGCAAATGCCGTGGAGGTTTCAATGGCCATGGTTACGCGAAGGCAAGTGCTTGGAGCGGCAGGCGTCGGAGCCTTGGCCCTTTCAGGGCCATCCCGAGCACAAACGATGATCGATCTAGCGTTACCCGGCGGCCCCGGTGCGCGGCAGATCACCACCGCCTTTCCGCAGAAGGGGTCGATGATCCTGCAGCGGACCCGCCCGCCACTCCTGGAAACTCCATTTGAGGTTTTCGACAAGAGTCTATTCACCCCAGCGGACCAATTCTATGTGCGCTGGCACTGGGCGCTAATCCCGACCGATATTGATATCGAGAAGTTCACCCTGACCGTGCGCGGCCACGTGAATCAAACGCTGTCGCTGTCACTGAACGATATCCTGCACGGATTGCCAATTGTCCAGCTCGCCGCGGTAAACCAATGCTCGGGCAACTCCCGGGGTTTCTTCCAGCCTCGGGTATCCGGCGGGCAATGGGCGAACGGCGCCATGGGCAACGCGCTCTGGACGGGCGTTCGCCTCAAGGACGTGTTGGACAGAGCTGGCGTGAAGCCCGGGGCCGTGCAGGTGCGATTTAAGGGCCTGGAAGAGCCAGTCGTAGCGGATGCGCCGCATTTCATGAAGTCGCTGGACATTGATCACGCCCGCGATGGCGAAGTGATGATCGCCTACGCCATGAACGGCGAGCAGCTACCTCTGGTGAACGGATTTCCGCTGCGGCTTGTCGTGCCCGGTTGGTATGCGACCTATTGGGTCAAAATGCTGAACGATATCGAGGTCCTGGATCAGCCCGACACCAATTACTGGACCAAGGTTGCCTACACCATTCCGGATACACCGCACGCGAGCATCAAGCCGGGCGACACGAACGTGAAGATGATTCCGATCAATCGAATGGTGCCCAGATCGTTTGTTACAAACATGACCTCCGGCCAGCAAGTGAAGACGGGTGCGCCGACGACGTTGCGCGGCATTGCGTTCGGCGGCGATAGCGGCGTGGCAAGGGTGGATTACTCCATCGATAACGGCCAGACCTGGCGCGAGGCACCTCTCGGAAAGGACGAAGGCAAATATGGATTTCGGCAGTGGCAGACGCAACTCACACTGCCTTCGCCGGGAAAATTCGGTTTGCTGACCCGCTGCACCAACAATAATGGCGTAGCGCAACCCGACACGCCAAACTGGAATCCGGCGGGCTTCATGCGCAATGTCGTGGAGTCCACCGATATCGTCGCGACGTGACGGAGGTCGACCATGTTTCGCAAGTTCCTGTCAGTCGCAATTCCGTTGAGCATGGCTTCGATGCAACTTCCGGAGCGGGCTGCCTCGGCGTTCGAGCTGAAGTCATTAAAGATCGACTTGCCGGATGGCGACAGGATGTTCCCCGCAGGTCCGGGGGCGGATGCAATCAACAACAACTGCCTCGCCTGTCACTCAGCGGGCATGGTGTTGAACCAGCCAGCGATGACGAGGCAAGCCTGGGCAACAGAAGTCAACAAGATGATCAACAACTACAAGGCCCCGGTAGCCCCCGAGGATGTCGGCACAATTGTTGATTATCTGACCGCGCTCAAAGGCGCGAAATAAAAGCCGGTGATCGATCGCATCGACCCAAATGACGATCCATGGCTTGTTTGGATCAATTTCAGGGGAAGGGCGTGATGCGTGTTCTGGCCTCTCGGTATCGCCGTTGATCAGATCGGGCATCCGGTTGATAGTCTATTCCTTGAATTGGGTCTGTTCGGATGACCAATTTCAAACTGCCCGAGACACGTTACGCGCACAGCGGCGACTTCAGCGTCGCCTATCAGGTACTGGGCGATCGGCCCATCGACTTGATTCTCGTCCCAGGCCTGTTTTCCCATATCGACTTTCTGCATGAATTGCCGCGTTATACGGCGTTCCTGCGCCGGCTTTCGCATTTTGCCCGAGTAGTGACATTCGACAAAAGAGGACAAGGACTGTCGGACAGAATAGACGGGGCGCCTTCGCTGGAAGATCGCATGGATGACCTGCGCGCCATCATGGACGCAATCGGATCGCGGCGCGCGGTTCTGCTTGGGGTGTCCGAAGGCTGCCCCATGAGCGTGTTGTTCGCCGCCACTTACCCGGAACGAGTTTCGCATCTCATTCTGTTTGGCGGGTTTGCCTCCGCGGCCGACCGAATGCCCGACGACGTATGGCAGAGCCACGTCGAGCAGACGTTGAAGAACTGGGGCACCGGCGAGACGGTACGTCGTGTCGCCCCAAGCCAGGTGAGTAACCCTGAGGTGGCCGCTCTGTTCGCGAAATACGAGCGACTGTCGAGCAGTCCCGGAGCATTGAGAACTGTCCTGTACATTCACCGTAAGATCGATGTCACCTCGATCCTGCCCACGGTACGGGTTCCGACCCTCGTGCTGCATAACCGAACCGATGCTCAGGTCCCGGTCGCACTCGGTCGTGAGCTGGCACAAAACATTCCGGATGCACGATATATCGAGTATCCCGTCGGCGACCACTACGCCTGGCTGGGCAATACCGATGCATTGCATGGAGATATCGAGGAATTTGTCACTGGTCATCGACAAAACTTTTCAGGGGAGCTGGAACGTGTTCTTGCGACCGTGCTCTTTACCGACATCGTCGAGTCAACACGTAACGCCGCCGAAATTGGGGACAAGCACTGGCGACATGTGCTGGATAGCCACGATCAGCTAGCTCAGAAAATCATCAGCAAGCACCGCGGCATTCTGGTAAAGAATACCGGCGACGGCATTTTGGCGACGTTCGATGGTCCGGGTCGCGCCGTCCGGTGCGCGCTCGCACTCGGATCCGCCACGAAGCAGATCGGCTTGCCGCTGCGCGCCGGTTTACATACCGGCGAGATCGAAATTCGGGGAAAAGACATCGGTGGAATTGCGGTGCATGCCGCCGCGCGTGTCATGGCGCAATCCGCTGCGAACGAAGTACTGGTGTCGCGCGTGGTCACCGACCTGGTCGCCGGTGCCGGCCTGAGATTTTCCGAGCGCGGATCATTTGAACTCAAGGGTCTTCCGGGCAAATGGGACTTATTTGCCGCGACCGAATAAGTGCCTCATTGCCACTTAGGTAACGTGGGCAACGTCCCCTTTGCCGAGAGCCGACATTCGTCGCGGGCAGGAGGCTGCTTACGTCAAATTCGGCCACCTCCCTTATTGCCGCTCGCTGCCTCCTGCCGGGATCAATCCGCTGCCCAATGAAACCGGTGCGCGGCCGACGGCGGGGCCCCGCTGACGCTGACGGACAGCGCCAAGAGTGTCTTCCGGACCATCCTGTTTTCCTTCGTTCTAGAATTGCGTCTCGAGAACCGGCACTGTCTCGTTCTGCCCGGACGGGCGCTCCGACGACGCGATGTCGTGCGCCAAATCCGCATTTTCATGCGTTGACGGTCGATCGCCGTGATCGGGCTGAATCCGGAACCACGCTACGTAAAGCGCCGGCAGAAAGAGCAGCGTTAGCAGCGTGCCAACGATAATACCGCCCATCATCGCGTAGGCCATCGGGCCCCAGAAAATCTCGCGCGCAATCGGAATCAGCGCGAGGCTTGCGGCGGCCGCGGTCAGGAGGATCGGCCGCATGCGATGCTCGGTCGCCTCCACGACGGCCTCCCAGGCCGGGCGCCCCTCCCTCTTCAGATCCTCAATCTGCACAATCAGGATTACCGAGTTTCGGATTAGGATGCCGATCAGCGCCAGCACGCCAAGGATGGCAACGAAGCCGAGAGGCGCGCCGCTCGGCAACAGGGCCATGACGACACCGATCACGGCGAGCGGCGCGACGGCGAACACCAGGAACAGGCGATGGAAGCTCTGCAGCTGGACCATCAGGACCGTGGCCATGATAAACAGCATGAGTGGAACGACGGCCATGATTGGCGCCTGGCTCTTGGTGCTCTCTTCGACCGAGCCTCCGAGTGCCACCGAATATCCGGCCGGCAGGTCCTTCTCGAACTCCGCCACCTTCGGCGCCAGTTGGTCCACGATCGTCTTGGGCTGGACCCTGTCGACGATGCCCGCCTTCAGCGTGACCGTGGGAAGCCGCGCGCGCCGCCAGATTGTCGGCTGCTCGATCTCGTAGCGCAGATTGGCAACCGCCCCGAGCGGCACCGATTGACCGCCGAGCCCGGTCAATTGCAGATCCCGCAGCGTGTCGATCGAGGCGCGTTCCGGCGCGGTGGCGCGTCCCGTGACATTGACGAGATAGATGCTATCCCGCACCTGAGTGATAGGCGTACCCTCAAACACGGAGTTCAAGGTCGTGGCGATGTCTTCCGACGTCACGCCAAGCTGGCGCGCTTTGTCCTGGAGAACGTCGACCTTGACGACGCGCGCAGGCTCCATCCAGTCGAACACGACGTTGCCGAGATCGGGGCTGTTCCGGACGATGCCGGCGAGTTTCTGCGCGATATCCCTCACCTTCGCGACGTCGGGTCCGCTCACGCGGTATTGCACGGGACGTCCCACGGGCGGTCCGACTTCGAGCAGCTTGACGTAGGTGTCGGTCCCGGGAAACGTGTTCCTCAAATAGGTCTCGAACTGCGCTTTGACGTGGTCGCGCGCCTCGATTCCACCCTTGGTCACGACCACCATCTCGCCGAACCATGTATTCGCCGTCTGCACGTCGAATGACAAGACGAACCGCGGTGCGCCGATGCCGACATAGGTCGACCAATGTTCGACCGAATCATTGCCCTGGAGCTGCTCCTGCTCGAAGCGCGCGATCTGCGCATTGGTGTCGGCAATCGATGCGTTCTGCGGCAGATTCCAGTCGATCACCAGTTCGTCGCGGTCCGACGAGGGAAAGAACTGCTGCTGCACGAACTTCATTCCGAACAAGGCGAAGAAAAAGGCTGCAACCGTCACCGAGATTGTGACCCACCGGTGATGCATGCAGACGAGGAGCAGGCGCGAGAACATCTGCGCCAACCGACCCTTCTCCTCATGATGCCCTTTCATTTTGGCGGGCAGGATGGTGACGCCGAGCAGCGGCGTGAACAGCACCGCGACGATCCACGATACGATCAGCGACACCGCAATCACCACGAACAGGGTGAAGGTGAACTCGCCGGCATTGCTGCTGTTGAGGCCGATCGGGATGAACCCGGCAACGGTGACCAATGTGCCCGTCAGCATGGGAAAGGCGGTCGACGTATAGACGTGGGTCGCCGCCTTCTCCAGGGGATCGCCGACCTCCAGCCGGGCCACCATCATTTCCACGGCAATCATGGCGTCGTCGACCAGAAGGCCCAGCGCGATGATCAACGCACCAAGCGAAATTCTCTGCAGCGAAATGCCGGCATAGGCCATCACGACAAAGGTGATGGCGAGCACCAGCGGAATGGCGATCGCGACCACAAGTCCTGCCCGCAAGCCAAGGCTGAGAAAGCTGATGCCGAGAACGATAACCACGGCTTCAAACAGCGCTTCGGTGAAGCCCGAGACGGCATGCTCGACCACGACCGGCTGGTCGGCGACCAAATGAACGCCGATGCCGATCGGGAGATCGGCGAAGACCTTTGACATTTCTCCCTTCAGCGCCGCGCCGAAGTGAACGAGGTTTGCGCCGGACTTCATACCGATGGCAAGCGCGATCGAGGGCTGGCCGTTGTACCTGAACAATGTGTTGGGCGGATTGGCATAACCGCGCGTGACGGTTGCAACGTCAGTCAGCGGAAAGAAGCGGTCGTTGATCCGGAGATTGACCGCTTGCAGGCTCGCCTCCGACGTGAACTGGCCGTTCACCCGTACGCTGATGCGCTCGGGACCTTCCTGGAATACGCCGGACGGCGCGACCGCGTTTTGTCCCTGCAGAGAAGCCATGATCGAGTGAACGTCGAGGCCAAGGGCCGCGATCTTGCGGGTGGAGAATTCGAGATAGATCACCTCGTCCTGCGCGCCCAGAATGTCGACCTTGCCCACATCCGGGACGGTCAAGACCTTGGAACGGATATCCTCGACCTCATCACGCAGCTGACGCTGGCTCAAGCCGTCGCTGGTGAAAGCATAGATGTTGCCGAACACGTCGCCGAAGCGATCGTTGAAGCCCGGTCCGATCACCCCTTGCGGGAACTCGCCCTTGATGTCCGCGATCATGTTGCGGACCCGAACCCAGGTCGGCTTGACGTCAACCGCCTTCGTGGTGTCGCGCAGATAGACGAATACGGTGGTCTGGCCGGCAACCGTTACGCTTTTGGTGTAGTCGAGCGATTCCAGCTCCTCCAGCTTCTTCTCGATCCTGTCAGTGACCTGCCGTGTCATTTCTTCGGGCGATGCGCCTGGCCACTGGGCCTGGATCACCATGGTCTTGATGGTGAAGTCAGGATCCTCCTGACGCCCAAGTTGAAGGTACGCCCATAGGCCCGCCGCCATAAAGGCGATCATGAAATACCAGACGAGCGAACGATGGCCAAGCGCCCAGTCGGAAAGGTTGAACGACCTCATGGCTTCTGATCCTGTTTGATACGGACTTGCTGTCCTTGCTTGAGGCTGTGGATTCCGGCAGTCACAATGCGTGCGCCCGGGACAAGCCCACCGGTGACGCGAGCGCCAGCTTGGTCCATGGCAAGATCGACCTTGTGCTGCGACACCGTGCCCGCCGGTTCATCGACAACCCAGACGAAATTGGCGCCGTCCTTGGCGAGCACCGCGGACGCAGGCAAGCGTAAGATTAGGTTTTGCTCTTTGCCGAGCTTTGCCGTGACGGTCGCGCCGAGGCGGAAGTTGTCGGGCGCATTGTTCAGCGCGATGCGGATCCGTCGCAGGCGTGTCAGCGGATCAGCCTGCGGCGAGATCTCGCGAATCTTGCCGTCGACCTGAACCGCAGGGATCAATTGCAAGCCGACCGTGAATGGCAGACCAATTTCCAGCGGCACCGGGAAATCCTCGCCGATATCGACCACCGCCTCCCTGATGTCGGGCCTCGCGACCGTCACGACGTTTTGGCCAGGGGAGACCACCTGTCCGACCTCCGCGCCTACCGCGATGACGACGCCAGCGAAGTCGGCCTTGAGCTGCGCATAGCCGCGTTGCTCGATGGCCTTAGTCAGGTTCGCCTGTGCGTGCGCTACTGAAGCTTCGACACCGGCGCGCGCCTGCTCGGCGTTGTCCAGCGTCTGCTTTGTCGTCGCGTCGCTTGTGATGAGGGTCCGCTGCCGATCCTCCGTCGCCTTTGTGGTCGCCAGCTGCGCCTCGGCCTTCGCAAGCTCAGCCTTGGCCGAGCGAACCGCAAGCTCCAGAGCCGTGGAATCGATGACACCGACAGTTTGTCCTTCGCTGACGAGATCGCCAACATAGACGGAGCGTGCGGTCAGACGGCCCAAGACACGAAACGCGAGATTGGTCCTGTACCGGGGCTCAACGACGCCCACGGCGACGGTGCCGTTCGAGCTGCTCGGTTCGAGGACCATCGACAGCACGGGCCGCACAGGCTCGGGCGCTTTCGTCTCCTGCTGACATCCAGCCAGCGCCAACACAAGCGTGCCGGTTGTAATCATGGCGTGCCTCTTCATGACCGGTCTCCCTCGTCCGTCACGGCCTGGCCAACGCTCAGCAGCTTGCCGCCATCGATCACAACGCGTTCGCCAGGCTCGAGACCTGCCTTGATCAGCACTTCGCGGGCTTCATAACCGCCGATCGTCACCGGTTTGAGAGCAACCGTTTTGGTCGCTGGATCCACAGTCCAGACCGCGGGCTTCGATCCGGCCGCCATCAATGCACTCCAGGGCAATGCGATCTGCTGCTGGGCTTTCGCTTTGACGGTTCCTGCGACGGCGCTTCCAAGCGTCATCGCTGCCTGAGGATCCCTAATCGCCACCTTGACGCGGATCGTCGAGCTCTTCGCATCAATCGCCGGCGAGACTTCCCTGACATTGCCACTTGCCGTCACGCCTGCGTCGGAGACAAGCGCCAGCGATACGCGGCTACCGTCGAGATCGCCAAAGAAAATGGATTCATAGACGTCAAAGACGGCGTCACGTTCCCCGTCCTGCGCCAGCGAGAACATGGGTTGCGCGGCCTGTACGACCTGGCCGACCTCCAAATTGCGCGCGGTGATGACCCCTGCCACTTCGGCGCGCAACGCGGTATAGCCAAGGGCGTCCTTTGACGTTCCGAGCTGCGCTTTTGCCGCTTCAAGCACACCTTCTGCGGTTCGCAATCCTTCCTGCGCCTGATCGAAGACCGTCCGCGTGGTGAAACCGCTCGCGATCAGCGCCTTCTGCCGCTCGAAGGTCGCCCTGGCCACCCGCAATTGGGATTCTGCCGCCATCACCGCGGCGGTCGCGGCGTCGACATCCGCCTGCTGCTCGGCAGGATCGAGCAGAGCCAGAACCTCGCCAGCTTGAACGTGAGCGCCGACATCGATATAGCGCGCGATCACACGTCCGCTGACCCGGAACGAGAGGTCGGCGCGGAACCGGGCCTGGACTTCACCGGTCAGGGTGACGGAGGTTTGTCGGTCGCGCGGCTGCACGATCTCCGTGCGCACGATCGCGGCTCGCGCGGTTGGAGCAGCAGCATGATCATTGCAGCCACTCAGCGCGACTGCGACGAGCGCGGCCGTCAGGCAGCCGAGACCCCTCAGCCTGCGTTTGCGAGCAGTTGGAACGGTTTCGGTGTGGTTCGCAGAGTGATGTTTCATGACACGTCCATGCGGTGACCAGGTGACAACAGCTCGCCCAACGCATCCGCCGCTGGACGAGCAGAGACCGATTGGCCTCCGCGAGCCGGATTCGGATCCGGTCGAGTCGCAACGGGGCGGCTGTCCCGAGCCGGGGAGGAGCTTGCTACCGTGCAAGGCGCCGAGGCATCGGATGGGCTGACTCTTAGCCGGCGAGGCGATCGTGTGATGGGACGCTTCGCCATCGCACAGTTCACCTGCCGCTCACGCTCTGACAGCGGAAAAGAGAGAACGACGGATGTAAATTCATTGCCGGAGCCGTGCTCGACCCGGCCGCCGAGATCCTTGGCAAGATCATTGCTGAGCCGAAGTCCGCGCCCCGCGACGCCCCGTGCCGACCGCGACCCATTGTCCAGGACGACGCAATTCACCAGCGCGCCGGTCCGTGTCAATTTGACCCTGATTTCTCCGGTCCGCGCGTCGAAGCACGCATGCTTCGCGGCATTGGATACGAGCCCGTGGACGATCAATCCGAGCCGCCGGCATCGCTCTGA
>Ga0302319_10006543_pt1 | contig 23103 bp, 24 predicted proteins | sample Bog_T0_2_FD_203319 | JGI IMG/M metagenome (GOLD analysis project Ga0302319, IMG submission 203319) | Peat permafrost microbial communities from Stordalen Mire near Abisko, Sweden - Bog_T0_2 | ecosystem: Environmental > Terrestrial > Soil > Wetlands > Peat | place: Sweden: Abisko, Stordalen Mire...
GCTTCGCCATCAGCGCGTCCGGCTTCCCCGTCACCCCCACCTGCTTCAGCCGGCTCTTCGCCCCCGACACCAGCCGCGCCTTCGACGCCGCGACGCCGAGCGCGTCGGCGATCAGCCGGCATAAAGCCTCGTTCGCCTTGCCATCCTCCGGCGCGGTCCGCACCCGCGCGAGCAGCACCCTCGTCCCGTCGGATAGCGTCGCGACGCCGTCGATCGCGTCGCGCCCGCCCTTCGGGGTCAGCCGACAGGCGACGACGATGCCGTCGAGCGTCGCGCGCGCGGGCGATCCGGTCACGGCTCGTCGCCGAGCGGGTGCAGGTCGCGCACCATCGCCTGCGCGCGTTCGTCGAGCACATGGGTGTAAATCTGCGTCGTCGAGATGTCGGCGTGCCCGAGCAGGTCCTGCACGACGCGCAGGTCGGCGCCGTTTTGCAGCAGATGGCTTGCGAAGGCGTGGCGCAGCACGTGCGGGCTGACACGAGCCGAGGCGATGCCGGCCTGCGCCGCGACCATCTTGAGATCGCGGGCGAAAACCTGACGGGTGAGATGGCCGCTGGCGCCCTCGGCGGGAAACAGCCAGGGGCTCGTCGCCTGTCCGGGCGCGAGTTCGTCGAGCAGCGCCCGATAGCGCCGCATCGCCGCGCGGGCAGGTTCCGAGATCGGCGCGAGGCGATCCTTGTCGCCCTTGCCGCGCACCTGGATCAGCGGCTCCTTCGCCCGCGCCGCGGATTTCGGCAGCGCGATCAACTCGGAGACGCGCAGCCCCGAGGCGTAGACGAGTTCGATCAGGCACGCCATCCGCGCCGTCGCGAGCCGCTCGGCGGCCGGCCGGCCGGGCGCGTCGAGGCCCTCGCGGGCGACTGAGATGAGTTTGTCGACCTCGGCGACGCTGAGCACCTTCGGCAACGGCCGCGCGCGGCGCGGGCCTTCGATCGCCAGCGTCGGGTCGTCGCCGCGGCGGCCCTCGACATAGAGATGCTTGTGGAACTGCTTCACCGCCGAGAGCCGGCGCGCGATCGAGGCGGCGGCGAGCCCCTCGGCGCTGCCGTCGGCCTGAAACGCGCGGATGTGGTCGTTGCCGGCGGTCAGCACGGTCGCGCCCTTGGCGGCGAGAAAGTCGAGATAGGCGGTGAGGTCGCGGCGATAGGCCTCGATCGTGTTCTTCGCGGCGCCGCGCTCGGAGGCGATGGCGTCGAGAAAGTTTTCGATCAGCATCGGCGCGCGCGCGCTCATTTGGGCGCCTTGGGCAGTTCGACGATCTGCGACATCTCGCGCGGATGCACCTGCACGCTGGTCGAGAGCAGGTAAAGGCCGCCGTAGATCGCGCCGGCGACGCCGCCGAGCAGGATGAGGAAACGGATCAGGGTGGGCAAGGCTAAGTTCCCGTCAGCCGACGCGAATCGTCATGCAGCGCCGATGTCCTGTTGGCAAAAGCCATTTCTCGGCTCACGTCAATCGCACCATCACCGCCCCGGCGAACACAAGCAACACGCCGACGATCCGCCCGAACGAAAGTTCGCGCACCGCGAAGGCGAACAGGCCCATGCGGTCGATGACCAACGCCGCCATCAACTGGCCGGCGATGACGAAGCAGAGCGTCGCTGCGGCGCCGAGGCGCGGCGCCAGCATGACGTTCACGCTGACGTAGATCGCCCCGAGCGCGCCGCCGATCAGCAGCAGATAGAGCGGCGTCGCCGCGAGGTCCGCGAGCGAGGGATACTGGCGAAAGCCGACGAAATTGATCGCCAGCAGCACGAACCAGCCGATCGTGAACGAGATCATGGTCGCGGCAATCGAACCACCGACGGATTTGGCGAGCAGCGCGTTGGCGCTGAACTGCATCGGGAACAAAGCCCCCGCCGCGATGGCGAACAGGGCGAGGAGGATGTTCTGGGGGGTCAAGGCGGGGTTTCCAAGATGGGCTACCGTATTGTAGACGCGCGCGTCGAGCGCGTCTGGCCCAAAGCGCGCGATCGACGATCGCGCCTACAGCGGCGCCCGCCGCGACGCCCGCGCCTCGGCCAGGATGCACAGCAACTCATAAAGTATGGTCGCCCCGCAGAGCGCGGTGTTCGTTCCCGGATCGAACGGCGGCGAGACCTCGACCACGTCGGCGCCGATCAGGTTCAGGCCGCGCATGCCGCGCACGAGACCTTGCGCCTCGCGCATCGTCAGGCCGCCCGCCTCCGGCGTGCCGGTGCCGGGCGCGATCGAGGGATCGAGCGCGTCGATGTCGAAGGAGAGATAGGCGCGTCCGTCGCCGACGATCTCGCGCGCGATCTCCACGGCGCGCGTGACGCCGATCTCGTCGAATTCCTCGATGAAGATGATGCGCACGCCATGGCGAGCGCAAAAATCCCAGGCCTCGAACACATTGTGCGCGCCGCGGATGCCGATCTGCACCATGCGCCTGGGATCGATGAGGCCGTCCTCGATCGCGTTGCGGAACGGCGAGCCGTGATGAAAGCGCGTGCCTTGGATCGGCCCGAGCGTGTCGGTATGCGCGTCGATATGGACGAGACCGATCGGACCGTTCTTCACCAGACCCTTCAGGATCGCGTAGGTGATCGCGTGGTCGCCGCCGATCGACAGCGGCACGACAACGGCGGCGGCGAAGCGTTCGTAGAACGCCGCGATGTCGGCCTCGGCGACGGCGTTGTCGAACATCGAACTGAAGCGCACGTCGCCGACGTCGGCGATGCGGCAGAGGTCGAACGGATTGATGCGGAAGACATGATGCGTGGCGCGCATCAGCGAGGAGAGGTCGCGCACCGCGCGCGGGCCGTGGCGCGCGCCGACCCGATTGGTGGCGCCGCCGTCGAAGGGCACGCCGGCGATACCGATGTCGAGACCGGCGAGGTCGAGTTGATGCGGCGCGCGCAGGAAGGTCGCGATCTCGGCAAAGCGCGGCGCGAAGCGTGGATCGTATTCGGAATCGTAGCTGACGCGATCGTTGAAATATTTGTTGCTGGTCACTCGTCCGTCTCCCGATTGCGCGCGTACATGACGATAGGATGACAAATTCAGTCGACCAAGCGCGAATTTCCGTTTGTCGCCAACAAAATAGCGCCAGACCTCCGCCTCATAAAACGGCTTGGGCGCCTCCGCTTCGACATTGTGTAAAGCCGAATCCTATGCCAACTTCCCCGTCGTCGGCCCCCGCCCTACCCGCGGGCGGCGGTTTATCGCGGGCGCTGGGCGCCGCGAGATCGAAGCTCGGCCCCAAGGGCCGCGCGCGTCAGGAGGGCTTGCGTACATGTATAAGTCGACCCACAGCCTATTATTGGCCGGCGTCAATCGCCGCGCGTTCTTGAAGACGTCGGCGGCGCTCGGCCTCGGCGCCGTGGCCTCCCCCGCGATCGTCTCCAACGCGCTTTCGTCCTCGGGCAGCTTGAGCCTGATCAACTGGGACGATGAATTGCCTGACCCGGTGATCCCCGATTTCGAGAAAGCGACCGGCATCAAGGTCACCTCGACGCCATTCTCGCAGAACGAGGAGCAGATCAACAAGCTGCAAGCCACCGGCGGCGCCGGCTTCGACCTCTGCCAGCCCACCCACGACCGCGCTTTGCAGTTCAAGGACATCGACGTCCTGCAACCGCTCGACGAAAAGAAGGTGGACCTCAGCCTGATCGTTCCCGGCCTGCTCGCGGCCTCCAAGGCCAACTGGGTCTGGGACGGCAAGCTCTACCATGTGCCGCACGTCTGGGGCACGGAGGCGATCTCCTGGCGCAACGATCAGACCAAGATCGCGCCCGGGGATCTCTCTTTCGGCACGCTCTGGAACGACGAATACAAGGGCAAGGTGCAGGGCCGCCCGCATTCGCTGCTGCTCGGCATCGGGCTCTGGCTCGACGGCAACGGCAAGCTGCCGACCCACCGCATGCTCGACGCCTACAAGAGCGAAGACGACATGAAGAAGATCTACGACCAACTCACCAAGGTCGCGATCGACCACAAGCCGTGGATCAAGCAGTTCTGGGATTCGGGCGACAACACCAAATCCGGGTTCACCACCAACGGCGTCGTCATCGGCCAGACCTGGGACGGCCCGGTGATCTCGCTGAAGAAGTCGGGTCAGCCGGTGTCCTATCAGGCGCCCAAGGAAGGCGCGATCGGTTGGGTCGACGGCTTCTCGCTCGTCAAGGGCGCCAAGAACGTCGATCAGGCTTACGAATGGCTGAAATACATCCACAGCGCCGAGGCCTCCGCCAAGGCGGCCGAGAATTCCGGCTACAATCCGTCGGGCGTCGGCGCCGACAAGTTGCTGTCGGACAAGGCGCGCGCGATTTTCAACGAAGCCTATCCCGGCGAGTCGATCGACAAGATGTGGTGGCGTCCCGTCGAGCCGACATGGTTCGCCGAACTGCGCGGGCAATACGCGGAGAAGTTCAAGGCGGCTTGAGCCGACGGCGCGGTGGAATAAGGGGCGTCGGCGCGAGCCGGCGCCCGGGTATCGTTGCTACGCCGTCCGCAATGGATAGGGCCGGATCAGCGCATCGGTCGGAAGTCTCCACTCCGTGTGCAGTTTCCACGCTTGCTCGAGAGTGAGATGTCGGCGTCGATTGAGGATTTCCGACGCCCGCGCTTTTGACCCCAAGACCGCCGCGAGGTCTGACTGCCGGAGGCCCTTGCTTTCCATTTGGGCGCGCAACAGGTCGGGCGCATCAGGCGCGTCGATAGCCCAATGTCGGACCTCATAATCGGCGATGACGAGCGCGAGCAAGTCGAAGCGGTCCGCCTCGGCGGAACCGAGTTCGGGTTCATTGACAAAATACGTTTCGATCGCTTCGAGCGCGGCGTCATAGTGGGCCTCGGTTCGGAGCGGGCGAATTTCGGTCATCATACAGTCTACGAGATTATTTTGTGGTATTCGCGATGCGTTCCCACGAACTTCACGAGAATCCTCTTGTATCGACATGAAACGTGGACAATGAGCCGGTATTTGTTACCCGCGATATCGAAAATCGCCCGATTGTCGCCGACGAAATCAACGGCTCCGCCAAAGTCGTTCTTGATGTCTTGCGGCGTTTTCCAGACGGCCTGATGGGCGTTCGCGTACCAAGCTCGTAGCGGTATTTCCGCTTGCGGATGAGTCCCCCAGAACTGCTTCAGGGCACGCAGAGCGAACACTTGCATGGCGCACCTTAGAACGTTCCATATTTGGGAACAAGGACTGCCTGTCTCGCCCGACGAGCCGTGGCGGATCCGGCCGCGCTCCCCTCGCCCGCTTGGCTTTTGGCCTTGTTCTTGCGAGGGTGGCGCGTGGGGCAAGAGAATGGCGGGGGCATGAGCGCGGATATCGATCTGGACCATGTGACGATCCGTTTCGGCGGCTTCACCGCCGTCAAAAACGTCCATCTCAAGATCAACGGCGGCGAATTCTTTTCGATCCTCGGACCCTCCGGCTGCGGCAAGACGACGTTGCTGCGCACCATTTCCGGCTTCATGGAGCCGACCGAGGGCGCGGTGCGGATCGGCGGCCAGGACATGTCCGGCATCGGCTCCAACAAGCGGCCGACCGCGCTGATCTTCCAGAATCTGGCGCTGTTCCCGCTGATGTCGGTGGCGGAAAACATCGGCTATGGCCTGCGGGTGCGCGGCATGAGCGCCAAGGAGCGCCGGCGGAAGGCTGACGAATTGCTCGCGCTGGTCGCCCTGCCCGGTCAGGGCGACAAGAAGATCAGCGAATTGTCGGGCGGCCAGAAGCAGCGCGTCGCGGTCGCGCGCGCGCTCGCGGTCGAACCCAAGGTGCTGCTGCTCGACGAGCCGCTGTCGGCGCTCGATCTGCGCCTGCGCCAGCACATGCGCGCGGAACTGCGCGCGATCCAGAAGCGCGTCGGCATCACCTTCATTTACATCACACATGACCAGGGCGAGGCGCTGACGATGTCGGACCGCATCGCGGTGATGAACCAGGGCCATGTCGAGCAGGTCGGCGACGGACGCACCGTCTACGATCATCCGGCGACGCCCTTCGTTGCCGCGTTCGTCGGCGAGAACAACGGCTTCAGCGGCAGGATCGGCGCGCTCAGCGGCGGCATGGCGACGGTTGATACGCCGCTCGGCGCCTTGCGCGGCCGCGCGAGCGCGGATCTGGTTCACGGCGCCCCAGCGACGCTGTTCATTCGGCCCGAGGCGCTGAATCTCGCCGCGCCCGGCGAGGCGCCCGACCTGACGGCGATGGTGACAGGGACATTTTTCGAGGGCAGTTTCACGCATATCGCGCTGCGCGCCGCCAATGGCCATCATCTGACGATGACGCTGGGGCGAGACGCGGGCGCGCGAACGCTGGCGCCAGGCGCCGAGATCGGCCTTGCCTTCGCCAGCTCCGACGCGCTCGTGCTCGGCGCCTTGGCGAGCTAGCGATGACCAACCCGATCACCATCGCCGCGATCTTCCTCGGGCCGCTCGTCTTGGTCTTCCTTTTCTTCCTCGCCTCGCGCGTCGACCGGCGTCGCGGAATCGGCGTGGGCGAGCCCGGCTTCTTCGAGCGCAACGGCGTTCCCGTCGCGATTTTTCTGTTGGTCGCGGTCAGCTTCTGGGCGCTGTTCCTGATTGTTTTCCCGCAGCTCTACATGGTCGACTATTCCTTCCATCCCAAGCTGCCGCAGTTGAAGCGCGGCGGCCCGGAGGACGTCTACACGCTCGAGAACTATCGCTATTTCCTGTACGGATCGACGCGCGACTTCAGCCACTGGAACAGCACGCATCTCAACGCGTTCTGGATCACGATCTTCGTCTCGATGTTGATCACGGTGCTCAACTTCGCGGTCTGCTATCCCCTCGCCTATTACATGGCGCAGGTCGCCAAGCCTCGGGTGATGCTGCGGTTGATGCTGCTGCTGGTCATTCCCTATTGGGTCAACGAAATCCTGCGCGCCTTCGCGTTTCGCGTGATGATGGGCACCGGCGGCGTGATCAACAACATCATGATCGCGACCGGCCTCATCCACGATCCCATCGACTTCCTCGGCCTCGACGTCGCGCTCTACTCCGGGCTGACCTACGCCTATCTCCTCATCATGATGTTTCCGCTCTACAACGCGATCGAGTCGCTCGACCGCAATCAAGTGGAGGCCGCGCGCGATCTCGGCGCGCCGTGGTGGCATATCCATCTCTTCGTCGTCATGCCCTACGCCAAGCCCGGCATCGCCTCGGGCGCGACGCTGGTGTTCATGCTCTGCGCGGGCGCGCTGGCGGCGCCGCAAATCCTCGGCGGACCGAAGACGCTGTGGTTCACGCCGATCGTTTACGATCGCTTCTTCCAGGCCTTCAACTGGCCGCAAGGCGCGGCCTACGCGCTCATCCTGCTCAGCGCCTGCATGGCGTTCGTGCTGCTGGTGATGCGCGTGTTCAAGGTCAGCCTGTCGGAGATCGCGCGATGAGCTCGAAGCTGATCTGGCGCCTCATGCTCGGCTTCTATCTCGTGCTGTTCTTCGCCTTCCTGTTCGGCCCGCTGGCGATCATGGGCGTCACGGCGTTCAACACGCCCTCATATCCCCAGGTGTGGCCGTTCGAGGGCTTCACGCTCGTTTGGTTCGACAAGCTGTTTCACGACCGCAACGTGATGGAGGGGCTGACCAACAGTTTCATCATCGGCGCCTGCGTCGTCGCGCTGTCGGTTCCGCTGGGGCTCGCCGGCGCTATCGTGATGACGCAGGTCTATCCGCGGGCGCGCGGCTTCTATTATCTCGTCGTCGTCTCGCCGGTGCTGACGCCGGGCGTCATCATCGGCATCTCGACCGTCATCTTCTGGAAGGACGTGACGCAATGGACGGGGGCGAGTTCGCTGTTCGACGGCATGGTGCTGGCGACGCTCGGCCAATCCACCTTCATATCCGCCTATTGCATGTTGATGTTCCTGTCGCGGCTGCAACGCTACGATCGCGTGCAGGAGGAGGCCGCGCTCGATCTGGGCGCCAGCCGCACGCAGGTGTTCTTCGACATCCTGCTGCCGTTCCTGCGTCCGGCGATCCTTTCGGCCGCCGTGATCGCGTTCCTGTCCTCGTTCGAGAACTACAACACGACGACCTTCGCCATTCTCGCCGACAAGACGCTGACCACGGTGCTGGCGGGCCGCGTGCGCCAGGGCATGACGCCCGCGATCAGCGCGCTGGCGGTGATCATCATCGGCGTGACGATTTTCGGCGCGATCGTCTACGAGATCGTCAAGGGCGCGGAATTGAAGCGCGAGGCGGCGCGCGCGCTCGCGGCGGGCGGCGGTTGAGCCGTCAGCTCCTGAGCACCACGCAGGCGCCGCCGACGCGTTGCAGTTTCGCGCACATGTTCTCGGCCTCCTGCCGCGTCGCCGCCGGCGCGCGCACGCGATAGAAAGCGCGAAAGCCTCGACTGCGCAACCGGCCGCCGATGATCATCGGCTCGACTCCGCCCAGCACCGAGGCATAGGCGCCGCTCGCGCGCTGATAGGCGCGCAGGGCCGCCGATTTGTTGAAGCTGCCGGAAATCTGCACGCCCCATGGCGCCCACAGCGTCGAACGGGCGAACACCTCGGGTTGGGCGCGCCGCGAGGCCGCGATGTTCTGCACGCACGACGAATCGGGGAATACGGTCTCCTCCGTCAGCTTCGTCGCGGCGCCGTCGCGCCAATCCTCGGCGACATGGCGGGTGATGAGAGAGACGTAATTCTGCGTCTCCGCGGGCAGATCGCCCGCCCCGGAAAGCCAGCGGGCGACGCGGCCCGCGCCCGCGTTATAGGCGGCTGCGGCGAGGCCGAGATTGCCGAATTGCTTTTTCAAGTCCGCCAGCAACGAGGCCGCTTTCGGAATGGCGGCTTCCGGATCGAAAGGGTTGGCGAGCCCGCGCTCGCCCGCCGTGCCCGGCATGAACTGCGCGATGCCCTGGGCGCCCGCCGGGCTGGTCACGCCGGATTGGAAATTGCTTTCCTGCCAGATCAGCCGCGTCAGAAACGAAACCGGTAGTCCCTGAGCGAGCGCCGAGGAATCGATCAGTCGGCAGACGGAGTTGACCAGCGGCTCCTCGCCGCCCGAGGCTTCGGCCGGCGCGTCGGCGAAAGCGGGCGCGATCCCCATCCACACGGACGCGACCAAGACGGCGATATCGGCGAGTCGGGGCATCCAGGCTTCTCTCAGCTCGGCAGTCCCGCCAGGAAAGTCTCGAACTCCGCGTCGGCGATCGGCACCAGATGCTTGGGCTCGGGATAGGCGCCCGTTTGCACGTCGGCGCGGAACTCGCTGAAGGCGGCGATCCGCTCCTGTTGCAGTCGGTCGTATTCCGCGCGAAAGTTGCGATAGACCTTGGCGTGACGGGGTTGATGGCCGCGAGTGTAACCCAGAACGTCCTCGGCGAAAAGATACTGGGCGTCGGCGCCGACGCCCGCGCCCATGCTGAGCAGCACCAGCGAGGTGCGCTTCGAAATTTCCTCGGCGACGCGCGCCGGCACGACCTCGATCTCGGCCCCGATCGCGCCCGCCGCCTCCAGCGCCTTGACCTGCTCGTAGACGAAATGCGCGCTCTGGGCCGTCTTGCCGACCGCCTTGAAACCGCCGGTCCAGGTCGCGCGCGAGGGCACGAGGCCGACATGGCCGATGACGGGAATGCCTTCCGCTGTCAGTTTCGAGATCGTGTCGAGGCTGCCCGCGCAGTAGAAAGCGTCGCCGCCGACAATCATCGCCTTATGCGCCGCGCGCAGGTAATCCTCGTAGGTGCAAAGTTGGCCGTAGAGCAGGCCGACCTGCACGAAGCAGTCGCCCGCCGCCTCGCGCATCGCCGGCGTCCACACCGGATCGATGATCGACAACAGATCGATGCCCGCCGCGCTGGCGGCGGCGGCCTCCTCCGGGGTATCGACGAACAGCATCGTCAGTTGACGCTTGCCCTTGAGCGCCCGCAAATCCGCTACCGTCAACCGATGGTGTTTCATGCCCTGACGCGCCCCCCGGCCGCCGCGAGATGCGGTCGCCGCCGCGATGTATAGCCGCCGACTTGGCGCGTGGGTAGCAGGGGCGGATGCTCCGAACCGAATAAAGGCGTGAGAACATGAGGAATTTCGCACTCCGCGGGCTGACCCCCGCCGACGCGCCCGGCGTCGCCGCGGTGATCCGCGCCGCCTTCGCCGATCAGGGCGCGCTCACCGAGCCGCCCTCCTCGGCGCTGCGCGAGAACGCCGAGGCCGTCGCGGGGAAAATCGCGGCGGGCGGCGGCGCCGGGCTCGAAGCGGCGGGGGAATGGGTCGGCGCCGTGCTGTGGACGCCGCAGGACGACGCGCTTTACGTCGGCCGCCTCGCCGTGGCGCCGGCTGGGCGCGGCCAAGGGCTGGCGGCGCGCCTCATTGCCGAGGCCGAGGTTTTCGCGCGCGAAAGGGGGTTCAAGCGTCTGCGGCTTCATGCGCGCCTCGCGCTGCCGATGAACCGTCGCTTGTTCGCGAGGCTCGGTTTCACGGAGGTCGAAAGGCGCGCGCATCCCGGATACGATGAGCCGACGTTCGTGGTGATGGAGAAGCCTATCGCAGACCGCCCGCCGGCTGTAATTAGGGCCGACGGAGATTCGCGAGGCGAGCGGCAATGACGGGTTTGAAAAGCATCGGCTGGGGCATCCTTGCGGGAATCGCGCTGGCGGCTCCGGCGTTCGCCGCCGACACGCCGGAGCGGATCGTGTTCGTGCGCCATGGCGAGAAGCCGGCCGCCGGGCTGGGACAGCTCGATTGCCGCGGCCTCAACCGCGCGCTCGCGCTCCCGGCTTTCATCGGCGCGGCGTTCGGCAAGCCCGACGCGATTTTCGCGCCCGATCCCGCCGAACAGAAGAAGGACGCCGGCCAACCCTACGATTACGTGCGGCCGTTGATGACGATCGAGCCGACCGCGATCGCGTTCGGCCTGCCCGTCAACGCCCAGATCGGCTTCGCCAACGTCGAACGTTTGCAAGGCGCACTGGAGGCGCCCGAATACAAGAACGCGCTCGTCGTCGTCGCCTGGGAGCACAAGCTGATCGACGTCGTCGCGCGCGCCCTGCTCGCCGCGCATGGCGGCGACCCTGGCCTCGTGCCGACCTGGGACGATTCGGATTTCGACAGCGTCGACGTCGTCACGCTCGACACGGGACACGCGAGCTTTTCGCGTCTCAGGGAAGGCCTCGACGGCGAGCCCGAGGCCTGTCCGCGCTAAGGCGACCGCAAAACCGGCGCGATGAGTTCCGGGGGAGAAATGTCCCCCGCCAGCACGCGCCGCGCCCGCGCTCGGTCGAGGCCGCCGGTCACCGCGCCGACGACAACGGTCGCGACGCAATTACCGACGAGATTGCCGACCGCGCGCGCGATGCCGACGAACCAATCCACCGAAAGCACCAAGGCGAGCCCCACGGCGGGAATCGCCGGAACGGCGTGCAAGGTCGCGGCGAGGATGACGATCGCCGAGCCCGGCACGCCATGCGCGCCCTTCGAGGTCACCAGGGAAACGCCGAGGATGATCAGCAGATCGCCGAGCGACAGCGGCGTGTTGGTCGCCTGCGCGATGAATACGACGACGAGCGTCAGATAGATCGAGAACGCGTCGAGATTGAAGGAGTAGCCGGTGGGGATGACCAACCCGACCACCGATTCCTCGACGCCGAGGATCTCCAGCTTGCGCATCACCTGCGGCAGCACCGCGTCGGACGAGGCGGTGGCGAGCACGATCGCCAGCTCCTCGCGCAGATAAGCGACCAGCCGGAAGATGTTCAGGCCGACCGCGCGCAAGACGGCGCCCAGCACGACGAAGACGAACAGCGCCACCGCGAGATAGAACAGCGCCACCAGCGACAGCAATTGTTGCAGCGAGCCCACGCCGTTCTGCCCGACGGTGTAGGCGACGGCGCCGAGCACGCCGAGCGGCGCCAGCCGCACGATCAGCCCCATGATGCGAAACAGCACGCGCGAGGCCGCCTCGATCAGATCGGAGATCGGCTTGGCGGGCGCACCGACCAGCGCGATCGCGACGCCGAACAGGATGGCGAAGAACAACACCTGCAACACATCGTTGCGCGCGAAGGCGTCGAAGACGGTGGTCGGAATGACGTTGATGAGAAACCCGCCGAGGCCGCCGCCTTGCAGCTTCTGCGCGTTCGTCGCGTAGGACGCCAGCGCGGCGGGGTCGATCGAGGCGGGATCGCGGTTGAGGCCGTGGCCCGGCGCGAAGAGGTAACCGAGCACAATGCCGAGCGTCAGCGCGACCGTCGTCATGATCTCGAAATAGACGAGGGTGATCAGGCCGAGCCGGCCGACGCGTTTCAGATCGCCGGCACCCGCGATGCCGTGCACGACGACGCAGAACACGATCGGCGCCACGATCATGGTGATCAGCTTGAGGAAGCCGTCGCTGAAAATTTTCAGGTCCTTGGCGAAGTCGGGCGCGTAAACGCCGATCAGCACGCCCAGGATAGAGGCGACGACCACCTGCAAGAACAACGATTTATAAAGCGGAGACTTCGCCGTCGACATGTCGCCCTTTCAGGTCGGGTTCGATGTCGAATGATGAACGCAAGAAACGCGCCGTCGTGGGGGCGGGGACGGTCCCCTCCCCCCACTTTGGTCATCCTAAACCGGCCAACCGCGGCGTCAGGTCGGGCGCGACGGAACTCTCGCCCTTACCAGCGGCAGACGCGATAGCCCCAACGATTGATCCAGCAATGGCGCCAGCCGCCACCCCAGCCCCAGCCGTGATGCCAGCCGCCGCCCCAACCCCAGCCATGATGCCAGCCGCCGCCCCAGCCATGATGCCACCAAACCTGCTCGATGTCCGCCGAGACCGACGGCGCCGCCAAAGAGGGATCGGGAATCGTCATGGCGGAAACGGAGCCGTAGGACAGCGCGAGCATCGTCGCGCCAGCAACCGCCGCGATTGAAAAGCCTGCTAGATTTCGCTTTGACATAGCTTCCTCCAATAATGAAGCGCCACGTCTCACTTTGACCACCGTCAAGATGAATGGCGAATGAAGAACGTCGACCGCTAACCATGCCGGTCCAATAGGGAGCAATAATGCGCGGACACGCCGCGAGAGGCCGTCTTGACCTATGCTTGCGCTCCCGGTCGCCGCATCACAAATTCGTGGCCGGCGCCGCGGGCCGCCCAAGGATCATATCAGCGGCCTTCTCCGCGATCATGATCGTGGGGGCGTTGGTGTTGCAGGACGGCACGAAGGGCATCACGGAGGCGTCGACCACGCGCAGGCCCTCGAGGCCGCGCAGTCTGAGGTCCGGCGTCGTCACGGTGTCGGAGCCGCTCCCCATCGCGCAGGTGCCGACGGGATGGTGGTCGGTCTTGCACGAGCGATAGGCGTATCGCAGCAAATCCGCGTCGCTTTCGATCGCGTCGCCCGGCAGACGCTCGGCGAGCACGAACGGCTTCAACGCGGGCTGGCGCAAGATCTCGCGCGCGAGCCGCAGACCTTTCAGCGCGCATTCGCGATCATAAGGATCGGCCCAGTAGTTCGGATCGAGCAGCGGCATGGCGGCCGGATCGGCGCTCGCCAGACGCACCGTGCCGCGCGAACGCGGCCGCAGGAACGCGGAATTCACGGTCACGCCGGGATTGCGCATCTGCTCGACGCCCGCCTCGATGCCGGAGCCGAGCCCCAGATGGAACTGGATGTCGGGCGAGCGCGCTTGTTTGTCCGCGTACCAGAAGCCGCCGGTCTCGAACAAAGTCGATGTGACGGGTCCGGTCTTGAACAACAGATATTGTAGCCCCGCCCAAACGGTGCGGTGCGGCTGGGCGATGCGATCGAAGGTGTGATCGCCGGTGCATTCGCTGATCACATAGAGATCGAGATGATCCTGCAGGTTGGAGCCGACGCCGGGCAAGTCATGCACGACGGGAACGCCCACCGCCTTCAGCTCGTTGGCGGGGCCGATGCCCGAGAGTTGCAGCAGGCGCGGCGACCCCATCGCGCCGCAGGAGAGGATGACCTCGCGCTCCGCGCGCAAGGTCTCGACGCTCCCATTGGCGCCGCCGACGCTGACGCCGACCGCGCGTCCGTTTTCGACGAGTATCTTCAACGTCGGCGTCTTCAACCGAACGGTCAGATTGCTTCGCCCGCGCACCGGCTTCAGGAACGCGCTTGACGCGGAAGATCGCTCGGCGTTGCGCGTCGAGAGTTGATAATGGCCGATGCCATCTTGCATCGCGCCGTTGAAATCGTCGTTGAACGGAATGCCCGCCTCCTGCGCCGCGCGCAGGAAGGCGTAGCTGATGGGGATCGGGTTGACGGGATAGGAGACGCCGAGCGGGCCGCCGTAGCTGTGATAGGCGTTGGCGAGCTTCTGGTTGTCCTCGGAGCGTTTGAAATAAGGCAGCACCTCGCGATAGGACCAGCCCTCGCATCCGGCGTCGCTCACCCAGGAATCATAGTCCTTGGCGTTGCCGCGGGTATAGAGCTGCGCGTTGATCGAGGAGCCGCCGCCGATCACCTTGGCCTGCGTGTACCAGATCACGCGGCCGTTGAGATGCTTCTGCGGAACCGTGCTCCAGCCCCAGCTCGCGACGCCCTTGGTCATCTTGGCGAAGCCCGCGGGCATGCGGAACAGCGGGTTCGAATCGCCGCCGCCCGCCTCCAGCAACAACACCTTGATCGCGGGGTCGACGCTCAACCGATTGGCGAGCACGCAGCCGGCGGATCCTCCGCCGACGATGATGTAGTCATAGGCCACGGGCCTCTCCTTCTAGAGATCGTTGCGCGCGATATGATCGGCGGCGCGCAGCGCCAGCGCGGCGATGGTGAGCGAGGGATTGACCGCGGCCGAGGTCGGCAGACACGAGGCGTCGATGACGAAGAGATTGGGATGGTCAAACGCCCGGCAATCGGGATCGAGCGGCGCCGTCGCGGGATCGGCGCCGATGCGGACCGTGCCGCATTGATGCGACGGCGTGCGACGATCGAAGGGACGCGAGAGGACGATGGGATAGCCCGCCGCGCGCAGGCGCTCGCGCAATCGGGCGACCAACGCGAGATGCGATTTCCAGTTGCTGCGCTTCCAGTCGAGGCGAATGCCCGCGCCGTCGAGGGTGACGCGACTGTCCGGATTGGGCAAATCCTCGCTCATCGCGTACCAATCGACGGCGTGCCGGCTGACCCAATCCAGCGCGACCTCGGGAACCCACCACATGTTGGATTTCAGGATCGGCCCCGTGACGCGGCCGAGCAACTGGATATTGCCGAGCGGCGGGCCGCCGCGTCCATCGTCGAGATAGAAATCGTTGATGCTCAGCGTCTTCTGGTAGACGGAATCGTTGACGGTGCGCGCGTCGATCCCGATCACGGGCGAGGAATTGTGGTTCATGAAGTGCCGCCCGACCATGTCGTTGCGGTTGGCGACGCCGCGCTCCGAGGAGCGCAACAGCAGCGCGGCGGAATTCACAGCGCCCGCGCAGAGCGCGATCACCTTGGCGCTCACGACGCGCCGCTCGCCGCCCTGGCTGTACTCGACGCCCTCGACCCGTTTGCCGTCGGGCGCCATCAGCAAGCGCTCGACTCGCGCGCCGGTTCGCAGCGCCACGTTGGAATGCGCGAGCGCGCAGGCGAGGCCGCAGGTTTCAGCATCCATCTTGCCCGAGCGCGCGTCGGGAAACGCATCCCATCCTGTCGCCGCGCGCTTCAACCACGCGTCGATGTCGACGCCCAGCGGCAGGGGCGCCGGATGCAGCCCCACGCGCGCCATGCGCTCGCGCGCGGCGGCGATGGCGGGTTCGTCGGGCACCGGGGAATACGGATAAGGCGCGGAATGGCGCGGTTCGGTGGGGTCGTCGCCGAGCGCGCCGCGCACGCGATAGAGCGCCTCGGCGCGCGAGTACCAAGGCTCCAACTCGTCATAGGCGAAGGGCCAGCCCGGCGTCGCGCCCTCGGCATGCGCGATGGGCGCGAAATCCTGCGCGCGATAGCGAAACAGCACCGCGCCATAGAACTTGGTGTTTCCGCCGACGTAGTAGTAATTGCCGGGATTGAAGGCCTCGCCGGCGCCGTCGGTCCAGGTCTCGGACGGACGATAGAACCCGCGCTGAAAGATCGCGCGCGCGTCGCGCGTCTCGATCGTGTCCTGCAGTTGTTCGCCGCGCTCGAGAATGAGGATGTTCGCGCCCGTCGGCGCGAGCCCGGCGGCGAGCGTCGAGCCGCCCATGCCCGTTCCGATGATGACGATGTCGGGGCTGGGCGCGTCAGGGCTCACGACGTCGGGCATGGGAGATCGCTGTCAGGAGTTGCGGGAAATTCGCGGCTCAAATCCGCTTCGTCGTGGCGGGATCGAACAGCAGCGCCTTGTCGAGATTGAACGCGAACTTGTGGTTTTTGCCCGGTCGGACGTCCGTGTCGGCGCGCATGCGCGCGGTGACTTCCTTGCCGGCGATATGCGTGACGACGAAGGTGTCCGAACCCGCCGGTTCGACGATCTCGACATTGGCGTCGAATGTCGCCACCGACCTGGCGTTCTTGTCGATGCTGTCGGGATCGTTGACGGCCTCGGGGCGAATGCCGAAGATCACCTTCGCGCCGTCCAGGAGCCTGCTCGCGTCCGCGCCGGGCGGCGCCTCCAGCACGAGCGGCGGATGATCCTTGCGCGGCAGCACGATTTGCGGCGCGCCCCCGTCGCGCGTGATCGTGCCTTGCAGCAGGTTCATCGACGGCGACCCCATGAAGTCGGCGACGAACAGATTGGCGGGCGTGTTGTAGACCTCGTAGGGCGAGCCGACCTGCTGCAATTCGCCGTCTTTCAGCACCGCGATGCGGGTCGCCAGCGTCATCGCCTCGATCTGATCGTGCGTGACATAGACGATCGTCGTCCCGGTCGCCTGATGCAGGCGCTTGATCTCGATGCGCATGTCGACGCGCAGCTTGGCGTCGAGGTTGGAGAGCGGCTCGTCAAACAGGAAGACGCGCGGCTGCCGCACCAGCGCACGCCCCATCGCGACGCGCTGGCGCTGGCCGCCCGAGAGTTGGCTGGGGCGACGCGCTAGCAACGGCGTGATTTGCAGGGTTTGGGCGACGTCGGCGACCGCCTTGTCGCGCTCCGCCTTGGGAACGCCGCGCATCTCCATGCCGAACGCCATGTTCTGCGCCACCGTCATGTTGGGATAGAGCGCGTAGGACTGGAACACCATCGCGATGTCGCGCTTGGACGGATGCAGATCGTTGATGGGATCGCCATCGACCGAGATCGTGCCGGAGCTGATCGACTCGAGACCAGCGATCGTGTTGAGCAGGGTCGACTTGCCGCAACCCGAGGGGCCGACGAGCACGAGGAAGCCGCCCTTGTCGAGCGAGAGGTCTATCCCCTTGAGGATTTCGACGGCGCCGAAGCGTTTACGCAACGCGCTGATTTCGAGGAAGGCCATTGCTTATCCTTTCACCGCGCCGGCCATCAGGCCGCGAACGAAATAACGACCCGCGACGACATAGACGAACAGCGTCGGCCCCGCGGCGATGATCGCGGCGGCCATGTTGACGTTGTATTCGATGACGCCGGTGGAGGTGTTGACGACATTGTTGAGCGCGACCGTCATCGGCGATTGGTCGCCGGCGGCGAAGGTGGAGCCGAACAGGAAGTCGTTCCAGATGTTGGTGAACTGATAGATCACGGTGACGATGAAGATCGGCCCGGAATTGGGGATCAGGATGCGCCGAAAAATCTGAAAGAATCCCGCGCCGTCGATCTGCGCGGCCTTGATCAATTCCGTCGGAAACGCCTCGTAGTAGTTGCGGAAGAACAGCGTCGTGAAGCCGAGGCCGTAGACGACGTGCACGATCACCAGATTGACCGTCGGATTGCCGAAGCCGAACGTGAAGCCCGTCGCGTCCTGCAACGCGACGCCGATCGCGCCGAGCTTGCCGAGGATCACCGCCATCGGGATCAGCACCGACTGGAACGGAATGAAGCAGGAGAACAGCATCAGGCCGAACACGAGCTTATGGCCGGGAAAGCGCCATTTGGTCAGGACATAGCCGTTCAGCGCGCCGAGCAGCGTCGAGATCAGCACGGCCGGAACGACCATCTTGATCGAGTTCCAGAAGTAGCCCTTGATGCCCTCGCAGGTCAGGCCGACGCAGGTGGTGCCCCAAGCCTCGGCCCAGGCGGCGAAGGTGAGATCGTGCGGCGGCGCGAACATGTTGCCGCCGGTAATCTCCGGCAGCGGTTTCAGCGACGTCATCACCATCACGATCAACGGCAGCAGATAGATCGCGGCGAAGAACAGCAACAATCCATAGATGACGATCCGCGCCACGACCGGGGAGCGCGTCGGCTCGCGGACGGCGCGGACGCTTATTGCGTCGGCGGCGCTCATCGGCTCTTCTCCTTCAATTCGGAATAGAGATAAGGCACCATGATCGCTGCGATGGTCATCAACATGATCACGGCGCTCGCCGAGCCCACCGCCATCTGGTTTCGCGTGAAGGTGTAGGAATACATGAACGTCGAGGGCAGTTCGGCCGCGCCGCCGGGGTTCTTGCCGGTGACGGAAAGCACAAGGTCGTACGACTTGATCGCCAGATGCGTCAGGATGATCAAGGCGGAGAGAAACACTGGCCGCATGATCGGGATGACGATCCGCCGATAGGTCGCGAACGCCGAGGCGCCGTCGATCTGCGCGGCCTTCAGGATTTCGCCGTCGATGCCGCGAAGCCCAGCAAGGAACAACGCCATCACGAAGCCGGAACTCGCCCAGATGCCGGCGATCGCGACGCAATAGATCATCATGCGCGGATTGACGACCCAATCGAAATGGAAGCTGGTCCAGCCCATGTCGTGCACGGCTTTTTCCAGACCGATGCGAGGATCGAGGAAAAGTTTCCAGGCGGTTCCAGTGACGATGAACGACAATGCGAGCGGATAGAGATAGATCGGCCGCAGGAAGCCCTCGCCGCGAATTTTCTGATCCAGCAGAATCGCCAGCGTGAGGCCGAGCACGAGGCAGCAGACGACGTAAAGGAAGCCGAATATGCCCATGTTGACGATGGCGGTGTACCAACTCGACGGCGGATCGGTTTCGAAGGTCCAGGTCCACAGCTTTTGGTAGTTGGCGAGACCGATGAAATTGAAATTCGAGAACGCCTTGGAATTGGTCAGCGACAGCATGAACGTCCAGGCGATGAAGCCGTAGACGAAAACCAGCACGAGCAGGAAGGACGGCGCCAGCACCAGCTTCGGCGCCGCGTCCTGTAAGCGTTCGCGCACGGACGCGCGCCGCCGAGGCGCCGTCAACTGAGCGGTCGTCGTGATGGAGGCCGTCATGGTCGTCTCTCCCAAACGAAACAACCCTCCCCCGCCTGAGCGGGGGAGGGCGAGCGGATTACTTGGCCGCGTTGATCGCCTTGACCAGTTCGGTCACGGCGCTGTCGGAGGTCTTGATTTCGCCGTGGAAGAACTTGGTCACGACGTCATGATAGGCGCCGGCGATCGCCGGCGGCTGCGCGTAGTTCTGCGCCATCGAGCCGACGAACTTGCCGTCCGCGTTGGCGGCCTTCACGTCGGCGATGCCCTTCTTGCCGCAAGCGTCGAACGCGGTGTCGGGCACATCCATGCGCGCCGGCACGGAGCCCTTGACGACGTTGAACGCCGACTGGAAGCTGATGCTCATCGTCGCGTCGGCCAAGGCCAGTTGCGCCGCCTTGCGATCGGCGGCGACGTCGAACATCGCAAACATGTCGGTGTTGTACAACACGTCGCCGTCGGTGCCGGGGAAGCGATAGCAGAGGAAGTCCTTGTTCACTTCCTTGTTGGCGGCCTTGAACTCGCCCTTGGCCCAATCGCCCATCACCTGAACGAGCGCGTCGCCCTTGATCACCATCGCGGTCGCGAGGTTCCAATCGCGACCGGCGTAGTTGGGGTCGACGAAGTCGCGCAGCTTGGCGAGATTGTCGAACGACTTCTTCATCGTGTCCGACTTCAGCGCGCTCTCGTCGAGATCGACGAAGGCCTTCTTGTAAAAGTCGATGCCGCCGGTCGAGGCGACGACGGAGTCGAACATCGTCGCTTCCTGCCAGGGCTGACCGCCGAGCGCGAGCGGAATGACGCCCGCCGCCTTGGCCTTGCCGAGCAGCGCGACGAACTCGTCGAAGGTCTTCGGCTCGGCGCCGCCGATTTTCTCCATCAGGGCTTTATTGATCCAGACCCAGTTGACCGAGTGGATGTTCACGGGCACGGCGTCCCACTTGCCGTTGGTGGTGGTGAATTTCTGCAGCGCGGTCGGAACCACCTTGTCCCAGCCTTCCTTCTTGGCGAGCGAGGTGATGTCGCCGAGCTTGCCCGCTTCCGCGTAATCGATCGCGTAGTAGCCCAGGATCTGCGAAGCGGTCGGCGGATTGCCCGCGGCGACCATCGCCTTCAACGCGGTCATCGCGCCTTCGCCGCCGCCGCCGGCGACAGGAACGTCCTTCCAGGCGTAGCCTTCCTTGGCGAGGTCCTGCTTGAGGACATTCAGCGCGGCCGCCTCGCCGCCAGAGGTCCACCAGTGCAGCATCTGCACTTCCTTGATGTCGGCGCCGTGCGCGGCGACGGCGAGGCCGAGGACCGATGCGGTCAACGCGCTGGCCATCAATAGGTTACGAATTTTCATTTGGCTTACCTTCGAACGTACTCTCCCACCGGATACGGTCCGGCCCCGTTTCCAGAGGTCTTGAGACGACCCCCGATGTCTCGTTCCTCGTTCAGCTCCGCGGCAGCCACCAGCTCGTGCGCGGACCCTTGTGAACGTGGAACGTCTTTTCCTCGGTATAATCCGCGACGGCGTTATGGCCAAGCTCGCGCCCCAGACCGGATTGGCTATAGCCGCCGAACGGCAGCTCCGGCGCGCCGTCCATGAACGTGTTGACCCAGACCGTGCCGGCGCGCACGCCGCGCCCGACCCCGACGGCCGTGTCGATGTCCTTGCTCCAGACGCCCGCCGAGAGGCCGTAGGAAGTGGAATTGGCGAGGTCGATCGCTTGCTCCAGCGTCTCGAACGTCAGCACGGTGACGACGGGGCCGAACACTTCATCGCTGGCGATCGGCATCGAAGGCTGGACGCGGTCGACGATCGTCGGCGCCATGAACAGACCGTCCGAGGCGAGACGTTCGCCGCCGATGCGGATCGCCGCGCCCGCGCCGCGCGCGGCGACAATGTGGCGCTCGATCTTGCCGAGATGATCGGCGCTGATGATGGCGCCGACCTTGGTCTCGGGATCGAGCGGGTCACCGACTTTCACCTGTTTCGACTTCTCGGCGAGCCGCGCGACGAATTCCTCGGCGATGTCGCGTTGCAGCAGGATGCGCGAGCCGGCGTTGCAGCACTCGCCCGCGTTGAAATAAGCGCCGAACGCGCAGGCGTCGATCGCCGCTTCCATGTCGGCGTCGGCGAAGACGATCTGCGGGTTCTTGCCGCCGAGCTCCATCGAGACCTTTTTCAGCGTCGCGGACGCGGCAGCCATCGCGGCGCGTCCCACGGCCGTCGAGCCGGTGAAGGAGATCATGTCGATGCGCGGATCGGTGGTCATCGGCGCGCCGACCTCCGGGCCGTAACCGGTGACGACGTTGCAGGCGCCCTTCGGCAAGCCGGCTTCATCGAGCAACCGCGCCAGATGCAGCGTCGAGGCGGACGTCATCTCGCTCGGCTTGACCACGCATGTGCAGCCCGCGGCCAGGGCGAAGGGCAGCTTCTGCGACACGATCAGCAGCGGGAAATTCCACGGCGTGATGATCGAGACGACGCCGATCGGCTCGCGCAACACGAAGCCGAGCCGATCGGAGCCCAGCGAGGCATAGCTCTCGCCGTGCAGCGTGCGCGCCAAGGCGGCGGCGTAGCGCCAGATGTCGGCGGACCCCTCGATTTCGCCCAGCGCCTGCGAGATCGGCTTGCCGGATTCGAGGCTGTCGAGATACGCGATCTGATCGCGGTCGCGATCGATCGCGTCGGCGACCCGCAACAACACGCCGGAACGCTCGGACGCCGTCATCTTGGGCCACGGGCCTGTGTCGAAAGCCTTACGCGCGGCGGCGATGGCGCGATCGGCGTCCGCAGCGCCGCCGCGCGGCGCGCGCGTCACCAAGGCGCCATGCGCGGGGCTGTGGCGCTCGAAGGTCGCGCCGGCGCCGGCGTCATCGCGGCCGTCGATCCACATCGCGCGATCCCTCGGGAAGCGCGCGAGCGCGGCTTGCAGCCGGACGTCATCGAGCAGGATGGGAGAGATCGCGTTCACGTTGTTCGCCCTTCAGATATTGTTGAACGTCGGCGCGCGCTTGGCGCGAAACGCCGCCACGCCTTCCGTCAAATCCTGCGTCATCGCGGTGAGGCCGCCCGCCAGTCCCTCGATCGGCGCATCCTTGTCCTCGCCTTCGGCGAAGTTGATCATCGCCTTGACGATCTGCACCGCGACCGGGCCGCGCTTGGCGATGTCGGCCGCCAGCGCGTCGGCGCGCGCGAGGCCTTGATTGACGTCCACGAGTTCATCGATGAGACCGAGCGCGAGCGCGCTCTCACCTTCGAACATCTGCCCGGCCAGCGCCATGCGGCGCACGACGGAGGCGCCGAAGCGCCGGACGAGGCGTTGCGAGCCCGACCAACCGGGCGCCATGCCGAGACTTGTCTCGGGCAGCCCCAGCTTGACGCCGCGCTCGGCGATACGAATGTCGCCAACCGCCGCGAGTTCGAGCCCGCCGCCGAAGGCGTGGCCCGTCAGCGCGACGATCAACGGCGTGCGCAGCCGCGCCAGCGCCTCGAACGCGCGATGTCCCGCGCGCGTCCAACTCCGCCACATCTCCAGCGGCGGCAGGCCTCCCCAGGCCGCGATGTCGCCGCCCGCGCAGAAGGCCTTGCCCTCGCCCGACATGATCGCGACGCGAGCCTCCGGCGTTTCGTCGATCGTCCGCGCGGCGTCGGCGAGCGCGTGGATCATCGGCATGTCGAGCGCGTTGAGCTTGTCGCCGCGCTTCAGCGTGATGCGCGCCACGGCGCCTTCGAAGGTCAGCTCGACGAACGCGCTCATCGCCCCGCCCTCTCGACGCCGCGAAGCTTCAGGTCGATCGGCGCGGGATGATACAGCGCCGCGTCCGTCACCTTCAGCGCGCTCGACACGCGCAACGGGAATTCCGACTGCGCGAGCACGTCGCGTTCGAGATCGACGCCGGGC